>Ga0207885_100011_pt1 | contig 355354 bp, 337 predicted proteins | sample LinPmetageLP31_FD_184047 | JGI IMG/M metagenome (GOLD analysis project Ga0207885, IMG submission 184047) | Marine viral communities from the Pacific Ocean - LP-31 (SPAdes) | ecosystem: Environmental > Aquatic > Marine > Oceanic | place: Pacific Ocean | collected 2009-08-23 | reverse complement strand
CTAGCAGCGTTGGGAGGTTTCGCAGGGCGCTATCGACATCGGTCGGGGTGCCGGCCCACTGGTAACCGATGGCGTTGCCCTTCTGGCGGACCCATGCCCCTTCATCGAGCCTAGTGCTGTCAGCCTTAATCACATGGGGCAGGTTCTCGACATAGGGACCTGCGCCGCGTTCGAAATAATATCGCGCGTCTGGAATGCCCGGCACCCCGACCAGCGATGCTACCTTGCGCGTCACGTCCGAGGCTCGGAACGCAACCAGGCTCGAATAGCTATTGTCGGCCTCACCGGGCGGCCCCTGATAGGCGGTGTCGATCGGCTGCACCTCGATCGCGCCAGTGTCCGGGTTGGGCGCAAGGATCTTCCCGCCACCGAGCCGCTGGCTGGCGGGCGGCAGATCGGGCGCGCTTTCGCCCGGCGGCAACATCAGTGCCCGGCTGCTCACATCGGTTAGCTGATCGTCCTGTTCCTGACCGATCAGCATCTGCCGGTCGAGCGCTTCCTCGTGACTTTTCGCCGGGAACACACCCCCGTTTGTATATTGCATCGGCTGCACTCGCGCGGTCGAGCGCGTGATCTTCAGGGATGCGCCGTTGGTCGCGACAAGCCGTGTCAGGGTGCCCCCGGCATCGGTATCGCCACCGGTGACGGTGTAATCCGTGCCCAGCGCCAAAACCGTTTCCACCCCAGCGGCGATCCGCGACACGATCAGGTCCCCCGCCGCCTTGAAGCGGAATGGCACGGCAAAGCTCGTGGTGACGCCATTCTCGGCATAGGTGACGGATGCGGGAAGCGCGGCGACGGTCATTGCGGAGGTCCTTCCTTGCCAAGGGCATTCTCGAAATCTGGTGCGCGACCGGGTGCCGTCTCACCCGGAGCCCACCAGAAATGCGTGCGCTGGTCGTCGGCGCGCTTTTTCATGCGCTGCCACGACTGGCGATAATTGGGGTCAATCTGCTCCTGGATCTGATCCATCACCATGCGATCGAAGGCGGTGCGGACGTACCAGGTGCTGCCGCCGGGGATCTCCAATCGCGCAAGCTGTGCGGCGGCCCAGGCGGGGTGCTGCGATCCAGCGACATTAAAGACGGCCTGCCCGTCTTGGAACAGCGGCCCCGCCAGCGAGCCGAGAAATCCCCCGCCAAAGCGGTTCTGCGATGACTGCAGGAAATCCCCGAAGATGCCGAAGCCGCCGCCCTGCAGGACCGCTGCGCCCCAAAATGCCTGCGCATCGGTCGGAGTAGGACGCTTCCCTTCACCGCTCCGCCACCGGCTAATTTGATCAAATTGCTTCTCGGTCGGCAAGACATCCGCAGGCATGGGGCGTGGATCCTTGAATGCCGCCAGCGCTTTGAGTTGCAGCGCGATCGCGCCGCCGATCGTCGTCGCGATGAACAGCCCCGCCGCATAGCGTGCCGCGTTCCACTTGCCCTGCGTGGCCGCTTCCATGATCCGGCGCGTCTGCATGATCATCATGCCCACGCCAAAGCCCTTGAACAATGCAGCCGAGCGAATGGCCTCGCCGATCCATGTCCCCTTCGGCGCGACCGAGTTCACCAGCGCGCGCGTGCGAATATCGGGCGTTGGCACCGCAAAGTCGGTTTCGGAGAGGATCATCTCATACAGCTTGTCGCCAAGCGCATGGTCCGCGACATTGTTGGGCTTGATCCAGTCGGCCCCGCCATCGCGCTCGAGCGGCGTGGCACGGATCGCATCCCATCCCTCGGGCGTGATGCCGTAGCGCTGCAACGCGCGTTGGAATGGCCCGTCGAGATCGCCAAACACCTTGCCGCGTTCGCCGGTAATATGGCTGACGAAGGTCATCCCGACTGCCCAGCGACCGGCTTCGGTGAAGCGGTTGAGCCCGGTGACCCGCAGCGCCCCTTCGGCCAGGCGCTTGGCGACCTCGCTGGTCAGTTCCTCGCCCAGCACACGTTGCTGTCCACCCGCGCGCTTCGACCATTCTTCGGCGATGCCGGACAGGCGCACCGCCAATTCCTGATCGGCCTGCGCGCCGGGTCGAAACAGCTTCACATAATCGCGCAGCATTCCGGACGCCGGCAGGCCGTTGAACTTGCGCGTCACCAGCCCGAAGGCCGGGTCGGTCGGCACCGCCGACAGCATCGCGCCGCCCAGCTTCGCAGCGGTCTGCAACGAACGCACCGCCGAAAAACTCAGCGCGATCGTGCGGTTTTCCGGTCGCCCGGCCGCGCCGGTAATCTCGTCATGGTAACGGTCGATCTGTTTGGTCGCGGCGAACGCGCGATCGGTCGCCTTGCTATGCGAGGCGGTGTCGAGCGCGGCGGATTTCTGGATCGTATCTTTGAGCCAGCCGACCGTCGCATTCGGGTTTGGCCCAAGGATTTCCATCAATGCGATATCGCGCGACATCCCGTCGACATGGCCCATCATCGCATCGAACGCCGATCCGACGCCGAACTTGGCCTGATAGGCCATCCAGTCATCAGCCGATTTGAACACGAGGAAGCGGCTTTCGCCGAGCTGGTTGGCAAGGGCACCGCGCCCGCTGCCCTGCCCGGCCGTCCGCTTGTTCCAGCCATCGGTGCGGATGGTTTCGAACACGTCGCGCAGCGCCAGCTCGAAACCCGCTTCCGAAAAGGGCATGCCGGTGCGCTGGTCGATCATTCGGGTCCGATCAAGGCGGGGGGCGATCTCCGCACGCCAGGCGTCGAACCCGGCCGCGCGCACCGCCCGCGTATCGTGCGCCTGCGGTAGCCCCCATTTTTCCAGCTTGCCGATTGATGCGCCAGCGGCATTGGCGCGGGTGCGCAGCATTTCGGAAGTACGCTCGAACGCATCGGACAATTGCCGCGCACTCGCCGATCCGGTGTCCTCGCCGAAACGCTCGCGCACGAGCTGCTCCAGCCCGGCCTTGTCGCGGACCTCGCCCAGGACGTCGGTGTGGTGCTTCGCCAGCACTTCGGACATCATCGCATGGCTGCGCGCCCGGATCGCACGCCTGCGCCCCTCCACGCTGGAATAGCCCGCTTTCGGGTCGGGTGCGAACATGGCCACCGCCGCCTTGGGGTCGATCGGTCCACCATCGCGCCCGCCGCCATAGCTCGCCATATTCTTGAGCGCGGCCTTTTGCGCCTGCACCTGGGCCAGCGCCACGCGCCGTTTGCGGATCGCATCCGCCTCGAGCGCCTTCAAGGTGGCATCGGTCGCCATCGCAGATGCCGCCTGGTCGCCAAACTGGCGGCGGAATTGCTGTTCGAGCTCGCCGTAGAGCCCGGCCATCTCGCGCCCTTTTTCGGGCGTGATTTCCCCACGCTCGACCATGCCGGGGATGCACCGGTCGAGGCTCATAGACAGTTCCTTGCTGCTTTGATCGCTGCATCGTCGGCATCGAGTTCGCGCAGCACATCCTCTGCCGAACGCAGCGGGCCACCTTCCTCCAGCCGGAACATATTGCCCTGATCGACCGCATCGAACAGCGGCGCGCCGATCGTGCTTTCCTGATCCGTCTTGGCCCGGATCGGACTATCAGCCTTCAATTGGGCTCGCTGGCGTTCCCGCGCTGGGAAGTTGGGGTCGAGCGCTGCAGCATGTTGATCTCTACCTCGGCGTATTTCTGTAATCTCGTTACCAAAATGCACCCTCTCGCCATCCTTCCAGATCTCGACTGGAGTAAGGCCGACGGCGGGTTGTTTGAACGCCGCCACGACTGTGCGGCGCTCAAACCGACCAACATCTTTACCCTCGAGGTATTTGACACCCCACCGGCCATCGCTTGTCACGGCGATCGCAACCTTGGGCCCGCCTTGCGCCTGAAATTCAGCTAATTTTACAGCATCGCTAGCGCTGACATAAATCGTAGCCTGTGATCGTGGTTGCGGCCCTTGATCCTTCGCGCCGTGCTCTGGGTGAAACGACTTGTCCCGGGACGTGGAACCGTCCGAATGCACGAGATAGGTGGAACCTTTGGCGGTGGTGAAGGCAACGTCTTCGGCGATCTGAGCCTTAACGTCATGCGTCAGGCTTTCGGCAATCGCCTTTCCGGCCGGGCCGTTGGGATCGTCGAGGGATGGCCCCGGCGCTTCCGCCAGGACCGGGCCGTTTAGTCCGGCTTCTTCGCGAGCATCCGCTGCAGCGCCGCCAGGTTGCTCGCCGCGCGCGCCGCCTCCGTCTGCAAGTCCGCCGGAACCGCCGGGTCGATCGACGCCTCTTTCAACGCCGTGATCGCGCGCTGCGAGAGTGTGTTCGAATTCGTCGGCAAGGTCGGCATAGCGCGTCTTCTCCGCTTCCTGGGCGATCGCGTCAAGGGCATCGCGCGCGTGCTCGTTCACCACGCGGGCAATCGCCGCTTCCGGTGTCAGCTCGCCACTCGCGACCCAATCCGCGGCGCGCAAATGCTCGACCGGGGTGAAGGCGATGCCATGTGTATCCAGCGTGTTCGCGATGGTTTCGCGCGCGGCCGCGAACTGCGTTTGGCGTGTCCGGGCTTCTTCGCGCGCGGTCGCGGTTTCCAGGTCGCCCCGCGCATAATGCGGCGTCGAAACGGCATGTTCGATCAACTGGAGCATATCGTCTTCGGTGATATGGTCTCCGCCCAGCTCGGGCGGAGCATCGTGGAAATATCCCGCCTCCGCTGCCAGCTCGCGCGCGCGGTCGATGCTCATCCCCTTGCTGCGGATCAGCACGCCACCGCTCGGCGCAACGCGCGGCAGATTGCGGCCCTTGATCAGATCATGGCCCTCGTCGTTACGAATGCCGCCATGGTCCGCCAGGAAACCGAGCAAATCGCGCGGCGCGGCGTCCTGTTGCCGCGCAAACACACCCGGCCGCCGTTGCCGCAAGGCCACGTCCGGCAAATCGGCAACGGCGTTGAGCGCGGCCTTGACGGCGTCACGTTCGATGCCGAGCCGTTCCGCCATGATCTCGGGCTTCAGGGTCTCACGCGTCTGGGTGACATAGGCGCGCACGGCATTGCGAATGTCCACATCACTGGCCACCGGGGCATCCGGCACATCCGCGCGCGGGGCGAGCGGTTGTGGCGGAGCGGCATCGCCGACGCCATCGGCTGCGCGAGGTTGCGACGATCCTAAATCGCCGCCGACACTATTGGGCTTGAGCGCGATCTCGTCGCTGGGATCGATATAGGGGACCGCGTGCGCCGCAATGTCGATCGCAGGCGCGGCTGGATCTGCGCTGGCGCTTGCCCGCGCCGCCAGCGTGGCCTCCATATTGGCGCTGTCCAGCTCCTGCTGCGCCAGCCGCAGCGCGTCGTCGCCGCCATCGCCTGCAAGACGCAGGCGGTCGACGATCGGCGTTTCCCCCATCTTGGCATGTGCCCATGCCACCACGTCTCCCGCCGTCTTGCCGTGCAGGAACGGGTTGGCCTTGATCGCATCGGCCGAGAGCACGCGCTCGATCGGCGTGCTCGCTTCCGCCTCCAATATGCGGCGCGCACCGCCCGGCCCGGCGAAATGCGCGAGGTACAGATTGCCCGCGGTTTCGGGCTGGCCGATCGAATGCAGATACCGCGCATTGTCCAGCGTGAGCGAGCGCATCAACCGGTCCTGCATCGCGCCGTCTGCGCGCAACGCGAGGATTTGCGCATCACTCAATCCGTTCGCGCCAAGCTCGCGCTTGTAGCTGTTGAGCCAGGTGCGATCGGTGAATTGATATTTGCCCGTGGCCGAACTGCGCGGGTTGCGCACGTCCCCGCCGCCGCTGGCGTTTTCGACCTGCCCGATCCGCGCCATCACGGTCGAGACCGCCGCATCGCCCGTTACCAGCGGCGCGGTTTCTCGTGAAACAGTCTGTGAAACGGGGGTGCGCGGGGCGAGCGGAGGCGCGATCCCATCGGGATCGCCTGCCTGGGCAAGTGCGGCAAGGGCGGATTGCAGACGATCGGCATGAACGTCCCGTGCCGTCGGGGTATCGACATAGGGGTTGATCGCGTCGATCTCGCTTTGGCGGTCGAGCACATGCAGCGCGGCTTGCTGATCGGGCGTGCGGATTTCGGCAGGTACGGCCTTGCTGAATGCCGCCGCTACCTCCCCGTCACTGGCCTTGCCAAGATCAGCCGCGCGGAGTGCCAGCGGGGCTACGGCACGCCCAACGGCTTGCCCGGCATCACTTCCCGCGATCGCGCGGCCTGCAGCCCCAAGCGCCTTCCCACCCGCGCCGAGCGCTTTGCCAGCGACGTGGAGGCCGCCCGGCAGCAACGCGCCACCGATCGCCGCCGTACCGACATCGGCGATCATGTCGCCCGCCGACATCTGTTCGCCCAACTCGGCGCGGTGCTGCACCGTACTCGGCAATTCCGCCGTCTCGGTCAGGCCGTTGATCAGCGCTTCGCGCACCATCGTCTGCAGGATCGTCTTGCCGCCGCCCCCGATCGGCAAGGTCGCCAGGTTCACCGAATCGGTGAAGGCCGTGACGATATCGGTCCCGAAACCGAGTGCATTCTGCCCGAGGCCGGACTGCCGCGCGATGATACCTTGCGCGGTTGCGCGCTGATCTTTCGATCGCTTCAACAGCCAGGCGTCGAATTCCTGCGCGGTGCGCGCGGGCGTGCTGTCCAGGAAGCCGGGGTCGGTCTGGCGAATGCGCTGGACATCCCGCCAGATCGCATCCTTGTCATAGGCGGTGTTGCCCGCGATCAGATCCGGGGTGCCGTGGCGCGGCATAAGAATGCTCTGCAGCGCAGGCACGCCGTCATGCGCGTCGATCTCCGCCGCGATCTGACCGTATTTCTGGCGCTCGAGCTTTTGCTGTCCGGTGATGTCCTGGCGGTCTACCGTCCAGTGCGCGCCCATGATCTCACTGGCGGTGACCGGCGCATCGGGCGATTTCGGTGCGAGTTCTACGACGGGTGCGTCGGAAATGAAGGGGCCGCGCTGGTCGGTCACTTGAGGTACTTCCGGCCAAGATAGCCAAGGTCGAGCTTGAAGATGCCACCGGTGTTCGACGCGACGATGATGCCGCCCGGCCCGTGGAACTCGTAAAAGCCATCGCTACGCGCGACCGGCACATAGCTGCGCAACACTTGCGGCGTGATCGTCGTCTTGCCGTCCGAATAGACCGGGTGCGGCACCTTCGGATCATCGCTCCACTTTACCGAGCTTAGCACCTTTTCGAACTGCGCCTGGCTTTGTTCCGCCGGAAGCTTGACCGGCACATTGTTCCAATAGCCGATGCCGCCATGAAACACGCCTTGCCCGTCGGGCACACCGCCGACGGCCACTTGCAGGAAAGTGCCATATTGACTGGGATTGAAGGTATGGACGCCGTGCGCGCGCGCCCAATCGGCGTACAGATTCCCCCCGATCTCGCGCGCGGCGTTCGCATCCTGCGGCGCGAACCGGGCGAGCGCCGGTGCCACATCGGTGTTGTACTTTTCCAGCGCCAGTCTGCCCGATCCATCCGGCTTCATGTCGTCGATCAGCGATCGGTCGGCCTGGCGCGCAGCCGCACCGCTGGCGGCACTCGCCCGGTAGATCATCGGCAAGCCGACAAGGCGCTGTGCCACCGCATCATCGGGTGCGATCTGGCGCATCGCCTGCAAGGCATCGCGGCCGCCAAGCGGCGCGATCGTGTCGATCACCTGCAGCCGCCCTTTGTCACCGCTGGCGAAAATGGCCTTTTGCTGGTTGACCTCGGCGGGCTGCAGGAACGGCACGGGCTGGCCCGCTGCCTTGCTGACCGTCTTTTGCCATTGCCGCCGGGCCGCCCAGGTGGCCGGGTCCGCAAAGTCGAGCGGCGGAGGTGGCGTGCCGTTGATCGCTGCCCATTGGCCGGGGTCGTGCTCGAACTGTTGCTTGCGGCCGGGCGCGATCGTCTCGAGCGCATGGAGCCGGACCTGATCGTCGGGCGATGCCTTCGGCCCCAGCGCGCGCAGCCGCGCCATATCGGCATCATATTGCTGCGGCACCCATCCCTGTGTCTCACGATTGACGCCATTGCGGATGCGCAGCGCGCTCAGTTCGGTTGCGTTGCTGGTATCGCCATTGGCGCGCGCCGCCTGGGCAAGCTGATCGAGCACCGCATCGGGCACGACGATCCCGGCCGCCTGTTGCGCTTTGGCGGTCGCAATCGCCTCGTTGGTCGCGGCCTTTTGCAGCGCGATCTGGTGTTGCAAGATTGCGTCGTTACGACGGATTTCGACCTGTGCGCCATCGCGCAGGCGGTCGATCTGCTGGCCATCCAGCACGTCGTTGAAGTGGCCACTGTCGAGCGCCACCACCAATGCCTTCGGATTGGTATCCTGTAGTCGCTGGCCTGCCGCCATCGCAAGTTGTGCGTGCAGTTCGCGCCGCACCGGCTCCCGATATTCACCGATCCCTTGCTGACTGTCGATCAGCCCATCGATCGCCTTGGTCGCCGTGACGTAAGCATCAGGATCGGCGCTCGTGCGGACGAACGCCGACCAGCGGTTGCCCGTTTCACGGATGTTGCCGACGCTTTCCTTGGCCGCTGTCGCTGCCTGCCACGCATCCTCATTTCCAACAAAGGATGCGCGCTGTTCCTGAATTTGGGCTTCGATCGATCGACGCACGCGAGTGTCGGTGATGCCCGCAGTAATATCCTGCGTGGCGGCATCGAAACTGTCCGCCATCGCCTGCGCATGGCCCGCAGCCAGCGGCGCGGCGTTCGCGCGCGCGGTATTGCGCTGTTCGTCAAGCGCCAGCCGCACGCGCGCAAGGTTGGACGCCGCCGTCGTCGCCTGCTCATCGGCACGGAGTTGGCGGTCGATCTTTTTCCCTTGCTCCAGCGCGCCGCCAAGCTGCCCAATGCCCTGGCCAACGCCCGCGCCGAAATCCTGCGGCTGTGCCAAGGGAATGCCAGCCGTATTGCCCGGCGCGACCTGTGGTTGATAGATTTGTTCCTGCGCCATCAGGACCGACCATCGCGTGCAGGAACAGGATGGCGCGCGGCGCTGACCACAAGGTCGATCTTAGCTGGGATGCAGAGCGCTAAAGACACGGCTGACCAATCGAAACGGGGTTGACCGATTTCGAAGGGCTAGGGGGCACACAGGCCCGGCCGCTCTATCGTTTAACGCCCGCGATCGGCGATGCAGTCCAGCATGGGGGTCGGGGCGTATCGAGGCTAGGCCGACGCTTGTCGCTCCCTCTCACGACACGCCCTTTTCGTCAAGTCTCACTGGTCCTCATCGTTGACGGCACGGCCATGTTTGGGCCACCCGTTCGGGATCGCATCGCGCGCGGCGCTGAACACAAGGTCGAGCAGGTTGGCGAGCGGCTCCGCGTCGATCATCGTGTTGCTGGCCTGCCCCGAGATGAGGTGCTGCAGGCAGACCATCGCGCCGACGGCGACATTGGCCTTGTCCTCCTGGTCGCGGGAGGACCGGATGTCGCTGAGCGCGCTCATTTCGCACCGGCCGGGGCCGCATCGGGCCGGAACCAGAGGTTGACCTTCACGCCATCGCGCTTGCTCTCGTGCCGCACCCAGCCGAACAGGCGCAGCAGTGCGGAGATGCGCGTCGTCGTCATCCGGTCGATATCGGTCAGGCCGATGCCGCGCGCCGCCCAGACGGCAGTCGTCTCGGTCTTATCCTCCAGCCATGCCTTGAGCGGCTCGGCGAGATTGTCGCCGCTGAACAGCGCGACCGCGCCGACGATCGGGGCAGGCAGGCCGACCTGCGTCCACACGCTGCGCGCCGCTTCCGGCCCGAACAGGCGGCGCGCCTCGCGCACGACCGCAACCCCGGCATTGAGCCGGATCGGGTCATGATCCAGCGCGATCTGGGGCGGTGGTTCATATCCGGGCATTTCGAAGCTGCCCGTCTTGCGGATCGACGGCAGCACGACGCTGGTCACCCACTTGCGGAACCGCTCGGCTTCCTCGCGGCGCGACTTGAACACCGCCGCATACATGCCGCTTTCGGAAATGATGTTCATTTCCTGCGGCCCACCAGGGGTGTCCACGATGTGGACACCCTTTTCGTCGTCGTGCAGCACGCGGGCCATGTGGGGCGCATGGGAGTATCCCAGTGCCCTCGCCAGATCGCTCGCAACGAACCACGGGTCTCCGAGGATCATCACGACGCGGACCGGCTCTTCTTCAAACTGATATGACATAAGTGCAGTGTTCATGGACGCTTTCCTTTGAAAACGTCCGGCCGCAGCGCCTCAATGCTGGTGGCCGGACGTGCCACGATTGAGACTACCGCCAAAGGAACGGCGCACCTTTCGGTGCTCGCGACACGCCCGACCATAAAAAACCGCGCCCACACGGGGCGTGTGGCGCGGGCTGCGCCTTTGGATACAGGGGTCTCAATCCCTTGGCTGGGATTTACCAGCCGAGCGCTGCTATAAGTGAGCGCGACTCGACAATCAAGGGGACCGATGTGTTTATAGCGTTGGCCATTGTTTTCGCCGCAGGTGGACATGTCGATAGCGGCATGAAGCAGAGGCTGGACGTGACCATTGAGCGGGTGAAATCTCAAATCCAACGCCAAACCGCTGTGCTTCGGGCTCGCGTGCAGGCGAACGTGATTTACGATAATTGTGTTTTGCTGAACGCCTTGGATTTGGCCATGTCCCAGCCAAATGAATTTGCTGAACCGTTGGCGAAAGCCGCAGAGCCTATGTGCAGCAAACAACACACCGATCTGTATTTGGCGACCTATGAGCAAGTAAAGACGTTCGGCGATTACGACACCGCCGCCCTCATGACCCGATGGGAAGTCGGTGCTCGTGAACGTGCAACTTCTTGCATTATCGAATATAGACGCGCACCGGAAAGTATGAATCTTCCGGCGTGCCAGGCCGAATAGGCCACGCATCACACCCCCGCTTTCAGCACAACAATTCGCTGCTAACGAGATCGAGTCTTGTTCCTGCGCCCTCAGACGATGCCGTCCGAACCGGAAACGCCATAGGCATTGCCCGATGCGCCGCCGCCTGAATTCCCCTTGTTGCTGTTCGCCCAGTCGACCCCATGCGCCGCCGCGCCGAACATGCCCTGCGTCAGCGCATTGGCCCCCGCCGAATAGGCTTGCGCGCCCTGGATGCGCAGGCCGCGCGCTTTGGCGGCTGCCTGTCGGCGCACGGTCAGCGCATCCAAGGTGGCGTTGATCTGGCTTTGCGTCAGCGCGTCGAGTGCGGAACCGGTGCCCTGTTGAAACCCGTTCGCGCCTTGCGCGGCCACTTGCTGGCCGATCGCCTGGCGCGCCGCATCGCGCACCCGGCCTTCGGTGACCGCGCCATCCCGCTCGGCCTCGGTCGCCATCGTGTTCGACAGGTCGCGATTATATTTTCCGGTTTCATAACTGGCGACACCGCTGATGAGGCTACCCGCCGCCTGGACCGCCTGCACCATCAGGCGATCCTCTCGCACAGGATATGCGTTTCGGAGGCCGCGCCGAATTTGCGCAGCACATGCGTCGGCACAAGGCCAAGCGCCTCGGCCCAGCGCACTTGCGGCCCCTTCACGCACAGCACCGCCTCGAGCAACTGCGCGGGGTCTAGCCCCGGAAACGACAGCAGGATCGCCTCGGCATCGATTGCCGCGATGCAGATCGCTTCGATCCGGCGATACAGGCTGGCGGCGATGCGACGCCGGGTAAAGCGCGTAATCGCCACATAGTCGCCGCCAAGGCCGCGACTGAGGATTGCCCAGGCAACCGCCTGCACGCCGGGAAAGGTCTCGCGCAGGCCGACACAGGCGATCGGGCTATCGCCGCGCCACGCCGTCCATGCCTCGCCGCCTTCGGCCAGGTCAGCCGCCGCCTCGATCGTCATTACGCTGTTGAGGCCGAGCTGCACGCGCTGCGACGGCTGGCGCTCGATCGTCATCGCGTCCGGCGCGCGCATCGGGCGAAACGATACCGTCATCCCGTCACCTCGATCTTGGGGAGCGCCGCGACGATCACCGCTGGCAATGGCTGCGACGATGTGAAGGTCGCGCGACCGCTGCGATCCCATCCGCCGCTGACCGGTCGCTCGGTATCGCCGGTGAACAGCGGCACGGGCGCGTCCATATAGCCCGCGCTGGGGCGATCGATCAGATTGTCGAGCTTGCCGCCCTGGACGCCGATCTTGAGGCCCGCCGTTTCGATCAATCGCAAGGCCAGCCGCACGATCCGCTGGCGCACGCCCTGCGATGTGCCAGTCTGCGATTTCAGTTCGGGCGGCAGTGTGACGACGGTCGCGGTATAGGGTATGCCGACGGTGATGGTGTAGGCCCGGTCCTGCGGCACGACGCTTTCCGGAATGTCGAAGCTGCCATCCGCCGCGACGGTTATCCCGTCGATCACGCCGCCTTCCGCCAGCACCGCGACGGCGCGGTTGGCAAGCTGGGTCGCGCCGGTGAAATGCGTTTGCCCGGCTGCCGCCGTTGCCGTCGTGCCGCTATCGACGAAAAATGCGGCGGAAATCGGATCGCCATCGTCGCGCCAGGCGGCCATGCGCTGCACGCTCTTTACGCCGTCCGCCCGGCGCACGAGCGCCCACACTTCATCGCGCTTGCCATCGGCACTGGCGATCGTCGTCGCGCTCAGCACCGCACCATCGCCATGGATGATGCGCGAGAAGCCCTTGATTTGCTGCTCGGGCGCGTGCGGGTGGACGAGCATCTGCCCATCGCCGCGCACGCCGAACAGCAGTTCCTCGGGTTCCTTCTGATAGGCGAGCTGCAGCACGCCGCCGCGCGTGATGTGGCGGCACCACACCGTCATGTTTTCGGCGATGTAGCGATCCTGCCCGAAATCATATTGCGCCTGGCGGAGTTTCCGGCCGCCGCGCTGGACGAAGATGCCGGTGGTGCCGATCTGCAGCGGGAACACGCGGTCGCTGCCATAAAAGCTTTGCGGCACCGCCTCGATATTATCGCCGCCGATTGCCTGCGCGCTGTTGATCGCGCCGATCGCGATCTCGCGGCTCGCCGTGCCGACGACGATCTTGCGATCCCCCACCGCCCACAGGATGGGATCCTCGGTCGAAAGCGTCCGCCGAAAGGCCAGGTCGCCTGCCAGCAGCCCGCTCGACGTGGTGGTGATGTGGTTGAGATAATCGCCTGCGACGCTCGCCAGCAATTCGAATTGCTTGAAGTGGCAAAGCCGACCGCCATTGGCCAGCACGACGCTGGGCCAGCCGGCCGCCGCACTGAAGGCCGCATGGGACCAGCGGAAGCTCGGCACGGTGGTAAGGCTGTCGGGCAAGCGCCGCACCACGTCCGCCGTTGCCGAGAAGCCATCGCCCGCGATGGCGGTAATCATCACCGTGCCATAGCGATCGTGCAGATAGGTCCACCGCACACCGAACGGGCCCTTGCCGTTGATGTCGGTGCCGCTCTGGCTACCGTCCCACTCGGTCCCGCTGGTGTGGATCGGCTGGCTGGTTCCGGTGCGCCCGGCCGATGCCGCGACATAGACCTTGCCGTCCGAGCGACGCTTGCTGCCAACGGCAACGCCATCAATGCCGACTTCCCATGCGGGAATGGTCGAGAAATCCGCGGCCTCGATCTTGAACGGCGCGCCGACATGCCCGGCGAGAAAAATCGCGCTGGACGCGGAAAGCGTGATGCCCGCACCGGTCGCGGCACTGACGGTCACCGTCCGCGTTTCGTCGACATTCTGATCGGCAAACGGACCGTTCACCAGTGGCGCGACATCGTAGACGAAGGTTTCGGCACCGGTGCGCGTCAGGCGTGCGGGCGGATGGTTTTCGTGGTCGAGATACAGCCGATCGTAGCTTTGCTGGAACGACACATAGGGCGCTTCCGCCGCCGTATAGGGCACGATCACTTCATAGGGCACGCCCGGCGCGGTCTCGATCCGGCCGCCATTGGTGTAGAAGCGGAGGCGATAGTCGCTCCACTCGATCACATAATCCTGCGTGAGGTTGAAGCGGAACTCGGTCACCCACTGCGCGGTCGGCGCGGCAGGCCGAATATATTCAAAGCCCGGCCGCTTCACCAACGCCCCCTCGACCGTGGGCACGAAGTTCTCGCACGTGTCCATGCCGACGGACCAGATCGCCGTGTCGACACGGCCACCCATGCGCGGCGAAAGCTCGCCGCCGTTGAAGCTGGTTGCGATTGGGCGCTGCAGCGTCATCAGGGCCAAATCCAGGGAGAATTTCCATAAAGCGGCCCGCGCGCCGCGCCGCTGGTACGCGCCAGTTCCCAGTCGGTAGGCTCCCACACGATCTGCGGATTTTCGCGCGCATCGACACGGCGCGCATCCGACAACGCTTCGCGATACGTTCGAAACGCATCATCCTTGCGCCCCCGGTCACCAGTGATGCGATCGGCAATCGCCCAACCGAGGCGGCGCGCAAAGACGACCACGAACAGATCATCCCACAGGGCCGGTTCCTCGACATCCGCCAGATAGCGGATTGGCAGCGGCCCGGTGCTGTTGCTGAGGATGCAATTGCCCTCGAGCTGGTAATCGCGGCGATTGGCGCTTGCCGCGCGGCCCAGCACCTCGACCAGGCGCACGCTGTCCGCAGGCATTTTGAACGATGCGCCCCACGGGAACGGCACTTCGTCGAGAGCGAGTGCGGCAAGTTGCTGCCGCCGCATCGCGAAATTCCAGGTATGGGCGCGGATTACCGCGCGCCGCTCGATATCCCATACTGCCTTTATCGAACGCGACAGATGCGTGTCGTCGTCGATCGACCGAAGCTGATCGTCCTCGCCAATACCGGAGGCCGCCAAATTGGCGATAGAGACGTAATCCGCCATCGATCAGCTCACAGCAGCGGCCATTTGGACGCGAAGATTTTCTGTTCGAGCGCCTCGATCATCATCAGGGCATCGCCCTTGCTGATCTTGGTGAAATCGATGTTGAGCGACATCGTGTCGCTCTGCGCTTCCGCCGTGCCTGCCGCGACGGTGATGTCCTTCAGGGTGTTCTTGCCGCGCTGGATTGTCAGTTTGACCTGGGCCATCGATCGTTCCCTTGTCTTGGTTGACGGAAGTGTCTGCGGTTACCGGGGTGGTGGAGATCGGCCACCACCCCGGCCTCGGGCCATGACGCCACCACAGGTCAGGCCGAGCTCGTGGCCGCTAGTTCGCGGTCGTATATTCGATGTCGAAACCGGCGATGACGCCCGCTCCGATACCGGCGACGCCAAAGGTGGCCCAAAGGTCTTCATCGACCGTGTTGGGATCCAGCACGAAGGCCGACGCCTTGGGGCCGAGCGGCGTGGGAGCATCGGTCGCAGTCAGGGTCTTCGCGGCCACATATTTTGCCGGGGTTGTCGTCGTGCCGATCGAAATCGTCGTCGTGGCAAAGGACGTATCCGTAATGCCCGAGATCGAATGGAGCGATGCCCCCTGCGGCAGCTTGCCCAGATACAGGCGGTCGCCAATCGCCAGCGCAACCGCTGGCTTGGTCGAGCGCACGCGACGCTTCTTGCCCCCAACCATACGAACATCGAGCTTCTTGGGCGGGTTCTGGCTACCGTCGGCCGCACCGACAAATTCAAGGCCATAATAATCAGCCATGTTGTGTCTCCTATGGAGAGAGCGGCGTCCGCGACCGGACGCCGCACCCAGGGTTTTTACTGCTCGCTGTTGAGGATGAGGCCGACTTTGCCCGCCTGCGTTCGCGTCGCTGCCACGGTGGTGCCAGCGAACACACTGCGCGTGTCGACCTTCGACGGCTGATCCTTGATCGCCGTGCGCAATTTGCGCCACACGCCCTTGCGAATGCCGGAGCGCGTCCAGAACGGGTTCTTGGTATAGCCGTTGGCATCGACCGTGAGGCCGAGCTTAAAGGCGCGCAGACGTGGATTGCGCAGCTCCATGTGGACGAAATTCCACCCGAGCAACGACATGATGCGCCCCTTCACGAAGGTGCCGCCATAAGCACCTTTGAAATCGGCCGAGGTCGCGGGAATTTCGCTCAGCAACTGCGCGTTCTGAACGGCATCGATCACCATGAAGCGGTCTTCTTCCTGATCGACGAAGCCCTGGTCCAGGAGCTGGCCTGCCGCGATCAGTTTTGCGACATTCATGCCGACTGCACCGGCCGCTGCGCCGGTGCCGACCGGAATGATCTGGCCTGCCGGAAATGGCGTCGATGTCGTGCCATCCTTGCCCGAGATGATCGGACCGTACGCGCCTTCCAGCACACGGCTGTCCTGTGCGCGATTGATCGTCGCCATGGCAGCCATCGTATACCCGCCGTCGAGGCTGATTTTGGTTGCGAGCTGGTCGGCTCCATCAACGAACTTGTTGAAATAAAGCTCGTTCGGCTTGACGATCCAGACGCGATCATGGCCGGGATCGGTTTCCTTCAGATCGGCGAAGCGCTCGTCTGCTTCTTCCGGGTCAGTGTCGCCGATCAGATCCTTGACCGTTTCCTTCTCGGCGCTGGTGCAATCCTGTTCTTCACAGGTGTCCCAAAGGACGGCCTTGTTCGATTGGAGCTTGAGTTCGAGGTTGTTCGCGAACTCATAATTTGCAGTTGTGTTGACTGTATCAGCCATGGGATGGCCCTCGCGAAAAAGGTTTGATCCGATTTCGAAGGGCTAGGGGGCACGCAGGCCCGGCCGCTCTATCGTTTAACGCCCGCGATCGGCGACGCCATCCAGCGTGGGGCCCGGGGCGACGAGGCTAGGCCAGGACTTAGCCGGGGGATTGGGAGCGGCTCCCCCGAGGCCGATCGTGAAATCTCACGCCGCGACTCGCGCGTCAAGCTGGCTTTTCGATCTTTTTTACAATTGTTGTTCCGCGCGCGCCTTGCCAGCCGCCGCTGCCGCGTTGAGCCGGTCCCACCGCGTCCGTTCGGCCGATCCGGGCACCATCACGCGTTTCTGGAATTCGGGATCGGCCTTCAACTTGTCGATCTCGGCCTGTGCTTCGACCCCCGTTACGCCGAAGCGCCCCTTGCCGCCGGTGATAATCGTATCTTCGGCCATGCCTGCGCCGAGTTTGGCAAGGATGGTCAACGCGCGATCGGCACCCAGGCCAGCGCGCAGGCCCGCCATGTCCTGCTTGGAGAAGCCAAGCGCACGCGCCGCGCTGTCAACATGGGCGAGCTGCTCGTCTTTCTTCGCGCCCTGTTGTTTCACCCATTCCAGTGCCAGATTGTCTTGCTTCGCGCTCTCGGCCGCCGCCTCATCCATCTGTAATTTGATGAAATCGCCCACCAGCCCCTCAAACGCTTCCTTTGGGGCACCGTGCTTGAGCGCGCTCTCGCGCAGCGAGTTGATCAAAGGCTCGTTGAGCGGCACGCCTTCGGGTGCCTTGATCTCATAGCCGTCAACCTTGTCGGGCACGCCGATCGCGGCCTTGAAGGCGGCGATATCCTCCGGCTTCGCATCTTCGCCCGGCACCTTGATCCGGCCGTTTTCGCGCAAGGCCCGCTCGGTATCGCGCGCGATCTTGGTCAGGCCGTCAAGATCCTTCACGCCCTTGGCCGCCAGCCAGTCACGGTTCGAGCTGGTCTCGCCATCCTTCGTCTCGGCCGATACCTTTTCGAACCAGTCGGGAACCGCAGCGCTTCCATCGGCCACGCCGCCCTCAACGGCAGGTGCCCCCGGCTGTGCGCCGCCGCTCTCTGCCGCGCCAGGCGCACCACCACCAGTCACTCCCGCACTTCCGATCAAATCCATCGCGCCGCCGCCGGTTGCGCCGCCATCTGCCCCGCTCTCGCCATCAATTGCCATCGTCGATCTCCATGAGTTTCTGGACTGCCGCCTCGTCCAGGTTGAGGTAGGTTGTGATCCGGTCGAACACCTCGCGTCGCCCAATCCGCCGCGCCATCACCAGCGGATCCTGCGAAAACAGCAGCCGGCGATTGTTGGGATGCGCGAAGCAAAAGTCGCGCAGGTCGGCGAGCACGCGCTGCGCCGACACGCGCAGGCGCTCCTCGTCGGTCAGGAACAGCCGACGCCACACCGTCACCGGCGTCTGCCACCCCGCGAACAGATCCTTGAAGCTGCGCGACACGCGCACCGCATGGATCCGGCGTTCGTTCTTGCTGATCATGCGCCCAGCCCCCGATCTGCGATCTCTTTGCGGGCTGCGCGACTGTCCTGATGTCGCAGGGACGATATAAACCGATCACCGTTCCGCAGCACGAATGTCCGCATGCTGCGCTTGCGACATACGCAAATGGCAGTAACGATCGGACTCATGCCGCCGCACTCAGGCTGCTCGCGCGCGCGAGGTCGCTCGCCGCCGATGCCGCTCCCTGCAATTGCTCGACGCCGGATGCCGCTGCCTTGCTGTCGTCACGCGCCTTGCGTTTCGCCGCGACCTGATCGGGCGTTGCGATCCAACTGGGCCGCACGCCCAGCACATCGCCAAGGCCCGGTGCCGCCGCATCGACATCGATATGATCGAACACCGCGCCATCATCGACTTGCGCCAGCGGAGCCATCGCCTCGATCCAGCGGGTCAGGCCCGCCGCTTCCTCGGCGCGGGCCATGCGCGACAGCGGGTTTTCATATTCGATCACCGGATAGGCCCCGGCTTCGATAACCTCATCCGGAAAGGGTTCGATCTGGCGCGCGCGCAACGCGAGGTCGAGATCGCGTTGCGTCACCGGATTTTGCTTCTCGCTTTCGTAGCGCCCGGCATAAGGCGCGACGAGCACGCCCTGTTTTGCGACCATTTCCAGCACTTGCGTCGCGGTCATGCGATCCCCCGGATCGGTCAGGATCTTGAAGAAATCCTCCAGGAACGCGGTCTTGACCACGGCGCGCTCGCTTTGCTGCATTTCAAGGCCGATCGGCAGGTTTGATCCGGTCGGCATCGGCGCGACCATCAACTGCCCCTGTTCGTTGACCAGGCCGGGATTGGCCCCGCCCGGCCGCGTCACCAGCGAGGTGATGCCGTCATCGTCGAAAAAGGCGAGCGCGGGATCGACCATCTTGTGGGCGGACCGCAGGATCGTCTGCGCCATCTGGTTGAGGCCCTTGATCGTCGGGAGCACCTTGATCGTGGGCGACCGGCCATAGATATCGCCCGGCCCGGTCACGTGCCGCGAGACCGAAATCGGCATCGAATGGAAGCCCTTGCGCCGCAGGATCACCTTGTCGGCGATGGCGATGGTAATGCTGTCGATCGCCATACTGCGCCGGTCGAGCGCGTCGGGTTGCAAATCGCCATTGGGGCAGACGATGTGCAGGATCTCGAATTCCTCATCGAGTTTGTTGCGCTGGATAGCCTCGCGCATCTTGCCGGTGAGCGCGTCGGCACCGAATTCCTGTAAGCACTGGCGCGCCGTCCGCTTGTATTTGCGGTGCACCGTATCGATGCGCCCGGCAAAGTCCTCGTCGATGTAACATTCCGACAGGTGCAGCGCCTTGTAGAACAGGCCGACGCCCTTGCGTTCGCCGGTCCACAGCGGGCCGGTGCCATAGCTGCCGAGCTGGCGAAAATCCTCCTGGGCCTGCACTTCGAACCCGGCATGGGGCGCATAGCGGATCGCATGAAGGCGATCGCCCGCGCGCTCGCACCACCGCCGCACCGCCGGGATCTTGTCGAGATCCTTATCGCCGAAGCGCAGCCGGATATATTGGGTGTTACGCGGGATCGTGATGCCCGCCATCGCCGCGCAAAAGCGATCGAGACTTTCCACCGCCGTCACATCGAAATTGGCCGCGCCGTGGATGGTGCCGGGCGTATTCTTGCTCCAGCCACCGGCACCCAGCGGATTGACGCGCTCGTCGATTTCCCGCCACAGGCTTTCCATCGGCGCGCGCAACGCCGCCAGGCGGTCATGATTGCGCAGATGCGCCTTGACCAGATCGTCATCCTGCAGCGTATCGTCGGCCATCGGAATTTCCCTGTTGGAAGAAACGGGCGCGACCACCGCGCGCCCGCATCTGTCGGTTAGAAGTAGATGTCGTCTGCGATGTTGACGGTGCTGCCGGTCGCGACGTTGATGACATCGCTGCGCTTGCAATAGGCGACCTGTTTTCCGTCGATCAGCAGCGCATACCCATCGATCGCATAGCCGCCCTGGCCATTGGCCGGGCCGTGGACCGTCACCGCGTCGCGCAGCATCTTGCCGAGCGTGTGATCCCGCCACACATCGCCGGTGACGACGATCGGCGCGATCCCGGTAATTTCCCGCGTGCCGTCGCTCAGCACGATTTCGACCTTTTTGCCGCCCTGATCGGCCTTCGTCAGCGCTTCGGTCAGCGCGTCGCCGGTGAGACCATCGCCGACCGGCCCGATCTTGCGTGACTTGGGGGCATTCTCGCCACGCTTGACGCTGGTTTTAGAGGCCGATGCCGCCGCTTGCAGCGCCGTAATCGTGGCATTGGCCGCGTCGAGATCCTTCTGCAGTTTCGCCGCGTGTTCTTCGAGATCGATCTTTTCCTGTTCGTCGAGCCCAAGTTCCTCGTTGAGCGTTTTGTTCTGGGCAGTCAGCTCGTCGATGCGGATCTGCAATGCGGTTGCCCCTGCAGGATCGAGCCCGGCATTGAATTGCTCCATCAATTCCTGCTCGCGCGTTTTGGTCGTAGTGTCGTCCATGATCGTTCCTTTCAGCTTCCCAGGGTGAGCTTGCCGCCGGTCAGCGGGGCCTGGACCCCCGCCGCGCCGTTCACGAGGTCCGCCGCGCCGCCTTTGCGACGCCGGAGTTCGTCCGTGGCCGACACCGCCGCCGCCGCATCGTCACGCGTTGCCGTGGGCAGTGCGGTCGGGGCCTGTCCGGGTGTCGAGATGATGCCCAGCGCCTTCAGCGGGGCCGCGATAATCTTGCCGAGAAGTGCCATCATATCCCTCCAAGTTCGTTGTAATCGCCGTCCACCCGCACGGTGCGCCGCTCCCGCGACTTGCCTCGAATGTCGGAGATGACGTGCTCGCCCTCGAGCGCGGCATATTGCTCGGCATCCTCGATATGGGTGTGGATCGTGTCGGCGATCTCGAGATGACCCCGCGTCTCGCCGTCGGTCATGTCGGCTTTGCGATAGTGATACCCGCCGAGATGCCCCCGGATCAGATGCTTGCACGACGGGTCGATCAGATATCCGCCGCGTTCGCTCATCGCCTTGCGCTGCGCCTCGAGCCGAAGCTGCTCGCGGTTCGTTTTCGCCTTGTAGACCTTGAAGCCCAATGCCTTTTGAAAAGGCGGAACCCAGTCCAATTCGCGCGCCTCTGCATCGCGATCAGCCGCGGCGAATGCGGCAGGATCGGCGACCACGCGGATCTGGTCGGCGGTGATATCGGGGCAACGCTCGATGATCTTGGCGCGGAGCATCTTGCCGAACGCCGTCGGGCCGACCTTTGCCAGCGACTTGCCGCCATCCTGAAACGCGACCACCTCGCCCAGCGTTCGTAGCTCGCCCATCACCGTGCGCTGTGTCAGCACGGCTGCTGCGAACAATCCCTGGTCGACGCCGACGATGAGCTTGCGTCGGCGATCCCATTCGATCGTCTCTTTGGCGACATGCTCGCTATAGCTGAATTGCGGATGCACCGGCAGGCCGTGCCGCACCGGCACGAACTTGTTGTGGATCATCCGGTCGACATAATCGGGCCGGTGTTTGTTGGTCGCTTGCTGCAGGAGGTAATATCCACGCCCGCCGCGCAGATTGTGCAGGTTCTCAGCGCCAGGCTCGAGCCCGCCCGGCTGGATGAAGCATTCGATCAGCGGTCGCCCCTCGAGCGCTACCAGCAATTCGGGGCTGGCGAGATCATGCAATCCGCCGAGTTCCTTCTCGATCGCCAGCTTGTAGAGATAATTATCGGTGAATGGCGCGTTGCTGGAGATCAGTATCTGCGGATCGACCACTAGCTTGGGATCAAGGCTCGAAAAACGCCCGACGCGACCCGACAGGTAGCTGATCAATTCCTCGGGCTGCAAATCGCCTTCGTCGACACCTGCGCAGTTCAACTCCCAGCCGCGCGTGGCCGCCTCTACACCCTGATCGCCGATCGCGCGAAATTCGACTTCCATGTCGAGCACGTCGGTCGGCTGGCGAGACGCATCGCGCCGCAGCACACGCTGGAATTTGTGGCTGTACGGTGCCTTGGCGCTGAAATGCCCATACTCTTTTGGCGTGATATTGAACCATGACGGTAGCGTGTTCGCATCGAGACTAGGGTAACTCTCACGGATGACGCCAAATTTCGCGCGTCGGCGCTTGATGCCGCGTTCATCGATCCGCGCGCCCTGCATCGCGCCATTGCGGACGCCCTTCTGCAGCATCGCCATCGTCTTGCCTGAACCAACCGGGCCGATGATCACGACGATGAACGCGCGGCTGCGCATGAACGCCTCCGCCACCGGCCCCGGCGACGTGAGTGCGATGGGTTTGGCTGCAACCGTCATGCCGCGACCGCCCGCATATCGTTCGCAAGCGCGATCAGCTCGGCTGCACGCTGATCGAGTGCGTTTGCCACGGCCGCGATTTCACCCGCGCTCAAGCCACGATCGGCGGCAAGCTTGTGGTTGACGGCGCGACGGCCAATGCCGAGAATGTCGGCAAGGCACGCTGCACCACCAAGCGCCGTCCGCGCCCGATCCAGCAACACCAGCCGACGAACTGCCCGCGCCATCGGCGAAAGGGTGTTCCCATTTGTGAGAACGGGCGCGTCAGCCATTGTTGATTTCCTCATCTTGAATTTCGTGGAAATCGCCCTCGAGCATTTCCTCTATCTCGCCATCGGTATGGGTGACGCCCTGGATGATCAGGTCAGCAACACCCGAAAAGGTCATGTCGACCGCGACCGGTTTTTTGCTTTCGAGGTACGGCAACAGCGCTTCGGCACACCTCACGCGCAGCGCTCGCGCCTCGGCATAGCTCATCCGCTCGACAACTACGTTGGGCGTGCCATCCTTCCGAAAGCTGTGAACCTTTTCCTGCTTCGAGGTTTCGATCAGGACATCTTCCGGCGTCGATGACAGCTGCATCAGCGTGATTGCCGGATGCTGCCCGAAGGTCTGGATGTAGCGCGCAAAATCATCGGTGCGCTTGTTGCGAGCGCCAGCCGGCCGACCGCGCTTGCGGCTTCGCGCCTCGGTCAAAACGACCATTCGACCAGCCTCGGGGCCGAGCGCTTGGCGCGCCTCCAGCATTTCCTCAGGCGTTACCGGCTCCAGCAGGTTGAGCTGTTGCTCCTCCATTGCGCGGTCAGCCAGCAAAGCCTTGGCGTCGTCAACCACTTGGCGCACGATCGCAGCGTCGCCGGTGTCAGGCGTTGACATGGCCGCGCCCTCCCCATAGCTTCATTACTTCGCCCAATGGCGACCAAGCACCGGGACCACCACTATCCCCGACCCGCGTTTCACTCCTCGAATTGAGCGCCGATCGCGCATCCTGGCGTCGCACTGACGAGGGCAAGCTATCCCCCGACCCCGTTTTGCCGCTCAACCTTGGCCGTTCGCCCCCTTTCGACCGGTCGGCATCAATCCCGTAAAACGGAAGGTCGATCAAAATCCGGAATATCGCGTGCGCCAACATGCGAGCATCAGGGCGCGCGGCCGTTGGGGGCCCTACCCCCTCGGGCTGGGCACTCAGGCCCCCCCGTCCGATCGGCCCGCCTGCGCCGCCCAGCGTGCCGCATGGGCTCAACCTAGAAAGCTTATGACCATCCCCGGAAAGCTCTGATTTTACAGCATGTTGCGCGCCGCATTCCGACACCGGCATTCCGACATGCCCGATCCGCCCCCCGCAAACCCGCAGAAATCCGCCGTTTCCGCCCGCGCGACCCAGCCGCGCCAGGCCACCCCGATCGCAGGCCAGCCGGGCCAGATCCACCGCGCACCAAGCCCAAAAGTTTTGCGGCGCAGCCCCTCCGTAACACTGTGGATCGGGCGTTTCGGCGACGATGCGACCGGGCAGCGCATATCCACCCCATATTATATTCGCGCCAGAACCGCAGAACCGCTCGAGAACCGCGCGCCGCCCGGCAAATGGCGTATTTCTCCCGTTTTCTTGATTGGGTTCTGAAGTTCTGTAGTTCTCGGTATCTTCCCTACACGCACGCATACGCACGCACACGCGCACATCACGCGTAGCGGTTTGGAACAGAACCGCAGAACCGTTGAATACCAATGTGTTGCTGGTTCTGTGCGTTCGTCGCTCCAGAACTCTAGAACCGCGCCCCCCGGCCCGTAGGCACCGCGAGGCTGGCTGCGCCACACTCTTATCTGCCCCAACTGGGCCGGGGGCAAGGGACAAAGTAAAAAACAAGTCGAACGGGCGCGATCGATAGATAGCGTCGCCCTCGCGATAGTAGTGGAGGCGGAGCGCGGGCGCACCGCTCCGCTGCGCTACGCTGCCCGCGCGCGTTGGGTTTGGTGCGCCCATCATGCCAGCGGCCCGCCTGGGCAGGCAACGAAAGCGGGCACCTCGTCGGGGTCGATCACCAGCTCGATCGGCACGAGCACGGCGGTCAGCGATGCGCGGGCGAACTTGGTCTTGATGCCACGCGTTGCGCCAGGCGCACGGGCGAGCGTGGTTGCCCAGCCGCCGCCCGCCCATTTGGTCGGGCCATAGATCGTGGCAAGCTCGCGGTGCGACAGCGCGACCGCAAGATAGGTCGGCTGGCCCGGCATCGCGTCGATTGCGCCCCACCGTTCCCGCCCATCCGGGCCGGGGCCGAGCGGCTTGCGATTGACGATCTTGAGCCCAAGCTCCTGGATCTTGTCGCGCGCGCCCTGGTCGCCTTCTCCGGCGCGTACCGCACGGCCGATCCACGTGCCCAGCCCCTCGCGCAGATCGCCACCGCGAAATTGATGCGGCGTGGTGCGCAGGTGGTTGAGGCAGGCATCATGGTCCTGCACTGCGTCGTTGATCTCAGCGAGGCTTTCGGGTGCGCACAGCCGCGCCCAATGGTCGAGCAAGTCGGCATCGGGCACATGATCGTACAGCGCCAGATCGGCGCAGGCGAGCAAGGTGCCGAAGGTATCCGCACCACGCGCGTCATGGCCGCCGCTCGTCAAAGCGTCGTGATAGAGGTCATAGGTCTCTTTGTAGCGCCACCATCCATCGAACATGCGGCGCATCAACGCCGCGCCGATCGCGGGCAATTTCGCGCTCTCCAGATCCAGCTTGCGCGCGTCGCGCGGCAACGGCTCGAGCTCGAGCACGGCAAAGCGGCTACGGTCCTGCGGCTCCATTTGCGGCATCAGGATCGCCGAGAATTGGAAGCAGGAATTGAGCGTGAAATCGGCCGCTTGATGGTCCGACTGGCCCTTGTGCATGTCGCTGCCCGAAGAGGCGACGCGCGCCAGCTCGAGCACTGCCGACAGCTTGTGTGCGTTGAACGCGTTAGGTTCGAACTCGTCGAATATGACCGCGATCGTCTGGTTGCGCAGCTTCTGCCGCACCGCCGCCTCGGTCGCGCCGCCCGTGCGCAGCACTGCGCGGCCCAGCAGCCGGTCGATCAGGCCATCCTTGCCGTTAAAGCTCGATTTGCCCGTGCCGCGCCCGCCGGTCACGAAGAGATGCGAGCGCCAGGGGAGCGCGCCGGAAATCGAGGTCTGCGCAATCCACCCCAAGGCCAGCATCTGGTCGACGAGCCGACGCCGCCACGGCCATGTGCCGATCAGCGCCAGCAATTGCTCGACCGGCTGTTCGTCGACCGGCTCGTGATGCGGGCGCGGCGTGGCTTCGCCGGCCGGATAGACATAGCCGTCGATAAGGCCGGTCGGGAACCATTCGGCGTCAGCGGCGCTGCCGTTGATACGCCGCCGCCCGACCATCACCTTGTCGCCGAAATGGACGATCAGCGCGCCGCCGCGCCCCTTATGCGCGCCGCGCCCGCGCACCCGGCCCTGCGGATCAAAAATCCCCGCCATGCCACATGCGCCAATAAGGGCTTCGCTTGCTTCGTCTTGCTTGAACCCGACGATTTCGCTGGGCTTGATGATTTCGCCCGTCTTGGCGCTGACCTTCGGCTCCGACCAACGCGGCCAATATTTCGACAGTAAATGCGTCTGCGGCGCAAACAATGCGTTGAAGTTATTCTTGCCATGGTCGCGCGGGCCGAGCGCCACGAGCTGGCCAAGCACGTTGAGATAGAAACAGGTCTGGCCATCGGTGCCAATACCGAGCGGCTTGACCGGGCATCCCGGTGGAATGCGCGGGCGATCGAGCCCGTCATCCTCATCATACCCGCCAAAGGGCGCGGCATCGCCCGCCTGGGCGAGCGCGGGCGCATCGACTGGCGCATCGAGCGCCGCTGCGATCGACACGACATTATCGGGCAATGTGGCCGGGTCGGGGCGCGCGCGCCGGGTCATGCGACACGCTCCCCAAGATCCGACAGCAGCCAGGCGTTGATGTCCTTCACGCCCCTTGGCGGCATCACGAACTGGACGTGATGGCCACGCGCCTGTTGCCGCGCCATGGCCTGTTCGAGCGCTTCGAGCTTGTCGGCCGCTTTGCGCCGCTCGGTCTCGTCGGCACCGGGTGGCGCGTCGTCGCGGTCGCACACGATGACGATCGTCGCGATGGCGGCGGGAAAGGCGATCAGCCCGAGGTTGCGCAACGAATAGCCCGCCAGCACGCGCAGATCGGGCTTGATCATCGCCACGGTGAGCGCGTCCTCGATCCCCTCGGTCATGTAGATCGTTTCGGGCCGCCCGCTCTTGCTGCCGGAAAGCGCGCCCAGCGTCTTGCGCGACGCGCCCTTGCGCAGCGGCACGAACGCGCCGCCCGATTTGCCCAGCACCTTTTTGGCGTTGCCGCGCGGCACGCCCAGATCGGCACCATCGGCCTTGACCCATTGCCCATGCCGATCGCGGCCAAGCCAGGTGCGATGCGTCGCGACATGGACGCCATCGGGCGTGATCATCTGCGACACCATGCAGGGCAGCTTCATGCCCGCGTCGCGGTTCCACACCGCGTCATGGTAGCGCAGCGCGTTCGGCCAATGCCCCAACCGCGCGACATCGATGCCGCGCCCCTCCAAATAGCGCGAGGCCGGGCAATCGCCGGTCAGCGGCACGCCGTTAAGCCACAGCGACCGCGCGCCGCGCTTCTTGGCCTCGGTTTCCTGCGCCGCGCGGGCCTGGGCGTCGGCATCGATCGCGATGGTCTCGGCCCGGATCGTCGCCAGCCGCGCCGGGTCGAGATGGTCGATCCCCAGCCACGATTTGGCATATTGCACCGCATCGCCCAGATTGCCGCCGAATTTGGTCAGCGCGATCATGTGCAGCATGTCGCCGCTCGCCCCGACCATGCCGGGGCTTGCCCGAAAATCGGTCCACAACCCCTTGTTCGGGCCATCGACCGTCACCGCCAGCGATTGCCCGCGCTCGCCCGCGATCGAGCCGACGCGCAGGAAATGCCCGTCGCGCACCGCATTGGGCAGGCAATCGCGCACGACGCTTTCGCAGCGCGCGCGCAATTGTAGCTCGATTTCGCGAACGGTGATGACCGAAGGCGACACGGGATTAACCGGCCACCGCGTTGATATACCAGACACCGGCCGGGAGCTCGTAATCCTGGGCGATGCCCGCCTTGAGCTTGATCCCGGTCGCCGCCGGTGCGACATAACCCGCCGCCTTGCTGGCGGAAATGCGCTGATCCTCATCGGCGATCAGCCGGATCAGGCTGGGGCCAGGGATAGGGCCGGATTGCGCGCCGAGCGGCACGACCGTCGCGCCTGCAGTGGCATCAAGCAACGGGGTCAGCGGCAATGCGCCGTTGCGCAAGGTGCGCAGCGAAAACGCCGTGATGTTCAGCGACATAGGTCTTGCTCCATAGCAGCTCGGGCGAGGGTGCGGTTGGGGGTGCGATCGAACGGTTTGTCGAGCCAGCCGAGCGGGCCGCCGCGCGCCCAGTCATCCGGCAGCACCGCCCCGGCGGTTTCCCGCGCGATCATCGCGGCGGTCTCGTCCGAGGGCTCGACCTCGCCCGACAGCAGCCGGTCGAGTTGGTCAACCGACAGGCGCTTTCGGTTGACGATGCGCGGCGGGTTGATCGCGCCGGGCCGCATCGACTCCGCCGCCAACCACCAGGCCAGCCGATGCGCGCCGTTCGACGGGGGATGGCGCGGTGCGCGCTGCGCGAGGCCGATGGGAGCAGCGCCCAATGCCGTATCGACGCTCACCGCACGCGCGCCATTTTGGGCGCGCTGGCCAGTGCGGCCGGAACCGGTTCGATAACGCTTTGGCAATCACCGCAAATGTCGGTCCAGCCATGCCCATTGACGAACAGTGATTCGAGCACCTTGCGCGGGCTACCGCACCAGTAACAGACTTTGGGGAGCGATCCGCCGCGCATCACTGGCCCTCGCGTTCGCGCAGCGCCGCGATGGTGCGGTTGATCAGCGCGCGAATGTCGGCACCGGGCAGCACGCGCTCGGCTTGCGAGCCGCGCAAGCACGCCAGCTCGTCCGGCGTCATCGCCTGCATCGCTGCGGATCGCGCCTTGCGCGACGCCCAGCCCTTGGCCGCCGCCGCCGATCGCGCCGCGCCTGTGCGCGTCGCAGAGTCGCCGCGCGCGCTCACCACGCACATCCGTCTAGGATTTTTCCTACGGAGCCATTTGACTTGTTGGAACGAAATGAGGAACAAATGCGGAACATAGGCGAATGATTCGCCAGGGGGCCCGCACATGACCGCGAACGTCTTGCCATTTCCATCACGCCGCCTTCCGATCGACCCGGAGCGCCGGGAGGTCGTAAAAGTCGTTGGGCTGCGCGACGCCTTCGACGTACAGCTCAACCATGAAGGCGGGTCCGGGGATCATGTCGCCGTTTTTCCAGCGCAGCCACGTCATCCGCGTCGTCCCAAAATGCGCACCGGCCTCGGCATCGGTGAGCGCGCGCTCCCGTTGCCATTGCTTCAATTTTCCGGGAGCAGCCTTCATTCCAAAGCTGGTAACACTATGCGTTACAATTTGACAATCCCGTGTAACGCGATACGTAGCTGCGTTGTGACCGCGACCGTTCTATCTTTCCTTCGTATGGAGGACATGCCGAACCGCATTCTCGAGCTGCGCCGTGCGGCCAAGCTGAGCCAGGAAGAGCTCGGCTTTCGCGTCGGCGTGTCCAAGATGCAGATATCGGGGATGGAACGCGGCAAGCGCGAACTGTCGCTCGGCATGATGCGTCGGCTGGCGGAAGCGCTGGACGTTTCCCCCGCCGACTTGCTGTGCGACGAGGACAACCCGATGCGCCTCGCCACCGACGAGCGCGCCTTGCTGTCGCGCTACCGCGCCGCCGATCCGGAACAGCAGCGCAATATTGAACGGGTCACCGAGGCCCTTGTGCCCTTCAACCAACGGCAGCGCGACGCGGCATAACCGAGAAGTGCTTCACCGCCTTCTCCAATATGATGTCGTGATCGCCAGCGCATGGCTGGCCCTGTCGCTCTTCACGCTACCGATCCTGGTGTCAAAGGCGTGGGAGCGACTGGGCATTCCCGGCAAATGGTGGCTGGTATGGCCCGCGATCGGACTGTGCATCGCCGCGATCGCGGCCTGCTACAGCGCCGCACGCATTTTGGACAACATCCATTGCGAACGCGAGACGCACCACCCGTGCGAAGAGGGCGGCGACGACTGACGCAATGCGCTGGTAACGCATAACGTTACTTTTTAGTTTGACACAGTAACGTTATGCGTTACAACGCGCTCCGTTCTCAACGGAGGCGCATCATGAGCTTGCACGACCGGCGGCTACAGCCGCCCGACACCGAAACCTTCGACGCCGCTGCCATCACGCCGCTGCCGTCGCTCCCCACCTTCGCCAATGGCACGCTATACGGCCTGTTCGCCGTGGGCGGTATGCTGGGCCATCGCGACCGCGCGGTCTCGTGGTTGTGCAGGCTGGTCGATGCGCTGATCGCGCATGATGGCTTTCCGCAACCGCTCCCGCTGCGCCAGGCGGATGGCACCACCAGCCGCGCCGCGCATCGCGACAGCCGTTGGCCCGCCGCCGCCGTCGATGCGTGGCTTGCCGGTCAGATCCCGGCCGGGCTGGTCGCGGTGGTTGATACCTCGCACCTCGCCGCCGCCAGCGCCCGCCTCGATATGCGGGCGCGGGCGTTGAGCGTGATCGACGGAGGGCGCGCCGCATGAAGCCGCTCCCGCGCCGTCCGCGCTACCGCGCGGTGCATCCCCGGTCGCTGCATCCCATGTGGCTGCGCCAGCGGTCGCGGCTCGCACCGCTGATCCACGATGCGCAGGCCTATGATCGATTGGTCGGCCGCGCGGCCGTCGCCATCGCCGCCTGCCTGATCGGCATGATGTTGCTGCGCGTCGTCATCGCCTGGTCGCAGGGGAGGCTTGGCTGATGGTGGCCGGTCTGAACAACAGTCTTTTCACCACTTTAGAGGGGCTGAAACGGCGCGCGAAGAAGCTGAGCCGCACGACAGGAGTGCCGCACCATGAAGCGCTCGAACAAATAGCGCAGGCGGGCGGTTATCGCGACTATCGCCAGGCGCGGACCTGTCTGCAAACCGAGGATCGCTCCGAGAACATGGAGGCCGGTAATGGGTCTCGATGATCTCCAACGCCGCGATGCGCGCATCGCCCAGCTCGAGGCGATCGGGTGCCGCAACCGCACGCGCGAGCAGGACCATGAACTTGGCCGTCTGATCGACGCGCGCGATCAGCTCTGGCGTCGGCTGGCCAGTCGCATCGCCGCCGCGCGCGACCGTGCGCGCGAGCTCGAAACCTATGCCCGCCAGATCGGGCTGCCTCTTCCCGAAAGCGTTCCCCATGGCTGATCTTGTCGACGCTGCCCAGCAACTGGAAAGCGAACACCTCGCCCGCTCGATCCGCGCCGCCCGCGTGCCGGTGCCCGAAGGCGTACCCGGCGAATGCGAGACATGCGGCGAGGATATGCCCCGCCTTGTCGACGGTCGCTGCGCGCCCTGCCGCGATGGCCGCGTCCGCGTCGCGCGCTTCCACCCGATGACGGGAGACGCGGCATGATCGTCATCAGGGTGGAGCTTTGGTCAGCGATCACAGGAGAGAAGAGCGAGATCGCTCGCATGACCATCGATAATATCGGTGGAACGGTGCAGCGCGGCGACTATCGCGCGCGCACGATGCGAGGTCGTTCGCTCGAGGCGCTGCACAAGGCCATGCTCTCGAACAGCATCCAGCGCGAAGGGAAGGTATTCGGCCATGAGCGCTTACGCCTTCATGTGTGGAATTTGGTCGCGAAAGCGCTCACTGCCATGGGGTACGGTCTGTGAAGCATGACGCTCGCACCCCGCGGGCCGGGTGTCGTTGTGCCCCGTGCCGATCGGCCCGCGCGCGCATCTGGCACAGCCTGTCCGCCGCGCAACGCGTCGCGCTGCGGGCGCTCGATTTCGTCGTGCCGCGCCACCCGACCGATTTGCAGAAACGCGACGGCATTCGCTGGCGGACGATCGGCACGCTCTTGCTTGATCGCCCGGATCGCCCGGCGCTGGTGCGCGAGCATCAGCTTGGCGAACGCAACTGGCACGCCCGCACCATGCCCTTTTTCACCCTCAACCAGCATGGCCACGAGCTGATCGCCGCCATGTGCCACCACGAAAGGAAGTCCGCATGAGCGAGATGGAGGACGCGCTAACTGCGCTGCAAAGACAAGTCGAAATCCTTGAAAGGAAGGTGAGCAACCTCAGGACCGGGGAACAGGTTCAAGTATGTGAAACGATAACGGGTCGAGATCGCCTTAAGGAATTGGCGGATAGTCTGATTGGTCCCCAAAATGGATGCCAGTGGGAGTGTGGTGACGAAGCGCTCAGATCATCGGCCATTTTGCGCATTATCATCGATAACAAGATCAGCGACCAACAAGCAATCGAGCACGTCGAGGAGCTCATTTATAAAGCTGGAAAGCGCTTCGCCGAAGAGATCACGCTGGATGAGGTGCCGTTCTGATGCGCCACCTCATTCCCCACATCGAATACGGCCATTGGCGCGGCTCCGCGCTCACGAATGACGGCCGCCCGCACGGTGACGAGGCTCGAGGATGCATTCTTTGCGTCCAATGGCTCGGCATCCTGATTGAAATCGGGATCGGAGCCGTCCGATGAACGACGCCAAGCCGGGCGACCGCTGCAGCAATGGCCCGCACGTCGAGTGCTGGACCTGCCCGAACTGCTATCACGATCATACGGCCAGGGTGTCGCAATGCGAGGACTGCGGAATAAAGCTGTCCTGCACCATCGAGCGCCCGCCGATCGCCGTCTGCACCGTAGCGGAGCGAGACGCGTGATGGCCGCTCTTCTCACGCCCGCGCAGCTCGAGCGCGCCAACGCCATTCTTGGCGACTGGCTGGCCGATCGCATCGAGGTCGAGCTGGGGGATGCCGCGCGCGCCCTCGATCAGCCACGCCATGCGCTCGGTTTCGCCGTCACCCGCCGCCTTGTCTCGACGCTGTTGCGCAAGCGCGGCTTCACCAAATTCGGGATCGCCGGCTCCGGCTACGATCGCGATACCCTCTATCGAAAGGCCAACGCATGATCGACCATGCCAAAGTGGCGCGCGGCCTGTCGCGCGGCCAGAAATCAACCGTGCTGCATATGGATGCCGAGTTTCGCATGCTCGGCTGCAGCGAAGCGACGGCGATCCGCCTGAGCAAGCCTTACGGCCTCCGCCCAGCCCTCACCACCAGCCGGAAAAGTGAAGCTGGCATCCTGCTGTTCGCGCTGAATGCCGACGGCCTGGCTGTCCAAAAGCATTTGACGGGGCAAGTGGCATGACCCCGCCCGAAGCCGCGCCGATGCGCGAGGATGTGACGCAACTTCTACCGTGCCCCCGGTGCGGTAACAGGGCGTTTTTAACGATCAATTTTGAGGTTTGGTGCCGCACCGATAGGTGCCTTAAACTTCCTCCACGCGCGTCCCGTGCCGAGGCAGCCGATGCATGGAATACGCGTTCCTACACCGCCCGCCCCGACGCCGGGGATGAGGTCGAGCGGGTGTGCCGTGTTCTAGCCAAGGCGGATGGCCTCGATTGGGACGAGGTGTGCGCTTACGAAAAGGGCACCGCAGAGGAAATCGGCGACGCGAGCTGCAACAGCAGCACGTGCGTGGCAGCACATTACGAAGACCATGATCCGGATGTTGCAAGGGGCCGCTATCGCAAGCAGGCCGAGGCGATTGCCGCGCACTATTCCGCCGCCATGCGCGAAGGGGTGGACCGGGTGGCGTATCCCGATATCGGCCCTGATCCGATGAAGGGCGATCGTTCTGACCGTTTCGAAGAGGCTATAGCGCGGGTGCGCGAGGATGTGACGCAGGCTGATCGTGATCTTGCTGAGGCGATCGTTTCGCATACCCGAGGATATGCTGTGCGCCTCCCCAACGACGGCCATACCGCTATTCAGCTTGCTGCGCGTTTTCGCCTCGCCCACACCGCCCACCCCGATGCCGGGGATGCCGGTCGGTATCACTTCACCGACGAAAACCCGTTCGAAGTCCGCACTGTTGAGGGAACGAAGAAACTAGGGCGTGGGTGGTTGGCAATCACTGAAGCCGAGTACGCAGGTCTTCGCGCCCGCCCCGACGCCGGGGATGAGGTCGAGCGGGTGGCGAGGGCGATCTCGCATGTCGTCAATCCGTGGGATCACGATGGCGACCAATGGGAAGGCTACGAAGACGAAGCACGCGCCGCACTAGCCGCCATGCGCGAGGGGGTGGACCGGGGGATGGTGGAGGAAGTGCCTGCCGTACCTGAATGGCTGGCGAAGGTGCTTGCAGAGAATGTGGCCCGTTTCGACGCTCTACCCCTAGCAATCAAGAATGCCCGGTTCTCGTATGTCGCCGCCGCCGCCCTCTCGCGCAAGGGAGGGTGAGGGGATGGGTGACGGCACCCAGATCGAATGGACCGATGCGACGGTAAATGTCGTCAATGGCTGTACCGTGTGTTCGCCCGGTTGCGCCAACTGCTACGCGATGCGCGCAGGCGGTCGTAATCTTCCGGGGCACCCGTCTACCGGGCTCACAAAGCCGAGCAAGGCCGGGCATGTCTGGACGGGCGAAGTGCGGTTCAATGAGCGGGCCTTGCTCCAACCGCTGCGGTGGAAGCGCCCACGGCGCATCTTCTGGAACGCCCATGGCGACCTGTTCCACGAGAACGTGCCAGACGACTGGATCGACCGCTGCTTTGCGGTGATGGCGCTCACGCCGCAGCACCAGCACCAAGTGCTGACCAAGCGGTCGGCGCGGATGCGGGCTTATTTCGCGGAGCGGTGGCAGGGCACGCCTGCTCGCCAGATCGATTGCGGGTCTGCCGGGATCATCGATATTCCCGCCGGTGGCGAAACAGGAAGGCGATATCAGATTGAGATAGCATGCGAGGAGCTGATCCTTGACCTCGATTTGGCCGACACCGAGAATGATGCGCTCTGGACCGACGACGGATCGCTAATACTGTCGCAGTGGCAATGGCCGTTGCCGAACGTCTGGCTGGGCGTCTCGGTCGAGGATCAGCAGCGTGCCGACGAACGCATTCCCGATTTGCTGGCGACACCGGCGGCGACGCGGTTCCTCTCGTGCGAGCCCCTGTTGGGACCGATCGATCTGACCCGTGTCTTTCTTGGCGAGGGGGGATTCGATCCTGCCTCGGATGCAGGGCCCGAGTGGAAAGCGATCAAATCGGTCCGCTTCAACGTAAACGCACTGGTAGGTGCTCCTTCGATTGCTTGGGGCAAGCTTGACTGGGTAATTGTCGGTGGAGAGAGCGGCCCCGGCGCGCGACCGATGCATCCGGACTGGGCACGCTCCCTGCGCGACCAGTGCGCGGCTGCGAGCGTGCCGTTCCTGTTCAAGCAATGGGGGGATTGGCGTGAGACTAATGGCCCCAAGACGACCAGTCACCATCGCGCAGTGGGTGCTGGCACGCACTGGCTGAATAGCGCAGGTGTCCTTCGCCCGATCTCTGAACTGGGATCTATCTATCACGAATACAAGGTCGCGATGCTCGGCAAGAAGGCTGCCGGTCGCCTTCTCGACGGCGTGCAGCATGACGGGATGCCGTCGTGAGCGGATCCATTTCAATCCGCTGCGGATCGAATTACTATGTCGGTAGACGCGACGCGCGTGAAACCGCCGTTGTCTGTGTAGCCGACGCGTCGCAGACAGCGGGACTGGTGAGGGCCGGCCGGGGCTACGGGGAAGGGGATAACCGCAGCTCTACCTACCGTCCTGCGGATGTATCGCAGCACCCCGCGCCCACATCGCGACGCGTCGATGCTGCCATGCGCGGGGCTGTGGCATGACGGCATGCCGTTATGAGCGAGCGGCAGGGTAGCTTGCTGTGACCTTCGACCCGCACTTCCGCTTCTATCGCGAGGATCCGCAGTCCCGCCCCTGCGCGCATAGCCTTGACGATTGCGCGAACGAGCTGCGCGAGGAAATGGCGGCGCGGCGCGAACTCTATCCGGCGTTGGTGGCCAAGGGGCGGATGACCAACGAGGCGATGGCGCGGGAGTTGCGGGTGATGTCGGCCATTCTGTGGGAACATATTTTCCCGATCGAGGCACGCGGAGCCAAGCAACCGTTCGCCACCTGGACGGAGAAGGTGCACGCCTTGCGCCGCGAGATCGGGCTGCGGCGCACACTGTACCCGCGCTGGATCCTTGCCGGTCGCATCGATCCGGCCATCGCCGATACGCGGCTCACCCTCCTGGAGGAACTGCACGAACTCTACTGGTTTGGCAGTCAAAGCGCCGAAGCCATTGCCGCGCGGGCCGAGACGATGGCGCGCGCGCAGGTCCGGAACCCGACAAAGCCACTGCAACACGCCGCTTGACCGTTCCGCCCAAATGGGCGGACATTAGGACACCCTTCGCGCCACCATCTGAGGGCCCGCCACCATGAAAATCTCCGTTCCCGGCCTGGTCGCCAAGAAAACTGCCACGGGCACGCGCTATTATTGGACGCCATCGCCCACGCTCAGCAAGGCGGGATGGAAGAGCCAGGCGCTTGGCCGCGACATCGAGGCCGCGATCGCCGCAGCGAAGAAGCGCAACGAGGAAGTCGCCAACTGGCGCACCGGCGGTGCCAAACCGCGCGCCATCGCCAAGTTCGTCGCGCGCGCCACCGTCGATCACGTCATCGCCCAGTATAAGGCCGATGGCTATCCGCGCGTGAAGAAGGGCGGCCGCTTTGGCGATGACCGGTTCATCGGCGAAAACACCCGCATCGAATATGACAGCAAGTTGAAGGCGATTTCCGCCTGGGCAGGATCGGAGCCGATCGCGGCGATCACGCCGGACAATGTCGCGGTGTTCCGCGATGCGCTGCTCGTCCCCAAAAAGGGTGTCGTTCGGCTCACCACGGCACATGGCACGCTGCGCGTGCTGCGAACGCTGTGCGCCTATGCCAAGAGCAAGAAATGGATCGAGACCAACCCGGCGCTTGATTTCGATTTGCCCGCTCCGCCACCGCGCCAGCAGGTGGCAAGTCCCGAGGCGCGTGCGGCCTTGCTCGCCGCTGCAGACGATGCCGGGGAGCCGAATATGGCGCTGGCCATGCTGTTGGGCTGGAAGATCGGCCAACGCGAAGGCGATTTGCTGCGCACGCTCCAGACGCAATATGTCGAAATCCCGTCCTACAAGCTCGATGCGGAGGTATTTGCCTCTTTGGCTGCCATGGCCCCCGACGGGCGCGTCATGGGCATTCGCCTGCGCCAGGGAAAGACGAGGGTCTGGATCGAGGTGCCCGTGGTCGCTGATGAGCGCACGCGCATCGAGGCCGCGATCGAGCGGGCGCGTGCGGTCGGCATTGCGACGCTCCTGTATGACGAGCGCGACAATAAGACGTGGACCAGCGGCGACAATAAGGAGCGCCGCAGCCGGGCGATGTATTTCCAGCGTCGCTTCGCCGAACTCCGCCAGAGCGCAGCGGACAAGGCAAAGCGCGACGGCCTTGCCGAATTGTCCGCCGATTTGCTGGATCTGCAATTCCGCGATTTCCGCCGCACCTGTGTCGTCGTGCTTGGAGAGCTGGGCTTGGCCGATCAACTGATCGCCGCGATCACCGGCCACAGTCTCGACGAAACGAAGCGCATTCTGGAGGTGTACATGCCGCGCACCACCGGCATGGCCGCGCGCGCGATCATGATGAGCGCCGAACGCGACGCGCGCAATGCCAAGCGCAACGGGGCGAGTGCGTGACCAGCACCCCCAGCCGCGCGGCTTGCGTCAACGCCATGTGCACGCTATCGCAAACGCGCATCGACGCGGATTGTCGGAATTCCGACAATCGGAATGTCGGAACGCAGTCTGACGAGACGCCACAGAATGGCGGAATTGCTGGGCTTAGCGGGTATAGTACAATGGTAGTACAGCAGCCTTCCAAGCTGAATACACGGGTTCGATTCCCGTTACCCGCTCCAGCCCGTGTCCCGGCACAGGCATGACCGCAATCTCCTTTCCCAAGGCGCAGGACGCGATCGTCGCGGTCGGGCGCTGGCTTGATGGCAAAGGCTGGGCTCCCGCGACATCGGGCAATTATTCGGCGCGGCTGGACGACGGCAGCTTCGCCGTCACCGTATCCGGTCGCCACAAGGGACGCCTGACGCGTGACGATGTGATGCGCGTGGATGCCGAAGGCGTGTCGCTCGACGGAAAGAAACCCTCCGCCGAAACCGCGCTGCACCTGACGCTATACCGTCTGTTTCCCGCATGCGGCGCAATACTGCACAGCCACTCGGCCACCGCAGTAGGCCTCAGCCGCGCGACGCCAGGCGATGGATATACCCTTACCGGCCACGAAATGCTGAAGGCCCTGCCCGGCATCGTGACGCATGAGACATCGGCGGTGCTGCCGATCGTCGACAACAGCCAGGACATGGCCGTGCTCGACGCGGCAATCACCCCTCGCCTGCTGGCACCGGGTGCAATCCCGGCCTATCTCATCCGCAGCCACGGTTTGTATGGCTGGGGCCAGGACATGGCCGAGGCCGAGCGCGTGATCGAGGCGGTGGAATGGATGATCGCCGCCGAACTGGCCGAAAGGAGCTTTCGATGAGCCGCCTGCAAGTCTTTGCCGAGGATGATGCCGCGACGCCGCTGCTCGACACCACCGACGCTGCTGAGATCGAGGCGACACTGCAGCAGGCGGGAGTCCGCTTCGAACGCTGGCCGCTCAAGCCCGTCACAACCGACAGCGATGTGCTCACGGTCTATGCGGACGAAGTGGCGCGGCTGACGGCAGAGGGCGGCTATCAGTCGATCGATGTCGCGCGGATCGCGCCCGATCATCCCGACCGCGCGACGCTGCGCGAAAAATTCCTGTCCGAACACACGCATGGCGAGGATGAAGTGCGCTTCTTCATCGACGGCGAAGGGCTGTTCACGCTCCACCATGACGGGCGCGTGTTCAACATGCTGTGCTGCGCGGGGGATTTGATCTCGGTGCCAGCCGGGATGCGGCATTGGTTCGATATGGGGGCAGCCCCGCGCTTTACCGCGATCCGGCTGTTCGTGAACCCCGATGGCTGGGTCGCCGCCTTTACCGGCAGCGACATTGCCGAGCGCTTCCCGCGCCTGGAACCCGCAACCGCGTGAAGGCGATCCTCACCGATATCGAGGGCACCACGTCAAGCATCGCCTTCGTCGCGGAGGTGTTGTTTCCGTATGCCCGTACACGCCTGGCCGACTATATTGCGGCGCACCCGGCGGAAACCGCGCCGATCCTGGCCGAAGTCGCCGCCAGCGAACCCGGCGACGCGGTCGCCACGCTGCTGCGCTGGATCGATGAAGATCGAAAGGCGACCCCGCTCAAGGCGCTGCAAGGCATGATCTGGGCCGATGGCTATGCCTCCGGCGCTTTTACCGGGCATATCTATCCCGATGCGGCCGCAGGCTTGCATCGCTGGCACGCGGCGGGGATCAAGCTCTACGTCTTTTCGTCCGGCTCAGTGCCCGCGCAGAAACTGCTTTTCGGACATAGTGAGGCAGGTGATCTGACCCCGCTCTTTTCGGGCTATTTCGACACCACCACCGGGCCGAAGCGTGAGGCCTCCTCCTATGCCAGGATCGCCGCGGCGATCGGGATGTCGCCGGGCGAGGTGCTGTTCCTGTCGGACACGCCCGAGGAAATCGCAGCAGCACGCGGTGCGGGGATGAACGCGCGACTGATCGATCGCTCGGGCGACGGCGGGGATATCATCACCTTCGACGATCTCTTTTAAGGACCCGCGATGATCCTCCAAGGCACGCATCAACGCTCGATCACGCGCACCGCCGATGGTGCCGGCGCGCGCATTCTTGACCAGCGCGAACTGCCGTGGACCGTGAAATGGGTCGAACTCCGCTCAGCGCGCGATGCCGAGCGGGCAATCCGGGAGATGTGGACGCGCGGCGCGCCACTGATCGGTGCGACCGCAGCCTATGGGCTGGCGATGGCACTGGCGGAGGACGGATCGGACGGCGCGCTTGATGCGGCCTACACGTTGTTGCTCGACTCGCGCCCGACTGCGGTCAATCTGAAATGGGCGCTCGATCAGGTTATGGAGACGGTACGCCCCCTCCCCGCCACTGACCGTGCCCAAGCCGCGTTCGCGCGCGCCGATGCCATTTGCGACGAGGATGTCGCGCTGAACCAGGCGATCGGCGAACACGGCCTCGCGCTGTTCCGCGCGCTTCATGCGAAGCACCCCGATCGTCCGCTCAACATCCTGACGCATTGCAATGCCGGGTGGCTGGCGACGGTCGATTACGGCACCGCCACCGCGCCCATCTATCTGGCGCATGACGCCGGCATTCCGGTGCATGTCTGGGTCGACGAGACGCGCCCGCGCAATCAGGGCGCGTTGCTCACCGCCTTTGAACTTGCCGGGCATGGCGTGCCGCACACCGTGATCGCCGACAATGCCGGTGGCCATTTGATGATGACGGGCCAGGTCGATGCCGTCATTGTGGGCACCGACCGCGTGACCGCCAATGGCGATGTTTGCAACAAGATCGGCACCTATCTGAAAGCGCTCGCCGCCCGGGACAATGGCGTGCCCTTCTATGTCGCTTTGCCCTACACCACCTTCGACGCAAGCACCGCGACGGGGGCGGACATTCCGATCGAGGAGCGCTCGGGCGACGAAGTGACCCATGTCGCAGGGGAAGGCGGGCGCATCCGCGTCACCGCCTCCGGCACCGCGAACCCGGCCTTCGACGTGACGCCCGCGCGGCTGGTGACGGGCTACCTGACCGAGCGGGGGCTACTGAAAACGATTTGACGCGAGCGCATCACGGTCGCCGCGCCATCCGTTCCAGCGCAGCATCCAGCGTCGCGTCCTGCTTGGCGAAGCACAGTCGCACGACGCTCCGTACCGCGTCCTCGGCATAAAAGGCAGACACCGGGATCGTCGCCACTCCCGCCTCCTCCAGCAGCCAGCGCGCGAACAGGACATCGTCCATGTCGACGCCCGAGGCGATCAGGTCGATATTGAGGAAATAGGTCGCCGCACTCGGCAGCACGCTATAACCGAGTCCGGTCAACCCCGCCGCCAGACGATCGCGCGAGCGCTGATAGCCCGCGCGCATGTCCTCGAAATACCCGATATTTTTGCACAGCCCGAACGCCGCCGCCGCCTGCAAATTGGGGGGCGTGGTGAAGGTCAGGAACTGATGCGCCTTGGCCAGCACCGAGGAGATCGCGGGCGCGGCGCACATCCAGCCGACCTTCCACCCCGTCAGCGAGAAGATCTTGCCGGCCGAACCGATCTTGACCGTGCGAGCCCGCATCCCGGGCTGCGCCATCAGCGAGCGGTGGTGCCGCCCGTCGAACACGACATGCTCCCACACTTCATCGCAGATCGCGATCGCATCATGGCTCACACAGAAATCGGCGAGCAACGCGAGTTCATCGGGCGCGATCATCGTACCCGTCGGGTTGAGCGGCGAATTGAGCAGCACCAACCGCGTCCGGTCGCTGGCCACCGCCGCCAACGCATCGGCGGTGATGCGCCATTCAGGCGGCTCGAGCCGAACCAGCTTCGCCACGCCCCCGGCGCGCTGCACTAGCGGCAGATAGGCGTCGTAGAGCGGCTGGAACATCACCACTTCGTCGCCCGGCGACACCAAAGCGAAGATCGCCGCTGCCAGCGCCTCGGTCGCACCAGACGTAACGATTACCTCGCTCGGATCGAGATCGAGCCCCTGATGCACGCGGTAATGGTCCGCCACCGCCTGCCGCAGCGCGGGCGTGCCTGCCATCGGCGGATATTGGTTCGACTCCTCGATCAGCGCGCGCGCCGCTTCGGCGAGCACATCCTCGGGGCCGCGCCCGTCGGGGAAACCCTGGCCAAGATTGATCGCGCCGGTCGCCCGAGCACGCGCCGACATCGCTTCGAAAATGGTGGTGCCGAGCGCGGTGTAAACCGAGTTCATCGCTTGCTTCCTTCCGGCAAGAAGGTTGGTGGACAGGGCTGGATTCGAACCAGCGTACGCTTGCACGGGCAGATTTACAGTCTGCTGCCTTTAACCACTCGGCCACCTGTCCCCAGGCGCGCATCCTTTGGGAAAGGATGGTCGCTTCAAAAAAAGCGAGGCGTGCCAATGCCGACCACATGCGCCCCTGTCAACGGCTAAGGTCAACCACATTGCGACAAGAGCGACCTTGCACGCGCCTCGCGCCGCGCATACCCACGCGGACACAGTCATTTTTCGTTGGGGGTTTCATCATGCGTCGTGTCTTGCTTCTTGCCACCTGCGCAGCGCTCGTCACCGCGCCCGCGCTCGGCCAGTCGGTTGATCGCACGCAAACCACGCGAATCATCGACGAGGGCATTGCCCATAGCGAAGTGATGCTGACCGCAGAACATCTCGCCGACGTGATCGGCCCGCGCATGACCAATTCCCCCGCGATGCGCACGGCGGAGACCTGGACCCAGGCGAAGTTCACCGAATGGGGGCTGAAGAACGTCCACAAGGAAGGCTTCGATTTCGGTCGCGGCTGGTCCATCGTCAGTTCCAGCGTGAAGATGCTGACCCCGCGCCCGATCCAGCTCACCGCGATCCCCATTGCGTGGACGCCCGGCACCAACGGGCCGATTGCGGCACCGGTCATCGTCGCGCCGATTTCACGCGTGCGCGATTTCGACAAGTGGCGCGGCAAGCTGTCGGGCAAGATCGTCATGGTCACGCTGCCCAACACTGGCTCCGAACCGGGCGAGGCTCCCTTCCAGCGCTATACCGGCGAAGAACTTGGCAAGCTCGACCAATATCAACAGCCCACCTACAATCCCGAAGCCGCCGACCGCCGCCTGAAGCGCCTCGATTTTGCGAAGAAGCTCGATGCCTTCCTGAAGAGCGAGGGGGCGGTCGCAATGGCGACGATGGCGTATCGCGACGGCAAACTCGTCAGCGGCGAGGGCTACACCTTCGGGGTCGGCGATACGCCGTCGCTGCCCGCAGTTCAGATCGCAGCGGAGGATTATCGCCGCCTTGCCCGCCTCGCCAAGATCGGCCCTGCACCGACAGTGGAGATCAACAGCGACGTGCGCTTCGACGATAGCGACACGCGCGCCTATAACGTCATCGCCGAAATCCCCGGTTCCGATCCCAAGGCCGGTTATGTGATGGCCGGTGCCCATCTCGATTCGTGGGTCGCGGGCGATGGTGCTGCCGACAATGGTGCCGGCTCGGCAATGGTGATGGAAGCCGCGCGGATCATCGCCAAAACCGGCATCCGCCCCAAGCGCACGATCCGCTTCGCCTTGTGGGCGGGCGAGGAGCAGGGCTTGCTCGGCTCGCTTTCTTATGTCGAAAGCCACCTCGCCACGCGTGGCAACCCGAGCGACCCGAAACAGACCGGGCTTGCGCTGTACATGGGCTGGTCCAACCGTTGGCCGATCACGCCAAAGCCCGGCTGGGGCGAGCTGGCCGCGTATTTCAACCTCGACAATGGCTCGGGCAAGGTGCGCGGCATCTATGCCGAGAACAATCCGGCGGTGGTGCCGATCTTCCGCGAGTGGCTCGCCCCGTTCGGCCCGATGGGGGCGAAGGACGTGGTGATCCGCACCACCGGCGGCACAGACCATGTCTTCATGCAGGCGGTCGGCGCGCCCGGCTTCCAGTTCATCCAGGATCCGCTCGACTATGACAGCCGCGTCCACCATTCCAGCATCGACACCTTCGACCATTTGAAGGGCAATGACATGCGCCAGGCCTCGACCATTCTCGCGTCGTTCCTGGTCAATGCCGCCAATGCCGAAAAGGCCCTGCCCCGCCCGCCCTTGCCGACCAAACCGGCGGTGACCGAGCCTTTCGCTTATTCCGACGAGGATGAATAAACCCGTGTCTGTACCGCTTGCCTTTGACCTTATGCTTACTGCGCGCGCGCTGCGCGCTTCGATCGTGGAGACCAACTGATGGCTCGCCGTGGACATCGCCCGTCACAGGCCCCTGCCGGTCGCCCCCGTTTTTGGGGACGCCACGCCGTCACCGCAGCACTCGCCAACCCCGAACGGGTAGTGCGCAAACTCTGGGTGACGCGTGAGGCCGCCGCCAGCCTCGACATCCCGCCGGTGATCCCGATCGTCTATGCCGATGTTGCCGATCTCGCACGGCTGGTGCCGGGCGATGCCCCGCATCAGGGGCTGGTGGCTGAGGTCGATCCGCTGGAGGATATGTGGCTCGGCGATTTGCTGCAGCAGGGCGAAGGCGACCAGCGCCCGTTGCTGGTGCTCGACCAGGTGACCGACCCGCACAATGTCGGCGCGATCATGCGCTCGGCCGCCGCGTTCGATGCGCTCGGCATCGTCACGCCCGACCGGCATGCGCCACCCGAATCGGGCACGATCGCGCGGGCGGCCTCGGGTGCGCTCGAAATCGTGCCATGGGTGCGTGTGGTCAACCTCGCGCGCGCGCTCGAGGAGATCGCTGAAGCCGGTTTCTGGCGCGTCGGGCTGACCGGCGAGGCCACGCAGACCTTAACCCAGGCGATGGGCACGCAGCGCGTCGCGCTGGTGCTGGGTGCCGAGGGCGAAGGGATGCGGCAGAATACGGCATCGCATTGCGACGAGCTTGCGCGTTTGCCGATCTCCCATAAGGTTGAAAGCCTGAACGTGTCGAACGCAGCGGCCATCGCGCTGTACGCGGTGGCGTCACGCTGAACGGGAGGTTCGACATGGCGGCACGTCTCGCGCGGCGGCTGACACCAAAGCTGCTCGGCGTGCTGCTCTTGCCCTTTGCCTTGGCCAGCTGCGTGCTGACCCCCGGCACGTTCGTGTCGAGCTTGCGGATCGACGCCGACCGGCACTTCACCTTCACCTATGTCGGGGAGGTGATCGCGGTCGATCTGGGCGGCGAGTTCGCCAAGGGTATGAAGGATGGCGGCGACGGCGATGCCAAGGGGACCGACCCCGCCGCCACCGACGATGAAGAGCCCACGCTCCAGAAAATCGCTAAGCAGAAACCGGTCCCGAAGGACACCAAGCCCGCCGAAACCGATGACAAGACCGCAACCGATGCCAAGAACCGCGCGATCGCCGCGACGCTCGCCAAGGAAATTGGCTATCGCAAGGTGACCTATCTCGGCGACGGCAAGTTCAGCATCGATTATGCCATTTCCGGCACGCTCGATCGCGGCTTTCTGTGGCCGTATAATCTGGACGCGGAGGTGCTGTTTCCGTTCATCGCGCTGGAAGTGCGGGCGAACAATACGGTGCGGATCAAGGCACCGGGCTATGCCAATCAAAGCGACGCCAGCAAGGGGCTGGCAGGCGGCATGACCGACAAGGGGCCGACAAGCCAGCTCGACGGCACCTTCACGCTCGATACCGATGCCGAGATCGTCAGCCAGAATCAGGAAGACGGCGCGGTGACGACGGGCACGCGCAAGACCGTGACGTGGAAAGCGACACCGACCACCAAGGATGCACCGACGGCGGTGTTACGCTTCAAATAGAGGGTACGGGCGGCGACCGCGCCGCCCGCTTGTCGCCTCAATCCTCGGCGGCGATGCGGACCTTCAACCCGTCCAGCGCATCGGTCAGTTCGATCTGGCACGACAGGCGCGAGGTCGCGTCGCGGTCGGCCGAGGAATCGAGCAGATCGTTCTCGTCTTCGCTCATCTTGGGCAGTTTGGCCGCAAAGTCCGGGTCGACATGAACGTGGCAGGTCGCGCATGAACAGCAGCCGCCGCACAGCGCCAGAATTTCATCGATCCCCGCGTCCCGAATGACTTCCATCACAGAAAGACCGGCCTCACCGGCGAGCTCGCGTTCTTCCCCTTCGCGGGTCACGACGATAAGCTTGGGCATGAACGTTCCTTTGCGATAGCGACTGTCTCCACCGCCATGCCGCCAGATGCGGCCCCGATCAAGGTATCACCGCATGGGCCTCAGCGCCGATCAGTTGAAAACCGCGCTGGACGCGCTGGCGGAGCGGGAACCCGCCTTTGCGGCCGCACTCGCCCGGGTCGGCTATCCCGAACCGCGTCTGCGCGAGCGCGGCTATGCCACGCTGCTGCGCACGATCATCGGGCAACAGGTCAGCACCAAGGCCGCGCAAAGTGTGTGGAACAAGCTGGAGGGGCTGGTCGGCTCGCTCGACAACCCGGCCAATATCACTGGCGCAACCGACGAGACGCTGCGCGAGGCGGGCCTGTCGCGCCAGAAAGCGGGTTATGCGCGCAGCCTCGCGGCGTTGGTGGCGAGCGGCGAACTCGATCTGCACCATCTGCCTGCGGATGACGAGGAAGCCATCGCCAAGCTGGTCGCGGTCAAGGGCATCGGGCGCTGGTCCGCCGAAATCTATCTGCTGTTCGCAGAAGGCCGGACCGACATCTGGCCGGCGGGCGACCTGGCGGTGCAAATTGAAATTGGCCGTATCCTCGGCCACGAGGCGCGCCCAAGCGAGAAGCTGGTGCGTGACCTGGCCGAGCCGTGGCGTCCGCACCGTGGGGCCGCCGCGATCTTCGCCTGGCATCATTATCAAAGCGACATGACGGTCGTCTGAGCCATGGCAAAAGCAGACCGCCTCGCCCGGCTCGACGACCGTCGCGCCGAAATCGAAACCGAATATCGCACGCTGCTGCTCGCCGCGCTGCAGCGGACGGCGGCGGGCCAGTGGGGCTTGTTCGGCCACACCAAAGACCGGGCTCACGCCGCCAAGGCGGCCCCGACGGTGCTGGAACTGACCGAATTGGGCGAAACCGCCGATCAACTGCGCGAACAATTATCGATGCCGCCCTTTGCGCTCCACGCGGATTTTGTTGCATCGCGCGGCCCCGTATCGGCACACGCCGTCGGCGAACCAAAGCAAGCGCAAGCGTGGCTGGCACGGCTGGAATCACAGGAAGGGAAACCCGCATGAGCGGAAAGTGGAAACTGGGCGTCATCGGCGGATCGGGCCTGTACGCGATCGATGCCTTGCACAATCCGCGCTGGCACCGCGTCGATACGCCATGGGGGCAGCCGTCGGACGAATTGCTGTTCGGGTCGATCGGCGACGTCGAACTCGTCTTTCTGCCGCGCCACGGACGCGGGCATCGCATCAGCCCGTCGGAGCTCAACTTCCGCGCCAATATCGACGCGCTGAAGCGCAGCGGTTGCACCGACATCATCGCCATTTCGTCGATCGGGTCGCTGCGCGAGGAACTGCCGCCAGGGCATTTTGTCGTGGTCGATCAGTTCATCGATCGCACCGTCGCGCGCGCATCCAGCTTCTTTGGCACCGGCATGGTCGCGCATGTGTCGATGGCCGAACCGGTGTGCCCGCGCCTGTCGGGCTATGCGGCGGAAGCGGTCGCGGCAGCGGGCGGCGCAGTGACCAAGGGTGCCACCTATCTGGCGATGGAAGGCCCGCAATTCTCCAGCCGCGCGGAAAGCCTGCTCTACCGCCAATGGGGTGCCGACGTGATCGGCATGACCGCAATGCCCGAAGCCAAGCTCGCCCGCGAAGCGGAGATGCCCTATGCGCTGATCGGAATGGTCACCGACTATGATTGCTGGCGCGAGGAAGCCGCGTTCGTCGAAGTGGCCGAAGTCATCAAGCAAATGGGCGCGAACGGCGAAATCGCGCGCAAGGCGTTGGCGGCTTTGGTCGCAGCCCTGCCAAGCGAGCGCACGCCCTCCCCGCTCGACACCGTGCTCGACCACGCGCTGATCACCGCCCCCGCGTCGCGCGATCCGGGCGTACTGGCGATGCTGGATGCGGTGGCCGGGCGCGTGCTCGGCAAATAACTCTTCTTCTATCTTCGTGGCTTTGTGTCTTCGTGCGAGCCTTTTCTCGCACAAAGGCACAAAGCCACGAAGAAGGGACAAAGGCGGTTGCGCCGGGGCCGCTCAGCGTGCGAGCGCGACGATCCGCTCGGCTTCGCTCAGGTGCAACCGCTCGACCATCTCGCCCTGGACGCGGATCGCGCCTTTGTCGGCGTTTTCCGGCTGCGCAAAGGCCGCGATCACCGCCTCCGCCCATGCAACGCGCTCGGCCGACGGCGCGAAGGCGCGGTTGGCGAGCGCGATTTGCGCCGGGTGGATCAGCGTCTTGCCATCGAAACCGAACGCCGCCCCCTGCGCGCATTCCGCCGCCAGTTCGGGCGTCTCGGCCAGCACATTCGACACCCCGTCGAGCGCGATCAGGCCATGCGCGCGGGCCGCCGTCACGATGGCGGTCAGATGCGGCAGCAGCGGCAGGCGGTCGGCACCCGGGGTGCAGCGCATGTCCTTGGCCAGATCGTTAGTACCCGCGATCAGACAGCCCAGCCCACGCGTCGCGGCGATCGCAGGCAATGCGAGCATCGCCGCGCACGTCTCGATCATCGCCCACAGCGGAACGTCGCCGAGCAGTGCGCGCGCTGCCGACAGATCATCGGGGTGCGACACCTTGGGCAGAACGATCGCGTCGAACCCGGCGTCACGCGCAGCCTCACAATCGGCGATGCCCCATTCGCTATCGAGTGCGTTGATCCGCAGCGCCAACGTCCGCGTGCCAAACCCGCCATCCGCCGCCGCTTGCATCGCCTGAATACGGGCGCTCGCTTTGGCCTCGGGCGCGACGGCGTCCTCCAGATCGAGAATCACGGCATCGCAGGCCAGGCCCCGCGCCTTCTCGATCGCGCGGGCGTTCGACGCCGGCATGAACAGGGCACTGCGAAGCGTGCGCATTATTGGGCTGCGGCCTCCCGCCGGGTTGGCGCAGGCGCGTCTTCCCAGCCACCGCCCAGCGCCTTGAACAGGCTGATCTGCGCATCGGCGACCGCCGCATCCGATTGTGCCAGAGCGGCACGCGCATCGGCGCGGTCGCGCTCGGCCTCGATCAGCAGCAGGAAACTGTCCGCCCCATAATTGAACCGCACTTGCGACAGCTTCGCCGCCGAAGTGCTTGCCGCTTCGGCACGGCGCAAAGCGGCGTTGCGCTCCAGCGCCCCGGCATAGCGCGCGAGCGCTTGCTCCACTTCGCTCAGCGCGCCGAGCACCTTGCCATCGAATGTCGCAAGGCTGGCATCGGCTCCGGCGCGCGCCTCCCGGATCTTTGCGCGCGCAACGGTCTGGTTGGGGAAGCTCCACGAAATAAGCGGCCCGAACGAATAATTGACCGCGCTGCTCTTGAACACCTGGCTGCCACGGGTGGCGTTGAGGCCAATGCTGCCCAGCAACGATATCTTGGGATAGAGATCGGCCACCGCCACCCCGACCCGCGCCGTGTCTGCCGCAAGGGTACGCTCGGCGGCGCGCACATCGGGACGGCGCGCGATCAGCGCAGCACCATCGCCAACCGGCACCACGGTGTGCATTGTCGGAGGTGTCTTGCAGGCATCGGCAGCGGCATCGATTTGTTCGGGCGGCAAACCGGTCAACACCGCCAGCGCATAAAGCGACGCGCGGCGTTCGGCCTCAAAGCCCGGAATGCTCGCCTGCGTCTGCGCAAGCAAGACATCGGCGCGCTCCACATCGCGCCGCGTGCCACGCCCGGCAGTGAAGAGCGTTTGCGTCAGTCCCAGCGTACGCTGCTGCAACGCGACCGTCTCGACCGCGACGGCACGCTGCGCGGCGTTGCTGCAGGCGCTGGCATAGGCCCGCGCGGTTTCGGCGGCGACCGACACGCGCGCCGCATCCAGCTGCGCCTGCGCCGCCTGCGCATCGCCGCGCGCTGCCTCGATCGCCCGCGTCACGCCGCCAAACAGGTCGACCTCATATGACGCATCGAAGCCCAGCTTGAAGCTATCGAACCGAAAAGTCTGCGGCGCGGCGGCAGCGCCGCCAAAGGCTGCGGCGCTCGCGCTATTGGCCTGTTGGCGGCTATATTGCGCACTCGGGCTGGTGGTCGGTAGCCGCGCGCCCGTCTGTTCGGACAAAACCGCGCGCGCGCGCTCCAGATTGGCGGCGGCGACGCGGATATCGGTATTGTGTGCCAGCGCCTCGGTTACCAGCCGGTCGACCGATGGATCGTCATAGAGCCGCCACCAATGCTCGGGCAGCGGTGTTGCTGCGACTGCCGCACCGGCGCGCGCTTCGACGAAGCCACCGCCGCTGGCGGCAACGGGCGTGGTCGGGCGACTGTAATTGGGGCCGACGACGCAGGCCGACAATGCCAGCGCGGGCAGCGTCAGCCCGAGGATACGCACCATGCGGGTCATGCTGGATTACCCTCTACATGGTCGCCCGCCGTCGCCACACGCGGCTTGCGGCGGAGCTTGCTGGCAACCCAATCGCCCCCCTTGCGGCTGATGACGTAGAAGCTCGGCGTGAACAGCAGGCCAAAGGTCGTCACGCCAATCATCCCGAAGAACACCGCCACGCCCAGTGCCTTACGCATTTCCGAACCAGGTCCCGAACTGATCACCAGCGGTAACACGCCGAGGATGAAGGCAATCGAGGTCATCACGATCGGGCGCAAGCGCTGCTCGGCGGCGTGTTCGGCCGCCGCGTGCAATTCCATCCCTTGATCTTCGTTCGCGCGGGCAAACTCGACGATCAGGATCGCGTTCTTCGCCGCAAGCCCGATCAGCACGACCAAGCCGATCTGCGTCAGGATGTTATTGTCCATCCCCATGATGTTCACCCCCACGATCGCCGCCAACAGGCACATCGGGACGATCAGGATGACGGCGAAGGGCAGCACCAGGCTTTCATAATTGGCCGCCAACAGCAGGAATACGAACAACACCGCCAAACCGAACACCAGCGAGCCGGTATTGCCCGCCTGCGTTTGCTGGAAGGCGATTTCGGTCCATTCGTAGCTCATGCCCTTGGGCAGGATCTGATCGGCCAGCCGTGCCATCGTCTGCAAGCTCTGCCCCGAGGAATAACCGGGCACCGTGTCGCCCTGCAGTTCGGCCGAGGGATAGAGGTTGTAGCGTACCACGCGGTACGGGCCGCTATCGTTGCGGAGCGTCATCACCGCGTCGAGCGGCACCATGTTTCCGGCTGCCGATCGGGTGCGCAGGTGCCCGACATCCGAAATCTGGTCGCGATACGGCGCGTCGGCCTGCGCGGTCACCCGGTAGGTGCGCCCCAGATAGTTGAAGTCGTTGATGTACGCCGAACCGAGATAGGTGCCGAGCGTCGAAAACACGTTCGAAACCGGCACGCCTATCTGCTCGGCCCGCTCGCGATCGATATCGGCGAACAGGCGTGGAGTGCGGGTGTTGAAGGTAGTGAAGGCTGAGGTAATGCCCGGCGTCTGATTGGCCTTCATCATCATTGCGAATGCGGCCCCCTCCAACGCCTTGTAACCGAGGTTGGAGCGATCCTCGATCAGCATTTTCCAGCCGCCGCCCGTGCCGATGCCGGCGACGGGCGGTGGCGGGATGACCAACAGCAAACCGCCCGAAAGCGGTGCGAAGGCTTGCCGCATCTGGTTGGCGATAAGGGTTGCATCGGCGCGATCCGCGCGGGGCTTCAGGGTGATGAACATCGCGCCGCCATTCGAGGCGGTCGAGAAGGTGGCACCGTCGAGGCCGGAAAAGGCGACCGTGTCGCGCGTTGCCGGGTTCTTGCGCGCGATATCGCTCGCGCGCTGGATCAATTCGGTCGTCCTTTGCAGCGACGATCCCGGCGGCAATTGCGCCGCGACGATCAAATACCCCTGATCCTGCGCCGGAATGAAGCCAGTCGCGGTCGCGGTAAAACGCCATCCGGCGAGACAGATCAGGATAACATAAGCGATTCCGACGATCGCGAGACTGCGAACAGCGCGCGCGGTGAACTTGCCGAAGTTCCGACCGAGCCAATCGAAGCCGCGATTGAATCCACGGGCAAAGCGCGTGCCCCACCCCCGCCAACCCGGCTTAGGCTCCTCGTCATGCTTTGGCTTGAGCACCATCGCCGCGAAGGCGGGCGACAGCGTCAACGACACAAACGCCGAGATTGCCGTCGCCGACACGATCGTCAGCGCGAACTGCTGATAGAATTGCCCCGAAATGCCGGGAATGAAGCTGGTCGGAATGAACACGCCGCACAGCACCAGCGCGATCGCGATCAGCGCGCCCGACACTTCGTCCATCGTCTTGTGCGCGGCCTCGCGGGGCGAGAGCCCCTCCTCCTCCATCAAGCGTTCGATATTCTCGACCACCACGATCGCGTCGTCGACCACGATGCCGATCGCCAGCACCATCCCGAACAGCGACAGGTTGTTGAGGCTGAACCCGAAACCGCCCAGCACGGCCAAGCTGCCGATCAACGAAACCGGGATCGCCACGATCGGGATGATCGCCGCGCGCCAACTTTGCAGGAACAGCAAAACCACCAGCGCGACCAGCACCAGCGCCTCGACCAGCGTATGCTCGACCGCCTCGATCGACGCCTGGATATATTCCGTGGGATTATACGGGATCGAATAGCTCAGGCCGGGCGGGAAGCTCTTCGCGGCACGGGCGACTTCGGCCTTCACCGCTTCGGCCGTGCTCAATGCATTCGATCCGGGCAATTGCGTGATGCCGAGCGCGGTCATGTGCTTGCCGTTGAGCGCGGCGTTGATCGTGTAGTCCTGCGCGCCCAGCTCGATCCGCGCGACATCGCGCAGCCGCGTCAGCCGCCCCTGCGTGTCGCGCTTTATGATGATTTCGCCGAACTGATCGGGCGTGGTCAGTCGCCCCGTCGCCTGGATGCCAAGCTGGAAGGCGGTGCCGCCTTGGTTGAACGGCGGAGCACCCACCGCACCGGCGGCAACCTGCACGTTCTGGGCGCTGACAGCGGCGACGATTTCATCGACCGTCAGATTGCGCGCGGCGGCGCGATCGGGATCGATCCACAGCCGCATATTGTAATCGCGACCGCCGAAGCTGCGGACGCCACCGACACCGGGAATGCGCGAGATCCGGTCGATGATTTGCGTGGTCGCATAATTCGACACGTAGGATTCGTTCAACGACCCGTCGGGCGATGTCAGCGCGACCACCAGCAGGATGTCGGGCGAGTTCTTGCGCACCGTCACACCGATCTGGCGGACTTCGTTGGGCAGGCGCGGTTCCGCAGTCGAGACGCGGTTCTGCACCAGCACCTGTGCCTGATCGACATTGGTGCCTTGCTTGAACGTCACGGTAATCGCCAGCGACCCGTCCCCGGTGGCCGAGGAGGACATGTAGATCATGTTCTCAACGCCGTTGATCGATTCCTCGAGCGGCGCGGCGACGGTTTCGGCGAGCGTTTCCGCATTCGCGCCGGGGAAGGTCGCGCTCACCACCACGGTTGGCGGCGCGATCTGCGGATATTGCGCGACCGGCAAGGACGGATACACGATCACGCCGAACACGACGATCAGGATCGACAGCACCGCCGCGAAGATCGGTCGATCTATGAAGAAGTGGGGAAATTTCACGGGCGCGGGGCCTTAATTGGCGGTTGCGTCAGAAGCGGGCGGGGCTGTTTCCTGGGTGGATTGCGGCGCTGTATCGGCCGCCTTTGGCCGCATCTTCACCAAATTCTGCTTCACCGCCATGCCCGGTTGCAACGTCGTAATGCCGTCGATCACGACATGCTCGGTCGGTGCGAGGCCGGATTTGACGACGCGCAACCCTTCCACTTGCGGGCCGGTTTCAACCGGACGCGCGACGACTTTGCCATCCTGGCCAACGACGTAAATCAGCTTGCGGGTCTGGTCGGTGAGAATCGCCTCATCGGGCACCAGCATCGCGTGATAATGGCCTGAGCCGAGCAAACGCGCGCGACCGAACAGCCCCGGCGTCAAGAAACCATCGGGATTGGCGATAACGGCATGCGCGCGGATGGTGCCCGAATTGGGATCGATAGCATTATCGACGAACTCCATGCGCCCATGCCAGCGATACCCCTTCTCGTCGCCGAGCTGCACCTCGACCGGATTGGGGGTGTTGCGAGAGGAGCCGCGCTCGCCCGTTTTGGCCTGGCGCAGATATTTCAGGTAAAAGCTCTCCGCGCCTTCGAAGGAGAACCAGATCGGATCGGTGGATACGACGCGCGTCAGCACCGTCGTCGCCGCCGTTGCATAATTGCCCTTACTCACGCGGCGATCCGAAACGACGCCGGTGATCGGCGAACGGACCGTGGTGAAACCAAGATTGAGCTCAGCCGTCGTCACATTGGCGCGGCCAGCGCCCAAATCGGCCTGCGCGGTGCGCACCGCGGCAAGCTTGGTCTCATATTCTTCCTTGCTGATCGCTTCGGCGGCCAACAGCTTGTCCGCGCGCGCCAATTCGGATTGCGCATTGGTCAGCGCGGCCTGCGCCTTGGCAACCTGAGCGCGCGCTTGCGCCAGTGCTGCGACATAAGGGCGTGGGTCGATCGTGAACAGCGCCTCACCGGCCCGCACGCGCTGACCGTTGGCAAAAAAGATCCGGTCGATGGTGCCGGACACGCGTGGGAGCAGTTGAACGTCCTGAATCGCCTCGAACCGACCGACATATTCATCCCAGTCGACGACATCGCGTTGCAGCGGCAATGCTACGCTGACCTGCGGGGTTGGCGGTGGCGGCGGTGCCTTTGACGAACAGGCGGACAAGGCCACAATCGCGGTCGCAAACGGGATCAAGCCCATACGGCCAAGCATTGGTATCATCGGCGCTTTGATCCCTACGAGCATCATGGTCTGAATGCACCCCCGCCACGCAGCCCGCTTCTCCGGCAGGCCTGCTCGTAATCGTGTGTAGAAATGAGAACGACGGTGCGCCAATGCAATAGAGCATCCGTAAAATACCCAATTGATTTTGGTATATACCTGATAAACTTCACTATTATTACAGGCTACCGCTACTCGGGCGCATTTACCAAATCGGATGTCGTCCGCAACGATACCCACGCGCCGCGCCCAGCAAGCGGTTCGACCACCCATTTGAAACATCTCTCGCCCCCACACGGTGATTGTCGTCGCGCATAATGCCCGATAGCCTCCCTCGCATGACCACCGCCCGATCCGCCCGCGCGCTGTTCGCAGCGACCGCTTTCCTCGTCACCGCTGCGGCACCTGCGCCGAGCGACCAGGCGCACTGGCAGGAGCAAGCCGCGCGCGTCACGATCACCCGAGACACATGGGGCATCGCCCATGTCGTGGGCCAAAGCGACGCCGATGCCGTGTTCGGCGCGACCTATGCGCAAGCGGAGGACGATTTCAGCCGCATCGAAGCCAACTACCTGACCGCCCTCGGTCGCACTGCGGAAGCGGAAGGCGAAGGGGCGATCTGGGCCGATTTGCGCCAGCGGCTCTATGTCGATCCGGTCGATCTGCAGGCGCAATACCGCGCCAGCCCAGACTGGTTGCAACGGCTGATGACAGCCTGGGCCGACGGGCTGAACTATTATCTGGCGACCCATCCGCAAGTGCATCCCAAGGTGCTGACGCACTTTGAGCCGTGGATGGCGCTGTCCTTCACCGAGGGCAGCATCGGTGGCGATATCGAACGCATTTCGCTGGCGGAGCTCGCCGCTTTCTATGGCGGACAGAGGATCGCCGTTGCGGCGGAAGACGCGGGCCCGGTGCCGCGCGAGCCGCGCGGATCGAACGGCATCGCCATCGCCCCCAAAAACACCGTGGACGGCCACGCACTGCTGCTGATCAACCCGCACACCAGCTTCTATTTCCGGTCAGAATTGCAAATGACCAGCGGCGAGGGGCTCAACGCTTATGGTGCCTCCACCTGGGGGCAGTTCTTCATCTATCAGGGCTTCAACGAACAGGCCGGGTGGATGCACACCTCGTCCGGCGTCGACAATGTCGATGAATTTACCGAACAAACCGCGTTGACGCGCTTCGGGCGCTTCTATGTCTATGGCAAGGATGTCCGCCCGTACCGAACCAAACCGATCACCCTCGCCTATCGCCTGCCGGACGGAACGCTCGCGTCGCGCAGCTTCACGACCTATGCCTCACACCACGGTCCGATCGTTGCCGAACGCGGCGGCAAATGGATTGCAGAGGCGTTGATGTCGAAGCCGGTGCCCGCGCTCGAGCAAAGCTGGCTGCGCACCAAGGCGCACGATCTCACCAGCTACATGCAGGTCGCCGAACGCCAGGCCAATTCGTCCAACGACACGCTGTTCGCCGATGCCAAGGGCGAAATCGCCTATCTCCACCCGCAATTCGTACCCGTGCGCGACGATCGCTTTGATTACACCCATGCGGTCGATGGGGCCGACCCGGCGACCGACTGGAATGGCCTGCACACGGTCGCGTCGCTCCCCAATGCGATCAATCCCGGCATCGGCTGGGTGCGCAACACCAATGACTGGCCGTGGAGCGCCGCCGGGCCGGACAGCCCCAAGGCAAAGGACTATCCGCGCTACATGGATCAATTCGGCCCGAACCAGCGCGGCGTCCATGCCGACCTGCTACTCACCGGGCATCGCGACTTTACACCGCAGCGCCTGATCGCGGCGGCGTATGACAGCTACTTGCCGGCCTTTGCCGAACTGATTCCGCCACTCGTAAAGGCGTATGACACGCTGCCGAGCAAAGACCCGCGCCGCGCCAAACTCGCCGAGCCGATCGCGACACTGAAGGCATGGGACTATCGCTGGGGCGCGAACTCGGTGGCGACGACGCTTGGCGTGCTATGGGCTGGCCAGATGTGGCGCGACGTCGGCAGCTTCATCCAATCCGAACAAATCAACGTGCCTGCAGCGATCGCCACGCAAGTCTCGGCCGAACGCAAGCTCGCCGCTTTGGGCGAGGCGGTAGATCGATTGAACCGCGACTTTGGCGACTGGCGGGTCGGTTGGGGGAAGATCAATCGATTCCAGCGGCTCGACGATGCCATCGCCCCACATTTTGACGATGCCAGGCCCAGCATCCCCGTACCGTTCACCTCGGCGCAATGGGGGAGCCTCGCTTCATTCGGTGCCAAGCCCTATCCCAATACCAGGAAGCTCTACGGATCAAGCGGCAACAGCTTTGTCGCAGTGGTCGAATTCGGTCCAAAGCTGCGTGCCTGGGCGGTGACTGCAGGCGGAGAGAGCGGCGATCCGGCCTCACCGCACTTCAACGATCAGGCCGCGCGCTATGCAACGGGTGCGCTGCGCCCGGTCTATTTCTACCCCGACGATCTGGCGAACCATATCGAGCAACGCTACCGCCCCGGCAACGTCCCACTGTCCACGCGGCCGCAATAGGCGCGCGACACGCACTATTGTAGCGGACACCACGTTACCAGGCGATCGATACCCCCAGCCGAACATTGCGCGGGCGCAGCGGCGTCGTTTGCTGCCGCGTTGCCAGAATGGTCGGATTGCCAAGGGCGAAGCGATTGGCCGTCGCATTGGCGAGATTGTCGCCAGTCAACGACACATCGAGATTGCGCCAATGCCACCCGATCTGCGCGTCAAGCACCCCATATTTACCCTGGCTGACGTCCAGGAAGTCGCCCGTTCCCAGTAGCGACCGCCCGACATAGCGGCCCGACACCCCGGCACTGAAGGTCGACGATCGGCCTCGCGTCCAGCGGTAGGTCAGCCCCCCATTGCCGGCAAAGGCGGGGGTCTCCGGCAATCTGCGATTGGCGCGCACGGACAATTGCGCAAGCGGCCCGTCGACGACATTGTAGGTGTAAAGAAACGCAAAGTTGGCGTGCAGCCCGCGCACGATCGCCCAATCGCCGGCAGCCTCCAAACCGACAATGTCCGCATTGCCGACATTGGCGGTATAAGGCTGGCCCCGCGTATTGTATAAATCGGCCTGAATGTTGCGCCAGCGCGCATAGGACACGGCAGTGGTAAGTTCCAATCCGGTCGGACCGGTGCGTTGCTTGCGGATCCCGACCTCGCCGACAAGAATCGAGTCCGAGCGGAAATCGAGAACGCGTCCAACACCCGTCGCGACGGCAAGCCCCCCCGTGCGATACCCCGATTGCAGTCGCGCGAATACGGCGGTGCGCTTATCGATCAGCCACGACAGCCCCAGCGTCGGATCGACGCGTCGGGTGGCGCGCCCCTTGATGAAGCTGTTGTTGCGCGGGCGCACGGAGGGCTCGCCATCGGTTCGAGCGGCCGTAAAGCGGGTACCGGCGGTGAGCGTCAGCCGCGAGGACACCGGCCAACTCGCCTCGCCAAAAGCCGAGAGGCTGTCGGTCATGTTGGTCACGCCGATGATATCGAGCGGCTGATCAGGCGGCCCGAGCGCCCGCGCCTGGATATCGCGATCATGCAGGAACGCGACGCCGACCAACCAGCCGATATGATCCGGCACCGCGCGCGACAGTCGCGCCTCCTGCACGAACAAGACATTCGACTGTTCGTTGGTGTAGATCGTCGGCCCCTTGCTGCCGATCGCGCGGGTGGCATCGAAGGTGTCCGACGTCTGCAACTCGACATAGCCCGTCGCCGAAATCAGATCGAGCCCGTTGTCCCAATGTTTGCGCACCACGCCACGCAGCAGTTTGATCTCGCTGCTATAGGGCTGAGCCAGCGAGCGCCGTGCGAGCGGGCCGACCGTCTGCTCGGCATATTGCGCATCTGCGGCGTCGATTCGCTGCGTTAGCGCACCCAGTTCGACGCCCCATCCACCACCCGGATCGACCGCGAGTGTCGCGCGTCCGCCAACCGTGTCGGTGCGGTTGATATTCGAAAGTTTTCTCGTCTGGTCTGCGATAAACCCGCCATCGCGGTCCCGATAGCCGACCACGCGCAGGCCCACGCGGTCCTCGATCAACGGTAAGTTGGCCATACCAGCAACATCGAAACCGCCGCCACCGCCCTCGGTCGCGGTCGCACCGCTGCTCAGCGAAGCCGAGGCCACCCGCAAATCAACCGGATTGGGCGTCAGCCGTATGATCCCGCCGATCGCCCCCGATCCGTACAAGGTCCCCTGTGGCCCCTCCAGCACCTCGACGCCTTTCATATCGTAAAGGTTGAGGCTGGGCTCCGGCCCGGAATATCCTAGAGGCACCTCGTCGAAATAGATGCTCGCGGTGGATTGCGTGGCACCGTTGAAGCTGCTGTCGGCAACCCCGCGAATGAAAATCTTGTTGCGACCGACGCCGAGCTCGGTGTTCTGCAAGACCGGCGTACCCCGCGCGACCTCGTCCATATCGATGGGACGCCCCGCCAATGCACCCGGAGAAAACCCGCCGACCATGAGCACGCTGCCGGGGAACCGAAGCAAGGTAGATTTCTGCTTGCCCGCGGTAACGATGATGTCGTCGCCTGACGCCGGTTCCGGAATCCGCCGCGCCAACAGGCGCGGATGAAGGACCAGTCGCGGAGCCCGTACGATGCGGTAGCTGCGGCCATCGACCGCCACCGCACGATAGCCTGTGCCATCCAGCAGCCGCCGCAAGGCTTCGCGTGGCGGCATCTGGCCGGTCACGCCCCGGGTCCGAACCCGCGCCAGGCCCGGCTCGGTGCTAATGATGTCGAAGCCGATTTGGCGCGCCAGCGCCGTCAATGCCTGGTCGAGCGGTTCAGCGGGGACCGCAACGCGCGGCGAATCGGCGGCCGCTGCAACCGGTATGCTGGCGAAAAACACAAAGGCGACGATGCGACGTCCCAGCCGTTTTGTTTTTCTGTTCAGGCACAGCAAATTACGGCTATTTCGGCGAGATGGTCCATCGCTCGCCATCGTGATGCCACTCAGCCCCAACCAGCGCGGCAATGTGCGGAACATCCCGCGCCGCTTCACCCGTGAAGCGGACCATGCCGGTAAAGGGCTGCTGCGACAAGCTCGGCTCAATCGAAAGGATGACTCCGTCGATCCGTCTGACCGAAGTGATGACACGCCCGAACGGTTCCCCGCCAAAGGCAACCACCCCATTTCGCCAGCTGCCGACCTTGGCGGCGTCGATCTTCATCACCGTCACGCTGCCAAGATCCTCCCGCGCCGAGACCGCAGCGCCCGAGCGCAGCGTCACCGCTTGCTGGCGCGGCTGGAACAAAACCGACCCTTCAGCGACCTGCACATCAAACCGCGCGCCATCGCGTTCGACATTGAAGACGGTTCCCAGATCCTGGACCGTCATCGTGCCGGATCGCACCGTAAACGGATCGCGCGGATCATGGCGGACATGGAAAGTCGCCTCGCCCGCCTGGAGCGTGGCAACTCTGGGATTGTTGCGGTCCAGCACCAACCGGCTCGCGCCGTTCAGCTCAATCCGCGTACCGTCGCTCAGCGCGATATCCTGCCGCTGACCTGGCTTGGTTTCAACAGCATAGGCGGCGCTCGCACTGCCGAACCCGATCGGTGCCACCATCAGCGTAACACTGGCTGCGGCCGCAACCGCTGCCCCTCCGCCAACCCACGCCCAGAGACGTCGAGTCGGTGGCCGCACCACGACTGGCGCTACCACCATGGGTTGCGCGGGAAAAAGATCGGCGCGTTCGGACAACATCGCCATGTCGAGCGCAACCGTGTCGAAGGCCTGCGCGTGCGCGGGATCTTCCTCCAACCAGGCGACGAAAGCGCGCCAGTCAGCCTCCCCCATATCGCCCTGGCGCAAATGCCAGTCGATGGCGCGGTCGACGATAGTCGCGTCTTCAACGGCCACGATGAGAGTCCCCTTCATCGGATAGACGATACACATCGCCCGATTCCGCCTCGCCCGCCAGTTTATATGCGTGAATTTCTTTAACAGCCCGTCTCAACAGCTTTTCGACACCGCTAACCGTCATGCCAAGCCGCTCGGCGATCTGCTTTTGGGGCAGGTTTTCGACGCGATACAGGCGCAAGGCCTGGCTCATCCGCTCGGGCATCGCGGCGAGCGCGGCTTCGAGTCGCGCAAGCCGCTCGCGCGCCAACAGGGTATGCTCGATCGAGGGATGCTCCTCGGCCGCAGGCTGCACCTCCAGCCATGCGGTGTCGCGCGCGCCCGCCCGCGCCGATGCGATCCGCCGATCCGCCGCCAGATTCGTAGCCATGCGATACAGATAGGCGGCCGGCTGGGCGACGGGCGGCGCGCCGTGCTGGTCGAGCTTGAGCCAAATATCCTGCAGCGCATCCTCTGCATCGGCGGGATTGCCGAGACGTGCCGCGAGCAAGCGCAACAACATCGGCCGTTCCGCCAGGAACACCGCCTTGAGACCGGCCTCGGTCATCGATGAAGAAGCAGCCACGGCATTCTGCCGTCTAGAGCGCGCCGCGCGTCACTTCGCAAGCGCGCACATACATTTACCGACGATCAGGCTGGTGTGGCCGAACGGTTGGCAAAATCCGTCTGCGCGTAAAACTGACGTTCGCGAATCCGGTCGCTCGTCAATTTGCGTGCGGCAAGCCGACGACCGAGGAAATCGTAGAAGAACCAGTCGCGGGCGGGCTTCGGAGTCACATGATACAGAACGCGTTCCAGCAACGTCCAGCGGATCGATTCCCGATCGCGTTCGCGGGGTGACGGCGCGCACCACAGAGCACCGCCATACGCCAGCCGACCAAGCTTCGCCATGCGGTGCATGATTTCGTGATCCTCCAGCACATAGCCCCAGCGGCTGGCATCAAATTGCCCCGCGCGGCGCAGCGCATCGGTACGGAACACTTGCCCCGCCCCGCCGGTATGGCACTGCGCTGGCAGCAGCTTGGCCGCGCGCGCCATGCGCTGCGCCGCCTGGGCGTGATCCTCTGCGGTCGCGGTGGGCGTGACGAAATAGGCACCGCCTGCCACTGCACCCGACGTTTCGAGCAGATGCTGCGCCTTGCGCAGATAATCGGTCGGATACAGCGTATCGGCATCGCACGTCGCGACGAACGGCGTTTGCGTGCATTCGATCCCGCTTTGCAGCGCGTTCACCTTGCCTGGACGGCGATCGACGCGCAGCGTGAAGGAAAGACCGAGCCGCTGGCAGATCGCCGCCGCAACATCGCCGCTGCCATCGGTTGAGCCATTGTCGATCAGAATCAGCTCGAACGGCACGTCCTGCGCGGCAAGGCTGGCCAAGGTCCCGTCCAGGAAATTCCGCTCGTTGAAAAAGGGAATCAGCACGGTCCACGCACAAGGGCCACGATCGACGCTGGTCGCGTTGGGCTCCCACGGCGAATTCCAGCCTTGATAGTCCTGCGATTCGAGTAACATGTGTCGTTCCTGCGCTGGTCAGCGTGGTCAATAGGTCGAGGAGAGAGCGGCGACTGCCGACAAGGCGCGCGCTCGGTTCGCCGTTGCGCAGGTGCCCCCCGACAGGCTGCGCCAACCGCCCGGCCGCGCAAAACGGGTGTCGACTCCCGTAAAGTGTTTCGCGGTCGGCATCGGCAAACGAGATCTCCTCGTTAACAAAACGATACCGACGCGCGAAAACCGGACGGGATAATCGGCGTTATGGAACTTTTTTTGCTATCGCGCGTGCGGTGGGCGGAAACACCCTCATAATGATCGCGATTTCAAACGCTTCGTTTGCCGACCTTACGCTTTCGCGTGGCCTCGCGCGGCGAAGTGCGCGATCAGCCAGCTCCGCACCATGCTGATCGTCGGGTCGGCCAGATCGTCGGCACGCAGTTTCAGATAGTAACCGAACCCGTCGTTGATTACCGCTTCATAGGGAATGACAAGCTGGCCTGCGGCGATTTCGGGCGCGAACATGTCGATATCGGCGAGCGCCACACCATCCGACTGCATCGCATAGCTGACCGCCAGTGCGTTGGCGTCGAAGGCAAGGCCACGGTCGGAGTCGAGCGCGATGCGACACTGATTGGCATAAGCGCTCCACAACAGTCCGCGCGGCTGCCCCTCCAGCTTGACGTGGAGCAACGGCGCATCGGCCAGGAACTGCTCCAGCGTCTTGCCCCGGTGCCGTTCGGCGGTCTGCGGAGCGCACACCGGGGCGACGCGCACCATCCACAACAGATCGGTGACGCGATCGTCGATATTGGGGCGATCGAACACGATCGCCATATCCGTCTCGGTGCTGGGCAAGCCGACCGCGTGCGAGCTCGAAATATCGATGCGGATGTCGGGATGCTCGGCGTGGAAGGCCTGGATCATCGGCATCACCACTTGCTGCAACAGCGTCGGCGGGATGTGGATGCGGATCGGACGGCTGGCGGCGGGATTGGCGCAGATCGCGTTCATCGTCTGCTCCAGCCGGTCGAACGCCTTGCCGACTTCGGGCAGCAGCACCTTGCCCGCTTCGGTCAGCACCAGCGCCTGGCCCGAACGATCGAACAATTTGTGGCCGAGCAGTTCCTCCAGGCTGATAACATGGCGGCTCACCGCGCTTTGCGAGACGTTGAGCGCCTGCGCGCCGGCGGTGAAGCTCAGCCGCTGGCCGACCGCGTCGAATGCCCGTAGCGCGTTCAGCGGCAACCAGCGCCGGTTGACAGGTGTGGTGCGTGCGATGGGAATCCCCCTGCTGGCTGGTGGCACATGGCAAGCCTTACGCGCGGCTATGCCGTTTTTCGATACCAAGCGTGTTTTTTCGGGCGGCGCAACGGTGCGGGGCGGCGGCGCCCGGACCCCACAGCTTTTGGCATATCGCCATGCGCAAATGCGATTTCAGCATCGCCTCCTCGCCATGTCACTCTTCTATGGTGGGCAGGTGGGAGGATTTCGGTTTTGAACCTCGGGGATATTTCGGCACTGCTACAGGCGCGTCCGGTCGGCCATTCGCTGCCCCAGGCGCTCTATACCGGTCAGGAAGCGTTCGAGTTCGATCTGGCGGCGATCTTCGGCCAGTCGTGGCTGTTCGTCGGGTTCGAGGCGGAATTGCGCCAGCCCGGCGACTATCTGTCCTTCATGATCGGTCGCTGGCCAGTGCTGGTGGTCCACGGCCGCGACGGCGAATTGCGCGCCTTCCACAATAGCTGCCGCCATCGCGGATCGATCCTGTGCAAGCCCGGCGAAGGCCATGTCGCGCGACTGATCTGCCCCTATCACAGCTGGACCTATGGTCTGGACGGGCGTCTGCTCGCGGCGGGACGGATGCCCGAAGTCTTCGACAAGGGCGAGCACAGCCTGAAGCCGATCCATCTCGAACGCGTTGCCGGGGCCGTGTTCGTCTGCCTTGCCGAAACGCCACCCGACATCGCCACGATACGGCGCGACCTGACGCCGCTGCTCGCGCCGCACAACCTTGGCCATGCCAAGCTCGCGCATCAAGCGACGCTGGTCGAATATGCCAATTGGAAGCTGGTGATGGAAAATGGCCGCGAATGCTATCATTGCGCGAGCGGCCACCCCGAACTCTCGCGATCCTTCCCGATCAATGCCTCGGCCTATTTCGATTTCGCCGATGACACCGCGACCCGCTTCGAACGGCGCATGGCCGATCTGGCGATGCCGATGGGGCCAGTGGGCGAGGATTGGTGGCAAGCGGTGCGCTTTCCGCTGAATGACGGCACGGTGGCGATGAGCACCGACGGGCAATTCACCGTCAATAAGCTGATGTGCGATATTGGCGGCGGCGATACCGGCTCGTTGCGCTGGGCGATCGAACCCAACAATTTCTGCCATTCGACCGCCGAATATACCTTTGCCTTCAGCGCATATCCGGTGTCGCCGACCGAAACGCATGTCGTGTCCAAATGGCTGGTGCATGAAGATGCGGTGGAGGGTGTGGACTATGACATCGCCTCGCTGACCGACCTGTGGACGCGCACCAATTTGCAGGACAAGGAGCTGGCCGAAAATAACCAGCTTGGCGTCAATTCGCCGGGCTATACGCCGGGCCCGTACAGCCCCGATGCCGAATCGCTGACAATGCGCTTCGTCGATTGGTATTGCGCCAAGGCCAACGCCTATCTTGATCGCGCGGCGCGATGAGCGACGAGACTCCTCCCGTGTGGCGTCCCGAAACGCTCGCGGTGCGCGCGGGCTACGATCCGGCCAGCGCCGCCAACGCCGCCAAGCCGCCGATCTACATGACCTCGACTTTCGCCTACGCCTCGGCCAGGCAAGCGAAGGACATTCACGAAGCGTATTTCGAGGGCACCGGCCCCGAAGTCGGGCGCCCCGGCCATATCTACGCCCGGCTGAGCCACCCCGGCCTCGACATGGTCGAGGCGCGGCTGGCGGCGCTGGACGGGGCCGAAGCCGCCGCTGTGTTCAACAGCGGCATGGCGACGCATTCGGCGATCGCCCTCGCGCATTTGCGCCCCGGCGACAGCGTGGTGTTCAGCCGACCGATCTATGGCGGCACCAATGGGCTCTATACCGGGCTGATGCCCGCCTTCGGCGTCAGCCATGCCGAATTTACCGACGGGTGCGACCGCGCCAGCATCGCGGCTGCGGTCGAGGAAGCACTCAGCCACGGGCCGCTCAAGCTGATCGTGATCGAAACCCCGGCCAACCCGACCGCCGCGATCGTCGACATCGCCTTGGTCGTCGACATTGCCGACGCCGTTGGCGCGCGCACCGGGCTGCGCCCGTTGGTGGTGGTCGACAACACCTTGCTCGGGCCATTGATGCAGCGCCCGATCGCGCTGGGGGCTGATTTGTGCATGACCAGCCTGACCAAATATTGTGGTGGCCATAGCGATTTGCTCGCGGGCGGCGTCAGCGGCAGCGAAGCGTTGGTCGCGCCGCTCCGGCTGTTGCGCACCACGCTTGGCAGCCATCTCGACCCCTATACCAGTTGGTTGCTGCTGCGATCGATGGAAACGGTGCATGTGCGGGTCGAGCGCGCAATGGACAATGCCCGCCACATCGCCGAATTTTTGCGCGATCACCCCAAGGTGGCGAGCATCCTCTATCTCGGCTTCCTGCCCGAAGGCAGCGCCGCACGCGCGGTGTATGATCGCCAATGCAAGGCGGCGGGATCGACCTTTTCCTTCGCGGTGGTCGGCGGCGAGGCGGAGGCGTTCCGCTTTCTCGACCGGCTGACGCTGCTGCGTTTTGCAGTCAGCCTTGGCGGATCGGAAACGCTCATCACGCATCCGGCGACCACGACGCATTATGCGCTCACCCCTGCGGAACGCGCGGCGGGCGGGATTACCGATGCCACGCTACGGCTGTCGGTCGGGATCGAGCATGTCGAGGATTTGCTGGCCGATCTTGCCCAAGCGCTCGACGCGGTATGACGGTGCGCGATTTCCACGCGATCGACGGCAAGGTGCCCGCGCCCGATGCGCGCTTCGATGTGGTGGTAGTGGGCGCAGGCCCCGCAGGCACGGCGGCGGCGATTGCGGCAGCGGCGGACGGGGCGTCGGTGTTGCTGATCGACGAAAATCCGGTGCCGGGCGCATTGATCGGCAGTGACGTTCCCTATTTCTACGGCGGTCGCATGACGGCGGCGGTGCAACAGCCCGCGCGGATGCTGGAGCAGGTGTTCGCCAGCAATCCGGCGCTCGAAACCGCTTTCGCCGCCGGGGTCGATGTCCGGCTCGGCACCTGTGCCTGGGGACTGTATGTCAACGGCCCCGCACTGCGCGCCTTGCCCGAGCCGATGCTGGGCATTGCCGATGCCGAAGCCGCGACAATGGTCGGGTTCGGGCGGCTGGTGCTGGCGACCGGCGCGCGCGATCTGGTGTTGGGCTTTGCCGGGTGGAACCAGCCGGGGGTGATGGGCGCGCAAGGCTTTGCCGCATTGCTGACGCGCTATGATGCGTTGGCGAGTCAGCGGATCGTGATCCTTGGAACGGGCGCGCTGGCGCTGGAAACGGCGCTGCTCGCGCTCGCGCGCGGGATCGCGGTTGCGGCGCTGGTCGAGGTGGCGGAGACGGTGCAAGGCCCCGCAGCGCTGGCGGCGCAAGTGGCGGCGGCGGGGGTTCCGATTTTGCTGGGGCACAACATCGCTGCGACCCGCAGCGGGATCGATGGAGTTGAAGGCGTTACCCTAACCCGTCTTCCTTCCCCGGCGAAGGAAGGCGCGCTGGAAATCCCCTGCGACACGATCGTGCTCGCGCTCGGCCTCACTCCGGCCACCGAATTGCTCGATGCGGCAGGCACCCGCCCCAGCGAAACGATCCGCCTGATCGGCGACGCCGCCACCGTCACCCGGCCCGACCCCGCCTATCTCCAGGCCTGGTCCACCGCGCTCAGCCAGCCCGCCACCCCCGATACGATTGTCTGCCAGTGCGAAGAGGTCACCCGCGCCGATGTGCTTGGCGTGCAGCCGCCCCGCTATCTCGAGCGGCCACAGGCAATGGCAGCGCGCTCGCTCGCGTCGCTCATCAACGACGGGCCCGCCCATCCCGACCAGATCAAGCGCTTGACCCGCGCCGGGATGGGCGCGTGCCAGGGGCGGCGTTGCCGCGATCAGGTGGCGTGCCTGCTCGCCGAACAGCAAGGCATCCCGCTCGCTGCGGTGCCCGTCGCCAGCTTCCGCGCGCCGGTGCGGCCCGTGCCGCTCGGCATCCTTGCCGACTGGCAGGAAAGCGCCGCGATGACGGCGGGATGGGACGTGTGGTTCGGCATCCCGACGCAATGGACGCCCTATGCCGTGATCGGCACGGCGGAAGAGGCGGAGCATGTCGCGGGATTGGGCGGCAACATGCATGTCTGAGGCAGAGCTTCCCAAGGGCGCGGCGGTCGTCGTGATTGGCGCGGGCGTCACCGGGCTCAGCGCGGCCTGGTGGCTGGCGCGCGACGGGTTCGACGTGGTCGTGCTCGACAAAGGCATCGTCGGCTGGGAAGCCTCGGGCCGCAATGGCGGCGGGGCCTCGCATTACCAGAGCCCGCTCTTCGCCGAGGAGCAACGGTTGTGGCCGCAGATGGACGATTTGCTCGGCTACCCGACCGAATATCAGCGCGAACGCATCATCATCCAACGTGATCCGGACCTGCTCGCCCATTACCGCGCAGTCGGGCGGATGTGCAGCGCGATGGGCTACCGCGTCGATGATCTGGACAGCCAGCAGGCGCAGGAAATGGTGCCGCTGACCGACCAGAGCTGCCTCGGCGGCATTCATCTGCGCTTCGGCGGCCATGCCAATCCGCAGCGCACGGTGCAGGCCTATGCCTGGGCGCTGCAGGATTTGGGCGGGCGCATCCTGCAACATTGCCCGGCCCGCTCGATCGAGACCGCAGGCGGCAAGGTCGTCGCGATCGATACGCCGCGCGGGCGGATCGCCTGCGATGCCCTGGTCGTGGCGGCGGGGCCGCAATCGGGGATGCTGCTTGCCCCCCTTGGCGTCGAGTTCCCGCTCGCCTCGGCCCGCGCCGAAATGATCGTGACCGAACCCGCCCCGCTGATGTCGATCGGTGGCGTCGATGGCAATGGCCTGTACGGGCGGCAGACGCTGCGCGGCAATCTCGCCTTTGGCGGCGGACCGCATGAGTGGATCGACGTGGATGAGACCGGCCCGAAAGCGCGCCCGACCTCGCCGCTGATCCGCAACCTCGCCCGCCGTGTCGCGGAGATGTTCCCCAAGGCCGCGCACCTGAACGTCATTCGCTCCTGGGCGGGGGTGATCGAGAATACCCCCGATGGCCGCCCGATCCTCGACCGGCTCGACCATCCCGCCAACGTTACCGTCGCGACCATGTCGGGGGTCGGCTTTGGCCTATCGCCCGCCAGCGGCCATGCTCTTCGCGATCTCGTCATCGACGGCACCTGCTCCTTCGCCGACATTACCAAGCTTGGTCTGGCGCGCTTCAAGGGTCTGGAACCCGATTGGCGCGAGCAGCGCGGGTGGGCGGCATGAAGCGCTATTCGGCACTGGCGCTGCTCAAGGCGGGCCTAACCGGGCAGCGCGGCTGGGAGCGGGCGTGGCGCGACCCTGAGCCCAAAAAATCCTATGACATCGTCATCATCGGTGGCGGCGGGCATGGCCTGGCCACGGCCTATTACCTCGCCAAGGTTCACGGCCTGCGCAACATCGCGGTGCTCGAAAAGGGGTGGATCGGCGGCGGCAATACCGGGCGCAACACGACGATCGTGCGTTCTAACTACCGCCAGAAACCCCTGCACGATTTGTTCGATTTCGCGCTCGATTTGTGGGAGGGGATGAGCGACGCGCTCAACTTCAACGTCATGTTTTCCCCGCGTGGCGCGCTGTTCCTCGGCCATTCGGACGGCGACATGACGGTGCTGGCGCAGCGCGGCGATGCCTTGCGCTGCGACGGGATCGATGCCGATTTGCTCACGCGCGCGCAGGTGCAAAAACTGGTGCCGCTGCTCGATATGGCACCCGATGCGCGCTTCCCGATTCACGGCGGGCTGATCCAGCGCCGGGGCGGCACCGCGCGGCACGATGCCGTCGCCTGGGGCTATGCGCGCGCCGCCGATGCGCTGGGCGTCGATGTGATCCAGAAGTGCGAAGTCACCGGCTTCGCCATGACCGGCGGGCGGGTGAGCGGTGTCGTGACGACGCGGGGGGCCATCGCTGCCGGTCGCATCGGCATTTGCGTGGCGGGCAATAGCGGCCCGGTCGCGGCGCTCGCGGGCCTCCAGCTTCCGATCGAGGCGCAGACGTTGCAGGCTTTCGTCACCGAGCCGGTCAAACCGATGATCGACACCGTCATCATGTCGCAGTCGCTGCATTGCTATATCAGCCAGTCGGACAAAGGCGGGATCGTGCTGGGCGGCGACCCCGATCACTTCCCAAGCTACGCCCAGCGCGGCCTGCCACCAAGGATCGAAAAAGCAGCGGCGGAAGCGATCGCGCTTGTGCCCGCGCTGTCGCGCTTGCGGATGGTGCGGTGCTGGGCGGGCACGACCGATATGAGCTTCGACGGATCGCCGATCCTGTCGGCGTTGCCAGTCGACGGGCTCTATCTCAATGGCGGCTGGTGTTACGGCGGCTTCAAGGCGACGCCTGCTTCGGGCTGGTGCTACGCGCATTTGCTGGCGACCGGCGACAACCACCCGCTCGCCGCACCCTTTGCGTTCGACCGCTTTGCGCGTGGCGCGACCATCGATGAAGCAGGCGTCGGCGTCCTGCCGCAGTTGCGCTGATGCTGCAGATCGATTGCCCCTCTTGCGGAGCGCGCGCGCAGAGCGAGTTCAGCTATGAACGCACGCTCGATTCGGTCGTGACGCTGGATATGCCCGCAGACGAAACTGTCCGGCGGCTCTACGCGCGCGCCAATCCGCGCGGCTTCGATGAGGAATTGTGGCGACACGCCTTTGGCTGTCGGCAGTGGCTGGTGTTGCGCCGCCACCGCCAGACGCACGAAATCACATCGGTCGCCGCCTTTGACCCGGCGCTGCATCGATGAGCGGCCCATCGCGCTTGCCCGGCGGCCCGGAGCCGACGCTGCGTTTCACCTTCGATGGCGTTCCGCTGCGCGCGCGCACCGGCGATACGCTGGCGGCGGAGTTGCTGGCCAACGGCATCGGCCTGGTCGCGCGCAGTTTCAAATATCACCGCCCGCGCGGCATCCTGAGTGCGGGCGTTGAGGAGCCCAATGCGCTGGTCACGGTTGGCGAAGGCGGACGGCGCGAACCCAATACGCGCGCGACCGACGTCTATGTCTATGACGGCCTCGTCGCGCACAGCCAAAATCGCTGGCCGAGCCTTGCTTTTGATCTGGGCGCGATCAACGGGCTCGCCGCGCGCTTCCTGACGGCGGGCTTCTATTACAAGACCTTCTTCGGCCCGCCCTCACGCTGGTTGCTGTACGAACGCTTCATCCGTCGCGCCGCCGGGCTGGGCAAGGCGCCGACCACGCCCGACCCCGACCCTTACGAACACCGTTCGGCCTTTTGCGATGTGCTGGTGGTCGGTGGCGGCCCCGCCGGTATCGCCGCCGCGCGTGCCGGGGTGCAAGCAGGCGAGCGCGTGCTGCTGGTCGAACAGGACCGCATAGTGAGCGAAGCGATCGACGAAGCGCGCGTGCTGACGCGCACCACCGCAACGGGTGTGTGGGATCATGGCTTCGTCACGCTCGTCCAGCGCCTGGTGGAGCCCGGCCAGTCGCCCGCTCCCGGTCAGCCCGCACAGCGGCTATGGCATGTTCGCGCGCGCCGCATCGTGCTCGCGACCGGCGCGATCGAGCGGCCGCTGACCTTTGCCGGGAATGACCGGCCCGGCGTGATGCTGTCGCAAGCGGTGCGCCGCTATATCGAACGGTTCAAAGTGCTGCCGGGCCAGCGCGTCGTCATCGCCACCAACAATGACGATGCCTATGCCACTGCCGATGCGATTGCAGCGGCGGGCGGCACCGTCGTCGCCATTCTGGATTCGCGCGCCGAAAAAAGCGCCATCGCCAACGCCGCCGCGCACCCGGTCCATACCAACGCCTTCCCGATCTCGACCTCGGGCAGACGGCATCATTTGCACTCGGTCGAGGCCGATATCTGGACCGAGTGTACGCGCTTCGAGGCCGATTTGCTGGCGGTTTCTGGGGGCTTCACCCCCGTCGTCCATCTCCACAGTCAGGCGGGTGGCGCGCTCGATTGGCACGAGGAAATCCAGGCGTTCGTGCCCGGTGCCTCCCGGCAAGCGGTGTCGAGCGTCGGCGCGGCCGCGGGCGATCTTCCCCCGGTCGGCACGGCTGTTGCCGACCTGCCAAACCCCAAAACCAGCTTCATCGACTTCCAGAATGACGTAACCGCCGCCGATATCGATCTCGCCTGGACCGAAGGCTATCGCTCGGTCGAGCATCTCAAACGCTACACCACGCTCGGCATGGCGACCGATCAGGGCAAGACCAGCAACATGGCCGCGCTCGCGCGACTGGCGAGCGTCGCCGGGGTGACCATCCCGCAAGCCGGGCTCACCACCTTCCGCGCGCCGTTCACGCCGGTGACGCTGGGCGCGCTGGCCGGGGCCGATGGCGGCGGCCATGCCGCGCCGAGCCGGAGGCTGGCGCTCTATGATCGCCACCAACGCCTCGCCCCGCTCTGGCAGCCGCTCGGGCTGTGGCACCGGCCGCGCGCCTATCCGGTGGCGGGGGAAACGCTGCATCAGGCGGCGGTGCGCGAAGCATGTGCAGTGCGCACCGTCGCCGGGATCGTCGATATCTCGACGCTCGCCAAATTCGCGGTGGTCGGGCCGGATGCGGCGGCGTTGCTCGAAAGCGTGTGCGCGACCGGCATCGCCAAGCTCGCGGTCGGGCGCGGGCGCTACACCTTCATGCTGCGCGAAGACGGCATGGTGATGGATGACGGCACCGTCTGGCGGCTGGAGGAAAACCGCTATCTGCTGACCAGTTCGACTGGCGGGGCCGAGCGGATGGAGGCGCATCTCAGCTATGCCCACCGCGTGCTCGCCCCGCATTTGCGCGTGTCGGTGGTGGCGCAACAGGAGCATTTCGCCGGGATCGCACTGGCCGGACCGTGCGCGAAGGACATTCTGGCCGAACTGACCGGCATCACTCCGCCCGCGCATATGGGGTTGGCCTATGCCGAAATCGCAGGGGTGCCTGTGCTGATCCTCGCCGCCAGCTATAGCGGCGAACGCGCCTTCGAACTCTATGCGGTGGCGAGCGATGCTGGCACGGTGTGGGATGCGCTGGAGACGGCGACCCGTGCGCGCGGCGGTGCGCCTTATGGGCTGGAGGCGCTCGAATTTCTGCGGATCGAAAAGGGCCATATCGTGATCGGGGCGGAGGCCGATGGCCGCACCACCCCGCACGACCTCCAGCTTGAACGGATGCTGCGCAAGAGCGGCGGTTTCATCGGCGCGGCGGGGTTGACCCGCCCAGCCTTGTCGGCCCCCGATCGCCTGCAGCTCGTCGGCCTGACCAGCGACACGCCGATCCCGGAAGGCGCAATGCTCGTCACCGCAACCGGAGAGCCGGTGCTGGGCCATGTCACCTCCGCCACCGGGCGCGTGCTGGGCGAGGGCGCGGTCGCGCTGGGCTTGCTCGCCGGAGGGAGAATGCGGATCGGCGAGAGCCTGGTCGCCACGTCTCCCACCCGCAGCCAGTCGGCCCGCGTTACCGTTACGGCACCGCTTTTCTACGATGCCGAAGGGACACGCTATCGTGACTGAGGCGCGGGTTACCCTGGCGATAGCCGCAGCGGGCGATGTCATCGCGCTCGACCTGTGGGACGATTCGGAGCCGCCAAATCTTCCAACCGGGCGGACCCTGCCGGTCGAGCCGCGACGCTGGTGGTTGATCGACGCCGCGCAGCACGCGCCCGCAATCACCGCGCACATCGCCGATCGTGGCGCGCTGTCGCCCCTTGGCGGCGGCCTGATCCGCGCCACGCTCACCGGCCCCGGCTGGCGCGGGCTGCTGAGCGTGAGCGGCTGGTTCGATTCCGAAAATCCGGATTTCGGCCCCGGCCAGATCGCCGCGACAACGATCCACCATGTGCCGGTGTGGATCGCGCCGATCAGCGACACCGCGTGTGAGGTCTATCTGCCAAGCAGTTACGCCGCTAGTCTGGTCGATCTGTGGACGCGCGCCATCGGGGTAACCGAACCGCCGCCTGCACCGTGCAACAGTCCCGACGGCAGCTGACGGCGGGGAAACGAACACAATGGGGGCCAGCATGATGACATCGACGACACCGCGCCTGGAATCGGCGCGCTGGTATGTCGTCCTCGTGCTGGGGCTGGTCTATGCGGTCAATATCGCCGATCGCTACGTGGTCGCCACCGTGCTCGAACCGATCCGCAAGGAGTTCGGCCTCAGCGATTCAGGCGTCGCCTGGCTGACCGGCGTTTCGCTCGCCTTCTTCTATATCTTCGTTGGGCTGCCGATCGCGCGCTTTGCCGATCGCGCCAATCGGCGGAACATCGTCGCAGGCGCGATGATCCTCTGGTCGGCAGCGACCGCTTTGCTCGGCCTGACGCAAAACTATGTGCAATTCCTGCTGGCGCGGATCGCGGTCGGCATCGGCGAGGCGGGCGGCACCCCGCCCTCGACCTCGATCATCGCCGACAATTTCCCGCGCGGAAGGCGCGCCTATGCGCTGACCATCTATGCGCTGGGCCTGCCGCTTGGTGCGTGGATGGGGTCGAGCCTGGCGGGTGCGATCGTCGAGCATTTCCATAGCTGGCGCGCGGCCTTCATCGCGCTCGGCGTGCCCGGCGTGATTTTCGGCCTGCTGATCCTGCTGACCGTGCGCGAGCCGGTACGCGGCCGCTTCGAATTGGTCACCGAAGACAGCGCCCCCGCTGCAAGCTTTGTCGAGACGTGCCGCTTCCTGTGGACACAGCGATCTGCGTGGCACATCAACGCGGCCGGCACGGTGATTTGCCTGTGGGGCTGGGGCCTGTTGTTCTGGACGCAGACCTATTTCGAGCGCGCTTACGGCCTGTCCACCGCAGAGGCAGGCGCGCGCCTCGGCACGATCTATTTCTGGGCGGGCACGGTCGCGACGATCGCCACCAGCGCCATCCTCGCGCTGCCGCAAATGCAGGATCCGAAATGGATCGCCCGGCTGCTCGCCGTCATCGTCGCGGCATCGACGATCCCGTCCTTCCTGATTTACTGGACGCATTCGCTCACCGTGGCGACGGCGATGCTGTGGATCGTGGTGCCCGCGATCTATCTCTATGTCGGCCCGACCATGGCGCTGCTGCTCAATTTCATGCCGGCCCCGATGCGCGCACAAGGCATGGCGATCAGTTTGCTCACCGCCAATGTCGCCAACCTCATCATCGCGCCCACCGTCGTCGGCTGGATCAGCGACATGCTGACCGGGCCGCTGGGCGGCAATGCCGCATCGCTGCGCTATGCGTTGCTGGCGCTGTCGCTCACCGGTTTCTGGGCGGCCTATCATTATTGGACGAGCGTGCGCAGCTATGCGGTCGACGATCTACGCGTGCGGACCTTCGGCATGGACGCCGCCCCTAAACCTGCGGAGACATGATGCCCGTTCAGCCGTTTATCTTAACGCTGTCGTGCCAGGACCGGCCCGGCATCGTCGCCGCCGTGTCCGGCCACATTCTGGCGTGCGGCGGCAACATCACCGATTCCAGCCAGTATAACGACGCAGATTCGGCCAGCTTTTTCATGCGCACCGCCTTTTCCATCCCCGGCGACGGCGATGCGGCGGCGTTGCACAGCGGGTTCGACGCGCTTGCCAAAGGCTATGGCATGACGCTCACGCTCCGCCCGGCCGATGCCCGACAAAGGGTGCTGATCCTGGTGTCGAAGTTCGACCATTGCCTGGTCGACTTGCTCTACCGCCGCCGCATCGGCGAGCTCGACATGGACGTGGTCGGAATCGTCTCCAACCATCCGGCCGACACCTTTTCCGCACTCGATCTGGCGGGCATTCCGTTCCACCATTTGCCGATCACCCCCGCGACCAAGGCCGAACAGGAAGCCAAGATCTGGGCGATCCATCAGGCCGCGAACACCGATCTGGTGGTGCTGGCGCGCTATATGCAAATCCTGTCGGACGATCTCGCAGCCAAATTCGCCAGCCGCTGCATCAACATCCACCACAGCTTCCTGCCCGGATTCAAAGGGGCCAAGCCCTATCATCAGGCCCATGCGCGCGGGGTGAAGGTAATCGGGGCGACCGCGCACTATGTGACCGGCGATCTCGACGAAGGGCCAATCATCGAACAGGATGTCGAACGGATCAGCCACGCCGACACGGCGGAGGATCTGGTGCGCAAGGGCCGCGACATCGAGCGCCGCGTTCTGTCGCGCGCGGTTGGTCTCCATCTGAGCGGACGCGTGCTGGCCAATGGCGCGCGGACGATCGTGTTCCGCGACTGAAGGCGATGGGGAGAGCGGTTTGCCGCCCTCCCCGTTCCGGTCAGAATTTCACCTTCGCCCGCACGCCAATCGTGCGCGGGCGCGCATAGGTCACGCGCGATCCCGCCTGATAGATCGCATAGTAAGTCGCGCGCTGGATATCGATCACCTTGACGCCGTCGAACAGATTGTTGCCGAAAACGCCGAATTCGAATTGGCCGATGTCATAGGTGACCGACGCGCTCGCATTATGGCTTTCGGGGATCACCGCGAAGGTCTGGCTGAGGCCGCCATTGCTGGCTTTGTCGACGATCAGCTTCTTGGTGGTGGGATCGAGCGTGGTCGAGAAATTGTTGAACGTCGTCTGCTGCGACGAGATGTATTTGTACGTTGCCTGCAGATGCAGCGACCCGCTGCCGAGATCGGTATCGTAGAACGCCCCTGCCGACGCGGTCACTTGCGGCGAATAGGGCGTGCGGTCGCCGTCAAACGCGCCGACCGTCGGAATATCGCCGCGCGCATTCGAATCGTTGAACGAGAAGCTGCCGTTGAGCGTGATGTTGCGCGTCGCCTTGACCGCCGCCTCCAGCTCGACGCCCTTGCTGGCGATCTTGCCCTTATTGTCGGTGAAGAAATACGAGCAGTTGAGCCGCAACCGCGTCTGCACGTCGGACCAGTCGATATAATAAGCGCTGGCGTTGAGCGTTACGCGGCCGCCCGCCAGCTTGGCCTTTTCGCCGATCGTATAGTTCCACAATTTATCGGGCCCGAACGTCCCCGGCGCGGCGGTATAGCCATAGGCATTGAGCTGCGTCGTGCAGCGCCCGGCCAGTCCCGCCGTGCCGAGCGGCACCGGCTGATTGGCACCGCCATAGCGGAAGCCCTTGGCCGCTTCGGCATAGACCAGCACATTGTCATTGAGCTTGTAGGAGATGTTGGCGCGCGGGTTGACCCCGTTCGATTTGAGCGTGGACGTGATCGACTGGGTGATGCCCGTCGTCCGCCCCTGCGCATCCTTGCCGAGCAGCACGCCGAACGCGCCGCCTTCGTACAGATAATAGTTTTCCTTGAAATTGAAGTAGCGCAGGCCAGCGGTCAGATCGAGCCGATCCGTGACGTGCCAGGTGCCATCGGCATATGCCGCGAACTGATGCTCGTGGACGTCCTGCAGGCCTGAGAAAATGTCGTTCGAGTTGAATGCGCCATCGACGGTTTTCGAATCATACAGGCCGCTCGGCGTTGCGAACGGGCCAAACGCGGCGTTCTGGTAGGACAGCGTATCGAACCCGGCGACCGGAATGTCCTGAACGAGATGCCGGTTCTGCTTTTCGTAATAAGCGCCGACCGTCCATTTGATCGGGCCATCGTTCTTCGACACCAGCCGCGCTTCGGCCATGAAATCGTTGAGCTTCTGGTTGATCGTATAGTTTTCAGCCGGGATCAGGCTGGTGACGGCGTGGTTGTAGCTGGCTGGCGGGTTATACAGCGGGTATTTGCCGGCCCCGGTATAGGGCGCGTAATAACTGGCGAAATAATAGCCGATCTGCGGATCCGGGCTCGCGTTGAAACCGATCTTGCGGTCGGTATACGCTCCGGTGACGATCAGATTGGCAAAGCCCGCATCATAATCGAAACCGCCGGTGTAGAGCTTGAACAGGTCGCGCGTCCCCTCCGCGCCATTGCTCTCATAGGTGTAGGGCGCAAGGCCATTGAGCCCGGTGTTGAGCCCCTTGGCGCGGCTGTCCTCATAGGTGAAGCTTCCATCGACGACCAATGCGTCGGTCGGCGTCCAGCGTACCGCGACCCTGCCCTGGGTGGAGCGGTTGCTATTGGCGTTGTCGACCTTGTGCTGGCCGATATTGTCGATGAAGCCGCCATCGTTGCCGACGAAGATGTTGCCGCGCACCGCAAGCTGATCCTTGATCAGCGGAATGTTGACCATGCCGCGAACATTGTAGCTGCCGGCACCATGCTCGGTGGTCGAGCCGCTCGCTTCGGCGGTGCCGAAGAAGCTCCTGGCATCGGGCTTCGCCGTCACGAAGCGCACCGTGCCCGCCATCGAACCCGCACCGAACAGCGTGCCCTGCGGCCCACGCAGCACTTCGACGCGGTCGAGATCATAGACCTTCAGGTCAGGCGTCTGCCCCTGCACCGAGATCGGCGTGTCGTCGAGATAGACCGCGACCAGCGGACGATCCGACGTGTCCGACGTGACATAGCCGCCCGTCGCAAGCCCACGCAGGTTGAACTTGTTGAAGCCCGGCGCACCTTCGGTGATGACGAGTGAGGGGGTGAATTTGGCGAGATCGGACAGATTGCCCTGCCCCGATTTGGTGACCTGATCGACATTCACCACCGACACCGCGATCGGCACCTTCTGCAGCGATTCCGCGCCCGAGCGCGTTGCGGTGACGACGATGTCGGTCAGCTCGCCGTCCTTGGGGGGCGTTTGTGCAGACGAAGCTGCCGCCGCGCCCGTATCGGGAAGGGGGGCAGCACGGTCTGCCGCAGCAAAAGCCGCTTGCGGTGCCAGCAGCGCCAAGCCTCCCGCAGATGCCAGCAAAGTAGCAAGCAAAGGCGTGCGACGGCCCAACGGGCCGGATTGAGCATGAAACTTCGTCATAGTCCCCCCTTGTCGTAAACGCCCCGTCAGATCCTCGCGCTGCCGCATCAGGCTTCATGCCTTTTGCTTGCGGAGAATTTGGATCTGATCCCCGATTGAAGAAGCTCACCCGATTCCCGAAAAGCGAGAAGGATAATAATCAGATAGGGGCATTCCAAATTGCGATTATGGCCGATCGGTGACGGGTCTGGCAAGGGGGCCGAGCGTTTCGATCAACGGGCCAAGCCACGGCTCGAAGCCACGCCACTGGTCCAGCGCGTCGCGGAAGATCGGGCGGCGCACCTGTTCCGAACTGGGCGTGCGCACATTCCGTCCGGTCTCGAAAAAGCGCAGACAGTGCGGCTCGAAAGCAAGCCCGCAATAACCGAGCAGACGGCGGATTTCGCTCTCGGCATCGTCCACCAGATCTTCATAGACAATGCGGTGCACCCTGCCCGGTAAGACCGTATCGAAATGCGCCATCAGCGCCACATAATCGCGATAGTAATGGGCCAAATCTTCCAGATCATAACTATACGCCTGCCCGCGCGCGAACGCCTGCTTGAAAATGGAAAAGCAACACGCCACCGGATCCCGCCGGACATCGATGATGCGCGCGTTCGGCAGCATCAGATGAATCAGGCCGCCGTGCAGGAAATTGCCGGGAAATTTATCGACGAACAATGGTCGGTCACCGCTGCGATACACCTCGGTCTGCTTTAGATAGGCGCGTCCAAGCTCGGCGAACGTCTCAAGCGGCACTTGCGAGATCGAAGAAGGATAGCCCGGATTGGCGGTCGCCAAGTCCCGCGCCAGCGCGGTCAGCGTCGGCAGCTCCGACGCGCCCTCGACCTGACTATGGCTGGCGAGGATCTGTTCGACCAGCGTCGAGCCCGATCGCGGCATGCCAACGACGAAGATCGGGCCGATCGCATCGCACCCAGCGCCCGCCGCTCGCACGAACAGCGAAGTGTCGAACGCGGCGATCGATTGCGTAACGAAGCGACGATGCGCCGCGGCATCGTGCGGCTCCAGTCGCTTTCGCGCCGCATTGCCGCGTGCATAATGGTCGAACGCCTCTGCATAGCGGCGCTCATCCTCCAGCGCCTTGCCCAACGCGAAATCCAGATAGGCGCGGTCGCCGGGATTGGCGCTGGCCGCTTTCGGCAGCGCCTGCATCCGCGCGATATCTTCGGCGTCGAAGCGCACCGTCTTGAGATTGGCGAGGCTCCACCATGCCTCACCGGAGCCGGGCGCAATGGCGATGGCGCGACGATAGGCGGCGACAGCATCGCTTTGTCGCCCGATCGCGCGCAGGGCGTGGCCATAAGCATGCCACATCTCGCTATCCTCGGGCGTCGTCCGCACCACGCCTTCATACGCATCGATTGCCTGCGCGACATTGCCGAGCTGCATGTGGATCGCCGCTTGCAAACCGACCACCATCGCGCTGCCCGGATACGCCTCCACCACCGGCTCGATCGCGGTGAGGGCCTCCGCTCCGCGTTCGAGCCGATGCAGCGTGAGGGCGAGGCTGAACCGCGCGGGCGCGAAAGCGGGCGCGGTCGCCACCGCCGCGGCCAGCAACGGCTCGACCGCCGCGAAATGCCCCAGGCGCATGCCGATATCGGCTAACAGACGGACAGCCGCGACATCGTTCAGGTCCAGCCCGAAGCGCGTCCACAGCGCCGCGCGAGCGCGCGGGTCCTCGCGCGCGAAGAGCGCACTCGCGACATCGGCGAGCGCGGCATCGCCGACATAGCCCGGCACCACGCGCATCTGCGCTGCGACCGCAGCGTCGGCGCGGTTGCGCAGCGCGAGCTGGTCCCCCAGCGCATGCCAGGCGAGCGACGATTGCGGATTGGCGCTGGTCGCGCGTTCCAGCGCGGCGATGGCGAGATCGGACCGGCCGAGCGCCGCCAAGGCCGTTCCATATTCGTAGTGCAAGCCCCACGCAGCGGGCCGCACCGTCGCCAGCGGTGCCAGCACCGCGCAAGCCGCAGAGATTTCCCCGCTCCGCCGCAACGCCGCGCCAAGCAGAAAGCGCGTTTCAAACGATTGCGGTTCCACCGCCACGGCCCGCCGCGCATATTCCACCGCAGCGACCGGATCGACGCCGAGCAACCGCCGGGCCTCGCGCAATTCGGGAGAAGGACCGGGTTTGGGCAGCGTCATGGTCCCGCAAGGCCAGAGGGGAAAACGCAAGCCTATCCACCGCCGCGCCTAAAATCCACAAAGGCGGCCCTTTCATCGCGATCAACGTCTCACCGCACGCTCAATCGGGATTGGCAAGCGCCTCCAGCGCGGCACGGTCGCTGACGACGATCGCTCGCCCACCCCGCGCGAGCGTGACTGCACCCAGCACCTTCAGTCGCGTCAATTGACGACTGACGGTTTCGATGGTCAGCCCGAGGAAATCCGCCATATCGCCCCGGCTGACCGGCACATCGATGCTGAGCGATCCGTCGGCGGACCGCACCCCGGTCCGATCCACCAGATCGAGCAGAAAACCGGCAACGCGCTCCTGCGCGCCACGCTTGCCCAGCGTCAGCATTCGCTCGCGCGCCTCGTTCAGCGACGCGACCGTGCGGCGCAACAAGGTTCGTTCGATCGCCGACACCTCGGCCACCACACGCTCGAAGCGCTCGCGCGGATAGACGCACAGATCGCTATCGACGAGTGCGGTGACCGTCAGCGACGACGTTTCTTCGAAAAGCTGCCCGACAAAATCGCCGCCAAACACAAGGCCGACAATCTGTTCGCGACCATCAGAGGTGGAGGCGGTGACCTTGAGGATGCCCGACACGACGTTCGCGCATACCACATTGTCGTCGCCCGCCCAGGTGAGCACCTGCCCCGCCGCGACCGCGCGCCGTCGGCCGATCGCGCTCAATGATGACAGTTCGTCGATATCCGCCGCGCCGCAAAGGCCCATGTCGCGAACGTCGCATTCCGCGCATCTGTTGGTGAGCGTCCCCATGTCCCTGCTATCACAGGAACAGCGCCCCACGCCTGTACGTAATTGTCCCGATGCCGTGCTCAGTCACCCTCGCCGTCGTCGATCAGATCGGCCGCCGTCCTGCGGCTGCACATCGCGTGGCAGCCGGTCGGACAGTCGCGCCGCTGGCCGGGTGGCTCGCCCGAACGTCCGAGCGGAATCGTCACGGTGCCATGCCCGCCGCAGATCGCCGCGGTGATGCTATCGCCCGGCCCCCCCGCCTGCGCCACCGTGGCATTCGCCAGCCCCAGCAACGCGACCAACGCCAAGGCCGCACCGCCCCGCGAAGACCGCGTAGAATGGCAAGGGGTGAAACAGGGCATGAGCGTCTCTGTACGCCGATTCACCGCGCCCGGTGTTTGACCCCGATCAAGCATGGGGAGGTACCGGATCGACAGCCTTGGCAAGCACGGGCTGATCCTCCTCGTCGATTAGGATGCGCAGCGCGGCCCCGTCGAGATCCTCGAACTGCCCCGAGCGCGCCGCCCAGAAGAACGCCGCCAGCCCCGCCAGCCCCAACGCCAGCGCCACCGGAATCAGAACCACCAGCCCGGTCATCGCGCGACCCCGCGCAAACGCAGCGCATTGGCGACCACGATCAGCGACGATCCCGACATGGCGAGCGCGGCGATCAACGGTGTCACTTGCCCGGCGATCGCCAGCGGCACCGCCAGCACATTATAACCAATCGCCAGCGCGAAATTCTGCCGCACGACCCGCATCGTCCGGCGCGCGGCGGCGACGGCGATCGGCACCGGCATCAATTTTTCGCCAAAGAAGACCAGATCGGCGACAAGCTGGCTGACGTCCGTGCCCGAAGACGGGGCCATGCTGACGAACGCACGCTTCATCGCCGGACCATCGTTCAGTCCGTCGCCGACCATCAGCACCTTGCGCCCGCGGGCCGCAAAATCATCGACGATGCGGCATTTGTCGGCAGGGTCCATCCGCGCGCTACTGTGAATACCGAGCGTATCGCCGATCGTCTCGACCACCGCCGCCGAATCGCCCGACAATAAGCGGGGCGCGAACCCTTCTGCGCGGAGACGATCGATCGCGGCGAGCGCATCGGGCCGCAAGGCATCCCCGAACGTCATCACGTGGGCCGGGCCAGTGCCGATGCGAAATGCGGTCGCCATGGCTGCACTATTCACGAGCGACCCCACCCAGTCGAGTCGCCCCAATCGCACGACCGCGTCTCCGAGCCGTGCCTCCACGCCCAGCCCCGGATGCTCGACCAGATCGGTTACGGCGGCGGCGACCACGCTATCGCGTGCGAGCGCATCGCTCAGCGCCACCGCCAGCGGGTGCCGGCTCGCCTCGGCGAGCGCCAGCAATACGCCGCGTTCTTGCTCGCAGGTGGGCATCCCGCCCAGTGGCACGACGTGGCCGAGCGTAACGGTGCCGGTCTTGTCGAGTAGCACGGTATCGGCGGCCGCCAGCCGCTCCAACGCCGATCCGTCCTTGAGCAGAACCCCGGCACGCATCAGCGCGCCCGCTGCCACGACTTGGGCAATCGGCACTGCCAGCCCCAGCGCACACGGGCAGGTGATGATCAGCACAGCGACCGCGATCGTCAGCGCCTGGTGCAGGCCCGCCCCCGCGATCAGCCAGCCGACCAGGCTCAGTGCCGCCAGCGTATGCACCGCCGGCGCATATAATTGCGACGCGCGATCGGCGATGCGCACGTAGCGCGACTTGCCCTGCGTCGCGGTCTCCATCAGCCGCGCGATATCGGCGACGATCGTCGCCTCGCCCGCCGCCGTCACGCGCACGGTCAACGGGCCGCTGAGGTTGATCGTCCCCGCCAACACAGTGTCGCCAACGGCGACCACCTCCGGGACGCTCTCGCCCGTCACCAGCGAGCGGTCGACACTGCTGCGCCCGGCCTCGACCACGCCATCGGCCCCGATCCGTTCGCCCGCCGCGATCAGCAGCCGCATGCCCGGCGCGAGTTCGGCGGCAAGGCGCTGTTCGGTGCTGCCATCGGGCCGCCGTACCAGCACTTCGCTTGGCACGCGTCGCATCAGCGCCGCCACCCCGTCCGCTGCCCGCACGCGCATCGCACTGTCGAGAAAGCGCCCGGCGAGCAGGAAAAATAGCAGCATCGTCACGCCGTCGAAATAGGCGTGCGCGCCGCCGATGACGGTTTCGTACAGGCTCATCGACAGCGTCAGGACGACGCCGATCGAAATCGGCACGTCCATGTTCGTGCGCCCATGCCGCAGCGCACCCCATGCGCTTTTGAAAAAGGGCCGCCCCGCATAAGCGACCGCCGGCAGCGCGATCGCCGCCGAGAGCCAGTGGAACAGCGTCCGCGTCGCGCCATCCGCGCCCGACCAGATCGACACCGACAGCAGCATGACATTCATCGCCGCGAACCCGGCGACCGCCAGCGCGGTCATCAACATGCGGCTTTCGCGATTGGCCGAGGCTTCGCTTTCCCCGACAAAGGGTTGCGCCGAAAAACCCAGCCGCCCGATCGCGGCCTGCAGATCGTCGTCGGCAACGTTGGCGGCGTGCTCGATCCGGACGCGCTTGCTGGTGAAATTGACCCGGGCCGACGCGACGCCCGAAATCTCCGGCAGGCCCTTTTCTAGCTTGGCGATACAGCCCGCGCAGCGCAGCCCGTCGACCGTGAAGATCGATGTTTCGAGCGGCGCTGCGGCACTCATGCCGGAATCTCGTCGTCGAAGCGCGCATCGTCGGCACCGCGGCGGACATCGACGCGCAACAGCCAGCGCCCCGCCGGGAGCGCCGTCGTCGACACGAACCGACCGTTGCCGACCGAGCGGAAGGCCAAATCCCGCTCGGGCATCCGGCCAAGCGGATGCGTTGCGCGCACCGTGACCACAGCATCGGAGAGCGGGCCATGCGGCGCGAGCGCGGTGACGATCACCACGCGGTCACCATCGACCGTAGCATCGACATTCCACTTGAGCGCGCGCTGCGCCCGCGCTTCGGCCAGCCAGTCGTTAAAGCGCTGGCTGGCGACATAGCTGTTGTCGACCACCGTTCCGCCAAAGGTGCCGATGGCATAGCTCGCCATCAGCACGTTGACCGCAATGACAAGGCCGAACATCGCGACGACAATACCGGTCATGTGCCAACCAGTGAAGGGACGGGTCATGGCGTTTGCTCCGGACGTTCGAAAAAGCTGCTGTCGCGCGCGGTTCCACCTTCAGCATCCAGCGCGCGGACGGTGAAGCCAAGGTCGGAACGCGCCGGACCCGCACCGGGCGCGGTAACGAACACCGGCACTTGCGCGACCTGATCGGGCGCGACGTTGACGTGCACGCTTCGCGCGGCACCACCGCGGCCAGACGCCTCGGTCCACAGCACCGCGCCCGGAACACCATCGATCGCGATTTCGACGGAGCGTGGCCGCTCCTCCATGTTGCGGACCTTGACGGTATAGCCATTGCGAATGCTGCCGTCCGACAAGCGTACCCATTGCGGATTGCGCGTCTGCAGCACGCCAATGCCGATCCGCTCACGATTGCCCAGCGCGAACAGCATCGCCAGGCCGATCCCCGCCCAGGCACCGAAATAGACAAGCGTGCGCGGCCGGAACAAGCGCTTGAGCGCGGGCACCGCCGCCTCCCCCGCCCGAGCCCGCCGGGCGTCGAGGTCGGTGGTATAGCCGATCAGCCGTGGAGGCCGTCCGACCTTGGCCATCATGCCGTCGCACGCGTCGATGCATAGTCCGCAGGTAATGCAGCCGATCTGCGCCCCTTCGCGAATATCAATTCCAGTCGGGCACACCGCGACGCAAGCGTTGCAGTCGATACAATCCCCGACCCGGTCCGCCAGTTCGGGATGTTCGAGCAGCGCGACCAGCGACGGCGTCGCCGAGTCCATCTGTGCCAGCGGCTCGGCGCGTTTCAGCCCGTGGGAGCGCGGCTCGCCCCGCCACGCCTTGTACGTCACCGTCAGCGATTTCTCATCGAGCATCGCGCTCTGGATGCGCGGCCACGGGCACATGTAGATGCACACCTGCTCCCGCATCAGGCCACCGAAGATATAGGTGGTGGCGGTCAATACCCCCACGGTGGCATAGGCAACGAAGGGCGCGCTTCCCTGCACGAAGGCCTGGCCAAGCGTCGGCGCGTCGGCAAAATAGAAAATCCACGCACCGCCCGTCAGCGCACCGATCACCAGCCAGATCGTGTGCTTGGCAATCCGCCGCGCGACCTTGGCCGGCCCCCAGGGCGCGCGCTGCAGCTTGATTTGCGCGTTGCGGTCCCCGTCAATCGCGCGCTCGACATGCACGAACAGGTCGGTCCACACGGTTTGCGGGCACGCGTACCCGCACCACGCCCGCCCCACCGCCGAGGTTACCAGGAACAGCCCGATCCCGGCCATGATCAGCAAGCCCGCGACATAATAGAATTCGTGCGGCCAGATCTCGATCGAGAACATGTAGAAGCGCCGATGCGCCAGATCGACCAACACGGCCTGATCCGGCGCATAGGGGCCGCGGTTCCAGCGCAACCACGGCGTGACGTAGTAGATCGCCAGCGCGATCAGCATGATTGCCCATTTCAAGCGCCGGAACGGACCGTCCACGGCCTTCGGGAACACCTTGCGGCGCGCCTCGAAAAACTGTTGGCCGTCACCGGTCAAGTCCCGCGGATGGACCATCAGCGGGCCGCGACCGCCGGTGCCGCCGCAGGCTCCGGAGCGGGATCCACCGGCGTCTTTTCGCCGCCGCCCAGCGAGTGGACATAGATTGCCAGCATCTTGATCGTCACCGGATCAAGCCGCGCGCCCCAGGCCGGCATGATGCCGTAACGGGCGTTGGTCACCGTCTCGGTGATCGTGTCGCGGTCCCCGCCGTAGAGCCAGATGCCGTCAGTCAGATTGGGCGCGCCCATCGCACGGGTTCCCTTGCCCGCATCCCCATGACACACCACGCAATTGGCGGAAAACAATGCCCCACCCCGCTTCGACGATGCGGTCGCCCGCTCCTGCTTCGACAGCACACGGACATAGGAGACCACGTCCTGCACTTCGTCAGGCTTGAGGATTCCGTCGCGGCCGAAGGCCGGCATTTGCGACATGCGGGTTTCCTCGTCGCCGGGTTGGCGGACACCGTGCAGCAGCGTTTGCTGGATGGTCTTCAAATCACCACCCCATAGCCAATCATCGTCATTCAGGTTGGGATAGCCCTTGGCCCCGGCGGCCCCCGCGCCGTGGCACTGCGTGCAATAAACCTTGAACGCCGAATGCCCGCCCTCCTGCGCCGCGCGCAGCAATTTGGGATCGTCCGGGATTTTTTCGATCGGCGTTTGCGCCAGCGCGCGCATCACCGGCGCGCGACGCGCATGATCCGCCGCCATTTCCTTGGCGAGATCGCCATGGCTCGACCAGCCGAGCACCCCGGTCGTCGCGCTGTGCAACATCGGGATCGCCGGATAGAGCACGACCATCACCGCCGCGAAGGCAATGCAGGCGTAGAAGGTGTATAGCCACCAGCGTGGCATCGGGGTGTCGAGTTCCTCGATCCCGTCCCATTCATGCCCGACAAAGCTGGTGCCGGTGGGCTCGTCGATGCGCTTTTCGTCAGCCATCCACTTCGTCCTCTTGTTCGAAGATGCTGTTTGCCGCCCGTTCATGCTCGGCGGCGACCGAACGCAGGAAGGTCCAGCCGGTGAAGGTCAGGAACGCGACCCCCATCAGGATCAGCCCCCAACTGTCGGCGAATTCCCGCAGCAGATCGTAGGTTGTCATCGCGCTTGCTCCCGCGGCGCGGCCGACTTGAAATCGACCTGTGTGCCAAGGCCCTGCAAATAGGCGACCAGCGCATCCATCTCGGTCACGCGTCCGGGCTTGCCGTCGAAATCGCGCGCTTGCGCCTTGGGATAGCGCTTGACGAGACCCGCCGTGTCGCCTTCGCCCGTCGCCTGCGTGGTGACGTCGTCGGCCGCTTTGGCGATTTCCTCATTGGTGTACGGCACCCCGACCCGGCGCAACGCGACCAGGTGATCGCCAATGTGGCTGACATCGAGATCGCGATCCGCGAGGAAGGCATAAGGCGGCATGATCGATTCCGGCACCACCGCGCGCGGGTCCTTCAGATGCTGGACGTGCCATTCATCCGAATAGCGGCCGCCGACCCGCGCCAGATCCGGCCCGGTGCGCTTCGATCCCCATTGGAACGGGTGATCGTACATGCTCTCGGCGGCCAGGCTGTAATGGCCGTAGCGTTCGGTCTCGTCGCGGAACGGGCGGATCATCTGGCTGTGGCAGCCATAACATCCCTCGCGGATGTAGATGTCGCGCCCGGCGAGTTCGAGCGGGGTATAGGGCCGCACGCCCTCCACCTTGGTCACCGTCGAGTCGATCCAGAACAGGGGAGCGATCTCGACGATGCCGCCGATGGCGACGGTGAGGAAAGCGAACACGGCGAGCAACGTGACGTTGCGCTCGATCACTTTGTGGCGGTTGAGAAGATTTGCCATGGTCGCGCCCTTATTCTGCTGGGACGTGCTGGAGCGGACGGTCGCGCGCCGGATCGAAGGCCGGGGACGACATCGGGGCTTCGTCGCGGAGCTTGCCCGCAATCGTCATCCAGATGTTCCAGGCCATGATCAGCGCACCGGTGAGGTAAAGCAGCCCACCCGTCGTGCGGATCAGATAATAAGGGTGCATCGCCTGGACGACTTCGGCGAAGGAATAGACGAGATAGCCGTCGCTTCCATATTCGCGCCACATCAGCCCCTGCATGATGCCCGCCACCCACATCGACGAGGCGTAGAGCACGATGCCGAGCGTGGCGCACCAGAAGTGCCAGTTCACCATCCGCAGCGAATAGAGCCGGGTGCGGCCCCACAAACGCGGCGTCATGTAATACAGCGCACCGAAGGTGATCATCCCGTTCCAGCCAAGCGCGGCGGAATGGACATGGCCGATCGTCCAGTCGGTATAGTGGCTGAGCGAATTGACCTCCTTGATCGACATCATCGGCCCTTCGAAGGTGGCCATGCCGTAGAAGGCGAGCGCGAACACCATCATGCGGATGATCGGATCGGTGCGGATCTTGTCCCATGCGCCGTTGAGCGTCATCAGGCCGTTGATCATGCCGCCCCAGCTCGGCATCCACAGCATCACCGAGAACACTTCGCCCAACGTCTGCGCCCAGTCGGGCAGCGCGGTATAGTGCAGGTGGTGCGGCCCGGCCCAGATGTAGAGGAAGATCAGCGACCAGAAGTGGATGATCGACAGCCGGTAGCTGTAGATCGGCCGCTCGGCTTGCTTGGGCACGAAATAGTACATCATGCCGAGGAAGCCGGCCGTCAGGAAGAAGCCGACCGCGTTATGGCCGTACCACCACTGCGTCAGCGCGTCCTGCACGCCGGCAAAGGCCGAATAGGATTTGGAGCCGAAGAACGACACCGGCATCGTCACATTGTTGACGAGGTGGAGCATCGCGACGGTGATGATGAAGCCGAGATAGAACCAGTTGGCGACATAGATATGCGGTTCGGAGCGGCGCACGATCGTGCCGACATAGACCGCGAGGTAGGAGACCCAGACGATCGTCAGCCAGATGTCGACATACCATTCGGGCTCGGCATATTCGCGGCCCTCGGTGATGCCGAGCAGATAGCCCGTCGCCGCAAGCACGATGAACAGCTGGTAGCCCCAGAACACGAAGCGTGCGAGCCAGGGGAAGGCCAGGCGCGCGCGGCAGGTGCGCTGGACGACATAATAACTCGTCGCGATCAGCGCGTTGCCACCAAAGGCGAAGATCACCGCCGATGTGTGCAGCGGCCGCAAACGCCCGAAGGTGGTATATTCCGAATGGAGGTTGAGCAGCGGGAAGGCGAGCTGCGAGGCGATGACCACGCCGACCAGCAGGCCGACGATCGCCCAGAACACCGTGGCGATCACGCCCCAGCGGATGACCTCGTCATCATAGCGATCGCGCGGGGCGGGCAAGGACCCGTCCGCAGCAATCGCGGGATTGCCAACGCGACGCATCGCGTAGAACGCAGCGATAAATGCCGCCAGCGCGACGATTCCCATCTGGATGGCAAAGCCCTGGTCGATCGCGCAGGCGGACATTCCCACCGCCGCGAAGGCCACCAAGAGCCAGGCCACCGCCCTCATCACGATTCCGTCCATTCGCGCCTCCGCAGCCACTACAGCTTGCCAATGGCCACGTCAGCCGACGCGGCCCTTGACCTTCGTCAAACCGCTACTGCGGATTCTGAACGGCGGATGTACGTAGAGTCACGCGGTTCGGCGGCATCGGTGGTGGCCGCGCAGCCGCACGAATCAAACGAGGCCGGGCATAGGCCCGGCCTCGTCCATGATCCATCGACTGAACCGCGTGTCAGGCCGCTGACACCAGGGCGGCCGCAGCCGTCGCATTCGCCGCGACCGGAGGATTTTCGAAATCGATCACCACGCGGCCCTCGATCTCGCCGCGGTGCATCCGGCCGAACACATCGTTGATGTTCTCCAGCGTGTCGGTCGTCACCGTTGCCCGCACCTTGCCCGCTGCGGCGAAATCGAGCGATTCCTGGAGATCGAGCCGCGTCCCCACGATCGACCCGCGTACGGTGATGCCATTGAGCACCGTATCGAAGATCGACATCGGGAATTCGCCCGGCGGCAAGCCGTTGAGCGACACCGTGCCGCCGCGCCGCACCATGCCCATCGCCTGTTTGAACGCGATCGGGCTGACGGCGGTGACCAGCACGCCCTGCGCGCCGCCGATCTCCTTCTTGATGAACGCCGCCGGATCGGCGTCGCGCGCATTGACCGTCAGGCTCGCGCCGAGTTCCTCGGCCAGCTTCAGCTTGGCATCGTCAACGTCGACCGCGACGACGTTCAACCCCATCGCCTTGGCATATTGCACCGCCATATGGCCGAGCCCGCCAATGCCCGAAATCGCCACCCAGTCGCCCGGCTTGGTATCGGTGACCTTAAGGCCCTTATAAACCGTCACCCCGGCGCACAGCACGGGCGAGATATCGACGAACCCGATATTGTCGGGGAGATGGCCGACATAATTGGGGTCGGCCAGCACATATTCGGCAAAGCTGCCATTGACCGAATAGCCGGTATTCTGCTGCGTCTCGCACAGCGTTTCCCAGCCGCCCAGGCAATGCACGCAATGCCCGCACGCGCTGTACAGCCATGGCACGCCGACGCGGTCGCCTTCCTTGACATGGGTGACGCCGCTGCCAACCGCGACGACGTGGCCGACGCCCTCATGCCCGGGAATGAAGGGCGGGTTGGGCTTGACCGGCCAGTCGCCCTCGGCGGCATGAAGATCGGTGTGACACACACCGGTCGCCGCGATCTTGACGAGGATCTGGCCCGGCCCCGGCATCGGCACCGTGACCTCCTCGATCACCAGCGGCTTGCCGAACTCGCGGACAACGGCGGCTTTCATGGTCTTTTGCATGATCTGCTTCCTTTTCGGGGGAACTCTAAGGGGGGCGTCAGAACGGGGCGTCGATATCGACGACGTCGATCAGCTTGTGATTGACGAATTCCTTGAGACCGAGGTCGAGCAGCTCGCGCCCATAACCCGAGCGGCGGACGCCACCGAAGGGCAGGTCGGCCTTGACCATCGTCGGATGGTTGACGAACACCATGCCGGTCGAGATCTTCTTGGCGACCTCCGCGCCATGCGCCGGGTCACTGGTGAACACCGAGCCACCGAGGCCGAACGGCGAATCGTTGGCGATGCGGATCGCATCCGCCTCGTCCTTCGCCCGGAACAGCATCGAGACCGGACCGAAGAACTCCCAATAGCGCGCCGGATTGTCCTCACCGATGTCGGTCAGGATCGTCGGTCGCACGAACGCACCGTGATTGGGCGCTTCCGGCCCGACTTCCGTAGCGGTGGCCCCATGTTCGACCGCCTTGCGGATCATCGCCTTCAGGTCATCTGCGGCACTCTGCGACGACAGGGGGGCAAGCGTGGTTTCGGGGTCGAATGGATCGCCCATGCGCAACGCGGCGACACCCTTGGTGTAGCCCTCCAGAAAGGCATCATAGACCGGATCGACGATAATCATGCGCTTGGACGACACGCACACTTGCCCGCCATTCCAGTGGCGACCGAACACCGCCCATTTTGTGGTCTTTTCCAGATCGGCGTCGGCCAGCACGACGAAGGCATCGGCACCGCCCAGTTCCATTGTGGACTTTTTCAGCGCCTTGCCCGCTGCGGCCGCCACGCTTGCGCCAGCGGCTTCCGAGCCGGTCAGCGCCACGCCCTGCACGCGCGGGTCGTTCAGGATCAGCTCGATTTGCTTATGGTCGACATACAGGTTGATGAACGCGCCCTTGGGCAGCCCGGCCTCGAGCATCAACGCTTCGAAAGCGGCGGCGCTCTGCGGCACGTTGGAGGCGTGTTTCAGCAGCATCGTGTTGCCCGCCGAAAGCTGCGGCGCGATGATGCGCGCGATCTGATAGTAAGGGAAATTCCACGGCTCGACGCACAGCAACACGCCCAGCGGCTCGTACACCAGCATCGCCTCGCCCTCGGCCGGGTCGGCAACGGGGAGCCGCTCGGGCTGCAACAAGGCTTCGGCATGGCGGGCATAATAGTCGAAAATCGCGGCGGACAATTCGACCTCAGCCTTCGCCTCGCTCAGCAATTTGCCCATTTCCAGCGTCAGGATCGCGGCCAGCGACGCACTGTCGCGCCGCAGGATCGCCGCCGCATTGGTCATGATCCGCGCGCGTTCGGCAAAACTCGTCTCGCGCCAGGACCGAAACGCCTGGTGCGCCGCGCCAATCGCTTCGACCACCTGGGCGTCGGTTGCAGTCGGGAAGGTCTTGAGGGTTTCACCCGTAAACGGATTGGTCGTTGCGAATGGCATGGAATATCCTCTGATCGCCGGAAGCGTCGGCCCGCGACGGCGCACAGATCGGCCACCCCACCCCATTAGAATATTGGGATTTTTACCTAGAGGCGGCGGCCATCGCCGATTTGATGGCGGTCAAACGCCGCCGCCTGCCCCACCGCTATCGCTCGCCCCCAATCGGAACGATCGGGCAGACATCGAGTGAACACCGCACGCACGGGCCAAAACGGCACCTTCTGGACACGGTCGCATTATCTGGACCGGATGACCTTCCGCGAATTGGTGGTCGCCTATTTCCAGCATTACACCATCGTCGCCTATCTGGCGCTGACCGCGCTTTCGATCGGCCTGTTCGTGTGGCACCCCGCCGCACCATTGCCGACGGTCGCGACGGTCGCACTGATCCTGTTTGCCTATCCGCTGATCTGGTACGTGCTGCACCGCTGGGTGCTGCATTGCCACTGGATGTTCAAGGTGCCGTTTCTGGCCTCCACCTGGAAGCGGATCCACTACGACCATCATGTCGACCCCAATCATCTCGAGGTGCTGTTTGGCGCGCTCTACACCACGCTGCCGACGCTGCTCGTGGTTGCCGCCCTGCCCGGCTATCTGATCGGCGGGATCGGCGGCGCGGCAGCGGGGTTCGCAACCGGACTGCTCTGCACCTGCTTCTACGAATTTTTCCACTGCATCCAGCATCTTGCGTACAAGCCGCGGATCAAATGGCTGGCGACGATGAAGGTACGTCACGTCGAACATCATTTCCACGATGAGGATGGCAATTTCGGCATCACCAATTTCCTGTGGGATCGCCTGTTCGGGACGCTCTATACGCGTGCCGACCGACCCACGAAAAGCCCGACCGTGTTCAACCTCGGCTATACCGAGGAGGTTGCCCAACGCTACCCGTGGGTCGCACGGCTGTCCGGCGGCGTCGCAGTCGGCCATCCGCGCCGCCGGACAGCCAACAAGCAGGTATAGGCCGCGGCATCTGTCATCAGGCGCTGCGCACCAACGCGCGCACGGCGCGCAAGACGTCATCGAGCGCGCCATCTGCCGCAACACGGTGCCAGTCGCCGAGCGGTCCAACGGCCTTCGCCGCTTGCCCGCGAACGACCGCCGCATTTGCGTCCGAGGCATCATGCAGCCTCCCCACGACCCGCGCCAGACGGTGGTGGAGATCGGTCTCCAGCCAGATACCGGTAAAAGCCACGCGACCGCGTCTCCCCACGATCTCGATCGCATTGCGCTGATCGCGCGAGGCAAAGGTTGCATCGACGATGACCGCACTCCCCTGCGCCAACGCCGCAGCGGCCAGCCGATCGAGCAGACGATAGACCTGCTCCGTCGTATCGGGCCCATAATAAGCGGGCGGCAACCCCATTTCAGGCATGACGCCCGCACTGCGCTTTCGCAGCACGTCGGTGCGCAGGATACGGGCGCCCGGTGCGCGACCGATCTCTCCACCTAGACCGCGTGCGACACTCGACTTTCCAGTCCCCGACAATCCTCCGATCGCGACCAGCGAAGGCGGCACCGGCGCGATCAACTCCGTCGCCAAGGCAAGATAGCCACGCGCGTCACGGTCCTGCGCGCTATCCCGGCCGGCCTGCGTGCTGCGAGTCGCGGCGACATGCGCGCGAATAACCGCGCGCGTCGCCAGGAAAACGGGCAGCAGTGCAACGCCCCCTTCATCCTCCGGCGAAAGGTCGACGTAGCGGTTGAACACGATGTTCGCCGCGCGCCGCAGCCCGCGGTGCCACAAATCCATCAACAGAAAGGCGAGATCGTAAAGGACGTCGGTGGTGGCGAGTTCGGCATCAAATTCGAGACAGTCGAATAACGTCGGCTCACCATCGAGCACCGCGATATTGGCGAGGTGCAAATCGCCATGGACATGCCGCACCCGCCCCGCCACTGCGCGCGCATCGAGCAGCGGCGCGAGTTCCTCCACCCGTCTCCGCAGATCGTCGCCCAGCCGGGCGACCTGCGCTTCATCAAGGATCGTCGAAAACTCGCCCAGGCGATCCAGCGCCGCTTCGACGACGGTGCGAAAGCCTTCTGCCGCTGTCGCGGTCCGGACGATCGGTTCCGTGGCGTGGAAGCGTTGAACGCGATCCGCCAGCCGCAGCAGCAGCGCATCGTCGATCTCTGCCGTCGCCGCCATCTCGTCGAGCAATGCGCCGTCGGGAAACCGCGTCATTTCGAGCAGCCAGTCGACCGTCTCGCCCGCCCCGCCGATCGACAACTGCCCCGTTTTGCCGCGCCGGACAGGATGGAGCGCACGATACAGCATCGGAGCGGTGCGGCGGTTGAGTGCCAGTTCCGCCGCCAGTGCGCGTTCGCGCAGAGCCGGTGTCGAGAAATCGAGATAGGGCAAGCGCACGGCGCGCTTCAGCTTCCACGCGCGATCAGGGCACAGAAACACGATCGCAGCATGGGTGTCGATCCGGCGGGGCGGACTTGCGAGACCAAAGGCGGCACCCGACGAGAGAAACGCCAGTGTCTCTGTCTGCTCGCCCGGCGCGGGCGCTGGAATAGGCGGTGAGGTCTTCATCGGCTGGAGGGTAACAGCGACGCCGATCCGCTCTATCGGGAAGAGTACGTGGATCGTTGCCCTGGAGTGAAAGACTCAGGCTGCTTTCGCCAGCCCGGCATCGCGGCCGTAAACGTCGTCAAGATACGCCACGCCACTTGTTGCCGCCGGATCGGCCACTGCGGTGAAATAGACGATGTAGACGGGCACCGGGCGATCGAGCGCAAACGTATGATTGGTGCCCTGCGCCAGATATTGGTCGAAGCTCCGCGCGGTCTCCGGTGCGAGCAGCGTGCGCGCCAGCACGTCAGGGTGTTCGGTCCGCATACATCCGTGCGAGAATGCCCGCCGCTCCTGCTCGAACAGCCCCTTTGACGGCGTGTCGTGCAGGAAGATGCTATAAGCGTTGGGCATCTCGATCTTGACTTGGCCAAGCGCGTTGAGCGGCCCCGGTCGCTGCCGCACTTGCAATCGACCACCCGCGCCGCGCGTGGCGACATAGCCAAGCCGTGCGGCCTGAGCCGGACGATTGCGCACCATCGCACCCACGCTTTCCGACACGATGCTGCTCGGCACATTCCACCACGGATTGGCGGTCACCCCGGTCACCAACGTGGCAAACACGGGGGTCGGCGTGGTCGGCTTGCCAACGATAATGCGGTGGCTCTGGATGACGCGGTCCCCCTCGATCAGATCGAGTCGATACGCTGCCGGATTGGCCCAAAGGTAGTGGGCACCCAGCGCGCGCGGCAACCAGCGCCAGCGTTCGAGGTTGACCTTCAATGTCGTGCAATGCGCCGGGGTGTCGCAAGCCGGCAGCGCGGCGCGCAATGCGGCATAGCCCGACGACCGCGGCAGCAGCGCTTGCAACGCCCCGGCCACATCGTGCCGCGCGAGCGCCTCGCGCAGCCACAGGTCCAGGTCGATCGGATCGCGTGCGATCTCCCAGCCCTTGCGTGCATCGGCGGATGCCGCACCTTCCGCATAATCATGCGCGAGGAGCAGTGCGGCGCGGCTGGCCTCCGCCTCCAAATCTGGCGCGCGCTGGTCGATCGCGCGTTGCAACGCCGTCGCGCCGTAGCGCTCGGGACTCAACCCTTCCTGCGTCGACCGCCCGATTTCCTGGACGAGCGCGGCAAGATCGCCGGCCGACCAGCGCGGTGCCTGCGCCGCAGCGGGCGGCACCGGTTGTTGGAGTGTCGCGCTGGCAACCGGGACGCTCGCCGCGACCGAAAGGGCCGCAGCGAAGCGGACGAACAAGAACATCCCCAAGATCGTTCAGTGCGCCAGGAAAATCGGCACGGGGCTTTTCGTCAGCATCATCCTGGTAACTCCACCAAACAGGGCCTCGGCAACACGGTGATGGCCGAACCCGCCCATCACCACATAGCCGAAGTGCCCGCTCGACACCCGTTCAAACAGCACATCGCCGACCTTTGCCCCGTCCAGCGCGACATGTTCGACCTCTGCGTGAATGCCATAGCGAGAGAGATAGGCCGCAGCCGCTTCGGCGGGGAGTCGGTCGGACTCGTCGCCGATCGCGATGATCGTCACGCGTTCGGCATGGCGCAGGAGCGCCACCGCCGCCCGCAGTGCTGCCGCCGACGCGGTAGAGCCATCCCAGGCGATCAGCGCCCGGTCGAGATCGAGCCGACTCAAATCCTCCGGCACGGCCAGCACCGGGATGTGGGTCTTTACCACCAGGTCGCCCGCCAGCGCCCGCATGTCGGGCACCGGGCAAGCCTCCAACTGGCGATTGACGACAATGAGATCGGCAAGCGCGGTTTCATCGCGCAGGCACGGGGCCACTTCGCCGGTTGCATCGCGCCAGTCCCAGCTCACATCCTCATGAACGAGTCGGGCCTCCAGTTTCTCGCGGTTGGCGCTCTCGCGCTGCCTTTCCTCCTGCAGCAACATGCCAAAACCCGCATCGCCCAGCGCATCGGAAACCACCATGGTCGGCATGATCGTCACGTCCAGGCATACCAGATGCCCTTCCAAGGTGCGTGTCAGGTCCAGCGCAGCCTGCAAGCGCGCCTCCTGGCCACCATCGTCGTGCAGCAGCAGCAATATGGTCTTCATGCCAGCCTCCGTAGGTATCGATACCGGGGCCACGATACCGCTCACCGCCAGAGATCGGCATTGGGACTAATACGCAGAACCCGCCGGGCAATGGAAACGCGCGAGGCGCAACCGCGCTGTTCCGACGCCAGCGAGGCGATTGCCCATGCTCACTCGGTCGCTCAATAATAACGCGGAATCGGGCCCCGTTGCGGCGTTTGGTCGGGCAAATCGATTTCCTCCTGGTCGACGTAACACCACCCCCAGCCCTCGGGCGGATCATAGCCTTCGATGATGGGGTGCTGGGTCGCATTGAAATGTGCGCGTGCGTGTCGATGCGGCGACTGATCGCAACACCCGACATGTCCGCACGAACGGCACAAGCGCAAGTGGAGCCAGACGCTTCCGATCTTCAGGCATTCCTCACACCCCCGCGCGCTGGGCGTGACTTCGTTGATCGTGATGCTGTGACGGCAGGATGTCATACGGTCTCCGTGGTCGATCGTTCGGCGAGAAGGGCGTGAATCTGCGCGACGACGGCGGCCCCCTCGCCAACCGCCGCAGCCACGCGTTTGGTCGAGCCGGCGCGGACGTCGCCAATGGCAAACACACCGGGCAGGCTGGTTTCCAGCGACCGGGCACCGCCGCCCGTTACAATGAAGCCCTTGTCGTCGGTGTCGACGCAGTCTTTCAGCCAGTCGGTATTTGGGTCGGCACCAATGAAGAGGAACAAGTGGTGCAACGCCAGGCGACGGGATGTCCCGTCGGCTAAATTTCGGAACTCCGCCGACTCAAGCCCGGTCGCAGGATCGCCCTCCAGCGCGACGACCTCGCTGCCGACATGGATCTGCACGTTCGGCAACGCGGCGATCCGGTCGATCAAATATTGCGACATGGTTTCGGAAAGGCTGCGCCGCACAATAAGATGCAGATGTCGCACCTGGGGTGCCAGAAATACGATCGCCTGCCCGGCTGAATTGCCACCGCCGACCAGCGCGACCTCTTCGCCTGCACAAAGCCGGGCCTCGATCGGGGAGGCCCAATAGGAAATACCCCGCCCCTCGAACTCGGCGAGGTTGGCGATTGCCGGCCGTCGATACCGCGCGCCCGACGCGACGACGATTGCGCGTGCCAGCAATTGCTGCCCGCCGACCAGGTCGAGCGCGATCCGCTCGGCGGTGCAATCGAGCGCCTTCACCCCCAGCGGCACCGCGATTTCCGCGCCGAATTTCACTGCCTGATTGAAGGCACGACCAGCCAAGGCTTGCCCCGAAATACCCGTGGGGAAGCCAAGATAATTCTCGATGCGCGACGATGCGCCAGCCTGGCCGCCCATTGCACGTTCGTCGAGAACGATGACCGACAGGCCTTCCGATGCGGCGTAGACAGCCGCTGCCAATCCCGCCGGACCGGCACCGACGATCGCCACGTCATAAATCTTCGCGGGATCGAGCTTGGGTGTCATGCCGACGCACGTGGCCACTTGCAGGTTGCTCGGATTGCGCAACACCTCTCCGCTCGGGCAAACCACGAGCGGGAGGTCTTCGGGCAAAACTCCGATGCGTTCGATCAGCGCCTTCCCCTCGGCATCGGCGGCCGCGTCGAGCACTTTATTGGGGTAGCCGCTGCGCGTCAGGAAGCCCTGGAGGCGGATGACGTCCGCGCTGTTCGGCACGCCGATCAGGATCGTCCCCGCCCCGCCTTGCTCGATCAGCGCGACGCGACGGAGAATGAGCGCGCGCATGACGATCTCGCCCACATCGGCCGACCCGACCATCAACGCGCGCAGATGCGCCGGATCGAAAGGCAGCGCCACACAGCCGTTCGGCCCGGCGTGACCCGCAGCAATCGAGCCACGCCCGGCCAGTTGATTGACCTCGCCGGTAAACTGCCCCGCATTATGAGTCGTAACCGGCGCTTCATGGTTCAAGCCATCGCGCCGGACGACGTCGATCGATCCCTCCAGCACCAGCCATGCCGGAGCATCCTGTTCGCCGATCGCATAGACTTGCTCGCCCGGCGCGAAGTGGCGTTCGGGGCCGCTGGCAAAGCGCCGCGCCGTCGCGATCTGCGCGGCATTGAGCACGGGAAACATCTGCGGGGCGCGTGTATCGGGCGTGCTCATTGCGTCCCCTTTCTCGACTGGGCGAAGCCACCATAACGCGCAACCGCAATAGCGGTGACCCCATTCGTGCCGACTATACCAAGATATAGGCCCCGCGACAGGGACGGTGGGGCGCGACCGCTCCCCTCAGCCGCGCAGCCACGACAGAAGGAACGGCCGCAAACCCGGTGTCGTGCCGTTGGGCGTTTTGATATCGATGTCCTGCCGGTTGAACTGGCGGTACAGCACCACGCTCAGCACCGCGGCGTAAAAGCACCACACCGAGGCGAAGGCATACCCCTTCACCAGATGCACGATCGTCAGCCCGATCACGTTGAGCGCACCATAGGTCCGCACCACGCGGTGGGTGGACAGCAGCAGCGCCCCACACGTCGCCAAGATGTAAAGCAGCGACACCCACAATTGGCTGGTGATCGGGTTGGTGTACCGGATCGAATGCTGCTCGATGACGGCGCAGGTCGGCGCGACGACAAGACCCGACATGTCCCAAGCGAACACCACCGCGCCGACCGCAACCGTCCCCAAAATCGCAATGCGCCGCCATCCCGGAGGCTCCATCAGCAGCACCGCGACTGGCATCAGCAGCGGCAGGATGCCGATTGCGTAGAGCGTGAACAGGAACACCGCATGATCGAGTGCATAGGGGCCCAGCCGCCCCTCAAGCGCGAGCCACACCATGCCTTCGGAAAACTGGTGCGCGGAAAACAGCAGCGGGACACAAGCGAATAGCAGCGCGCGCGGCTCACGCACATGGCGCAATGTCGCCACGCCGACCGTGGCCAGCACCCCGGCGGCGGTAAAGCTGGCGGTGGCCGAAAAGCACATGCGCGGGTCTTTCGAGAACGGCGGGGGTTTCGATGGGACGAGGGTCGCCGCTTATGACCAGCGCCAAGTATCGAGGGGAGGGGGCGAGCCCCTTCCCCCTCAGGCCCGCGCGCCCTCCACTACTGCGTTCGAATTGTGACGCAGCGCCTTCAGCACCGTATCGACGATCGCATCGGCGTCGAGCCCTGCCTGGGCATATTGCACCTCGGGCTTGTCCTGATCCTGGAACAGGTCGGGCAAGCGCATGGTGCGCAGCTTGAGGCCCGCGTCGATCAGGCCGGAGTCGCTTGCGAACGTCAGCACATGCGCGCCGAGCCCGCCGACCGAGGCTTCCTCGATCGTCACCGCCACTTCATGCGTGGTCAGCAGCTTGCGGATCAAGTCCTCGTCGAGCGGCTTGGCGAAGCGCAAATCGGCGACGGTGGTCGACAGGCCCCGCGCCTCCAGCGCCTCGGCCGCGCGCAATGCCTCGCCCAGCCGCGTGCCGAGCGACAGGATCGCCACCTTATGCCCCTGGCGGACGATGCGGCCCTTGCCGATCTCGAGCCGCTCGGCCACCTCGGGCAGCGCCACGCCAGTGCCGTTGCCGCGCGGATAGCGCAACGCGATCGGCCCGCTGTCGTGCAGCACGGCAGTGTGCGTCATGTGCACCAGTTCGGCTTCGTCGGCCGGGGCCATCACCACCATATTGGGCAGCGACGCCATATAGGTCACGTCGAACGACCCGGCATGCGTCGCGCCATCGGCCCCGACCAGCCCGGCGCGATCGATCGCGAAGCGCACCGGCAGGTTCTGGATGCAGACGTCGTGGACGACCTGGTCATAGGCGCGCTGCAGGAAGGTCGAATAGATCGCGCAGAACGGCCGCATTCCCTGCGCGGCGAGGCCGGCGGCGAAGGTGACGGCGTGCTGCTCGGCAATGCCGACGTCGAAGAAGCGTTCCGGATGCGCCTTGGAGAAACCGTCGAGCCCGGTGCCCGAGGGCATCGCCGCCGTGATCGCGCAGATCAGCGGATCGCTCTCGGCTTCCTTGCTCAGCTGCGCGCCGAACACATTCTGATATTGCGGCGGTCCCGGCGGGGCCTTGGCCTGCGCGCCGGTGATGACGTCGAACTTCTGGACGCCGTGATATTTGTCGGCTGCGGCTTCGGCAGGCGCATAGCCCTTGCCCTTCTTGGTCACGACATGGACGAGGATCGGCCCTTCCTCGGCATCGCGGACATTTTCGAGCACGGGGATGAGCTGGTCGAGATTGTGGCCGTCGATCGGGCCGACATAATAAAAGCCCAGTTCCTCGAACAGCGTGCCGCCCATCGCCATGCCGCGCGCGAACTCCTCGGTCTTGCGCATGCCGGTGGCGATCGGCTTGGGCAGCCGCTTGGCGACTTTGCGCGCCAGATCGCGCAGGCCCAGAAACTCGCGGCTCGACACGATCCGGCTGAGATAGGCCGACAGCCCGCCGACCGGCGGCGCGATTGACATGTCATTGTCGTTGAGGATGACGACCAGCCGGTTGCCCGCCTGGGCGGCATTGTTCATCGCCTCATAGGCCATGCCCGCCGACATCGCGCCGTCGCCGATGACCGCAATGCCCTTGCCGGGCTTGCCCGCAATCTTGTTGGCGACCGCAAAGCCGAGCGAGGCCGAGATCGAGGTCGAGCTGTGCGCCGCGCCAAACGGATCGTATTCGCTCTCGCTGCGCTTGGTGAAGCCGCTGAGGCCACCGCCCATGCGCAGCGTGCGGATGCGGTCGCGCCGCCCGGTCAGGATCTTGTGCGGGTAGCATTGGTGGCCGACATCCCACACGAGTCGGTCGTTGGGCGTGTCGAACACATAGTGGATCGCAACCGTCAGCTCGACCACGCCGAGCCCGGAACCGAGGTGCCCCCCGGTGACGCCGACCGCCGCAATCGTCTCCTGCCGGAGCTCGTCGGCGAGCTGGCGGAGCTGGGTGGGCGCAAGCGCCCGGAGATCGGCAGGATAATGAACCGTATCGAGCAACGGCGTTTGGAGAGCGTCAACCATCCCCCCAACTTAGCGCCGTGGCCCGTGCCTGTCGATTGCCTGGATCGCGCTCGGCAAATTCTTGACGAGCGGTGCATCTGCGCATCACAGTCTAACCATGCCGCAATTGACCCATCGCCTTGCCACCGAGGCCGACATCCCGGCAATCCGTACGGTCATGGATCGTGCGATCGACGCGCTGCAGTCGGCATTTCTGACCCCGGCGCAAGTCGCGGCAAGCCGGGTCAGCATGGGGTTGGACACGCAGTTGATCGCAGACCGCACCTATTTCGTCGTCACCGAAGGCGACACGATCGCGGGGTGCGGCGGCTGGAGTTATCGTGCGACGCTCTATGGCGGCGATGCCAGCGCGATCCGCCGCGATGCCCGCTTGCTCGACCCGGCGACCGAGCCGGCGCGGATTCGCGCCATGTATACCGACCCCGATTTCATCCGCCGCGGCATTGGCCGGATGGTGCTGACGCTATGCGAGGAAGCCGCCCGTGCCGCGGGGTTTCGCCGTCTGGAAATGATGGCGACGCTGGGCGGGGAACCGCTGTACCGGGCGTGCGGCTATCACCAGATCGAGCGCGTGCCCACAATGGCGGATACCGATCCCCCCGTGCCGGGGCTTAGGATGGGCAAGGATCTGGTCTGACGATATCGGACACACGCCGTTTTGCCCAAACCCGCCGGAACGCGCCTAGTCGCAATCCGCGCATTTTCCGCGCACTTCGATCACCGGGCGAACCGGCGAAAACCCGGCAGCCTCGGCCGCCGAGCGCACGCCATTGGTGATCCGGTCATCGTCCAGATGCACCGTCTGCCCGCAGGTGTCGCATACCAGGAAGATGCAGTCGTGCAGGCAGCCGGGATGGGCATTGGCGATATAAGCGTTGGAGCTTTCCACCCGCCGCGCCAGGTTCTTGCCGACGAATAAATCCAGGATGCGGTACACGCTATTGGCCGCGATCCGCCGCCCTTCGGCCTTGGAAACGGCCTCGGCAATGTCATAGGCAGAGGCCGGCTTGTCGAATCCGGCCAGCGCCCGAAAGATGTTGGCGCGCATCGCGGTCCATTGCTCGCCCGAGCGCTCGAGCGTCGCCTGCGCCGCGACGGCAAGATCCGCGCCCTGCGGTTCGGTATGGTGATGCGTTGCCATGCGGGTCAGATAAGCGTTGTCGACCCAAGCCGCAACGGCGCGACTCAAGCGGTCAGTTGGCCGCGCGCCGGTTCAGATCATGGCCGAGCGCGAGAATGGCGACGCCGATCAGCGTCCACACCGTCTCCATGCCCGATCCGTCATGCGGCAGCGAAATTGCCCCCGCCATCGTGCCGAGCCCGGCCGAACCGACCACCGCCGGGATCATATAACCGTGCGTGAAGATGCCGCGGCCCAGCGCCAGCACGCCGAAACCAATCGCAATCGTCAGGCCAACCTCATGAAACAACGGGTTGAGCAGCAACCCGCCCGCCGTCGAAGCCAGCGCGATAAACACCGAACTCGCGATGCAATGCACCACGCACAGCCCGGACAGGCCGATCGCCATATTGTCGAAACGCTGTTCGATCCACCGTACGGTGGGAGATAGGGTCAGAGTCGTCATTCTGCTGTGCCATGTGGCACGCCACGCCCAAAGTTACAACATATCATCGCAAGGATTTTTGTCGGGGATTTTTTGACGGAGCGCTATTCCGCAATCGACGCGCGGATGACGGACGCGTAAGGCAGACCCATGCTTCAAGCGTCCTCGCTCCCGCAACAGCTCCGCCCGCGCACCTTGTCCAACTGGTTGTTTGGCGTTGCCGCGCTCGTTGTCGCGATGGTGGTGATCGGGGGCATTACCCGCCTCACCGAATCCGGCCTTTCGATTACCCAGTGGAAGCCGATCAGCGGGGTGATTCCGCCGCTCAATGCCGTGCAGTGGCAGGCGGAATTCGATAACTACAAGAAAATCCCGGAATATCAGCAGCTCAATCGCGGCATGTCGATGGCGGGTTTCCAGGCGATCTTCTTCTGGGAATATCTGCATCGCTTGCTCGGGCGCGTGGTCGGAGCCGCCTATTTGCTGCCGCTCCTGTGGTTCTGGATCCGCGGCCGCGTGCCGCGCGGTTATGTGCCGCGCTTGTTCGCGCTGGTGGCGCTGGTCTGTTTCCAGGGGGCGATCGGCTGGTGGATGGTGTCGTCCGGCCTCGTCAAGCGCACCGACGTCAGCCATGTCCGCCTGGCGGTCCATCTCGTCACCGCGCTCACCTTGCTCGCCGGAACGGTATGGACCGCGCTCGATCTGCGCGCTTTGGCGCTCAATGGCCGCGCACGACCGGCGCGTTTGCGGCCCGTCGCGGTCCTCGCTCTTGGCCTGCTGTTCGGGCAAATCCTGTTCGGGGCGTTCACCGCCGGGCTCGACGCGGGCTATGCCTTTTCCAGTTGGCCCTTGATGGGCGATGAAATCTTCCCCGCCGCCACGCCGCTGACCGATCCGTTATGGCGCAATGCCGTGGACAATCCGGTGGTGGTGCAGTTTATCCACCGCTGGTTCGCCTTCGTGGCGGCGGCAGGACTCGTCACGCTCGCGCTTGGGACGATGCGGGCGGGGGCACCCCGCACCGCCGCGATATTGATCGGCTTGGTCGCATGTCAGATCGTGCTTGGAATTGCCACGTTGCTAAGCGGCGTCGAGATCGTCGTCGCGGTCGCACACCAGGCCAATGCTGCACTCACCTTGATCGCGGCGACGGCCGCCGCCCATGCCGTGGGCCGTCGTTTCGCGTGACCCGCTGGCTGGGATTGCTCCCGGTTGCGCTCATTGCAAGTGCGGCACAGGCAACGTTCCATCCCATCCAGGATCGCCCCTACCGCTACGACTCGATCGAAACGCGCTCCGCAGACGGCGTTGAGCGGCGGTTTCAGTCAAAGCGAACGGTCGTGTTTCACCAGACCGACCGCGGATTCACCGCGATCGTCACGCTGGTGATGGTCGATCACCAAAATGCCGCAGGCGTTGCTCAAATGTTTGCGACCGCAACGGAAAGTCTGCTCAACCGCCCACTGCGCTTCGCGCTCGGCCCCGATGGATCGATCGAGGGTGTCGAGGATGCCGACGCCGCCATCGCGCAGATCGCTATGGCAATCGAGCGGATGGCGATCGGCACCCGCCGTCCCGGCATGTCGACCGCGCTCGCCGCACCGCTGCGCGCCATGCCGCCCGAGCGGAAGGTCGCAATGCTGACGTCGATCGTGTCGCCGCTGCTCGCCGGGCACTTGACCGACCGCCTGCCAGGCAAAGTCGCGGTGACGCTGCCCAGTCGCCCACCCCTGGCACCGGGGATGGCCCTGTCCGGCACCGAAACCGTGCGGCATGCCGCAAATGGTCAAGTCACCATCGAAACCGAGGCGACCGGCAACGTCGACGCATCGTCGCTCGCCGATAGCCCAGGAAAATTTGCGGCGGGGCCGGTGGCCGCGCCATCGGTCACGACCCACTCGACGCGGAGGTTCGACTCCACCTCAGGCCTGCTCGTCGAAAGCACCGAAGCCAGCGACGTGATCGCGTCGGACGGTCGCAGCCTTCACCGCACGCGCACCGCCACCGTCATAACCGTCACCCCGCCAGCATGAGATTGAAGCGGTATTCCGATACCCGTCAGCAAAGCCGCACTTTGCTTGACTTTCACCCCTATTCGCCGCAATAGGCCGTGCATCGGTGCCGTCCTTCGGGGCGGCACCTGTCGTTTTACACCCGTTCATACATAAAGGTCACAAGCCCCATGAAGGCGCTGATGAAGACCACCAAGCCGGCGTTGCCGCATGAGGTGGAAAAAAAGTGGCTGATCATCGATGCCGATGGTCTGGTCGTCGGCCGCATGGCCTCGATCGTCGCCAATATCCTGCGCGGCAAGCACAAGCCGAGCTTCACCCCGCACGTCGATTGCGGTGACAATGTCATCATCATCAACGCGGACAAGGTCAAGTTCACCGGCAACAAGCTGAAGGACAAGGTCTATTACAAGCACACCGGTTATGCCGGCGGCATCAAGGGCATCACCGCGGGCAAGGTGCTCGAAGGTCGTTTCCCCGAGCGCGTGATTGAAAAGGCGATCGAGCGGATGATCCCGCGCGGCCCGCTTGGCCGTCAGCAGCTGCGCAACCTGCGCGTCTTCGCCGGCACCGAGCACCCGCATGAGGCCCAGAACCCCGAAGTCCTCGACATCGGCAGCATGAACCGCAAGAACAAGGTGGGCAACTAATGTCCGACAACCGCCAGTCCCTCGCCGATCTCGCCGGCCTGACCAACACCCCTGCCCCCGCCATTCCGGCGGAATCGGCTGCCTCGGACCGCAAGGCCGAAGAGTATATGGCCGGCCACATTGCCGAGCCCGCTGCTCCGACGATGCCGCTGCGCGAGCAGATCCTCGACAAGCAGGGCCGCGCTTATGCAACCGGCCGCCGCAAGGACGCCGTCGCCCGCGTGTGGATCAAGCCCGGTTCGGGCAAGATCACCATCAACGGTCGTGACCAGGACGTGTATTTCGCCCGTCCGACGCTGCGCCTCGTCATCAACCAGCCGTTCGGCGTGACCGAGCGCGAAGGTGCCTATGACGTCGTCTGCACCGTCAAGGGCGGCGGCCTTTCGGGCCAGGCCGGCGCGGTCAAGCATGGCATCAGCCAGGCGCTGACCAAGTTCGAGCCGATCCTGCGCGCCCCCGTCAAGGCAGCAGGCTTCCTGACCCGCGACAGCCGCACGGTCGAGCGCAAGAAGTACGGCCGCGCCAAGGCACGCCGCAGCTTCCAGTTCTCGAAGCGCTAAGTCCTTTTCATACCCAGTCGCGAAGGGGCGGTCCGGCAACGGGCCGCCCTTTTTCGTTCCACGAAGCCGCCCTTTTGCTCCTGGCAGGCCTATTCCGCGCGTTCGCGTAGCAAAGGGGTTGCCGGGGCCAGGTCCATCGTGCGTTGCACGACGTCAAACCCTCCATCGCCGATGCGGATCTCGTTGAACGAGGGGGGCGTGATGCGGACGCGCTCGGACAGGGTGCCCGCCCCGATCATCCGAACGGTCCGTCCTTCAATCTCATGCGCGATATCGAACGGGTCGTGGACATGGCCGGTCAATACCGCATCGGCACCCGCCCGCGCCAGCGCAACCAGCGCCTGCGCGCCATTATGCGTGCGCGCCGACATCCGCGTTTCGGGCTCTGCCAAAGGGTGATGGCACGCGATAAAGATCAAACGCCCCTCCGGCACCGCCGCGATCAGCGATAGCGCCCGCTCCAGCGCCGCGCGACTGACCTTGCCCTTGGACCAGTTGAGCCGCCACTGCGCCCGCGCCGTCGTTACCAACGGGATAATCGCGATGCCCGGCAGATCGAGCGGTTGCTCGACCATGCGCTCCACCGCCGTCATTCGCCGATAGGGTCGGAAGAAGCGGTCGATCGGATTGAAATAGGGCAAATCATGATTGCCGACTTCGACCGTTACCGGCACGCCAAGCCCTTGCAACCAGGCGAGCCCCGCCGCGAACTCACGCCGTCGCGCGCGCATGGTCAGGTCGCCGGTCATCACCACGGCATCGGGCTTTTCGGCCTTTACCAGCGCATCGAACCACGCGACTGCGGCTGCATCCTCGCGCCCGAAATGGACATCGCTGACGTGAAACAACCGCGTCACGCGGCCGCCCTGGTCGTAAGGAAGATTTCACGCATCATGCCCACCCGCACCATACTACCGGCTTCGAGCATGATCGGCTCGCCGTCAACCAGCGCCAGCGCGGGCTTGTCGCCGCGCGTGCGAAACTGCCCGACATGGCATTGCGTGACCTCGGCGGCGGCAACCCAATCGCCCGTCACCCATTCCCACCCCAGCCGCGCAATCGCCCGGAAATCGCGCGCATCGATGGCGGCGATGTCGAGATGATCGGCTTCCGGCCGGACGAACACAGCTTGCGCGCCATGCTTTAAAGCGGGCACGCCTTCCAGCCGGATGCCCCGACCAAAGGTTCGCTGCCACGCGTGCTTCATCGCCCGGCCGAGCCCACGCAGCCGCCCGGCGCGCACCATCTCGCGCGCCCGTACCCAGGTGGCCGCCGGGCCCAGGATCAAGCCGACGAAGGCGCGGTGCCCGGCGACGTCGACATAGGGCAGGCTCGTCCTGCGCCCGTGCTCGACCGCGGCCGCGACAATCGCTGCCGAATCGGTGGAGCCGTGAAGATGCTTCGCCAGCATGTTCATGGTGCCGCCCGGCAGAATCAGGATGGTGCCGTGCCACTCGGCCAGCGCGCACACGGCGGCGTTGATGGTGCCGTCGCCAGCGAACAGTACCGCGGTATCGACGCCCGCCGAGTCCAGCGCCTCCGGTGTCGGCAAGGCGTCATCGGGAAAGGCGGTGCGCCCGGCCAGCACCAGTCCGCGATCGGCGAACACCGTCGCCAGCGCCTCCGCTTTGGCCGGGGTGGCCGTGCCCGATTTGGGATTTGTAATGAACCAAAGTGTCTTCATCGCCCCGCCAACGCATCACGACGCGAAAAGGCTCGCCCCCGCAACGGATTCTCTGCTCAATCCATCGCCACATGGACAGGTTCGTCCCCGACCTTGGGGGCCGCCGGGCGTTGCAGCAGGAACACCAAGGGGATCGAGCCCAGCGTCAGGATCATCATCAGCTTGAAGTCGTCGAGATAGGCGACCATCGCTGCCTGCTTGTTGACGATCGCGTCGGCCATCGCCAGCACCGTATCGGTAGCTCCGCCCGTGATCGAACTCACCACCGGATCGTTGGCCACCAGGCCGGGATCGGGGATATGCTGACCGATCTCGGAATGCGCGGTCTGGATGTTGCGGGCAAGCAACGCAGTCACCACCGAAATGCCCGCCGAACCGCCAATGTTGCGCGACAGATTCATCAAGCTCGACGCCTCGGTACGATAACGGGGATCGAGCGTCCCGAAGGCGGTGATATTGAGCGGGATGAACACCAGCCCAAGTCCAATCCCCTGCACGAAGCCGGTGACGATGAAGGGTTGCTGCCCCATTTCGAGCGTCCAGCCCGTCATGTCATAAAGCGACCAGGCAGCAATGAGCAGTCCGGTGCCGACCATCATCCGCGGATCGACCTGGCGCTTCATCAACTGCCCGGCGATATACATCGAACCGACAATGCCGATCCCGCGTGGCATGAGCAGGATACCTGCGGTCAACACCGGATAGCCGTAAAGCTGCTGCAGCATCGGGGGGAGCAAGGCGAGCGTCGCTGTCATCAGTACGCCGAGCACCAGCATGAAGCCGACGCCCGTCAACAGATTGCGATTGAGGAACAGAGCCCGATCGAACATCGGATTTCTGGCGGTGAACAACTGGACGAAGAACATCCATGCGCTCGCCAGCGCGACCATGCCCTCGGTCCACACTTCCCACGAGCTGAACCAGTCCTGCGTCTGCCCCCGGTCGAGCATCAACTGGAAAGCGCTGATCGCCACCGCCAGCATCGAGAAACCGAAAATGTCGAACCCGCGCTTGGTGATGTCGCGCGAGGGCAACAGCGCCCACAGGATAAGGAAGCAAGCGATACCGATCGGCACGTTGACGTAGAAGCACCAGCGCCAGTCGTAATTGTCGGTCAGCCAACCGCCGATCACCGGCCCCAAAATCGGCCCGACCATGATGCCCATGCCCCAGATCGACATCGCCGCCGCCTGTTTGGAACGCGGGTTGATATCCATCATCACGGTCTGGCTGAGCGGGTTCATAAACGCCGCCGCGACACCTTGCAGCACGCGGAAGATCACCATTTCGGGCAGGCTGCTGGCAAGACCGCACAGCATCGAAGCGATCACGAAACCGACCACCGCGCCGAGGAAAAGATTGCGCGACCCGATCCGGTCGGCGAGCCAGCCGGTCAGCGGAATCGCGACCGCCGAGGCGACGATATAGCTGGTCAGCACCCAGGTGACCGTGTCGGACGTGGCGCTGAGCGAGGCCTGCATGTGCGGCAGGGCCACATTGGCGATGGTCGAATCGAGGATCTGCATGATCGTCGCCGCCATCACGCCGATCGTCAGCAGTGGACGATTGCTGGTGTGGAGCGCGGCGCGCTCCTCGAGCGGCACCGCCTCCTCGGTCGAGGGGATGCGGGCGAGCCGATCGGCCTCGCCCGCATCGGGATTAGCAGTGGCCACTGCGCACATCCACGGTGACGTTGGCGCTGAGCCCAGCGATCAGCGGCCGTTTGCTCGCCTGGTCGATCGCGATGCGCACCGGCACGCGCTGCGTCACCTTGACCCAATTGCCCGTGGCATTCTGCGCCGGAAGCACCGAGAATTCAGAGCCGGTGCCGGCACCGATCGACTGAACATGGCCCTTCAGTTTCAGGCCATTATAGGCATCGAACTCGACCTCGGCGGGTTGCCCGACGCACATCTTGTTGAGCTCGGTTTCCTTGAAATTGGCCTCGACCCACGCCGGATGGTTCGACACGATACTGACGGCGGGCAAGCCGACGATCATCATCTGCCCGACCTGGAGCCGGTCGGACTGGCTGATCGTACCCGATACCGGCGCGTAGACCGAGGTACGCCGCAGATCGAGCGCAGCCTTGTCGCGCTGGACCATTGCTGCCTGCACTGCGGCCGGCACGCCCGATCCATCGGTGCCGCTGCCAACTTGCGTGCGCGCCTTGGCCGCACTGGCATTGGCGGTCGCCAGCCGCGCCTTCGCCGCCGCGACTTGCTGCGCCGCCGCATCGAAGCTGGCGCGCGTGGTGAAGCCCTGCTTCATCAGCGCGGCTTGCCGGTCATAGGTCGCCTGGGCGAGCGCGATGTCGGCCTTGGCGCTGGAAATATCCGCCGCCGCGCCGCCACTGTCGGTCGCCAGCGTGCTCACTTGCACCCGTGCCGTCGCAATCGCGGCATTGGCTTGCGCCAGCGCGATACGATACGGATCCGGATCGATCTGGAACAGCAGATCGCCCGCTTTCACCGGCTGGTTCTCGCGCGCGTCGACACGGACGATGCGTCCCCCAACGTCGGATGAGACCGACACCTTGTCCTGCTGAATATAGGCGTTGTCGGTGGAGACGAAGCGCCCGGCCGTGAGCCAGAAATAGCCAGCGATCGCGATGATCAGCAAGGGTAGGCTGACCATCAGCAAGGGCCGCAGCCATGTCCGACGCTTCACCGGCGTTTCGGTCAGCGTGCCCGGCGGGGGCGAAATTACGACGGTGTCGGTTGCCGCTTTGGGGTCGATCTTGGGGTCTGCGTCAGCCATTTGCGACCTCACTGGTTTTATCCGGAGAAGAAAGATTGCTGTGGATCCGCCGGAGCGTGGCCATCACCGCGTCATATTCGGCAGGAGAAACACCTTGCAGCGCACTACCGAGCATCGCTTCGGCCAAATGCGCAAGCTCCTCGAGCAGAGGACGCGCGCGCTCGGTCAGGAAAATCTGCCACGCCCGTCGATCGGCCGGATCGCGGCGGCGCTCGACCAGACCGGCCTCTTCGAGCCGGTCAATCATCCGACATAACGTAATCGGCTCCACTTCGAGCAGATCGGCCAAACCGCCCTGATTGATCCCTTCGCCGCGCTGAAGAAACTTGAGCACACGCCATTGCGTCCGCGTCACGCCGATCAGTCGCGCACGTTCATCGAACCGCCGCCGCATCAGGCGCGAGACGTCGCTGATCAAAAATCCAATCGAGTCCTGCATGCCACCCATATAGTAAGTATGCTTAGATTATCCATAGTATCCTTTGCTGCGCCGCAATAAAGACACGGACTTGGAATGGTCCCGCTGCAAAAACCCCTGTTACGGAGCCCCCGCGCTGTGCCAGATAGCCGGATGCGCACCCCCCACCCCACCCCGATCGCCGAACTGACCCTGCGGGGCGTGTTGCTTGGCGGCCTGATCACGCTGCTGTTCACCGCCGCCAACGTCTATCTCGGGCTCAAAGTCGGGTTGACCTTCGCCACCTCGATCCCGGCCGCCGTGATCTCGATGGCGGTGCTGCGGCTGTTCAAGGGCGCGACGATCCTCGAAAACAACATTGTGCAGACGGTGGCGAGTGCTGCGGGCACGCTGGCGGCGATCATCTTCGTTCTGCCCGGGCTGGTGATGATCGGTTGGTGGCACGGCTTCCCGTATGTCCAGACCGCGATGATCACCGCGACCGGCGGCATATTGGGCGTGATGTTTTCGGTCCCGCTACGCCGCGCGCTCGTGGTCGATACCGACCTGCCCTATCCAGAGGGCGTCGCCGCCGCCGAAGTACTGCAAATCGGCGCAGGCTCGCGCGAGGGCGCCGCCGAGGCACGCACCGGGCTGTTCGTGCTGATCTGGAACAGCATCGCGTCGGCCGGGTTCGCGATCTTCACCCAGACCAAGATCATCACCGATACCGCTGCCACCACCTTCCGCGTCGGCGCGGGCGCAACCGGCATAGCAGGCAGCCTGTCCTTCGTCTTGCTTGGCGTCGGCCATCTCGTCGGCATTTCGGTCGGCGCGGCGATGGGGCTGGGGCTGGTGATGGGCTGGTTCGTGCTGGTGCCGCTGCTCACTGCCGCGCATCCGATGCCCGGCGACATGGCCGCCTGGGTCAATACGATCTGGAAGGGCGATGTGCGCTTCTTCGGCGCGGGGTTGATCGGCATTTCGGCGATCTGGACGCTGGTGAAGATCGCCGGCCCGGTCATCGGCGGCGTGCGCTCGGCGCTGGCGGCAAGCGCCGCGCGCGACAAGGGCGAGACGCTGGCGCTGGAAGAACAGGATTTGCCGATCGTCTGGGTGGCAGGGGTCGCGCTGCTCACGCTGCTGCCAATCGCCTGGCTGTTGTGGGACGTGATCGCGGGCGGCGCGCTGGTCGGTTCGGCGGCGCTGCTGATCGCAGGCGCACTGGTGTTCGTGCTCGTCGCCGGGCTGATGATCGCGGCGGTGTGCGGCTATATGGCGGGGCTGATCGGCGCGTCCAATTCGCCCGTCTCAGGCATCGGCATCCTCGCGGTGATCGGATCTTCGCTGATGCTGGTCGGCCTATTCGGCCAGCATCCGGGCGCCGACACCACGCGCGCACTGATCGCTTATGCGCTGATCGTCACCGGCATCGTGTTCGGGGTCGCCACCATTTCCAACGACAATCTGCAGGACCTCAAGACCGGCCAATTGGTCGGCGCGACGCCGTGGAAGCAGCAGGTCGCCTTGGTGATCGGCGTAGGGTTCGGCTCGCTCATCATCCCGCCGGTGCTGAACGTGCTCAACAGCGGGATGGGCTTTGTCGGCGTGCCCGGTGCCGGGCCGAATGCGCTCGCCGCGCCGCAAGCCGGGCTGATCTCGGCACTGGCCAAGGGCGTGCTGTCGGGTGACGCCAATTGGCGGATGCTGGGCTATGGCGTGGCGGCAGGCGTCGTGCTGATCGCGCTGGACGAAGCGCTCGGGCGGTTGAAGCTGTTGCGCCTGCCCCCGCTCGGCGTGGCGCTCGGCATCTATCTGCCGATGTCGGTGATCCTGCCGACGGTGCTGGGCTCGGTGATCGGCTGGTTCTACGACCGCTGGGCGCGCACCACCGCCAACCCCGAAGTGGCCGAGCGCATGGGCACGCTGACCGCAACCGGCCTGATCGTCGGCGAAAGCCTGTGGGGCGTGCTGTTCGCGCTGATCGTATGGGCCAGCGGCAGCGATGCGCCGCTCGCGCTGATCGGCAAAGGCCATGAGGCGGCGGCGTTGATCGGCGGCACCGTGCTGTTCCTGGGGATTGCGGCGGTGCTGTACCGTCGGACCATCACCGTTTCGCGGTAATTTCCCTCTCCCAACGGGAGAGGGAGGGAGGAGCGAAGCGACGGAAGGGTGAGGGTGATCGCTCCCGTATCGCCTCGCCCTCACCCTTCCCACGCCTTTGGCGCGGGCCCCTTCCCTCTCCCATTGGGAGAGGGAAAAGCGGCTCACATCGCCGCGAGCAGCGTGCTGATCTTGATGAACGCGAACGCGACCGAGCTGTCCGCCACGCCATACGGCACGAACAGCGTGTCGCCGTGCCGGATCGCGCCGCAGGTGTAGACGACGTTGGGCACATAGCCCTCGCGGTCCTGGTCCGCCGCCGCCAGGATCGGCTCAGGCGTGCGCCCCAGGACCTTGGACGGATCGCGTTTGTCGAGCAGCACCGCGCCGATCGCATATTTGCGCATCGCGCCGACGCCGTGGGTCAGCAGTAACCAACCTTCGTCGAGCTCGATCGGCGGGCCGCAATTGCCGATCTGCACCAGTTCCCACGGGAACACCGGCACGAGCAGCTTCTGCCCCTCGTCCCAATGCGTCAGCGTATCGGATTTGAGCAGGAACAGATTCTCGCCGTCCTGCCGCCCGATCATCATATATTGCCCGCCGACCTTGCGCGGGAACAACGCCATGCCCTTGTTGCGCGCGGCAGGTCCCGTCATCGGCACCAGATCGAACGCACGGAAATCGCGCGTGCGCAGCAATTCGGACTGGATCGTCGAGCCATTATAGGCGGTGTAGGTGCCGAGCCATTCGACATCGCCATTGTCATGATGGAACTGGACGAGGCGCAAATCCTCGAGCCCCTTCGATTGCGCGGCGGTAATCGGGAAGATGACGGTGCCCGACAGCGTCGAATCGCGGTGGCGATAGACCGTGATCGGCCCCTCGGGCAGCGTTTCCTCATCCAGCCCGACCGCATCGGTCGCGGTGGCGAAGGGCGGCTCGGGCGCGAGCTTCAATTGATTGTCGTCGGTGATGATACCTTCGCGGAAGGCGACCGAGGAGATGTGCCCCTCCCCCACCGCGCGCAGGCTCATCAGGATGCGCTGCGATCCGGCCGGCATGCCCGACTGGTCGAAATGTGGCACCGCGCTCGGGTTCATCAACGCGGCGGCAGCATAGCTATATTCGTGGCAGAAATAGGCACCGATCAACTGGCGCTTCTCATCGCCAATCTCGCTGCCGTCGATGCCGAGCATATCCTCGATCTCGTCATAGCGCGTCATGAACACGCGGCGCGTCTGCCAGTGGCGCGCCTCGAAATCCTTGAGCACCAGTTCGAGCTGCGCGCGCGTCTCGGCAGAGTCGAGCGCCATCACCGCGCTGACGATACGCTCCGTCCGGTTGCCGCCATTCCCGCCCCACGCGAGATGGAACGGCCGCACCACGACTCGCGACGGGTCGGCATGAAGCCGCAGGGCATGTTGGAACAAATCGATCACGGTATAAAAGCCTCGCGTAACGCCTTCGCGGCGTCACGAGCGAGGCTACGCGACGGCGCTCCGCGGTCCTGCCACGCTTTCCGCCCGCTTTGCCAGCCCAGAAATGGTGCAACCGGACAATTGCAGCGCCAAAATCGACTCCGCGCCCTGATTTCGGTTCAAACCGGTCGGCATGAGGCCATCGAAGCAACCGCCGTCCTGCACGGTGGCAAGCGGCAGGTCGAGATCGTTCTGGCCGAGATACCAAAGATAGGCCCGTTGTGCCTCGGCCACCCAGCGATGGTCCCCCGACGCGTCAAAAGCGGCACTGCAAGCGTCGATAGTGGCTTGCGCCTCCAGCGGCTGCTGGTCGAACTGCAACGGCTCGGCATAGACCCGCCCGAAACTCTCACTGCCCACCGCACGGAAGCGCCCCTCTGGCGATGTCTGTTTGCCGACGATCCAATCGAGCGTACTCAAACCGCATTTGACCATGTCTTCGCGGTCGAGCGAGTGCCCTGCCCTGATCAATGCCTCGGGCAAGCGGGCGTTGTCATACGCCAACACGATTTCGAACCATTCCCATTCGGGACGCCGCGCCTCTTCAAGCAGCCCGCACAGTTCCTCGCCAAAACGCGCCAAGATGGTGCGCGCCAGCGCATGGCCCGGGAAAGCATCGAGGATGGCCGCAGCGCCCAGCATGGCAAAGGCATGCGAGCGCGGCGAGCCAAGTTCGAGCGACAGCGACGCCGTCATGTCGAACATCGACACGGCCCAATGGCGATGCTTGGCCAGCTGCGCATCGCGCGCGGTCACGCCCAGCGCCCACAGCGTGCGACCGTTCGAATCTTCCGACCCGAAATCCTCGCACCAGGTCCGGTCGAAATTCATGAAATTCCGAAAACGTCGAGCCTCCGGATTCCAGGCATATTGCAGGAACGACGCGTAAATCGTCATCCATTTGTCCCGCTCGCCTTCATCCATTGTCGGCATTTGGCTGACCAGCATGAGCGCGCGGGCGTTGTCGTCAATGCAATAGCCATGGCGGCGATCGGGCACGGAGTAGATCGAGTGCTGCAGCATGCCCGTCGAATCGCTCATGCGCTCAACCGCCGAAAAATCGGGGGCCAACGGGCTGAGCGACAATGCAACGCTCTGCAACCGTTGCGGCTTGGCTGCCACCATCTGCACGATCTCGCGCATGGCGACCTCGGCGAGACGCGGCCAGATCATCGTCCGGCCCCGCGCATACGCACGCTCCGACAGCTTCAGGCGATTGCGGTCGCTGCCAAGCAGGGCGTTGATCTCGCGTGCAAAGGCCGCAGAGTCGCCAAAATCGACCAGCACACCGTGACCATCGCCGAGAATTTCGGTGGCATGGACATAAGGCGTCGAAACCACCGCCTTGCCGACGCCGACTGCATAGCTCAGCGTGCCGGAGGTGATCTGCGCCGGGTTGAGATACGGCGTCGCGTAAATATCTGCCGCCTGCAGGTAATCGATCAGCTCGTCATGTTCGAGAAAGGCGTCGATGAACTCGATATTGCGGCCGACGCCCAATTTCGCCGCCAAAGCCTTGAGCCCGTCGCGATATTTTTCACCTTCGTGCGCGACCAAATTGGGATGCGTCGCCCCCAGTACCGCATAGAGCACATTGGGATGCTGCTCGGCGATCGCAGGCAATGCCTCGATCATGACTTCGATGCCCTTGCCCGGTGCCAACAGGCCAAAGGTCAGTACCACCTCTCGCCCCGCCCAGCCAAAGCGCCCCTTCAACGATTCGGGATCGACGAAGTCACGATCCGGGACGCCATGGGGAATCATCACCACGTTGCGCCCGCTGGCGCCGTATACCCGCTCGAGAATTTCGCGCCCGCGCTCGGCCATCACGATCACACGTGCTGCGCGGCGTAGCAGGCCTTCCATGACCCGACGCTGGTCGGCATCGGGCTTTTCGAGAATGGTATGGAGCGTGACGATTACCGGGATCGACACACGATCGAGCAGCGCGAGGATATGTTCGCCCGCCGGGCCGCCAAAGATCCCATATTCATGCTGCAACCACAGCGCCTGCGCCCCGCTCGCCTCGATCGCGCGTGCGGCATCGAGATAGGCCATACGGTCCTGATCGGGGATGCTGCGGGTTACTTCGGGGGGATAGTCGTATCGCCCAGGATGGTCGTCCATCGCATAGACATCGATCTGCAGATCGGGGAAGCGGCCCTTCAGCGCCGTAAAGGTATCCGTAGTATAAGTCGCAAGGCCGCATTTCCGCGGCAGGAAATTGCCCACCAAAGCCAGGTGATCGATTGGGGTCACGCCATCCGCCTGTTGCATCATGCTCGCAATCCTCAAAAAATCAGGGCGCTTGCCCTTTGAATACCTCCAACGAACGGCCAAGTTTCAATATGGTTGCACAGATGTTGCATTGCAACGCGGGGAATTGCGCTGATCGAAATCAACCTTGCGGTGAGATGAACGAATCGCTCGCTCAGCCGCGCCCACGATACCCCTGAACCTCCTGCGGCGGCAGCCACAAACCCTCAGGAGGCGCGCCCGATTGCCAAAACACATCGATGGGAATGCCGCCGCGCGGATACCAATATCCACCGATTCGCAGCCATAGCGGCCGCATTTCCCCGAACAGGCGCTCGCCGATACCGACGGTGCAATCCTCGTGAAATGCCTGGTGGTTGCGAAACGAGCCCAGGAAGAGCTTGAGCGATTTCGATTCGACGATGGTGTCGGCAGGCGCATAATCGATGACGAGGTGCGCGAAATCGGGCTGGGCCGTAACCGGGCAAAGCGACGTGAATTCAGGCACCGCAAAGCGCACCAGATACGTGCGCCCCGGCCGCGGGTTGGGAACATAATCCAGCACGGCTTCGTCAGGAGAAGCCGGGAGCGCGCTGGTCCGGCCAAGATGTTTCGGAGTCATGAGGCCGATATAGGGATAGAAGGCGCGTGCGTCATCCCGGTGGCTCGACGGCGTGCCTGCAGCGGGCTAGGGACGGACAAAACAAGGAGACGATACATGGACTCGCTGGTGACGACGGAATGGCTCGCAAACGAGCTGGGCGCGAACGATCTGCGCATTGTCGATGCGACCTATTTCGCCGGCTTCGGTGATCGCGATGCCGCTGCCGAATATGAAGCGGCGCACATTCCGGGCGCGGTGTTCATGGATCTGGCCGAAATCGCCGATACCTCCAGCGACCTGCCCTCTATGCTGCCGAGCGCCGAAAAATTCGCCAGCCGGATGCAGTCGCTGGGTCTCGGCGATGGCAGCCGCATCGTCCTCTACGACAACTCGCCTTACCACACCGCAGCACGCGCCTGGTTCATGCTGCGGACCTTCGGCGCGCACGATGTCGCCATCCTCGATGGCGGTCTGGCCAAATGGCAGGCCGAAGGTCGCGAAACCGCGTCGGGCAAGGAGCAGCTGCGCCACCGTCACTTCACCGTCTGGGCCGATGACAAGGGCGTGCGCACGCTCGACCAGATGAAAGCCAATGTGGAAAGCGGCGCGGAGCAAGTGCTCGATGCGCGCTCGGCGGCACGTTTCACCGGCGAAGAGGCCGATCCGCGCCCGGCGACGCATCCCGGCCATATTCCGGGCTCGAAGAATCTGCCGGTCGGCCAGATCTTCAACGAAGACGGCACGTGGAAGACGGGCGACGCACTGAAGGCCGCGTTCGAAGGGGCCGGGATTGATCTCGACAAGCCGCTCGTTACCACGTGCGGCTCGGGCATCACCGCCTCGGCGCTGGCGTTCGGCGCGCATCTGCTCGGCAACGAAGCTGCAGTCTATGACGGCAGCTGGTCCGAATGGGGCGCAGACCGCACCACACCCAAGGCGACCGGCGCGGCGTGAACGACGATCGCGACTGCCCGAAGGGCGATGCCACCCGTGTCGTAGCAGCGGGGCGGCGCAAGGAATGGACGCAGGGGATCGTCAACACGCCGGTGTGGCGCGCCTCGACGATCCTCTACGATAGCGTTGCCGATCTCCGCGCCGCCGGCACCAGCAATACGCACCACCGGCTGTTCTACGGGCGCAAGGGCACGCCGACGCAGTGGAGCCTCGCCGACGCGCTGAACGAACTGGAACCCGGCGCGGAGGGCACGTTCCTATACCCCTCAGGGGTCGCCGCGATCGCAGCGGCCTTGTTGTCGGTGCTCTCGCCCGGGGACGAGCTGCTGCTGCCCGATTCGGCCTACGACCCGACCCGATCGATGGGCACCGGCCTGCTCAAGCGGATGGGAATTTCAACGCGCTTCTACGATCCGCTGATCGGTGGTGGGATTGCCGACTTGATCGCCGAGAATACGCGCGCGATTCTGCTCGAAAGCCCAGGCAGCCTCACCTTCGAGGTGCAGGACGTGCCGACAATCGTCGCCGCAGCCAAGGCGCGGGGCGTAACGACCTTGCTCGACAATACCTGGGCGACGCCGTTGTTCTTTCCTGCAATCGCCCACGGCATCGATCTCTCCATCCTTGCCTGCACCAAATACGTCGTCGGCCATAGCGACGTGATGCTCGGCTCGGTCACGGCGGCACCGGGGCATTTCGGGCGGTTACGCGACACCAGCTTCCAACTTGGCCAAATCGCCAGCCCCGACGATTCGTGGCTTGCGTCGCGCGGCCTGCGCACCATGGCGGTGCGGCTGAAACAGCATCAGGCGAGCGCGCTGGAAATCGCGCATTGGCTGAAGCAGCGGCCCGAGGTCGCTGCCGTGCTGCATCCGGCGCTCCCCGATTGCCCCGGCCACGAAACCTTCCTGCGCGACTTTAAAGGCTCGTCCGGGCTGTTTTCGTTCGTGCTGAACGGCGGCAATGAAGCCGCCCGCGCGGCGCTGATCGACGGGCTGGAGCATTTCGGGATCGGCTATAGTTGGGGCGGTTTCGAAAGCTTGGCCCTGCCCGTCGATCCGCAACGGTATCGCAGCGTAACCAAGCGCGCTTATGCTGGCCCGATCGTTCGCCTGCAGATCGGACTGGAGGATCCGGTCGACTTGATTGCCGATCTGGCAGCGGGCCTGGAGCGATTTTCAGCGTCTCGCTGAAGCATCTCCTGTTGCTGAAGCGTTGCTCGACTGTTGCTGAGTTACAACAACCGGTGCCGAACCGGTCGTAAAACCTCAAAATTGAGTTGTGCAGTGCCGCATGAACGGTCAATTATTCTGCGTTACCGGTTACCGGTTAGCGGCGCGGGGGGCATTTCCTGCTCCTGACAGACGCACGCACCGGTAGAAGCAGGCGGGGACAGTCGCATTTTCGAAAGGGAAACGATGCGCTTCTCCACAACCACGCTCGGCGCGCTCTTGCTCGCCGCTTCCGCCACCCCTGCGCTCGCGCAGGAAACCGCCCCACCGCCGCCGATCACGATCAATGCGACGGCAGCCGTCGTGACCGATTATCGGTTCCGCGGTATTTCGCAGACCGATAACAATGCGGCGATTCAGGGATCGATCACGATCACCCACAAATCGGGCTTCTATGCGTCCGTATGGGGTTCCTCGATCGACGATTATGTAACGGTCGCCGGCACCGGCCATCAGGAAATCGATCTGATCGCGGGCTACAGCCACACGATCGGCGGCATCAAGCTGGATGGCGGGATCCTGTACTATTTCTATCCCAAGACCAAGCTCGCGGGCGACAAGAGCAGCTCCGACTTTGTCGAGCCGTATTTCGACATTTCGACGACGCTTGGGCCGGTGACCGCCAAGACCACGGTCAACTATGCCCCGAAGCAAAAGGCGCTGGCGCTCGATCAGGGTGCGAGCGGCAAACTCCAGTCGCGCGACAACGTCTATCTCGCCGACGATTTCACCGTCGCGATCCCCAAGACACCGCTCGGCCTGACCGCGCATGTCGGCCATAGCTTCGGTCCGAGCTGGCTCGCCACCGATTCCAACAGCAAGAAGGGCTATACCGACTGGGCATTGGGAGCCACGGCAACCTACAAGGTGCTGACGCTCGGCGTGTCCTATGTCGATACCGACGCCAAGTTCCTCTCGGCGACCAAGAACGTCAGCAAGAGCGGCGTGGTCGCCACGCTGACCGCAAGCTTCTAAACGCTCCAGCGCACCAACAAAAAGGCCGCGTACCGGGCATCCGGTACGCGGCCTTTTTGGTACCGTTCAGGCGCTTATTTCGGCGTGGCGGCCTTGGCGGATTGCCCGTCCCCTTCGGGGGCGGCCACGACGTCGCGCGTCGTTGCGCCCTTGTCGACCACGGTCGTGCCGGGATCGCCGACCGACGAACGGATGCCGGGATCGTCGCTATCGGCACCGGCGGCGACCACGGTGGCCGCCTCGCCCGGGCTACGCTGTGCCGTGCCGCCGAACAGCGCGTCGAGCGCCTGCGCATTGGCGCTGACATCGTTGGCGCGCGCCGCACCCGGCTTGGGCGGGGTCAGCGAGAAATCGGGCGGAATCACGAGCGGTGCCTGACGCGCCACGGCGAACTCATCAGGGCCGCCGCGGCCGCCACGGCCATGGGCACAGCCCGAGGCGAGCGCCACGATCGCCAGGCTGGCCGCGGAGAGAAGAATCGACTTACGCATGGATGTTCTCCGTTGGGCCATGTTCCGCCCCAGAATTTTTGCCCGAATCCCCGGTCGGCTTATCCCGTACCAGAAGCGCGCGCGCGAGCAAGATCACGACGCCGATCGTAATCGCGGCATCGGCGACATTGAAGACCAAAAACGGCTGCCACGCCCCAATATGGAAATCCGCCCAATCGACGACATAGCCCAAGCGGATGCGGTCAACGATATTGCCCGCAGCGCCCCCCAGCACCAGGCCCAGCGCCATCTGGTCGGCACGGTTCTTCTCCCGCAGCAACCACACCAGCACGCCGAGCGCAATCGCCCCGGTCATCGCCACCAGCAGCCACCGCATCGTAGCGGTGTCGGCGTGCAACAGCCCGAGCGACACGCCTTGATTGGCGACGAAGCGCAGGTTGAAGAACGAGGTGACGTAATAGGCATCGCTCAAAAAGTTGAGCTTCAGCACATCGGTAATGCCATATTTCGCGGCCTGATCGACCACGAACAGAGCGGCGGCGGTGGCAAAACCAGCGATAGGCAGCTTCATGCGACGACTCCCGTGCAACGGTCACACAGATCGCGGTCCACCGCGACCTCGGGCAAATGCCGCCAGCAGCGGCCGCATTTGTGGAAATCGGTGCGGGAAACGGTGATCGCCTCACCCGTCGTCACCTTCGCGACGATGAACAACTCGGCCAGTGCTGCGGGCGACAGCATTGCCTCGGGCACTACTACCTCGGCCTCCAGACTGGAGCGCACGATCTTCTCGCGCCGCAGCGGCTCGATCGCTTCGGTCACCTGCGTGCGCAAAGCGCGGACCGCAACCCAATGCGCCGCGTCGACGTCCGCCACTGCAGGCACCTCCGGCCATTCGAGCAAATGCACCGAGCCGTCCTCGCTCGGGAAGCGATCCTGCCACACTTCCTCGGCGGTGAAGCACAGCACGGGTGCGGCATAGCGCACCAGCGCGTGGAACAGCGTGTCGAACACCGTGCGGCAGCCGCGCCGCTTGGGATCATCGACGCCGTCGCAATAGAGCGAATCCTTGCGGATATCGAAGTAGAAGGCCGACAAATCTTCCTGCGCGAATTCGGTCAGCAGCCGGACATAGCTGTTGAAGTCATACACTTCGACCGCCGCGCGCAGCTTGGCATCCAGCTCGGCGAGCAGATGGAGCATGTAGCGCTCCAGCTCGGGCATGTCCGCGACCGGCAGGCGCTCGGCCTCGTCAAACCCTTCCAGCGCCCCCAGCAAATAGCGGAAGGTGTTGCGCAACTTGCGATATTGGTCGGAGACCCCGTTCAGGATTTCCTTGCCGATGCGGTGGTCCTCGGTGAAATCGACCGACAGCGCCCACAACCGCAAGATATCCGCGCCCGATTCCTTCATCAGGTCGAGCGGGTTGATCGTGTTGCCGAGCGACTTGGACATTTTCATGCCCTTCGCATCCATGGTGAAGCCGTGCGTCAGCACCGCATCATAGGGCGCGCGCCCGCGCGTGCCGCACGCTTCCATCAGCGAGGACTGGAACCAGCCGCGATGCTGGTCGGAGCCTTCGAGATAGAGATCGGCCGGCCATTGCAGATCGGGCCAGCGCCCGCTTTCCAGCACAAAGGCATGGGTGCAGCCGCTGTCGAACCACACGTCGAGAATGTCGGTGACGCGCTCATAATCGGCGAGCGTGTAGTCGGCCCCGAGCAGATCCTGCGCCGCCTCTTCGCTCCACGCATCGACGCCCTGTTCGCGCACAGCTGCGACGATGCGGCGGTTGACCTCCGGGTCGACCAGATACTGGCCGGTCGTGCGGTTGACGAACAGCGTGATCGGCACGCCCCAGGCGCGCTGACGGCTGATCACCCAATCCGGACGCCCGGCGACCATCGCGGTGATGCGGTTCTGGCCCTTGGGCGGATACCAGGTGGTCGCTTCGATGGCGCGCAGCGCGGTGGAGCGCAAAGTCTCCCCTTCTGCTCCCCTCCCGCCTGCGGGAGGGGTTGGGGGAGGGAACTCAGCAGCGAGCGCAGCGTTCGCGGCACCGCCCTCCCCCAGCCCCTCCCGCAAGCGGGAGGGGAGTTCCTGATCCATCGGAATGAACCATTGCGGCGTCGCGCGGAAAATGACCTTCGCCTTCGACCGCCACGAATGCGGATAGCTATGCGCAAAATCATCGCTCGCCGCGAGCAACGCGCCGACGGCGCGCAGATCCGAACAGATCGGCCCCTCGGCCGAGACGAACTTCTTGTTGATCACCGATCCCTGCCCGCCGAGCCACGCCCAGTCGGCGCGATACATGCCCGCGCCATCGACCGCGAACACCGGATCGATGCCGTACTGCTTGCACAGCAGGAAATCATCCTCGCCGTGGTCCGGCGCCATATGGACGAGCCCGGTGCCGGCATCGGTGGTGACGAACTCGCCCGGCAGGAACGGGCGGGGCTTGGCGAAGAACCCGCCGAGCGCGTGCATCGGATGCCGCGCGGTGGCGCCTTCGAGTTGCGAACCTTTGATGATCGTACCCAGACGGCCTTCGGGACCGTGGTCGTCATAGATTGGTGGGTTGGAAAGGCGTGAGTAGAAGGTCTCGACTAGACCATCCGCAACAAGGAGCTTCCATCCGCCAATGCGGAACAATCGATACTCGATCTCCGGCCCATAGCTCAGCGCCTGGTTCACCGGGATCGTCCATGGCGTCGTGGTCCAGATCACCGCATGGGCACCGACCAGTTCCGGCGCGTTCGGCGCGTCGACAATCTCGAACGCCACGTCGATCTGCGTCGACACGACGTCCTCATATTCGACCTCGGCCTCGGCGAGCGCGGTCTTTTCAACGGGCGACCACATCACCGGCTTGGCACCGCGATAGAGCTGGCCGCTTTCCGCGAACTTGAGCAGCTCCGAGACGATCGTCGCCTCGGCCTGGAAATCCATCGTCAGATAGGGATGGTCCCAATCGCCATTGATGCCGAGCCGCTTCAACTGCTCGCGCTGCACGTCGACCCAATGCTGCGCATAAGCGCGGCACTCGGCGCGGAATTCCTTTGCCGGAACTTCGTCCTTGTTGCGCTTCTTGGCGCGATACTGCTCCTCGACCTTCCACTCGATCGGCAGGCCGTGGCAGTCCCAGCCGGGCACATAGGGCGCATCCTTGCCGAGCAGGGTCTGCGTGCGGCACACCGTGTCCTTCAGGATGTGGTTGAGCGCATGGCCGATATGCATGTCGCCATTCGCATAAGGCGGGCCGTCGTGCAGGATGAACTTCTCACGGCCCCGACGCGCTTCCCGCGTTTTCTCGTAGAGGTTCATCGCCTGCCACCGCGCGAGAATCCCCGGCTCCTTGGCGGGCAGGCCGGCTTTCATCGGAAAGTCGGTCTTCGGCAGGAAGACGGTGTCGCGCCAATCTCGTTGGGCGTCGCGGGCGGGCGTGGTGTCTGAAGCGTCGGTCATTTGATGCGGCCTTAGCGTGAAGCGGCCCCCGTCGAAAGCCCCCTGCAAAGGCCTCCTCCCGTCACCCCGGCCTCGTGCCGGGGTCCACCGTCGATCCTTCCCAACCATCTGTAGAAAGCGCGGCACGGTGGATGCCGGGACAAGCCCGGCATGACGGGGAAAGCTACCCCGTCACCAATTCCACACCATGCCGGTCGCGCTGAACGGCTTGGGTTCCATCGGTGGCAAAGTGGCGTCGTTGAGTTCGCATTGCCACAGGCCGACATCGATCCAGCGGCCTTCCTTATACCCGACCTCGCGCAGCACCCCGGCGCGGCGGAAGCCGACCGATTCATGCAGCCGGATCGAATGCTCGTTTGGCAAGGAAATCACGCTGATCGCCTGGGTAAATCCCTGCGCGCGCAGCGTATCGATCAACGCATCGTACAAATGCCGCCCATTGCCGCGCCCCTGCGTCCCCGTCTCCAGATAGACCGAGGTCTCGATCGTGTAGCGATAGGCCGGGCGGTCGCGGAAGGCCGAGGCATAAGCGTAGCCGCGTACAGGGCCGCCCTCGCCTTCGGTCACCACCAGCCACGGATACAACCCGCCCGAGGCCGCCATGCGCTGCCGCATCGTCTCGGCATTAGGCGCGGTCAACTCGAACGAGACGGTACCGCCTTCCACATAAGGCCGATAGATTTCGGCGATCACGCCAGCATCTTCAGGCGTCGCCGGGCGAACCGCGATCGGGCGCGGTGCGGGATCGACGCTCACAGGCCGAACCGCGCAAGCACGAGGGTGAGCAGCGTAGCATCGCCAGGCTGCGGCTGCGTTCCGCCCAGCCCGTCGCATTCGAGGCAGCGCGCCTGGATCGCCGCCCCCGTGCCGATCCGCTTCACATCGCCCAGCGCGCGCGCGAACACCGCGCGCCGCTCCGTCGCCATCCGCGTGAAGGCATCGCCCGCGCTCGCATCGTCATCCTTGTTCGAATCCAGGATTTGCGCGATCAATTGCATGAAAGCGCTCGGCTTTTTCTCCAGATATTCGGCATGAACGTCGGTCGCCTTCAACCCGGCGCGCTTGGCGGCTTCGTCGATCGCGTCCTGCAAGCCACCGAAACGATCGACCAGCCCGATCTGATGCGCCGTGCCGCCATCCCAGACGCGGCCCTGCCCGATCTCGTCGACGCGCGCCGGGGTCAGCTTGCGCGCAGTGGCGACGCGCGTGATGAACTCCTGATAGCCATTCTCGATCCCCGCCTGGAAGATCGTGTCGGTCTCGGCATTGGTGCCGCCGTAAATGTCCGGCTGCCCGGACAGCGGCGTGGTGCGCACGCCATCGGTGGTGAGGCCGATCTTTTTGAGCGTGTTCTCGAAAGTCGGGATGATGCCGAAGATGCCGATCGAGCCGGTGATGGTGGTCGGCTCGGCGAAGATCACGTCGCCCGCCGTCGACACCCAATAGCCGCCCGACGCCGCCAGCGAGCCCATCGAGATGACGACCGGCAGCTTCTGCGCCTTGGCTTCCAGGATCGCGCGCCGCATGTCTTCGGACGCAAGCGCCGAACCGCCCGGTGAATCGACCCGCACGACCAGCGCCTTCAGATCCTTCTTGGCCAGGGCATCGAGCAACGCCTTGGACACCGTATCGGAGCCCACGCTGCCGCTCTTCGATTTGCCATCGATAATGTCACCCGCAATCGTCAACACGCCGATCTTGGCACCGTTCGTCGGCAGCGGGTTGGCTGCGACATAGGCGTCATATTTGATGGTCTTGAAGGTGCCCGGTGCCTTGCCCGAATCCGCGCCCGCCAGCTCGGCAACGCGCTTTCCGAAATCGAGATGGCTGCCGAGCTTGTCGACGATGCCCGCTTCGAGATTGGCCTGCGCGATGTTGCCCTTGGCGGCGGTGATGACCGCGCCCGGCGTCGTCAGAAACGGCGTGACCTTGGCCTTGGGGCGCGCCTTGGCCACGGCCGCCTGCCAATTGGCGAACAGCACCTGATAGAGCTTCTCCACTTCTTCCTTGGCCTCGGGCGAGGCGTCGGTACGGGTATAAGGCTCGACGAACGACTTGTATTTACCGACGCGGTAGACGTGCGCGTTGATGCCGAGCTTGTCGATCAGGCCCTTATAATAAAGCTGGCTGCCGCCCGGCCCCATGAACAGCGTGCCGCCCATCGGGCTCATCCACACTTCGCTGGCATTGGCGGCGAGGCGGTAGCCGCTGTCGGTATAGGCAGTCGCATAAGCCAGCACCGGCTTGCCGCCGTCGCGCACGCGCCGGATCGCATCGGCGACTTCGTTCAGCGCTGCGGGATAGCCCCCGCCGAACGCGTCGAGATCGAGCACGACCGCCTTGACGCGGCTGTCCTTGCCCGCCGCATCGAGGCTGCGCACGACATCGCGCAGGCGGAATTGATGCGGCGTGCCGCCACCACCGAGGCTGGCAAACGGATCGACCTCGGCGGGCTGCTCGACGATTGCGCCGTCGAGTTTGAGCAATAAGGCCCCGTTTCCGATTGCCGCCTTGCCCGGCCGCGCGGCCAGCGCGCCGAAGAGCAAGCCAAAGAACAGCAGCATCGCGATCAGCACAAGACCGTCCTTGATGCCGACGAGAATCTTCCACGCGCCCCGTACGAGTTTCACTTGGCCGCTCCTTGATTGGCGGAAATACCGCCCTTGGCTAGGGCAAGGCGTCCGTCGAGTAAATGCGTGTTGCACGACCAACACGCATTATTTTTGTGGCGGGAGCGCGGTCGCGACCGGTTGACGATGCTCGGTCGCGACATCATATGCGCCGTGCTGGCACTCACTCCATGCGAGTGCTAACAGACGTTCAATATAAAGGGACTTCACGCATGACCTTTCGTCCATTGCATGACCGCGTCCTCGTCCGCCGCGTAGAGGCAGAAGAGAAGACCGCAGGCGGGATCATCATTCCGGAAACCGCCAAGGAAAAGCCGCAGGAAGGCGAAGTCGTCTCGGTCGGCACCGGCGCGCGCAACGAAGCCGGTGAAATCCACCCGCTCGAAGTCAAGGCTGGCGACAAGATTCTGTTCGGCAAGTGGTCGGGCACCGAAGTCAAGATCAACGGCGAAGACCTGTTGATCATGAAGGAAAGCGACATCCTCGGGATCGTCGGCTGAAGCTCTTGAGCTCCTGCGCAGGCAGGAGCCCCGAGCCCAACGCTCTGCCCTCCATAATTCTGGGTTCCTGCTCCCGCAGGAACGCAATCAAGCAAAGGATTAGCCATCATGGCAGCCAAGGACGTAAAATTTTCGCGTGACGCACGCGAGCGCATTCTGCGCGGCGTGGACATCCTCGCCGACGCGGTGAAGGTTACGCTGGGGCCGAAGGGCCGCAACGTCGTGATCGACAAGAGCTATGGCGCGCCGCGCATCACCAAGGACGGCGTCACCGTCGCCAAGGAAATCGAACTCAAGGACAAGTTCGAGAACATGGGTGCGCAGATGCTGCGCGAAGTGGCCTCGAAGACCAACGACATCGCCGGCGACGGCACGACCACCGCGACCGTTCTGGCGCAGGCGATCGTGCGTGAAGGCATGAAGTCGGTTGCGGCCGGCATGAACCCGATGGACCTGAAGCGCGGCATCGACCTCGCCGTCATCGAAGTCGTCAAGGACCTGCAGGCGCGCTCCAAGCCCGTCGCCGGCACCAAGGAAATCGCCCAGGTCGGCATCATCTCGGCAAACGGCGACACCGTCGTCGGCGAGAAGATCGCCGAAGCGATGGAAAAGGTCGGCAAGGAAGGCGTCATCACCGTCGAGGAAGCCAAGGGTCTCGAATTCGAGCTCGACGTCGTCGAAGGTATGCAGTTCGACCGTGGCTATCTCTCGCCTTACTTCATCACCAACCCGGAAAAGATGAACGTCGAGCTCGCGGATCCCTACATCCTGATCCACGAGAAGAAGCTGTCGAACCTGCAGGCGCTGCTCCCGATCCTGGAAGCGGTTGTTCAGTCGGGCCGTCCGCTCCTCATCATCGCCGAGGACATTGAGGGCGAGGCTCTGGCCACGCTCGTCGTCAACAAGCTGCGCGGCGGCCTGAAGGTCGCAGCGGTCAAGGCACCGGGCTTCGGGGATCGTCGCAAGGCGATGCTCGAAGACATCGCGATCCTGACCAAGGGCGAGATGATTTCGGAAGACCTCGGCATCAAGCTCGAGAGCGTCACGATCGGTATGCTCGGCACCGCCAAGCGCGTCACGATCGACAAGGACAACACCACCATCGTCGATGGTGCTGGCGACCATGACGCGATCAAGGGCCGCACCGATGCGATCCGTCAGCAGATCGAGCACACGACGTCGGATTACGACAAGGAAAAGCTGCAGGAGCGTCTGGCCAAGCTGGCTGGTGGCGTTGCGGTCATCAAGGTCGGCGGTTCGACCGAAGTCGAGGTCAAGGAGCGCAAGGACCGCGTCGACGACGCTCTCCACGCAACCCGCGCAGCTGTCGAAGAGGGCATCGTCCCCGGCGGCGGCACGGCGCTCCTCTATGCCACCAAGGCACTTGAGGGCATGAAGGGCTTCAACGACGACCAGACCCGCGGCATCGATATCGTCCGCAAGGCGCTCTACGCGCCGGTTCGCCAGATTGCGGCGAATGCGGGCCATGACGGTGCGGTGATCTCGGGCAAGCTGCTCGAGGGCAACGATCCGACCCAGGGCTTCAACGCGCAGACCGACAAGTATGAAAACCTCGTCGAGAGCGGCGTGATCGACCCGACCAAGGTCGTTCGCACGGCACTTCAGGACGCGGCGTCGGTTGCTGGCCTGTTGATCACCACCGAAGCGGCGATCAGCGAACTGCCGGAAGACAAGCCCGCCATGCCGATGGGCGGCGGCGGCGGCATGGGCGGCATGGGCGGCATGGATTTCTGATCCGAAGGGCGGGCCGTGGCCATGCTGGCCACGGTCTCGCCCCGAGGACGGGCGGAGGGTCGGCGGCAATGCCGTCGAACCCGCCCGACGAAAGGCCATGGCTTTGCCGGGGCCGATCCAAACCTCCCGGCCCAGGCTGGACCAAGAGAAAAGGGCCGGGGTTCGCACCCCGGCCCTTTTTTTGCGCGGCTCAGTCAGTCCGCAGACAAATCAGGGCAGTTCCGGCCGGTCCGCCACGGCTGCGGCGGTCGGTGCCGCAGGAACCTTGCACCCGCGCGCCAGCCCGATGCCCTTGAGATAGGCACGGCGTGTCGATCCGGCATAGACGGCCGCCTCGACGCGACGCTGCTGCTTGTCCGCCCCGGTGATGACACGCACGATGCCCAGGCCCGGAATCAGCGTATTAACCGCAGTTCGCGCGGCGACCGCAGCGAGCGCGGACCCTTCGCCCTTGGGTTGGCCCGGCACATCCACATCGGTCCCCAAGGCGGCATTGAGCCGCCGCACCTCGCCCGCAATCGCGGCGCAGGAGCGCGTATTCTGCGAGGAATAGGGGGCCGATGCCGCCAATTGCAGGATCGGCGGGATCTTCTTGTCCGCAATCCGCACGTCGCGCAGCGGCTGGGTAACCGCCTTGCCGACGCTGTCATCCTGCGGTCCGGCTGCCTGCGCCGCGACGGGCGCAAGCATAAGAGCGATCGAGCCCAATCCGCTGAGAGCATGTGTCCGACGCATGTTCGACGTTTTCCTTAGTTGTTGCCTTAGCGGCACGACGCCCGTGCGAGCATTTTTGTTCCCGCATGGAAACGACACAACGGGACATACTCAATTTGTTCATATCGCTCCGCTCGTCACGAACTCGTCATGAAAGCGGCGTAGCGCCGCGCAAACGGCAAAGTTGGGGAACCCCAACGTGCCTTTCGATGGGGGAAATCATCATGTTCGGACGTGTCCGGGCGCGCTCTGTTGCGTCCAAGGCAGGCTTGTGTGCCGCATTGCTCGGCTCCACCGCCATGCCCGCCTTTGCCGCGGATGTCGCGGGTCGCGTCGTTGACCCGGCAACCGGCGCGTCGCTGCCGGGCGCTTCGGTCTCGGTCGGCGGCCGCACCGCCGTATCGGACAATGACGGCATGTTCGTGATCCATGATCTTCCCGCCGGCCCCGTCCAGCTGACCTTCACCTATGTCGGCTATCCCACCACGACCCGCAGCGCGACGTCGAGCGATACCCCGCAGATCGTCGACTTCAAGCTCGATGTTCCGCCAGGCAATGAAAGCGGTGGGGACATCGTCGTGACCGGCCAGCGCGCGGCCGAACGCCGTGCGCTCCAGGCGAAGCGGACGTCCAACTTCATCCAGGATACGCTCAACGCCAACGACGTCGGCAAGCTGCCCGACCAGAATGTCGCCGAAGCGGTGCGCCGCCTACCCGGCATTTCGGTCGCCAACGACCAGGGCGAAGGCCGCTATGTCATCATCCGGGGTGCCAACCCCAACCTCGCCAACGTCACCATCAACGGCCAGACCGCACCCGCCCCAGAACCGGAGGGCCGCCAGGTCAAGCTCGACGATATTCCCTCCTCGTTGATCGGCTCGGTCACGGTGGTGAAATCGCTCACTGCCGATCGCGATGCCAACGCCATTGCCGGTCAGGTCGACATCGACACGCTTACCGCTTTCGATCGCAAGGGGGCCTTCGCCAATGCGCGCATCGCCAATGGCTATAGCAACCTCAACGGTCGCAGCCCTTATGAAGGCGATCTGACCGTCGGCTCGCGTTTCGGCGCGGACAAGACCTTCGGCGTGGTATTGTCGGGCAATTATTCGAAGCGCCCGATCGAATCCGAAAATCTGCAAGGCTCGTCCAACTGGCGCAGCGATTATCCGGGTTCAAGCAAGGCCTTGCCCGACGACTTCCGCCTACGCGACTATAACCTGACGCGCGAGCGCTATGGCCTGGTCGGCAATTTCGACTGGCGGCCAAACTCGGATGTCAGCCTGTACCTGCGCACGCTCTATTCGACCTTCAAGGACCATGAAACCCGCGACCAGTCGCGCATCGAAATTCCCGTCGTTGCACCGCCGACACCGCCTTCGGCGACCGCCACCCCGGCGCAGATCGCAGCCTATAACACCGCTTTGACCAACGCCACGAACGCCAACGCCAACATCGCCAATGGCGGCACCTTCAGCGCGCGCGGCACGCGCTTCCTGCGTCTGCGCAACGAAGATGACTCCACCTTTACCGGCGAGCTTGGCGGCAACTTCCACTTCGGCACCGCCGAACTGCAGGTTGAGGGGACGTACAGCAAGGCGCTGAAGAAGGATCCGCTGCGTTCCGAATTCTCGTTCCGCACCGGCAGTACCGCGTTGACCGGCCTGTCGCTCGACCTCAGCGACACGCTGTTCAAGGTCAACACCGCCAACGGCACACCGTACAATCCGGCGCTCTATTCGGGCTACCGCGTCAATTACGATCGCCGCCGCGCTGCCGAAAACCTGTACCAGGGTCGCGTCGACCTGACGGTGCCGCTCGGCACCGGCGACGCCTTTACGCTGAAGGTCGGCGGCAAATATCAGCAGACCGACAAGACCAACAATCGCGATTTCCAACAATATAATCTCAGCGGCAGCACGCTCGCCAGCACCGGCGCTTCCTATGACGATGGCAGCTCGGTCTATAATGGTCGTTACCTGTTCGGTCCGCGTATCAACTACGATCTTGCGCAGACCTATTATACTGTGACCAATCCGGCTGCGCGCACGCTGGACGCCGCCGCCAGCCTCGCCAACTCGCTGATCAACGATTACGATCTGAGCGAGAAAGTCTATGCCGGCTATGTGATGGCCACCGCCAAGCTGGGATCGGTCACCATCATCCCCGGCGTCCGCGTCGAACATACGGACGGGCGCTACAGCGGCAAGTCCTTCACTGCGGCGTCGACCGCGACGCAGGATTTCAATGTCACCAACACAAAGAAGTATACCGATGTCTTCCCCGACCTGAACGTGCGCTTCGACGCCACCCAGCGCCTGGTGCTGCGTGCCGCCGCGACAACGGCGATCGGTCGACCGAACTATGCCGATCTCGCCCCGTATCAAAACCTCGATCCGGTCGGAAACACGGTCACGCTCGGCAATCCCAACCTCAAGCCGTACAAGGCGGTCGCAGGGGACTTCTCGGCCGAATATTATCTGAAAGGCCAGGGCATCCTGTCGGTCGCGGCCTTCTACAAACATCTCGACGATCCGATTTTCACGGCCGGCCAGACACAATCGGGCACCTTTGGCGGCACCGTTCTGACCAATGCGCTGGTCACCCAACCGATCAATGCGCGCAGCGCCAAACTCTACGGCGTCGAAGCGAACCTGCAGGCGCAGTTGCTGTTCCTGCCGGGCGCGCTGTCGGGGTTCGGCGTGTCGGGCAATTTCACCTATACCGACGGTTCGGCCACCGGCGTGCCCAATCGCGCGGGCAACGTGCCGAACTTCCTGCAATCGAAATATACCGGCACCGCCCAGCTCTTCTACGAGAAATACGGCCTCACCGGCCGTTTGGCCTATACCTATCGCTCGGCCTATCTCGATACGCTGGGCGGATCGGCGGCGACCGACCAATATACCGCCGAGAACAACTCGCTCGACGCGCGGATCGCTTATTCGCCGGTGAAACAATACACGCTGTTCGCCGAAGCCAGCAATCTGCTCGACTCCCCGTGGCGTCGCTACCAAGCGATCAAGACCCAGTTGATCGAGAACGAACATTACCGCCAGACCTTCCGCGTCGGCGTGCAACTGGCGTTCTAAGTCGGCCCTTCCCACGGCGGGCGTGATGCGACAGAATGTCGCCATTACGCCTGCCAGGGGAACCACCATCATGACCGATCTCTCCCGCCGCGACGCGCTGGCCGCGACCGCTCTGGCGGCGCTTGTCACCGCTTTGCCCGTATGGGCGCAGGATCGATCGGCCCCGGCCGATGCGGCACAATGGGACCTCACCGAAATCTATCCCGACGATGCCGCGTGGGATGCCGCCCGCAAGAGCGTGCTCGCCAAGATCCCGGGTCTGGCCAGTTATAAGGGGAGGCTCGGCACCAGCGCGGAGGTGCTCGCCGCCGCTTTGGTGGCGCAGTCCGATCTCTCGCGGGAGGCGGCGCGCGTCTATACCTATGCCGGGCTGAAGAGCGACGCGGATCTCCGCATTTCCGCCAATCAGGAAAAGCTCGCTTTGGTCGGCGACATGTTCACCGCGTTTGGCGAAGCGACGTCGTGGATGGCACCCGAGATTCTCACGCTCGGCAAAGCCAAAATCGACGGCTTCATCGCGGCGAACCGGACTCTCGCGACGCGGTTCGATTTCTTTCTAGCCGACACGCTGCGGCAAGCCCCGCACACGCTGTCCCCCGAGGGCGAAATTCTGCTTGCAGGCGCGGGGGCACCGCTTTCGGGGCCGGGCACGATCCGCGAGCAGCTCGTCGGGTCGGATATTCCCTGGCCGACGATCACCCTGTCGACCGGCAAACAGGTCCGCCTCGACGACCAGGCCTATACCTTGAACCGCGACGCGCCCGCGCGCGCCGATCGCAAGGCGGTGTTCGACACCTTCTGGGGCGAATATGGGCACTTCAAGAGTTCGCTCGGGGCCGCCTATCTCAGCCATGTCAAAGCCGACATTTTCCGGGCCAAGGCGCGCAAATACCCAACCGCGCTCGCGGCATCACTGTCGGGCAACAACATCCCCGAAGGCGTGTATCGCACGCTGGTGACCGAGGCGAACGCTGGTCTGCCGCAACTGCATCGCTATTTCGAACTGCGGCGGAAGCTGCTCGGCCTGCCCGACATGGCCTATTACGATATCTACCCGCCGCTGGTGTCGCTCGACCGCAAGGTCACCATCCCCGAAATGCGCACGACCGTGCTGGAGGCGGTCAAGCCGCTCGGGCCCGATTATGTCGCGCTCCTCGGCACCGCCACTGCGAAAAAATGGATGGATCCCCTGCCCCGTCCAGGCAAGAAATCGGGCGCGTATATGAACCCCGGTGCCTATGACGTGCACCCCTATCTGCTGCTCAATCTGGGCGAAAACTATGAGGGCATGACCACCTTCGCGCACGAATGGGGCCATGCGATGCACTCGCTGCTGTCGAACAAAACGCAAGTCTATGAGAAATCGGATTACCCGATTTTCCTCGCGGAGATCGCCTCGACCTGCAACGAAATGCTGCTCGCTGCCTATATGGTGGCGAAGGCCAAGACCAAGCAGGAGAAACTGTTCTACCTCGGCCAGCAGTTGGAGAGCATTCGCGGCACCTTCTTCCGCCAGACGATGTTCGCCGAATTCGAACTCGCCGTGCATGACAAGGCCGAAGCCGGCGAAGGCCTATCGGGCGAGCGCTTCACGGCGCTCTATCTCGATCTGCTCAAGCGCTATCACGGGCCCAAGGTGACCATCGACCCGGCTTATGCCGTCGAATGGGCCTATATCCCGCATTTCTACAACAGCTTCTACGTCTACCAATATGCCACCTGCATTTCGGCGGCATCCTATTTCGCGCACGCCATCCTGACCGGTGGACAGAAGGAGCGCGACACCTATCTGACCGTGCTGAAGGCGGGCGGGTCGGCCTATCCGACCGAAATTCTCCAACGCGCCGGTCTCGATATGGCCAGCCCCGCGCCGTATCGCGCGGTGATCGCGACGTTCAAGGAAACGCTCGATCAGGCCGAGGCCTTGATCGGCTAATCCAGCGGGTACAGCATCGCGACGTTGCACCGTTCATAGCGCGCGCCGAATTCGTCCATGATCCCCGTATCATGGACGAAACCGAGCTTTTCGTAGAGATGGATGGCAGCGGCGCTTTTGCTGTTGCTGAGCAGATAGAGCCGCTCCGCCCCGAGCGCGCGGGCGCGCGCGATGACCGCGTGCAGCAGGAATTCCCCCGCCTTGCGGCCACGCGCCGACTCGAGCACCCCCATCTTGGTGAGTTCGAACTGGTGCTCGCCCGTTTTCTGCAGCGCGCAGGCCCCGACAATGCCCAGCCCGGCCGCTTCGACGAACAGAATGTCGCCGCCGCGATCGATGATCCGCGCGCGCGGGTTTTCGAGCACGTCGCGGTCGGTCTGCTCGATCCGGTACATGGCGGAGATCCACTGCGCGTTGATGTCGTGGAACGCCTGCGCCAGATCGTCGCGATAATCGTGAATCGTCAATCCATCCATCAGCTGCCCCCCGGCCTGTTCAGCGCTTCATCGCCTCGATCAGTGCCTTCACTTCCTGGCTCCGACCACGCGGCAGAATCAGGATATCCTTGCCGCTGGCGACCACGATCAAATCCTGCACGCCGACCATCGCGATGCGCGCGCCATCGCTCCGCACCAGGCAATTGGCGGTATCGATCGCGATCACTTCGCCGCCTTCGCGACTGGCATGGACGTTGCCGTCCTGGTCGCGATCGCTGATTTCATGGAGGGCATCCCAACTGCCAAGGTCGCTCCAACCCATCGATACAGGGACGACCGCAACGCGGTCAGCCTTTTCCATCACGGCATAGTCGATCGAGTCCGACGGGGCTGCCGCGAAGGCATCCGGTGCGGGGTAAAGGCGACTGCCCTCCGTGCGCGCTCCATCCATCGCACGCTGCGATGCCGCGAGGATGCCCGGCGCGTGAATCGCCAGCGCCGCGAGATACGCATCCGCGCGAAACAGGAAGATGCCGCCGTTCCAGGCGTGGTCGCCAGCCGCCAGCATCGCCTCGGCAACGTCGAGCGGCGGCTTTTCGACGAATTTCGCGACCCGGTGCACGCCGCCCGAAATCTCCTCGCCAATGCGAATCCAGCCATAGCCTGTCTCGGGCGCATGCGGATCGATCCCGAAGGTGACGAGCCAGCCGTCTTCGACCAGGGGTAACGCAGCGTGGATCGTGGCATGGAACGCAGCGACATCGGCAATGACATGGTCGGATGGCATCACCAGCAGCGGCGCAGCCCCACTCCCGGCGGCAATCGCCGCCAGCGCAATGGCGGGGGCGGTGTTGCGTCCGACCGGCTCCAGGATCAGTGCCTGCGCCGTTGCCCCAACGGCCTCAAGCTGCGCTTCCACCATATCGGCATGACGCTCATTGGCGACGACAATCGGTGCGGTGAACCGCTCGCCCTGCGCGCGCCGAGCCGTCAACTGCAGCATCGTCTCATCGGCAGTCAAGGAAAGCATCTGTTTCGGCATGCCAGGCGTAGACATGGGCCATAGTCGTGTTCCCGATCCGCCGGAGAGTATGACGGGCACGATCGGTATGGTCTGCGGCATATTGGGTCCTCCTGATGAAAGCGCCCTAGCGGGGTTTTCGGCCGTTGGTAACTGCCTTGGATCAAGCCCGATCCATTCTGTTCAACCTTTCTTTGTCAATTTCTGCGACAGCAGCGTGCCGATGTCGGATTTGTTTACACCGTCATCGGGAAGGCGGGCGAGGTACGACGTCAATGATCAGGCTGTTCAAGCATTATATTCCCAACGCGGTGCTGTTGCTGGGGTTGTTCGATCTCATCCTGCTCGTCGTTGCGGGTGAGCTCGGCTATTCGCTGCGCATGCGCCAGGCCGCGCTGCCGGTCACGCCGATCCATATGCGGATCCCGCAATTGCTGACCTTTGCAGGATCGTTGGAAATCGCGATGATCGCGGTCGGCGTGTATGGCGCGGGCGCGTTGCAATCGCTGCGCTATGCGACGGCGCGGCTGCTGGTCGCGATTTCGCTCGGCGTGATCTTCCTGAGTGTCATCTACTTCATCGTGCCCGCAGCCACCTTCTGGCGATCGAACCTGCTATACGGTATGGCGGTGGCGGCGCTCTTGTTGATCGCCCTGCGTATCCTGCTGGGGAAAACGCTGGGCGGACAAGTGTTTAAGCGTCGCGTTGTCGTGCTCGGCGCAGGGGCACGGGCGGCTCGACTAAAGGCCTTGGCGCAGGCACCAGGCGCGGGCTTCGCGGTGGTCGGCTATGTGTCAATGAGCGAGTCGGCGCGGGTCATCCCCGAGGCGATCGCACGCGACGCAATCTATAACCTCGCCGACCATGTCGTCCTGCTCAACGCAAGCGAAGTGGTGCTGGCGCTGGAGGAACGCCGCAACGCGCTGCCCCTCAAGGATCTGCTGCGGATCAAAACTACTGGTGTGCACGTCAACGAAATCTCGACCTTCCTCGAACGCGAAACGGGCCGTGTCGACCTGCAGAGCGTCAACCCGAGTTGGCTGATCTTTTCCGACGGATTTTCGTCAGGGCGGATGCTGTCCAGCATGTTCAAGCGGATCTTCGATATCGTCGCCAGCGTTCTTTTGCTGACGTTGACCCTCCCCCTGATTCTCATCACCGCCATCGCCATCAAGATCGAGAGCAAAGGCCCTGCATTCTATCGTCAGCGGCGTGTCGGCCTGTACAGCGTCGGATTCGATTGCGTGAAATTGCGCTCGATGCGGCAGGATGCCGAGGTCGCGGGCCAAGCGGTGTGGGCCGAGAAAGACGATCCAAGAATCACCCGCATTGGGCGCATCATCCGCAAGCTGCGCATCGATGAGCTTCCGCAGACCTGGTCGGTGCTCAAGGGCGAGATGAGTTTCGTCGGGCCACGCCCTGAACGGCCACAATTCGTCGAGGATCTCGAACAGCAAATTCCCTATTATGCCGAGCGCCATATGGTGAAGCCGGGCATTACCGGCTGGGCGCAGATCAACTATCCTTACGGCGCGTCGATCGAGGATTCCCGCCAGAAACTCGAATATGACCTGTATTACGCCAAGAATTATTCGCCCTTTCTCGACTTGCTGATTCTGCTGCAGACGGTGCGCGTCGTCTTGTGGCCCGAAGGCGCGCGCTGATCCCCGTGACCGCACTCGCCACCCTTATCCTGTGGAGCCACGCGCTGGCCGCCTTGCTGTTTGCGGGCGTCGCGCTGTCACGGCTGCACGATGTGGGCACGGCGCTGCCGCGGCTGACCTTCGTGATCGCGCTGGGCAGCACCGCCTTGTGGGCACTGGCGGTCGCAGGGATCGACACGACCGACGTCGTCACACGCCTGGCCGAAGCGGCGCGCAATCTCGCGTGGCTCGGCTTCATGTACGCGCTGGTCCGGCGCGGCGGCACGGGCCCGGAACACCACGCGATTTCGGTCATCTACGGTCTTGTCGCGGTGCTTGTGCTGGCCGGCGCGACGCTGACGGTGATCGAACCCGCGATTGGCGCGGAGACGGTTTCGCAAGTCGCTGCGGTCCGGGCGGTGTGGCGGATGATGATCGCGATCGGTGCCATGCTGCTGCTTCACCATCTCTATTCGGCGGTAACGCCACAGGCACGCGGCGGCATCCGCCTGGCAGTCCTCGCGCTTGCGGCAATGTGGAGCATCGACCTGCTCCTCTGTGCCGCCGCTTATGCATTCAGCGCATGGTATGCCGGTCTGATCGCAGCGCGGGGCATCGTCATGGTGCTGGCGGCTCCGATGTTTGCGATCGCGGTGCAGCGCAATGGCGACTGGACCCTGCAACTCTCCCGCACCGTCGCCTGGCAGACGCTCACCTTTGCCGTCATGCTGCTTTACACGGCGGGTATGCTGCTGGCGACCAGCGCGATCGCCAGCATCAGCGGCGACAATGCCCGACTGTGGCAAACCGCCTTCGTGTTCGGGTCGACTGCGGCGGGGCTGACGATCCTCTCTTCCCCATGGTTGCGCGCTTGGGCCAAGGTAAAGGTGTCCAAGCACTTCTTCCGCCACCGCTATGATTATCGGACGGAATGGACGCGTTTTACCGACACGCTTGGCAAGCCCGATGGGGCAGCCCCACTTGACCAGCGTATCGTCAAGGCCGTCGCCGACCTGACCGATTCCCCCGCAGGTCTGCTGCTGGTGCCCGAAGGCGATGGTCTTGGTATTGGAGCCGGATGGCGCTGGGACGCCGCCACGGGTGCTGCCGATGCGCGATTGGTCGCCCACCTGTCCGGTAGTGGCCGGATCATCGAGCTGGATACCGTGCGCAGCGAAACCGCCGACCCGATCGAAGCCGCAAGCATCCCGATCTGGATGATCGACTGCGATGCCTGGGCTGTGGTGCCGCTGATCCATCTCGATCGTTTGCAGGGGGCGATCGTGCTGGCACGCCCGCCGCTCGACCGTGCGCTCGATTGGGAAGATTTTGATCTGCTGCGCATCGCCGGGCGGCAGGTGGCAAGTTATCTCGCGGAGGCCCGCGCGCAGGAGGCGCTGGCCGAATCCGAGCGCTTCGACGAGTTCAACCGGCGCTTCGCCTTCATCCTGCATGACATCAAGAACCTGGTCAGCCAGTTGACGCTGGTCGCGCGCAATGCCGAACGCCACGCCGACAATCCCGACTTTCGCGTCGACATGGTCGCCACCTTGCAAGACTCCGCCGCGCGCATGAACGACTTGCTCGCCCGGCTCTCCCAACAGCACCGCGCGCGCGCCGAGGTGCTACGCCCGGTCGAGCTGTTGCCGCTGGCCGAGACCGTCGCGCGCGGCAAGCGCGTCCAGCATCCGGTCGTGGTGGTCGGTCCACAGGGCCTGTTCGCCAAGGCCGATCCGGCACGTGTCGAGCAACTGCTCGGCCACCTCGTCCAGAACGCAATCGACGCGAGCCCGCCAACCGAACCCGTCACCATCGCGCTCGCCATCGCGGATATGGCGGTTTCGCTGACGGTGATCGATCAGGGCAGCGGGATGAGCCCGGCTTTCGTACGCGACCAGTTGTTCAAGCCGTTCGTCTCGACCAAACCCGGCGGCTTCGGCATCGGCGCGTTCGAGGCGAAGCAACTTGCCGAGGCGATGGGCGGCAGCGTTGCAGTCGAGAGTCGCGAAGGCATCGGCACCAGCTTTTGCATTACATTGCCGACTGCGCACGCGCGCACCCTGGAACAAGCCGCATGACCGACAAGCCCAAGCTCCTGATCGTCGAGGACGATTTAGGCCTCCAGCGCCAGCTCCGCTGGGCGTATGAAGGGTATGAGGTGCTGACCGCGATCGACCGCGCCACCGCACTCGATGCAGTGCGCGCAGCCGAGCCTGCCGTAGTGACGCTCGACCTCGGCCTGCCGCCAGACCCCGACGGCACGAGCGAAGGGTTCGCCACGCTCGCTGAAATCCTGCGGTTGAAGCCCGATACCAAGGTAATCGTCGCCTCCGGCCACGGCGCACGCGAAAGCGCGCTGCAAGCGATTGCCGATGGCGCATGGGACTTTTACGCCAAACCGATCGATATCGATGCGCTCGGCCTGATCGTCGCACGCGCGTTCCACGTCCATGCGCTGGAGACCGAAAATCGCCGCCTCGCCACGCGCGCGACCGGCACGGCGCTCGGCGGCATGATTACCGCCAGCCCGGAAATGCTGAAGGTCACCCGCACGATCGAACGCGTCGCCGGGGCCGATGTCTCGGTCATGCTGCTCGGCGCGAGCGGGACCGGCAAGGAATTGCTCGCGCGCGGGCTTCATGACAGTAGCCCGCGCCGCAGTGGCGCGTTCGTTGCGATCAATTGCGCCGCGATCCCCGAGACCTTGCTGGAAAGCGAATTGTTCGGGCACGAGAAGGGCGCGTTTACCGGCGCGATCAAGACCACCGAAGGCAAGATCGAGCAAGCGCAGGGCGGCACGCTGTTCCTCGACGAAATCGGCGACGTTCCGCTGCCGCTGCAAGTGAAATTGCTCCGCTTCCTGCAGGAGCGCACGATCGAGCGGATCGGCGGACGCAAGGCGATTGCCGTCGATACCCGGATCGTCTGCGCCACGCATCAGGACGTCGATGCGATGGTTGCCTCCGGCAGCTTTCGCGAAGACCTTTATTACCGTCTCGCCGAAATCGTCGTTCGCATCCCGTCGTTGGCGGAACGTAGCGGTGACGCGGTGTTGCTGGCGCAGCATTTCCTGAAGAGCTACGCCAAATCGATGCACGCCGCCGTTACCGGCCTGTCACCCGATGCCCGTGCCGCGATTGCCGCTTGGGGCTGGCCGGGCAATGTCCGCGAGCTGGAAAACCGCATGAAGCGCGCGGTCATCATGGCCGAGGGCAAACTCGTGACCGCCGCCGATCTCGATCTGGCGGAAGGGGGGGCCGAATTGCCGCTCAACCTGCGCGCCGCGCGCGAAAGCGCCGATCGCTCGGCGATCGCGCAAGCACTCGCCCGCGCCGAGGGTAACATTTCGAATACCGCCAAGCTGCTAGGGGTCAGCCGACCGACCCTGTACGATTTGCTAAAGAGCTACGATCTCCATGCGTAAATCCCTTTCGATCGCCATCGGCACCCTCGCCGCGATAACCAGCGCCGCACTGATCGCGGTCGCGGCGACTGGCCCGGCCCATGCCGATGCCGCGACCGCGCGCACCGAACTCGCGCTCAGCGTGCGCTTGCTGAAGGCCGGCAATTACAGCGCCGCGCGCAGCCACGCCCAAGCCGCGATCAAGGCCGATCCAAGCTGGGGCCTGGCCCATGCGATGCTCGCGCGCAGCTTCCTGGCGATTGGCGACGGGGTGGCAGCAGAGGGTGAGCTTGGCCGCGCGCGCGACGCCGGGTTCGATCCGGCCCGGGCGCACCAGCTTTACGCCCATGCGTGGTTGCTACAGGGCGACGCGAACCGCGCGCTGACCGAAGCCGCCAAGGCAGGTGCGCCTTATAGCGGCTATGCCATCCGCATCGGCGCGCGCGCGCTGGCGGCGCAGGGCGATGTCGCAGGCGCACAAGCCGCGCTCAGTACCCTGCTCGCCGATGCGCCCAAGGACAGCTTCGCCTGGTCCGACCTCGGGCGCATCAAATATCAAGCGGGGGACATTGCGGGCGCGATCGAATCGGCACAGCGCGCGGTCGATCTCGATGCCGATAATGTCGAGGCAATCACGCTGCGCGGCGAATTGGTGCGCGGCCAATATGGCTTGATCGCCGCACTGCCGTGGTTTGAAAATGCGCTGGGGCATGACGCTTATTATCATCCTGCGCTCATCGAATATGCCGCCACACTCGGCGATGTCGGGCGCTATACCGATATGCTGGCGGCGACGCGCAAGGCCTTGGCCGCGCGGCCGGGCAGCCCGCAAGCCTTGTATCTTCAGGCGGTGCTGGCAGCACGGGCGGGTAAAGACGATCTCGCCCGCACCTTGCTTGCGCGCACCGGCGGGCAATTGAACGCGATGCCCGGCGCGCGGCTGTTATCGGGGACGCTCGCCTATAAAGCCGGGGCCTATCAGCAAGCGATCGACGATTGGCGTGTGCTGGTTGGGCAACAGCCTACCAACATTACCGCGCGCCGCCTGCTTGGTGCAGCCTTGCTGCGCTCGGGCGATCCGCAAGGCGCGCTCGATGTGTTGCGCCCGGTCGCGCTGCGCGCCGATGCCGACAGCTACACACTCGCTCTGGTCGCGCGCGCCTTCGAACAAACGGGCGAGCGCGATTGGGCTGCGAAATATCTCGATCGTTCGGCCCTGCCGAGCGCGGTCGGCTCCGCGCCGTTCGGCATCGATGACGGTTTGTCGGCGCTGAACGACGCCGCCAGCGCTGCCCCCGCAGAACCAGTCGCGCAGCTCACGCTGATCCGCGGGCTGATCGAGGCGGGCGATACTGCCGCGGCGCTGGCCAAGGCGCAGGCGCTGGTGCGGCTGACGCCGGGTGCGCCGCCTGCCTATCTCGCGCTCGGCGACACGTTGATGGCGGTGAACCGCTATGGCGACGCCGCCGACGCCTATCGCCATGCCGCCGACCTGCGCTTTGACGAACCGACCCTGTTGCGCGTGGTCGATGCGCTCGACCATGCCAACCGGCACGCCGAGGCGGGCAAGGTGCTCGCGCTGTTCGCGTCGCAAAACCCGCAAAATATCGCGGCACGGCGCTTGATCGGCCATTGGCAAATCGCGGCGCAGGATTGGGATGCCGCGATCGACACGCTGGAGGAGCTGCGCGGGCGCATCGGTGACCGCGATACCGCGCTGCTGGCCGAATTGTCCTATGCCTATACCGGGGCCGGAGACGCTGATACCGGCACGATCTATGGCAAGGCGGCCTATGCGCTTGCCCCGATGAACCCTGCCGCCAGCGATGCCTATGGTTGGGCGCTGTACCAGCAGGGCAAGAGCGAACCCGCGCTGCAATTGCTGGAAAAAGCGGCGTCGATCGCGCCCGGCCGCGCCGATCTGCGCTGGCATTTGGGGCAGGCCTATGCCGATCTCGACCGCACCGCCGAAGCCGCGACGCAAATCCGCGCGGCACTCGCCGACCCCGCCTTTGGCGACCGCGTAGCAGCCGCAGCGGCGCTCAAGGCGTTGGGATAGTTTGCCACACGAGGCCGCGCGCGGCTAAACATGCGGCCACATGACCGATCCCCTCGCCCGCATCGCCGCCGCGCTCGAACGGCTGGCCCCGCCACCACCCTCAAGCGCCGATCCGCTGGCGCACCCGGCCTATGTCTGGCGCGGCACGGTGCTGGAGCCGGTGCGCGATTTTCGGCCCTTGCCGCTCGACCGCCTGCACGGAATCGACGCGCAAAAGGCGGCGATGCACGCCAATGCCCGCCATCTGGCGGACGGAGCAGCCGCACATGACGTGCTGCTATGGGGCGCGCGCGGGACCGGCAAATCGGCGCTGGTCAAAGCCGTAACCGGCGCGGTGCAGCACGAAGGCGGCGCGCTCGCGCTGATCGAAGTCGTGACCTCGCAGCTCGACACCCTGCCCAGCTTGTTCGCACAGATCGCCGACTTGCCGCGCGCATTCCTGCTGTTCCTCGACGATCTCGGCTTCGATGCCGCCGCCGATGGGCGCGCGCTGCGCTCGATGCTCGATGGCGGGGCGGAGGCGCGACCGGCCAATGCCCGCCTTGTCGTCACTTCCAACCGCCGCCATCTGGTGCCGCGCGAGATGATCGACCAGCCGACCGCCGTGAACCCGCGCGACGCCGCCGACGATGCGCTGGCGCTCGCCGATCGCTTTGGCCTCAGTCTAGGCTTCCATGTCGTCGATCAGGACGGCTATCTCGCGATCGTCGCCGGTTATGCGCACGCCTATGGTTTGCCGTTCGATCCGGCAGACGCGGTTGGCTGGGCAACCCGCCGCGGCGCGCGTTCAGGCCGCGTGGCGTGGCATTACATCGTCGATCTGGCGGGGCGAAACGGGCGGTCGCTAACCTAACGATCCTGCCCGTTCCGGGGAGGATTTAGGCGAGGCTCTCCACCATCTCGGCCAGTTCCAACCAGCGCAGTTCGGCGGCGTTCTTGTCTTCCTGCGCCTGGCCGATCGCTTCCATCAGCCGCTCGAACAACGCCGGGTCGCGCGTGTAGAGATCGGGGTCTTCCAGCAACGCCTGGTCACGCGCGATCGCGGCATCAAGCGCCTCGATCCGCTTGGGCAGCAGCTCGTAATCGCGCTGGTCCTTGTACGTCAGCTTGACCTTGGTGCCCGGCGGCGGCGGCGGGGCAGCCGAGGTTGCATTCCTGGCGATCGCGCCGCGCTTGGTCGGCGCGGCGGCCTTGCGACGGCGCTCCCAATCCTCATAGCCGCCCGCCACGACATCGACCGTACCCGACCCGTCGAGCCCGAGCGTGATCGTCACCGTGCGATCGAGAAAGTCGCGGTCGTGGCTGACGATCAGCACCGTGCCATCATAGTCGCCGATCACATCCTGTAACAGATCGAGCGTTTCGAGGTCGAGATCGTTGGTCGGCTCGTCCAGCACCAGCAAATTGGACGGCTTGGCGAATTCGCGCGCCAGCAACAGGCGCGAGCGCTCACCGCCCGACAGCGTGCCGATCTTGGCATCCAGCACGCCCGGCTCGAACAGGAATTCCTTCAAATAGCCGACGACATGTTTGCGAATGCCCTGCACCTCGATCCAGTCGCCGCCATCGGCGAGCACGTCGCGGATTGTCTTGTCGGGGGCCATCTTGCTGCGCTGCTGATCGATCACGATCTTCTCGATCGTCTTGGCGAAGCGGATCGTGCCGCTATCGGGCTCCAACTCGCCGGTGAGCAGCTTGAGCAGGGTCGATTTGCCCGCGCCGTTCGCGCCGACGATGCCGATGCGGTCCTTGCGCGTCACGCGCAGCGACAAATCGCGGATGATGGTGCGGTCGCCAAACGCCTTGGAGATATGCTTGGCGTCGATCACCACCTTGGAGCGCGCATCGTCGCTGCCGATGGTGAGGTTGGCCGCCCCCTGCGGCCCGACCATCGCCGCGCGTTCGGCGCGCATTTCGACCAGCTTGGTCAGGCGGCCCTGGTTGCGCTTGCGCCGCCCGGTGACGCCGCGCAGCAGCCAATGCTCTTCCAGCTTCAGCTTGGCGTCGAGCTTTTCGGCATTGCGTTGCTCATCTGCATAGACTTGCTCGGTCCAAGCATCGAACCCGCCAAAGCCGATTTCGGCGCGCCGCAAATTGCCCCGGTCCATCCACAAGGTCTGCTTGGTCAGCTTGGTCAGGAAGGTGCGGTCATGGCTGATGACGACAAAGGCACCCCGGAAACGCTGGAGCCATTCCTCGATCCATTCGATCGCGCCGATGTCGAGGTGGTTGGTCGGCTCATCGAGCAGCAGCACGTCGGGATTCTGCGCAAACGCGCGCACGATCGCGGCGCGGCGGCGCTCACCGCCCGAGGCCTTGGCCGCTTCACGCGTCAGGTCGATGCCGAGTTGGTCGGCAATCGCCTCAGCCTCATGCCGCTGCGGCGCATCCTCGCCCGCCAGCACATAATCGGCCAGCGTCGCGAAACCGGTCATCGCCGGTTCCTGCTCCAGCTGGATCACGCGCGTGCCGGGCACGATCGTGCGGCGGCCCTCGTCCGAATCGATCTTGCCGCCGAGCAATTTGAGCAAGGTCGTCTTGCCCGCGCCATTGCGCCCGATCAGCGCCAGCCGATCACGCGGCCCGACATGAATGTCGAGCCCGCGAAACAACCAGCCCGAGCCTTGAATGACGCCGAGATTTTCATATGCAAGAATTGGTGCAGCCATAGCGTGTGCGCCCTAACGATGTAGCGCAGCTAAATCGAGGCTTTCCGCACATCGCCGACTTTACCGCGACGCATGTCCTGCTCCCGGCTCCCATCGGGAGAGGGAGGGGCACGCCGCGAAGCGGTGGGAGGGTGAGGGTGATCCGCTATGCCGCCGGCGCCCGGATCACCCTCATCCGGCGCTTCGCGCCACCTTCTCCCACAGGGAGAAGGATTGAAACCGGTCTTGCGCGGGTCCGTCGCGCCTCCAACCCCCGTCCCCGCTCATTCACAGGCTGTTCAACGCTGACTGCCTATGCCAATCCCATGACGATGCTCGTACCCATCCTGTTTGGACTGGCCACCGCAACGGCACCGCTGCCGACCGACGGCGTGCAACTCCAGCGCGCCGATCAGCGCGAAGCGTGGCGCGCGCGCCAGGAAGGCCGCATCCTCCCACTCAAGGAAATCGAGGGCCGCGTGTTGCCATCGATGCGCGGCAGCCAGTATCTCGGCTTCGACTTCGAGCCCGATCGCGGGATTTACACGCTGAAGTTCCTGCGCGATGGAACCGTCATCTGGGTCGAGGTGGACGGGCGTTCCGGCCAGATCCTCGGCCGCACCAGCAACTAAGCGCGGCCAGCGCCGTCCTAAGGGGAACTTTCATGCGTGTTCTGATCGTCGAGGATGAACCCAATCTCGGCCAGCAATTGAAGGCCACGCTGGAGGGGGCAGGTTATGCGATCGACCTCGCCACCGATGGCGAGGAAGGCCATTTCATGGGCTCGACCGAGAATTACGACGCGATCATCCTCGATCTCGGCCTCCCCGAAATCGACGGCCTCACCGTGCTCGACCGCTGGCGCAAGGAAGGCCGCACCGCCCCCGTGCTGGTGCTGACCGCCCGCGACAGCTGGTCCGACAAGGTCGCCGGGCTCGATGCCGGGGCCGATGATTATGTCGCCAAGCCGTTCCAGTCGGAGGAATTGATCGCCCGCCTGCGCGCGCTCATCCGCCGCGCCTCGGGCAATGCCTCGTCGGAACTAACCGCCGGCGACGTGCGGCTCGACACGCGCAGCGGCAAGGTCACGCTGGCCGGCGAACCGGTCAAGATGACCGCGCAGGAATATAAATTGCTCAGCTATCTGCTCCACCACAAGGGCAAGGTGGTCAGCCGCACCGAGCTGATTGAACATATTTACGACCAGGATTTCGACCGCGATTCGAACACGATCGAAGTGTTCGTCACCCGCATTCGTAAAAAGCTCGGCCAGGACGTGATCACCACCATTCGCGGGCTTGGCTACAGCCTTGAAGATCCGGATGCATAATGGCTGACGCGCCGGGCACGGATTTCGTCGTCGTCCCGGCGAGCGAAGGCGCGGTGGCGCACGAGCACGTGTCCCCACCCTTGCCACCGCTCGACACCGAGCCGCGCGCGACGATCGCGACGCGCACGACGGGATCGCTCAGCCGCCGCATGATCCTGATCGCGGCGGGGTGGATTCTGCTGCTGTTGACCGGCGGCGGCTTCGCGCTGGACCGCGTGCTGACCACCGCGATCACCCAGAATTTCGACGACCAGCTCGAATATGTACTGACCGCGCTGATCGTCTCAGCGGAAATCGGGCCGCAAGGCGAAGTGTTCAACAATCGCGAGCTTGCCGACCAGCGCTTCCTCGAACCCAATTCGGGGCTGTATTACCAGATCAGTGCGCCGGGACAGGAGCCCTATCCGTCGCGCTCCTTATGGGACCGCCGACTTGCTTATGGCAGCGCGCATAATGATCTTGGCATCCATGCCTATGACAGCGACCAGTTCGTCGATCCCCGCACCGACAATCCCGAGCGGCTGCGCATCGTCGAACGCGACGCGACGCTGCCCGGCTCCAAGGTGCGCTGGCGTTTCCAGGTTGCGCAAAATCGCGAGGGGCTCGACGCGCAGATCAAAGTGTTGCGCAAGACGCTGGTGCGCAGCTTCGCGCTGCTCGGCTTCGGCCTGATCGTGATGGCGGCGCTGCAGACCTTTTACGGGCTGTGGCCGCTGCGCAAGGTGCGCGAGGAAATCGCCCGGATGCGCGCGGGCAAATCGCGCCAGATCGAACGGCCGATGCCGATCGAGGTCGCGCCGATGGTCGAGGAATTGAACGGCCTGATCGCGCATAACGAACGCCAGGCCGAGGAAGCGCGCCGCCATGCCGGCAATCTGGCGCACGCGCTGAAGACGCCGCTCACCGTCATCATGAACGCCGCCACCGCCCAGGCCGATGATCTCGGCGAAACCGTGGTGCGCGAGGCGCGCACGATGCGCCGCCAGGTCGACCACCACCTCGCCCGCGCCCGCGCGGTCGGCAGGCGCGGCTCGGCGCATAGCCGGGCGGACGTGTGGCCCAGCCTCGAATCGGTCGAGCGCGCGGTCGGCATACTCTATCGCCACGTCCGCATCGACACCGACGGCCCCAAGGATCTGCAAGTCCATGTCGAGCGGCAGGATCTCGACGAAATGCTCGGCAATCTGATCGAAAATGCCGCAAAATATGGCGGCGGCAGCGTGTTCGTCACCGTGTCCAAGCATTCGGGCTTCGTCGAATTCCTGATCGAGGATGACGGCGTCGGCATCCCCGAGGAACAACGCATCCGCATCTTCGATCGCGGCGTGCGGCTCGATTCCGGCAAGCCCGGCACCGGCCTCGGCATGGCGATCGTCCGCGACGTAGCGGAGATTTACGAGGGCACGGTCTCGCTGGAAGAGAGCGAGGATCTGGGCGGGCTGCTGGTGCGACTGAGGCTCCCGGCCGCGAATTGAGGGGCGGCGCTTGTCTGGGAGCCGCCCCAATCCCAGCCCTTCAGCGTGTCCGAGCACGATCCTGAAACTGGCCGTTCGAGCTGCCCTGCGCTACGACGCGAACAGATGCAGGGCTGCGTATTGCAAGAGCATGATGGTCTTCCCATCGCGAATTTCGCCAGACCCGATCATCGACAGTGCCGTGTCTATTGCGATCTCGAAGACAGCGATGTCCTCGCCTTCCTCCGCATTCCCGCCGCCCTTCGCGACCCGATCTTCCGGTCGATACCGGCCGACAAAGAAGTGCAACCGCTCGGTCACCGAACCGGGGCTCATAAAGGCATCGAAGACCTGGCGGACCTCCCCGACGCGAAAGCCGGTCTCCTCCGCCGTCTCCGCGCGGATACGGACTTCGGGTTCCGCGTCGTCCAGCAGGCCGGCAGGAACCTCGATCAGCAGATCGTCATGCCCGTTGACGAAGGCGGGGTAGCGGAACTGGCGGGTAAGAATGACCGTGCGACGTTCGGGATCGTATAGGAGGATAGCTGCGCCATTCCCGCGATCGTAGGTTTCGCGCGACTGCCGCTGCCAACTGCCATCCTGTCGCTGAAAGTCGAACACGGTCTTTTTGAGAACGTACCAATTGTCCGACAGGACGGTGACCTCGTCTACCCGCACACGATCGGCGATGCTCATAGCTGCTCCTTGATGCTTGAAGGCAGCGGGTTCCATCCACCCGCTGGACGGCCGCCATTTTCCGTGCAATATCGTGCAGAGTCAATGATTATCGTGCAAACGAGACAAGAATGCTGACCACGGAACGCAAGGCCCTGATCCAGAAGATCCTCCGCCGGGATGGACGGTTGATCGCCAAGACGTTCAGCAAGGAGATCGGCGTGTCGGAGGACACGATCCGGCGCGATCTGCGCGAACTTGCGGGCGAAGGCCTGTTGCAACGCGTCCATGGCGGTGCGCTGCCAGCCTCGCCGGCGGTGGCGGACTTCGCAGCGCGCGAGGAGCTTGGCTCTCCCGCCAAGGTGGCGCTGGGGCGGCACGCGGCCCGCCAAATTCAACCAGGGCAGATTGTCTTTTTGGATGGCGGGACGACGAATGTACAACTGGCGCGGGCATTGCCCCACGATCTTCGGGCGACCATCGTGACCCATAGCCCGAGCATCGCGGTCGAATTGGTGCGGCACCCGCTTGTCGATGTGCAGATTATTGGTGGCCGTCTCTTCAAGCACTCGATCGTCGCAACCGGTGCGGCGAGTGCCGAGGCGATCTCCCGCATTCGCGTCGATACCTATTTCATGGGGGTGACCGGGTTGCACCCCGATCTCGGTGCAACGACGGGCGACGCGGAGGAAGCGGGGATCAAGCGTTTGATCGCGCGCCAGTCTGCCGAGACGGTGGTTCTTGCCTCCCGCGAGAAGCTGGGAGCGGGGTCCCCGTACCAGATCCTTCCACTAGCGGAAATCACGACGCTGGTGACCGAAGATGGCTTACCTTCGGACGTGCGCCACATGTTCCGTCACATGGCAGTCGAAACCATTCCGGTCTGAAAGCGACGCATGTTTTCGCCGGCAAGGCGGACATACTCGCTTTCCCCAACAACCCGCGCGATTTCCCCGGCCAGGTTCAGGATCGGCAAGGATTGCAGCCAGCCGTGCCAAACGCCTCCCCTCCCTGAAAGGGAGGGGCTGGGGGTGGGTTGGCCAGCCGCGCGGACGGAGGTGTCAGGCACACGCTCGGTCACGACTTTGTGCTACGATGGACGTAGGTTTCCGTTCGACACGCCCCGATGGTGGCCAGTCTCGGGGTTTGATATGCAACCGTATGTCACACGTTCAGCGCAAAATCGTGATTGTTTCCGGTGCCCCGGGGGCAGGTAAGACGACACTCGCCGTGCCGCTGGCTCAGCGGCTCGGCTTCCCGCTCTTTTCCAAGGATTTCATCAAAGAGACGCTGACCGACGTGCTTGGTGACGGCAGTGGCGACATCGCCGCCTCCCGCCGGATCGGCAGTGCCTCGATGGAACTCATCTGGCAGTTGGCGAGCAACGCGCCGCAAGCGGTCTTGGAAGCGAATTTCCGACCCTATAGCGACTATGAGCGGGAACGGCTGGCCAGCCTGCAAGCCTCCATCATAGAAGTTCATTGCGATTGCGGCCCCGCCGAAACAGCGAAGCGATTTCGTGAACGGGCCGCCGCCAACGGTCATCATGCCGCTCACCCTCTGAAAGAGCTGCCCGCTGAAATGCTCGCCGAATATGATCGCCCGATGAGAATAGGTCCGGTCATTGAGGTAGACACGCGAAGCCCGGTCGTTCTGGAGTGGGTCTTGGCAGAGGTAAAACGGCTTTCCTGACCGGCAGAAAGTGCCCCAGCAAACGCCGCGCACTTCGGTGGTCGGCAGATGCCACGCGATTTCCTCCGCCCGATTCAGGATCGGCGTCGATTGTAGCAGAATCCTGAGCCTAAGCCGCCAGCGCCAGTTCGCGCATCGCCTGCGCCGTAATCTCCATGCTGCGTTTGCGCGCGGCGTGATCGTAGATCGAGCTCGCGATCATCAGTTCGTCCACCACCCCGGTGCGCTCGACAAACGCGGCGATCTCGCGCGCGACCTTGGCCGGGCCGCCCACCGCCGAGCAGGACAAGACATGATCGAGGATCGCCGCGCCCTGCGGCCCCAGGCTCGCGCGATAGCCCGCGACCGGCGGCGGCAATTGCCGCGGGTTGCCGGTGCGCAAGGCGACGAACGCCTGTTGCTGCGAACTCGCCAGCAATTCCGCCTCGTCATCGCTGTCGGCGGCGAACACGTTGAAGCCCGCCATCACATAGGGCTTGGCGAGCGCCGCGGACGGCCGGAAGGTGCGGCGATAAATATCGATCGCCGCCATCAGCGCATCGGGCGCGAAGTGCGACGCGAAAGCATACGGCAAGCCCAGCATCGCGGCGAGTTGCGCACCGAACGTGCTCGATCCCAGGATCCACAAGGACACATCCGCCCCCGCCCCCGGTGTCGCGCGAATGCCGGTCTGGCCGTCATCGGCGAAATAGCTTTGCAGCTCCATCACATCCTGCGGAAAGGCATTGGCGTCGCTGTCGAGGTTGCGGCGCATCGCGCGCGCGACGATCTGGTCCGATCCCGGAGCCCGGCCGAGCCCCAGGTCGATCCGCCCCGGAAACAGCGCGTCGAGCGTGCCGAACTGTTCGGCAATGGCGAGCGGCGCATGGTTGGGCAGCATGATCCCGCCCGCACCGATGCGGATGGAGGACGTAGCGTTGCCGATATGCGCCAGCACCACCGATGTCGCCGCGCTGGCAATGCCGGTCATGCCGTGATGTTCGGCGGTCCAATAGCGTGTGAAACCGAGCCGCTCGACATGCGCGGCAAGGTCGGCGGCATTGGCCAAGGCTTGCGCAACGCTGCCGCCTTCGATGACGGGGACGAGATCGAGCAGGGAATATTGGGTCATAAGAGGGATGTGGGGAGGCCAGCGGGTGTTTCAAAGCCCCTCCCCTTCAGGGGAGGGGTTTGGGGGTGGGGTAGCGGCGGCGGAGCGGGCTTGATGCCCGCTTCGACGCTATGGTCTGGGCGCAGCGTTTGCTGGACGGCCCCACCCCAACCCCTCCCCTGAAGGTGAGGGGCTTTCCGCACTCCACGCCTTGCCCCCCTCGCCCACCCCGCTTAGAGCCTGCGCGACATGGACCCGCGCCTCGCCCATATCCGCACCTGGATCTTCGATCTGGATAACACGCTCTATCCCGCGAGCGCGCGGCTGTTCGACAAGATCGACGCCAAGATGGGTGCCTATATCGCCGCCAAGTTCGAGGTCGATCTGGTCGAGGCCCGCCGCATTCAGAAGGGCTATTTCCACGGCCACGGCACCACGCTCGCCGGGCTGATGGCCGAGCATGATGTCGATCCGCACGCGTTCCTCGATTTCGTCCACGATATCGAAATGGACGTGCTCGAAGAAAATGCCCCGCTCGCCGCCGCCATCGCGCGGCTGCCGGGGCGCAAGATCGTCTTCACCAATGCCGACACGCCCTATGCCACGCGCGTGCTCGGGCGGTTGGGTCTCGGCGAAAGCTTCGAGGCGATCCACGACATTCATGCGATGGACTTGCTGCCCAAGCCGCAAGCCTCGGCCTATGCCGGGCTGTGCGCGGCGTTCGACATCGTACCCGAGCAGGCGATCTTCTTCGAGGACATGGCCCGCAACCTCGCGCCCGCCAAGGCGATCGGCATGACGACGGTGTGGGTCGACAATGGCTCCGAACAGGGGCCGGACGAGGACCGCAGCTATATCGATTTTACCTGCGCCGATGTGACGGCGTGGCTTCACGAGCATATGGGGGAAGCATGAGCGATCTGCAGCACACGATCGAAGCCGCATGGGACGCGCGCGACACGATCGGGTTTGGCACCACGGGCGCGGTGCGCGACGCAGTTGACAGCGTGCTCGACCAATTGGGTGCGGGCGCGGTGCGCGTCGCCGAACCCGAGGGCGACGGCTGGACAGTCAATCAGTGGCTCAAAAAGGCGGTGCTGCTCTCCTTCCGCCTCAACGATAACAGCCTGGTCGAGGGCGGCGCTGGCGGCGCGCCCGCGTTCGACAAGGTGCCCTCCAAATTCGCCGGCTGGGGCGAGGCCGAGTTCCGCGCGGGCGGCTTCCGTGTCGTACCGGGTGCGGTCGCGCGGCGCGGCAGCTTCATCGGCAAGGGCGCGATCCTGATGCCGAGCTTCGTCAATATCGGTGCCTATGTCGGCGAAGGCACGATGGTCGACACCTGGGCGACGGTCGGTTCCTGCGCCCAGATCGGCAAGAACGTGCACATCTCGGGCGGCGCGGGGATTGGCGGCGTGCTCGAACCGCTCCAGGCCGACCCGGTGATCATCGGCGACGGCGCGTTCATCGGCGCGCGCAGCGAAGTGGCCGAGGGCGTGCGCGTCGGCGAAGGCGCGGTGCTGTCGATGGGCGTCTATCTCGGTGCCTCGACCAAGATCGTCGACCGCGCGACCGGCGACGTGTATCGCGGCGAAGTGCCGCCTTATGCCGTGGTCGTGCCCGGCAGCATGGGCGGCGGCGACGGCAAGCCCGCGCTCTATTGCGCGGTCATCGTCAAGCGCGTCGACGCGCAAACGCGCAGCAAGACCAGCATCAACGAATTGCTGCGAGACTAATTTCCTCCCCTCCCGCTGGCGGGAGGGGCTGGGGGAGGGCAGTCTGCCGCGAGCGCAACGCCGCTATCACATCCCCTCCCCTACCCCCCCGCCAGGGGGAGGGGAAATCTGGCTCGACACACGCAAAGGCTCTGCTAACCGACACGCAAACGATAAGAGGATTCCTGATGAACACCACCCGCTCCAAAACGCTCGACCGAGTCCTCGTGCTGGAAATGGTGCGCGTCACCGAAGCGGCGGCGATTGCCGCGTCGAAGCTGACCGGGCGCGGGGATGAAAAGGCTGCGGACGCAGCGGCGGTCGAGGCAATGCGCGCCGCGCTCAACAACCTCTATATGGACGGCACCGTGGTGATCGGCGAGGGCGAGCGCGACGAAGCGCCGATGCTGTTCATCGGCGAGAAAGTCGGCTCGGCGATCGGCAAGGGCCCCAAGATCGACATCGCACTCGATCCGCTGGAGGGCACCACGATCTGCGCCACCGCCGGCCCAAACAGCCTCGCCGTGCTCGCCATCGCCGAGGAAGGCGGGCTACTCAACGCCCCCGACGTGTACATGGACAAGATCGCCTGCGGCCCGGGCTATCCCGAGGGCATTATCGATCTCGACAAATCGCCGACGGAGAATGTCCGCGCGCTCGCCGCTGCCAAGGGGGTGGAACCGCGCGAGATCATCGCCTGCGTGCTCGATCGCCCGCGCCACCAGAAACTGATCGCCGAACTGCGCGAAGTCGGCTGCGGCATCATGCTGATCGGCGATGGCGACGTCGCGGGCGTGATCGCGACCACCAACCCCGACACCACCATCGACATCTATATGGGTGCGGGTGGCGCGCCCGAGGGCGTGCTGGCGGCAGCGGCGCTGCGCTGCGTCGGCGGGCAGTTCAAGGGCCGACTGCTGTTCCGCAACGATGATGAGCGCGCCCGCGCCGCCAAATGGGGCGTGACCGAACTCGACAAGCAATATGATCTGACCGAGCTCGCGCGCGGCGATTGCATCTTCGCGGCAACCGGCGTCACCGATGGGTCGCTGCTCGCAGGCGTCAAGCGCAAGGGCCATGTGATGACCACCGAAAGCGTGGTGATGCGCGCCAGCTCGGGCACGGTGCGCTGGGTCAAGGGCGAACACCGCATCTGAGGCGAAACGGCCTACCCGAAATCCGTCATGCCGGGCTTGTCCCGGCATCCACCGTGCCGCACATTCCGAACGTAAAGATTCGCGGCACCGTGGACCCCGGCACAAGGCCGGGGTGACGGGTGTGGAGTTTGGGGGCGTTATGCGAACACTGAAAATCCTTCTCGCGGCCAGTGCCGCGCTGCTCCCGGTCGCGCTCGTCGCTCGCCCGCAAGCCGCCCCGGCTCCCGCAGCGCAAGCGCAATCCCCCTACAGCTATGAAGAAGTGATGGTCCCGATGCGCGATGGCGCGCGGCTACAAACCGTCATCCTGCGGCCACGCGGCAAGACCGGCCCGCTGCCGATCCTGTTCCAGCGCACCCCCTATGGCGTGCCCGATGCGCCCCCGGCCAAGGTCCCCGGCAACCAGGTCTCGCTCGACAAAGACGGCTATATCTACGTCTACCAGTCGATGCGCGGTCGCTTCAAATCGGACGGCGTGTTCACGCTGTCGACTGCGGTCCATCCCGGCCAACCCAAGGTCACCGATGAATCGACCGATGCCTATGACAGCATCGACTGGCTGGTGAAGCATGTGCAGGGCAACACCGGCAAGGTCGGCATGTGGGGCGTGTCCTACCCCGGCTTCGCTGCCGCCGTCGCGCTGATCGGCCCGCACCCCGCGCTGAAGGCGGTCAGCCCGCAAGCCGCCTGGATCGATTATTGGAAGTCCGACGATCTCCACCGCAATGGCGCGCTGCGCCTCAGCTACGCGACCGACTGGCTGTCGATGCTCCAGCTCGACAAGACCAAGGACACCGACTTTCAGTATGACCGCTACGACACCTATGACTGGTTCCTGAGCAAAGGCCCGGTCGCGGAAATCGACCGGCAAGTGTTCAAGGGCCAGGTGCCGATGTTCACTGCCCTGCTCGACCATCCCAATCACGATCGCTTCTACACCGATCAGCGCTGGAGCGACAAACTCGGCAAGACGACGGTGCCGACGCTCAACGTCGCGGGCTATTGGGATCAGGAAGACCCGTGGGGCTCCTGGCAGATCTATTTCAAGCAAGCGCAGAACGACCCCGATCATCTGGCGACGATGGTGGCGGGGCCATGGGCGCATGGCTGGTGGCAAGGCCCGACCGCCGCGCTGGGACCAATCCCGTACGGCGTGCCGAGCGGCCCACAATTCCAGGAACAGATCCAGGCGCCGTTCTTCGCCTATTGGTTGCACGGCACCGGCCCGCGCCCGACCTCGGGGGTGAAGAGCTTCCAGAGCGGGAGCTGGACGTGGAAAAGCTATCCCGGCTGGCCCGTGCCCGGCGCAAAAGCGACCGACCTCTATCTCCACGCCGATGGCTCGCTCTCCTTCACCGCACCCGCCGCCAGCGAAGGCTGCCGCGACTATGTGTCGGATCCGGCCAACCCCGTCCCCTTCCGCCCGCGCCCGATGTCGGGCACCTATCTCTCGCCCGATTGGTCGTGGTGGGAAGCCGCCGACCAACGCTTCCTACAGGGCCGCCCCGATGTGCTGAGCTACACCAGCGCGCCGCTTGATGCCGATCTGACGGTGACGGGCAGCGTGCTCGCCGAGCTCGCCGCCGCCACCAGCGGCACCGACAGCGATTTCGTCGTCAAGCTGATCGACGTCTATCCCGAAGATGCGGTCAAGGCCCCCGAACATCCCAAGCCCGGCGATTATGCCAAGTCGCTGAACGGCTACCAATTGCCGATCGCGATGGACGTCCGCCGCGGCCGCTTCCTCGCCAGCGACACCACGCCGCAAGCGCTGGTGCCGAACAAGGTCACGCACTGGGACGTGCCCTTGCGCGAACACGACCATGTCTTCCTGAAGGGCCACCGCATCATGGTGCAAGTGCAGTCGAGCTGGTTCCCGGTAATCGACCGCAACCCGCAAAGCTTCGTCCCCAACATCGCCCGCGCCACGCCTGCCGATTTCGTCAAGGCCACGCAGCAGGTGTGCGCCGGATCGAAGATCGTGCTGCCGGTAGTGCGGTAGAGTCTCCCGCCCACGCCGGATCGCGCCGTAGCAAGCGGCTGGCGCGGCTCAGGGTTTCGCGGCGGGGCTTGGCAAAACGCGGATCGTAACCGGTGCTGTGCCAAAGACTTCGGCGGCGCGGGCTTTCAATTGGTCGAGCGACAGCGCGGCCAGCGCGCTTTGATAGCCACGCGCGCGCGCCAACGCGTCGGGCTGCGTCTGCGCCCAGTCGAGCGCATTGAGCCACCAGGCGTTGGTCCGCATATCAAGCGCGGCGCGCGCTTTCATCGGTGCCGTCACGCGCGCCAGTTCCTCCGCAGTCGGCCCCAATTCGCCGAGTGAACTCGCAATCGTGCGAAGCGTCCGTTCGGCAAGCGGAACGTCGCCGGTGGCGACTTCGACGATCGCACCGATATAGCCAAAGCCGCGCACACTGGTCGATGCCGCATATAAAGGCGCGGGAGAATAGGTCGCACCCGACGTCTGGCGCAGATCGTTGAAAAGCCGGGTCCGCAGGATCTCGTCGAGAACAGCCTGGGAAATACCGTCATTGGGGTCGAAGCCGTCGTGCGCCCGCCAAGCCGACACCACCAGCGCACGCCCGGCATCGCCGTGATGGGACCACACGATCGGCTCGCCGCCCGTCGGGAACTTCGGATCGGGCCCGGCGTCGTGCAGCGGCTGGGCGCGGCGCGGGGGGAGTGCGCCGAGCGTTTCCGCAGTCGCCGCAATCGCTTTATCGACATCGATATCGCCGACGATCGTGACCTCGATCGGGGCATCGGCAAGGATCGGTGCGAAACGCTGCCGGCTCTGCGAGAAACTCAATCCGGCGACGTCGGCCAGATCGAGCGGCGCGAACCGCAGATCGCCGTTGCTGAACACCGGCCAGTGCCGTGCAAAAGCCGCCATCGCCGTCGCGTCCGCCTTTTGCAGCGCCGCCTCTACCCGTGCTTGCACCAAGGCGTCGGCATGCGGATCAAAATCGGGCTTGCCGACAAGATCCGCCCAAAGCCGAAGCTGATCGGACAACGATGCCGGGTTATTCTGCCCCTTGAACTGGACGACATTCGTTCCGAGCGCGACCGAATCGACCGACACTTGTGTCGCCCGCAAACCCGCGAGCAATTGCTCGGCGCTCAGCCCGGCGACGCCGCCGAGGTACAGCATCGACAGCGGCGGCGCGACCGGGCGTTCGCCATGTGGCATGGCCAGCAACCCGCCGCCCAACCGCATCGTGGTCAACACCTCATTGGCGCGGAAATCGGTATGTTTGATGTTGAGCCGGACGCCGTTCGCAAATCGTATCTGTTCGACACCCAGGTCATCGACATGATGCCGCTCGACGACGGTGCCCGCAGGCCCGGGAACGGGCAATTGCTTGGCGACGGCGAGGGTGAGATCGCGCGTCGGCAGCGGACCGCGATGCGCCAGGGCGTAAGCATCTCGCACAAGCGCCGAGGATGCGGGCAATGCCTCCGAGCCGGCAACCGCGATCGCCGGCGGCGTTTCCCGCCACACCGCATTATAGGCCGCCGCGATGTCCGCCGGGGACGCAGCGTTGAGCACTTCCGAGATGCGCTGGAAGTTCCGCTCCGGAAGCACAAAGACCTGGCGATCGGCATAGGCAGCCACAATGCCGTTGGCGAGTTCGGACGAGGTCCGCGCGGCGGCGCGCAACGACGCACTGCGTGCGCCCTTCAAGGTATTGGTAACGGCGCGATCGACTTCCGGGACGGTGAATCCCGTCACCAGCGGTCGGCGCGTCTCCTGCTCGAGCAGCGTCAGCGCCTCGTGCCATTTGCCGGTACGGAAATTCGCGGAGAAGGAATAAAATTCGGCGAGCTCAGGCCAGCGCGAGGTTTGGAAAGAAACCGAGGCGATCGGAACCTGCGGGCTGGTCAACACCAGCCGCTCGAGCCGATCGCGCACGATGGCCATGCCGAGCGTCGCCAAGATCGCATCGTGCCGCGTCGCCGCCGTCGGCACGACGTTGGGCTGCGGCTTTGCCACGCCAAGGGTCAGCAAATCGGTAAGTCCGGCTTCTTGCACGACGGATGCGGACGCGGTGCGCGGTTGAAACAGCACGGGCTTGAGCGCGGAAATCGGCGCGGACGGCCGTTTCCAGCTTGCAAACGCAGCCTCAAGTGCCTTGCCGGTTTCGCTCGGGTCGACATCGCCCACCACGACGAGAAAAGCGGTGTCGGGCCGATACCAACGGTCATGAAACGCGCGCAACTGGTCCGCCGTAATGGTATGAAGCGAGGCCAGCCGTTGCGCAGGCTTTTCCCACAAATAGGGCAGTTCGGGATAGAATTGCTGCCGCAGCGCCCGGGCTGCGCGTGTTGCCTGCGTCTCGCCGCCCGCAATCTCCGCCCCCACCACACCCTTTTGCCGCTCAACCTCGTTGGCGTCGAACAGCGCGCCATCGCTAAACCCGCGCAGGAATCGCAGCGCGAGCGCCAGCTTCTCGGTCGTCACTTGCGGGATCGAAAGGCTGTACACTGTGCCGCGCGCAGAAGTCGCGCCGTTGACATCACCCCCCAATTGCAGACCGGCCGATTGCAATTGCGCGATTGCATCGCCCTTGGGAAACGTCGTGGTCGCGCCGAACGCCATATGCTCGACGAGATGCGCAAACTCCTTTTCGTTGGCGGACTGCTGCGCGGTGCCGACCGCAATATGATATTCGACGACAGCGACCCCCTTGGGCTCGGCGCTGCGCATGACCGCGTAGCGCAGGCCATTGGCGAGTTCGCCGTAGTGGATCGCGGGATCGGGGGTCTCGCCACGCTCTTCGGCAACCCATAACGGAGTTTGTGCGGACGCGCAGGGCGAGCCAATCACCGCGAAGGCCACAGCGACCACCCAAAGCCTTCGCATCCGCCCGTTCCCTATTCGCGCGCCAAGCAGGCCGGGGGGCGTAAGCCACCTCCCCCTTCCGCTCGATTCATGTCGCTATCTTGTTATTTTTGAAACTTTAAAAGTGATTCGTAAACTATCAAAACGACCGCGTTAAACAAACCAATGCCGTTCAAAACACCGCCGACAATGCGACGGTGCGACATCCAAGGGGCGGCTTGCGATCCCCAATTTTCGGCATCGGTTCATTCCCGCTTGCGACGGCGCAAACGACAGCGGAGTGGGTCGCCAATTCGGGTCTCGCGGCCTAGATCGCTCGACGGTGCGCTTGACGCTCATGCTCGTAGCGGCTTGGGCTGCACGCGCCTGATCCGCTATGAAAGCAATCTCTTATGACGCTGTCAGACCTCCTCGTACCCACTTACGTGCAGATGCTCGGCGCGTTGTCGAAGTGGCTTGCCAAAGCTGAGGCCCAGCGACCGACCGGCGGCGCAGACGCCTTGTTGGGCGCGCGGCTCGCGCCGGACATGTTTCCTTTGGCGACCCAGGTGCGCTTCGCATGTCGGCAAGCGCAGGAAGGAGTCTTCCGGCTGTTGCAACGAGACTTTCCGCCGTCGTTGCAGATCCTGCTGGACGAAGGGCGCAACGCCGACGAGCGGCCGGGCACCGTGGCAGACGCACAAGCCCGGATCGCGGAAACGCTGGCGATCGTAGAGTCCGCCGGGGCAGCGGGCATCGCAATTGAACCTGCGACCCCAATTGCCCATGCTCTGCCGAACGGCATGATTTTGGACCTCACTGCGCAGCAATACGCCCGCGACTGGGCGCTGCCACAATTCTATTTCCACGTGATGACTGCCTATTCGATCCTTCGAGCTCAAGGCATTGATCTCGGGAAAGCCGATTACGCCTCACATATGTTCCAATATTTCCGCGCCCCTGCAGCGTCCTGAGGCTGGCACACAGGGGCGCAAATCGCTCCGATGCGGGATGGATGTTTCTTGGGAGCCCCAGACATTCAGTGCGGCTGTAGGCCGCACTCGTTCATCGCGGCGCTGCCCCATGATCGCGCGATCGACGCCGCTGCGCTTACTGAGCGTGGCGAGGCTCGAGCCACCCGCCATCGGCCAACCAGTCGTGCAGACGGTCCGGCCAATGCAGGATCGAGATGCGGTTCGATTCGTCCAGATTGAAGGCATGGCCGCTCTCGGCATACATATGGAGTTCCGCCGACATGCCATTGGTGCGCAACTGTTCATACAGCGCCACAGAGGGTGCAGCACAGCATGGGTCAATGGATCCCGCAACAATGAACGCTGGCGGCGCTTGCTTGATCGCTTTGGCGGGGATTCCGCGCGGCCCCGGGAAAACCAGGATTTGAAAGTCCGGCCGTGCCAGCTCGGTATCGATCGCGTCACGTTTCGGACGACCAGCAGGCTCGGGATTGTCGGCGATCAGCGAGACAAGCTCGCCGCCGGCCGAAAAGCCCATGACGCCGACCCGCTTAGGATCGATGCCATAACGCGCGGCATTGGCACGAACCCATCGCACCGCACGTCGCGCGTCATCGGCGGCATCGCCTTCCACCGAATAAGGCGAGCCAGGCTCATTCGCGAGGCGATATTTAACGACGAAGGCCGATATCCCCATCCGGTTGAGCGCCACTGCGGCCTTGGTCCCCTCATTGGTCCAGACAAGCAATTTGTGCCCGCCGCCAGGAAAGATCACCACTGCGGCACCGCTATTGTGATCGCGGTTGGCCGGATAGGCGATCACCGATGGCCGGTGGATGTTGCGCACCCAATAGTCGCGACCGATTTCCGCTTCCGTGCTTCGCGCGCCGACGCCCGGCGCGCCCGTCGGCCAAAGCGGCACGCTTGCCGGTATGGTGGACTGTTCGACGGGAGGATCTTGCGCGATGACCGGCACGGAAGCGGCTAACGCAGTCAACACCACGATTGCGCGAATCATCATTGTCTCATCCTATCCGGTCGGCTCAGGCAGGCCCTCACCATCGCTTTGGCAGCGAGCAACGGGCTTTGATAGCGTTTACGTGGCGTAGCGGATCTCGAGCCGACAGCGCTCCTCCTCGACCGGAACCGGTTACCTGCGGCCGGTGAGGAACTGCGCGACTTTATACGCATCCGCGACACTGTTGGTCCGCGGGTGGCGACACATCTGACACCCCAACCGCAGCCGTGAAAGCGGACCGCCTTGCAAACCGCGCAAGCGGGCGGTTCGCTCGCCGCAATCTTTCAGGTCGTGCGTGCGCCGTCGACTGGCGCTTCAGAAGTGGGGATCGAAATTGAAATAGATCGGGTTCGACAGCGCGATCATCTTGCCGCTGAGCAGGCTCGAAACCGGCACTTGCGGATAGGGGGTTTGCGGGCCTTCGACCTCGACGCGGTAATAGCTGCGCCCCTTTGCGGCGGGCGTGTCGGCGAAGGTTACGGCGTTGCTCGCGGGGTCGGTGTCATAGGTGCCGAGCGGATCGCCATTCTTGATCACGCGGACGTGATAGACCCCACCGCGCACGCCGCCTCCGACAAGGCGCACCTGAAACGTGACCGGCTTTCCGGTCGGGCGCGCATTGTCGCCCATCATCATGTCCATACGCCCATCCCCGTCGAGATCGGCGCGTAGCTCTACGCGCGGGTCGTACGGATTGGCGCTGATCGACACGCGGCCATTGGTCAGCGCGTCGACCACGCCCCTGGCATCGCGTGTCTTGGCGAACACCCAGGTGGTTGGCGAGCCGACATAGTTGGCGCTGCGTTCGCCGGTGTGGGACGTCTTCTGCTCGGGCGTATCGGGTGTGCCGTGATGCGAATCGCTGCCGCCGCGACCGGTGAGCTTGCGGCCCGATTTGAGCATGTCGTCCCAGATCATGATGGCAGCGGCATTGTTGGGCCAGATCGCCGAGTTCCACACTTCCAGCGAATCGAGCATGTCGAAGCTGAAACCGAAATGGTCCTTGCCGGCGGGATGGTTGCCCGAAAGGTGAATGCCGAGCGCTTTCTTGACCGCAAGGATGTTCGCGTCCCGCGCATCGCGCACATCGAACAGGCGCTGATGGTCGTAGGGCTTGGCCGAGAACACGTTGCCGTGGCCGCGCTCGGTCGTCCATTCGGCACCGTAGAGCAGGATCACCGACTTGGATTTGAATTCGGGATCGCTCCAGGTGTTGTGCGCGACATCACCCGCGACGTGATTGTCGTGATCGGTGATGGCGAGATAGTCGAAGCCCGTATCCTCGGCGAATTTGATGATCTTCGCTTCGGGATTGTTGGTCGAATCCTTGCTGTGGCGCGAGTGCAGATGGAGATCGCCCTTGAGCCACTGGCCATCGGTCAGGCTGGCGACCGGCGGGATGCGCGGGGAATCGCCCGCAGCGGCAAGCAACGGCGTTTGTGCCAGGACGAGCGCCAGCAGAGTAAGACCAACACGCACGGCAGGATCCTTTCGAACAGAGAAAGCGGCGCGCGGCGTGATGGCTTCACGCCGCGCCCGCGTCAGAAGCGGTAGGTGAGCGAGCCGCGGTAGTTGCGCTGATAGAGCGAACTGCCGATGTAGACGGGCTGCCCGGCCTGGCTGTTGTCGATCGTGCCCGCGCGCGGGTTGCCGTTGACCAGGCCAAAGGCATTGGTGACGTTCGCGACGATCAGCCCGAATTGCAGTTTTGGCGTGATCTGGAATTGCGCGTCGAAATCGACCGACCAATAGGATGGCAGCCGGATCTGGTTGGCGACGTCGGTATAGAGCGCACCAACATAATTGACGTCCGACTGGAGCCGCACCTTGCGGTCGAACAGCGTCAGGCCCGGCGTGATGCGGAAGGTATTGTCGGGCACGCCGTTGACGCGGTGGTGCGAATAATCGGTCAGCACGCCCGCGCTGTTGGTATAGACGAACTTGCTGAAGCGATTGTCCTGCCAGGTCCAGGAAGCGTGCAGATCGAACCAGTCCGTCGGCCGCCACGTCCCCTCAATCTCGGTGCCGGTGGTCTTGGTGTCGCCATAGACCGTGACCGGCGACAACAGGCCATTGGCGAGCTTCTGATAATCGCTGATCGCGTAGCTGTTATATACCGTGCGGAAGGCCGTTGCGTAGAGATCGATCTTGCCGCGCGAATATTTGACCCCGCCCTCGAGCATGTTGAGCGTCTGGACGACGGGCGCAGCATTGGCGTTGGTGATGAAGCTCGACACCGCAGGAAGCCGGAAGGTGTCGGTATAGCGCGCGAACACGCCGAAAAACGGACGGACCTGATAATTGGCGGCCGCGGTCCAGCCGACATGATCGTATTTGCGCGAAAAGGGCGTGAACACCCCGGTGCCGACGCCGACCGAATCGTCGGCGCTGGTCGGGCTCTGGCCGAGATTGACCTTCTTGGTGCCCTCGACCTGCCCGCGCGTTTTGATCTGCTCGTAGCGCACGCCGCCCTCGAGCCTGAACTTGGGGGTCAGCTGCCACTCGTCGCTGGCATAGGCTGCGATATTGTCCGAACTACCGCTCGCATTGGCATATTCGGCACCGTATTGGATGACGCCATTGTCACTGATCTTGAACAGCTTGTTGCCCTTCGCGTCAACGAGATAGGCGTCGAGCACTTCGGCATGCGGCTTGACGTCGGTCAGCACGGCGGCGCTGAGCGCGTTATAATCTTCCTGCTCGCGCGCATAATAGACGCCGAACGCCAGGTTGTGCGTGCCGAGAAAATCGACCTTGCCGACCAATCGGGTGTCGGTGATGAATTCGTCGAGCGGCACGGTGTGCGTGCGCGCAAGGTCGATCAACGCCAAGCCGTTGCCGTTCTGATTGGCGAGATTGAAGGCCGCACCACTGTCGCGGTAGATTAGGGCATAGCTCGTCCCGGTCGGGGGTTTGCCGAAGGTGCTGGTCAGCAGCGCGCTCGCCGACGCGGCGACCGAATAGGGCGTGATGCTGTTCCGCTGCGTCCAGCTCGTGCGATAGCGGACATTCTCCTCGACCTTGAAGCTGTCGGTAATGTCGTAATGCGCCTGGAAGCTGAGCTGCGTCAGTTTGACGCTGCTGCCGACGCCATTGTCGAACTTGACCGTGCCGTTCGGCGTCAGAAAGGTGAAATAGCGCGTGTCGGGACCGACGACATTGTCGACCTTATTGTCCAGTCCAACCACATTGGCCGGCGTCCCGTCGGCATTGGCCTGATAAATGCCACCGCCCCAATAGCCAACGCGCTCGTCGATCCGCTTTACGCCGAAGCTGATCCCGCCGCGCTCGAACTCCTTCGACAGGTTCAGGCGGATCTGGCCGCCACGATCCTGCGTGAAGCCCGAATTGTGCGGACCATCCGACACGCGGTAATAGCCGCCGGTGAAAAAATGCCACCCGGTCGCGCCAATCGGCCCGCCGATCCACCCGTCGATCCGGTGCGAATTGTAGCTCGCCGCTTCGTAGCGCGCGAGTGCTTCGAGCGTGTCGCCGCCCTTGCGCGTGATGAAGTTGATCGCAGCGCCCGGCGCATTCGAATAGAAGATCGCCGAGGGTCCGCCGCGCACCACTTCGATCCGCTCGACGCTCTGGTCGATGCGCAAAGACTGGTCGCCGTTGAGCCAGCCGAGCCCCGGGTCGCCCTGGATCGGGATGCCGTCCTCGAGCAAGGCGACGGTCTGATAGCCGTCGCTCGGGATGCCGCGCACGCGCACGCCGCCGGCGACTTCACCCGAGGTCGGTGCGCTGTAGAAGCCCGGCACCTGCTTGAGCGCCTCAGCCACGCCGATCGGCGCGCGGATGCGCAGATCCTGGTCCGAGATCGTCGAGATCGCATAGCTCGTCTCGACCTTGCGTTGGCGCGACGTGCCCGCGCGGCCGGTCACGACGATATCGTCACCATCGGCGACCTGCGTCTTATCCGGTTCCTGCTGCGCCGCCATGGCCTGATCGGCCACCGCATTGTGCTGCGCTTGCGCTGGAGTGGCGATCGCTGTGCCAGCCAGCAAGGTGGCGACCAGCGTCGATCGATGAACGATGGAATGGATCATTATGCGCCCCGAATGATTCGTGTCGACGCGCATATGATAGTATTCGGTATCGTTTTTATGACAGGTCGGGAATTGTCCCGTCAGGCGTCGGCCGATAGCGCAAGGCCCGAAGCCACAGTCGTCTGGGGCGTCGGCGGCACCCTTCCCAAATCGGGATGATAATAGAGCGAGCGAAAAATATAGGTCAGATCTTCAAAGACTTCCTCGCGCGAGTCCGCGTCTTCCTTGAGCATTTCATCCACCGAATAGGCGATCTCCACCGCCAGCCGCGTACGGCGGCGGACCAGCTCGCGCGGCACGCCAGGCAGATAGGTCATGTAAACGTCCGTCATCAGATCGGTGACAAAATGATGCGAAGCGAGTCGGATGTGGGTGAGGCTCGGCACTGCACGGAGGGCGCGCATAATCCAGATCGCGCCTGGCTGCTGACGCGTGATCGCGTCCATTTCGCGAACCAGATCTTCGATATGATCGACCAAGGTATCGTATCCCGCATCCCGATACCGGTCGATCCAGCGGGTCAGGGCTTCATTCTGGCGCTGCATCAGTCGTTCCGCCAATGCCTCGATAACGGCATATTTATCATCGAAATATCGATAGAATGCAGGAGAGGTCAGCTTGGCGCGCTGGACAATCAGGTTGCTCGAAATCCGCTCGATGCCAACCTCCTCAAGCAGCGTTTCCGCAGCCGAAAGCAGGAGCTCATAGGTTTTGCGCGACCGCTCCTGCATCGGCTTGCGATGATTGCTCAATACATCTCTCCTGTCGCGACCGGCGCGCTTCTCACGACCAGAGCATAGCGACAAGGCGATATTGATAGCTATCGTTTCTTGATGTCAACCGCGCGCGCGAATCCCGACCGGCACCGTCACGTTGGCGGCCGGTGGTTTCGCGGTCAGGGGCGACATCGCATGATCAGCGAAGGACGCTGTTTGTAAACCGGTCAATCACAACGGATTGCCCAGAGCACGGCCCCTGGCGCGATCACGCGCCCAATCGGACGGTCCTCGATCGCATCTTTCCACCGCCCCGCAAAGGGTAACGCCTGCGGCACATCACCGAAATTCGCAACGAGTACGACCGTATCGCTATCGCCGCCGCGTGACACGACCAGCAGGCCCGGCACATCGGCCTGCACGTTTGTAGCGGCCTTGGCGTCGAACGCCGGCAAGGTGGCCCGCACCGCGAGAAGCCGCTTGGTCAGCGCCAGCCATTCCGCCCCAGCGCCCTTCCCCGCCGCCGCGCTATCCGCGCGTGACCAGTCCATCGGCGGCCGATGCAGCCAGCGCGCATCGTCCGGCGCAGCGGGATCGACATGGTTGGGCAGCCCGATTTCGTCGCCCATGTACAACATCGGCATGCCTGGCAGCGCCAGCATCGTCGCCAGCAGCAAGCGGTAGCGGCCGAGCGCTTCTGGGCCCTTAGTGCCAACCAGCGAGGCGAGCATCCCGACGGTACTGGCGGCCGCGCCGGGGCGGGCCTGAAAGCGGCGGCCATCGCCGAACCCGCCCACACCGGTGTAGAAATCCGAAATACGATCCAGCGCTTCGGCGGACACCCGCCCATTGAGTGCGGACCAGATGATGTCGTCATGACAGCGCAGGTAGGTGAGCCACGCCGTATCGGGCCGCGTCAGCACGGTATCGCGAACCAGATCGCCGACGATCGCCGCGTCGCCCGTCGCCAACGCCACCCATAACGCCGCCATCACGCCATTGTGATAGGCAAGCTGCGCCGCGCGCGTGCCATCCTGTGGCTCGATATAGGGCAGCACGTCGGCGGTGCGTTCGATCGCTTCCGCCAACAGCGCGACACCGGGCGCGGCGATATCGAGACCGGCGCGGAGCGCGGCAACCAGCGTATGCGTTTCCGGCAGGTTGCGCGATACGCTCCCGCGCCGCTTCCACAGATAGGGGGCGCTATCGAGGCGAAAGGCATCCACGCCGATGTTCGACCAGAACAGCAACACATCGAGCATTTCGCGAAAGACCGCTGGGTTCGACCAGTCGAGATCCCATTGAAACGGATAGAAGCTCGTCCAAACCCACCCGCCGAGCGCGGGCTCATGCGTGAAATTGCCCGGCGCGGTATCGGGGAAAACCTCGTCCAGATCGCGCTCCCAGGCGGCGACTTCGGCAGCGTCGTCGACAATGCGGTAATAGCCACGCATCTCGCGATCGCCAGCCAGTGCGGCCTGCGCCCAGGGATGATCCCGCGCGGTGTGGTTCAACACACAGTCCATCGCCAGCGCCATGCCGCGCTCATGCAGATCGGCGGCCAGCGCCCGAACGTCGTCCAGGCTGCCAAGCGCGGGCTCGATCGCGCGATAGTCCGCGACCGCAAAACCGCCATCGCTGTGCTCCGACTGGCCCAATGTCATGGGCAAGGGATGGAGCAAGCGGATGCCCAGCGCTTCCAGCCATGGCAATCTCTGCCGCAACCCGGCGAGGGTCGCGGCGAACCGATCGACATAGAAGCTGTAGCCGACCATGTCGGGCGCACCGAACCAGGCGGGATGCGCCGCCCGGTCGGCGTCCAGCGCGCGCAAGGTCGGCGATCTGGTCCCGGCGGCGGCGGACACCGCCGCCGCGATACGGTCGCGCTCCACCGGCCAGGCAGGATGGCCTTGGTAGAGCGGTTCCAGCAGATCGAACAACGACTGCAACGTCTCGCTCATCGGGCCAGCATTTGGCGGAAGAAGGCCGCAGCTTCGCCGTACACTTCGCGCGATTCCGGCAGATCCGGATCGCGCTCGAAATCGCCGTGCGACAAGCCCTCATAGACGTTCAAGTCGCTAACGCCCCCCGCCTGCTTCAGCTTGCGATGAACCCTGATGGTGTTGGAGAGGAACAAATCGCGGGTGCCCGTCGTCAGCAAGGTCGGCGGAAAGCCGGTGAAATCGGCATTGACGGGCGACAGCTCCGGGTCGGCCATGTCGTGACCATTCGCATAGAGTCGTGCGGCCGCGCCTAGTAGTCCGTCATAGGACACCAGGGCATTGTCGATATGGTCATTGGTGAAATAGCTGTCCCCGACCTTGTCGAGTTGCGCCCACGGCGTGCCCGCCCACAGCGCACCGGGCAGTGGCAAATGATGCGCCTTGGCGCGCACCACCAGCGCCAGTGTCATCGCCCCACCAGTCGACGATCCGAACACGCCGACACGCTTGGCGGGATATTGGGCGACGACCGCCTTCCACACTGCCTCGGCATCATCGATCGCGGCCGGATATGGGGCGTCCGGGGCCATGCGGTAATCGACGCTCAGCACTCTAAAGCCACGCCCGGCGAGCAAGATGGCATCGCGTAGCCCGGCTTTGCCGGGGGCGAAAACATACGCGCCGCCGTGGAAGTTGAGCAGGATGCGGTCCCGGTTCTCCGACGGCACGGTTTCTGGCTCGACCCAGAACACCGGCACGCCGTTCATCCGGTCTGCGCGGATCGTGACCTTTTCGCGGGCCATCAGCGCCGGCAACGCGGTTTCAATGTCGGCGGCGTAAGTTTTGACCAACGCGCGCCACGCCTCCGCCGATGCCGGATGCTGATCCCAGCTCGGGTTCATCGGCGATCCGATCAGCCGTTGTAATTCAGGGCTAACCGTTTTCGGCACGGGCAAAGGCCGCGGTGGAACGACGACGGTCTCGTCCATCGCTGCCGCCCTGTCCGTCGCCCCGACCGACACAAGCACCGTGGCCATCGCCGCCACCGCAAACGCTCGCCCGCGCATCAAAAACGCAGCGTCGCGGTGGCGCTGATGTTGCGCCCGGGGAAAGCGCGCGCGGTATCGATGCCGTCAGCCGGCACGCTGTCCGGCACCTGGCCGACCTCGGTAATTGCGATCACGTCGAACAGGTTCTGGACGTTCACCGAAAGCCGGATCGCTGGCGTTATCGCATAAGAGGCGAAGGCATTTGTCATGACATATCCCGGCATCTTCAGCGTGTTGACGTCAGCCGCGTAGGACGAGGTGGTGCCGGTGACGTTTGCGCCGATGTCGAACCGGTCGGTCCTGATCGAAGGCGTCGCCTGGAAGATCAAGGCCGCCTGGCGATACGGGATGTTGCCGTTCAGCGCCGGGGTTACCTGGCTCTCGGTAATCCGGGCATGGGTATAGGTGGCACCGGCCGTAAGGTGGAAAATGCCGCGATCGACCCCGCCTTCGAATTCCACGCCGTAAGACCGATATTTGTTGTTGATGATGGCTTGCTGCGGGATGACGATTTCATTGGCCTCGGCCGTGGTCGCGCGGAACGCCGTCAGGTTGACATAGGCCCCGCCTCGCCGGAACTTGATGCCCGCTTCCTGCTGATTGACGAAATTGACCGCGACTTCGTCCGCGACGCTGCCATCGGCCCGCACGCCGCCACCAAAGAGAATACGGTCCGCGTTGAACCGCGCACCGCGGCTCACGCGTGCGAAGAGCGCCAGACTCGGCATGACCTCATAGTTTGCACCGACCGAGTAGGTGAAATAGTTCTTCCGATAGTTGACGGGTGACGATGCCTGGGGATTGACCACGGGCACGCTGCGTTCCGGCGTCTGAATAATGCCGTCCTGGTTCACATCGACCACGCTCAGCCCGTTATTCGAGGCGTAATGTCCGCTGGCCCTCGAACTGTTGAAACGGACGCTCCCGTCCAGGTTCAATTTACCAATTTTGTACGAAACCGCCAGATAAGGGGCATCGATATTGTAATCGACATTGTAATAACGCTGGCAGCAATTGCCGAACACCGGTTCGCCATAAGCGATGAGTCCGTTTTGCGTAACCGACTGACCGGCCGCATTATAGACGTTCAGCAGCGCCGCATCGCGCCCCTTCACTTCCTGAAGATAGCTGTTCCAGTGCCAATCCATCTGGATCGCCTGATAGGATTTGAAATAGCCGGCCGTCACATTGCCGGTGCCGCCACCGGCGCTGAAGTCGCGGTTCAGCGTCAGGATGTTGGTGGCATTGGTGAAATCGTTCAGCGTCACCCCGAAGGTCAGTGCGTTGATGCCGAGGCCGTTGCCATTGAGACCCGCCGGGTTGGCGATGACCTGCCCCGCATTTGGCCCGTTGGCATAGCGCAAGGTGGCTCCGACACCGCCGATTTCGCTCATCAAGGTGGTCAGCGGCGCGACCCGGCCCGGATAGGAGGTGGCGAAGCTGCCCGAATTGCTCGCAACGTTGAACTTGTCCTCGATGTGCCAGCCGCCGCCCAGATCGAATGATGCATCGGCACCGCCGCCGCGCGTCTTGACGCGGTAGCCGTCGCCCAGATCGGAGACGATCCGCTGCCCGCCGCTGCCGATCGCAATGTCCGAGCGGAAATAGGGCGACAGCGACGTTCCCGACCGCACGTCAAAACCCGGGAAGGACGAATAGGTCGGGTTCGCAGCGGTGCCGGTTACCCGAATGGGTGTCGGGACATAGATGGGCGAGCGATCGTCGAGATATTTGAAGTTCAGCCGGATGAAGCCGTTGGCGAAAGTCTTGGTGACGTTGCCCTTGATTTGGCCGCCGCGCTCCGACGTATAATCGGCGTTCCGCACGCCATTGCCGACGCGGTAAAACCCGCCAACATGAAACCGCCATCCTTCGCCGAGCGGCGCGCCATAATCGGCGTCGATCCGGGTACGGTTGAAATCAAGCCCCTTGGTGATGCCGACCGTTCCGCCGGCCACGTCGCCGGTTTTGCTGATGAAATTGATGATCGCGCCCGGCGCGTTGCTGGTGAAGGTCGAGGCGGAACCGCCGCGCACCACTTCGACGCGGGAAACACTATAGTCTGGGCGGACGAAGGTGTCGGCGGTCGCGAAGGCGATATCGCCGAAATCCAGCACCGGCAGGCCGTCTTCCTGAAACTGGACGAACTTGCCGCCACCGCTTGCCGCCGGCAAACCGCGGACCGCGATGTTGGCGTTGCTTTCGCCGCCTGAAGATTCGGCGCGCAGGCCCGGAATGTTGCGCAACAGGTCGGCGCTGCCCATTGGGGCGAGCTTGGCGATTTCCTGAGAGTCGACCGCGCTGATGGAGATGCTGGTCGTCAAACGGCGCTCGGGCCGAGCGGTACCTGTCACAATGATATCGGCGGCATCTGTTTTGGCTTCGGGCTCGACGGCCGCTTCCGGCGCGGGCACGGAACTCTGCGCGAGTGCGATCTGCGGCAGAAACGCCAAAGCCGTACCGGCGAGCAAAAGCGTTGCAAGCTTCATGATAACCCCTCCTAGTGTCCGCTGTATTGCGGCTTGAGGGATGCTCATAAGCGCTTCGCAATCGATTGCAATAATTTTTCGCAATCGTTTGTGAAAAGTTTGGATCGATGGTAGCGACCGCCGAAAGACAGGCTGTCACGAACAGGTTGGAGAGGGCGATGCAACAGAAGGCGGATGACGGCACGGGCAACGCGTCCGCAGGGGAGCGCAAGCCGCGCCTTTCCTTGGCGCGCATCTTCCAAATGAATATCGGCTTTTTCGGGCTCCAGTTCAGCTTCGGCCTGCAGCAAAGCAATATGGGGCCGATCTACAGTTACCTCGGGGCCAGCGAGGCGGCGATGCCGCTGCTGTGGCTGGCGGGCCCGATGACCGGGCTGCTGGTGCAGCCGCTCATCGGCGCGCTCAGCGACCGCACCATCAGCCGCTTCGGCCGACGCACACCCTATTTCCTGATCGGCGCAATCCTGTGCAGCCTGGGGCTGCTCGCCATGCCGTACAGCCCGACGCTGTGGGTGGCAGCATCGTTGCTGTGGGTGTTGGACGCCGCCAACAATGTGACGATGGAACCCTACCGCGCCTATGTCGGCGACCGGCTCGATGCAAACCAGCGACCGATCGGGTTCTTGACCCAGAGCGCCTTCACCGGCCTTGCGCAAACCCTGGCCTACCTCGCCCCCTCCATCCTGGTCTATGCGGGAATGAGCCGCGATGCCGTCGACCTGAACGGCATCCCGCACATTACGAAAGCAGCTTTTCTGATCGGCGCGGTGCTGTCCCTTTCGACGATCCTGTGGTCGGTTCTGTCGGTCCGCGAACTTCCCCTGACGGCAGCCCAGATTGCCGAGTTGCGCCGTGCCCCGTTATCGGCCCGTAGCACGCTGCGCGAGATTGGCGACGCGATCCGGGAAATGCCGCCGACGATGCGACAATTGGCGGTGGCGATGCTGTTCCAATGGTATGCGATGTTCTGCTACTGGCAGTACATCACCTTTTCGCTGGCGCGCTCGCTCCACGGCACGAGCGACCCCGCCTCCCCCGGCTTTCGCGCCGCCGCACTTGCGACCGGGCAGCTTGGCGGATTTTACAATTTCATCGCCTTTGTCGGTGCCTTTGCGCTGGTGCCGGTGACGCGGGCATGGGGCGCGCGCAACGTCCATGCGCTGTGTATGGTGGCGGCGGGCGCTGCGATGCTGACGATCCCCGGAATCACCACGCAAAACTGGCTGTTCTTGCCGATGATCGGCATCGGTCTGGGTTGGGCCAGCCTGATGGGGAACCCGTACATCATGCTCGCGGATTCGATCCCACCGGCGCGAACGGGCGTGTATATGGGCATCTTCAACATGTTCATCGTTGTGCCGATGATGATCCAGAGCCTGACGCTGCCCTTGCTGTACAATGGCGTGCTGCGGGGCGACCCACGCAACGTGCTATATCTCAGCGGCGTGCTGATGCTTGCCGCCGCGCTGGCGACGATGCGGGTCGCGCCAGCGCGAACGGTCGCGACAGCGGCCTGACGTCAGGCCACGCTCGACCCGCGCACAATCAGTTGCGGGTCCAGTTGCAGCGATTGCGCGGGTTCGCCCGCAATCCGGCGAAACAGAATCTCGATCAGCGCTTTGGCACCGACCACCAGATCCTGGCGGATCGTCGTCAGTGCCGGGGCGGTATGCGCCGCCAGCGTCACATCATCATAGCCGACCACGGCGACGTCCTGTGGCACGCTCAGGCCGCGCTCGCGCAACGCCCGCAAGGCGCTCATCGCGACCACGTCGGATGCCGCGAAAATCGCATCGGGAGCGGGATGCTCGGTAAGGTATTTGGCAATCGCAAGATGGGCTGCGTCGGGCGTCATGTGCAGGTCCAGCGCCGCTGCCGCCACGCCGGGACCGGCCCGCGACACCGCGTCTTGAAATCCGGCAAGCCGTTCCGCGAACTCGGGCGCGCTCGCATTGCCAAGATACAGGAGTCGGCGTCGGCCAATCGCGATCAGATGCTCGGCTGCACGCGCTCCGCCCAGTCGATTGTCCGATCCGACCGTCAGATAGCGTTGTCCCGGAAGGCGCGCGCCCCACACCACGATCGGGGCATAGCGTGCCGCGACTTTGTCGATCACGTCGCTCTGGTCGGACTGACCGATCAGGATCAGCCCATCGATCCGTCCGCTATCGACCAGGCGGTCAAGCCAGGTGCCATCGTGCGGGATCACCCGCGATAGAACCAAATCGTAGCCCCGTTCCGTCAGCCCATCCGCCAGATGACCGAGCAGCGACAGGAAAAACGGGTCGGACAGGTGCTGCCCGGCCTCGTGCCCAAGCGGCAGCACAAGCCCGATCGACTGCGTACGCTGCAACCGCAAGTTGCGAGCGAGACGGTTGGGTTGAAAGCCATGGGCGTCGGCCAGCTTCTGGATGCGCAGCCGGGTCTTTTCGTTGACCGACGAATGCCCCGATAGCGCGCGCGAAGCGGTCGATACCGACGTACCAGCGGCCTGCGCCAGATCGACAAGGCTTGCGATCGTCGTCACGTCGCCGGACGAGGGTGGAGGCGGCGGAGCTATCATGGGATGCGCCTAATGATGCGGGATGTAGGAACGCTTCGTCTAGGGCAGCGTCGTGAAACGATCAAATATCCTATGCTCTTGCGGTGCAACGCGCGCTCGTTCGCCACGCCGCAGGTCAGGTCGCCGTGCGGCCAGCGGTGCCGGCCATAAGGTCGCCGCGAGCCACCCGTCCCGGAGGCTTGTGTTGCAGTCTGCCGCAAGGCGCCTTGCGCCCGGCCTATACTCGCTACCTCCAGGGGCTACGTCCTACGCAGTTTGGTAGACGGATCAGCTCCGAATCCGCCAGTGCCGCTATATAATACCGCGCCTGTCATGGCACCGTCATTGTCCTGTGGTGACAGCGACCGGCGGCCTCACCCAATCGCCCGCATTTAACGGGACATAGTGAAACGTGATCGATCCCCTTCGTGAGCCGCGCGGATCGATCGCGTTCACCAATCGGGACGATGAGTCGTGATGCAGAAATGGCTTGCGGCGCTGGCATTGGCGTTGTGTGCCGCAGCGCCGATCGCGGTGCGGGCCCAGGATGTGCCGCTCAACGGGATGCACGTGCTTGGTTCCCACAATTCCTACCGTCCGGCATTGACGGAGCAGACGCTTGCCGAGCAGCGGCGCATCCTCGGGGAACACTCCGCCGCAGTCGAATATGGCCACCCGTCGATTGCACGGCAGCTCGATCTCGGGCTGCGCCAACTCGAATTCGATCCCGTCGCCGATCCCTTTGGCGGGCTGTTCGCCGCCCCCTATGTCGGCGATCCTGCCAGCTTCGCCGCTATGCGCCGCCCGGGCGCGAAGGTTTTGCATGTGCCCTTTGTCGACAGGCGCAGCCTGTGCCTGACGCTGGCAGACTGCTTCGCGCAGGTTGCATCGTGGTCGCGCGCGCATCCCGGCCATGCGCTGATCACCGTGGTGGTCAATGCCAGTGACGGGCGGGACGACAATCCGATCATGCCGCAATTGATGCCGTTCGACGCGGCCGCCTTGGCAGCGATCGATACCAGCGCGCGGACCACCTTCGGCACCGCGCATCTCATCACGCCCGATCAGGTTCGCGGTCGATGGCCGACCTTGCGCGCGGGCGTCCTGCATCGCGGGTGGCCCCGCCAAAGCGCCGCGAAGGGCAAGGTGATGCTGATCCTCGACACCAACGACCGTGTGCTCGACGCCTACCGACGCGGCCACGCTTCGCTGCGTGGTCGGGCGATGTTCGGCTTTTACGGCGAAGGCGATGCCGAAGCCGCCATCTTCAACGTACAGAATCCGGTCGAGAACGAAGCGCGCATCCGTCAAGCCGTGGCGCAGGGCTTTATCGTGCGCACTCGCGCCGATTCCGACACGGTGGAGGCGCGCCGCGGGGACTATCGCCGGTTTCAGGCCGCGCTCCGTTCGGGCGCGCAGATCATCAGTACCGATTATTATCCGGGTGCGCCCGACCCGTTGCACCTCGGCTTTGTTGTGAGGCTTCCATGATGCGGCGTATGTTGGGCTGGCTTGCCGTCGTGGCGGTCGCGGCGAGCGCGGTCGGCGATGCGGCGGCGCAGACGCGCGCGCCTTTGACCCTGGAAAAGGTGGTGCTGCTCTACCGGCACGGCGTGCGTGCGCCGTTGGAATCGGAAGCCGCGATCGACGATTTACCGCATGCCCCATTGCCCGCCTGGCCAGTCTCGCCGAGCTTGCTCACCCCGCATGGCGCAGAGGCACTGCGCCGGATCGGCAGTTGGCGCCGGGCGCGCTTCCAGCGTAGCGGACTGTGGCGCGGGCGATGCCCGGCGGCACGCGATTTGGCGATCTGGACCAACACCGCCGCCCGTACCATCGCCAGCGGCGCGGCGCTCGCCAATGGCCTCGCACCGGGCTGCACGGTGCCGATCGGCCACTTGGCCGACGGCCAGACCGACCCGTTGTTCGAGCCGATGCGTATAAGCCCGATGCCATTTGACGGCGCAGCGGCGATCGCCTCGGTCCAGGCCTATACCGGTGGCGTGGCCGCGATGACCGCGCGCAATGCCGCCGCTCTACGCGAGATGGCGCACGTTCTTGGCTGCGACCGGGCTCCTGCCCCCTGCGATCTGGCGGCAGTGCCCGCTACGGTCAGCGTCGGCGACGATGGCCGCGATGTGGCACTGACCGGGCCCATCCGTCGCTATTCCGGCACGGCGCAGGTGCTGCTGCTGGAATATTTGGAGGGGCTGCCGATGGCGCAGGTGGGCTGGGGGCGCGCCACGCCCGCCACGCTCAAACGCCTCGCCGTACTCCATGCCGCCTTATTCGACGTTTACGCGCGGCCGCCCTACATGGCCGCGCGCGTGGCGGGCCCTTTGGCGCTCCGGATCGCGGCGCTTCTGCGCAATCCCGCTGCCCCCAAGGTCAGCATCTTCATGGGGCATGACACCAATGTCGCGGCGCTCTCGGCGCTCTTGGGGGTACAGGTCACCGCCCGCGATTATGCACCGGGCGATCCACCGCCGGGCGGCGCGTTGGGAATCGAGGTGTTGCGCGACGGACGCGGACACCGTTGGGCACGGCTGTTCTTCGAATCCGCCAATCCGGAACAGATCCGGCACCTGGTGCGCTTTTCCGACGGCGATGCGCCAGCGCGTCAGATTTTGAACGTGCCAGGCTGTAGCCGCGCCAGGCGACACGATCTGTGTCCGCTGGCCACATTGACCGAACTGATCGAACGAAGGGCGGTCGGCTAGAACAGGACGCAACGCGGCTTGGCTGGCGATTGTGCGACATGGCAGCTCCGATCGGATTTCGTATCCGATCCGTAACGAAACTGACGCTGCAGTGCACCATCACTGAAACACCCCCCTGTTAGGCGGCCCCGGTCCTGTTCGCGGCAGGCCGCGAAAAACGCTTCGCAGCCTGCCCGACGGGGTTTTTCCTTTTGGGGGTCGCCGTGAAAAATTATCGCCTGACGTTGAAATCCATGTTGGTCGCATCGGTGTTTACGATGCCGATCGCCCTCCACGCCCAAACCACCAAGCCGACCGAGGCTGAGCCGGAGTCCGATACAACCAGCTCCAAAACGATCGTCGTCACCGGCAATCGCAAGGTCGCGCAGAGCCCGGCGCAAGAGCAGGTAGCGTCGCCCAACGCCATCGCGGTACTCTCCCCCGAAACGATCGAGCGCGCGCCCGATGTGAACATCGCTGAGGCGCTCGCACGTCTGCCGGGCGTATCCGTATTCAACGGCGGCCAGGGCAACACCAACAGCGTGTTCGTCGATATCGCCGGTCGCGGGCAGGGCAATTACGTCTCGCTGCGTGGCATGGCGGCTGAATATAACATCAACCTCATCAATGGCGTCGAAGGCGCGCAGGGTATGCCGTTCAGCCGGCAGGTGCCGCTCAACCTGCTGCCGCCCAGCGGCATGCACCGCGTGGTGGTCAACAAATCCTTCCTCGCCACGGAAGACGGCGGCGCGATTGGCGGCTCGATCGATTTCCGCACGCCGACCGCGGCGGATTTCGAGAACAGCTCCGCGTTCAACGTATCGGTGACCGGCCGCCTCAACACGCGCGCGCGGGACTATGGCCAGAAGGCCGATGGCGAAACCGCCTCGCTTGAATTCGCACATGGTTTTGGCGCGTCGAAGGCGTTCACCCTCTATGTCGGCGGCTATTATGACCGCTCCAACTTCACCAACACGATCATCGACGGTGTCTACCCGGCGGCGACCAACGGCCAATGGGCCTATGCCAGCCAGAATAAGGACGGCACCAGCGCCTCGGGTCTGTCGCCCGCGCAGAATCTTACTTCCACCGGTGTGAATGCCGGGTTCACCCAGGGCACCAACCAGCGCTACGGCGGCAGCATCTCGCTCGACTGGGCCCCGAGCGATACCCAAAGCTGGTATCTGCGTGGCACTTATGCCCAGAACGAGATCACGCAGAATTCCTATTACGCGCAGATTTACGGGGACAGCATCGGCCAGACCCAGATCGGCACCAGCGGCGTTTACGCGCCGAGCATCGGCGCGATCCGTCCGCGTTATTATTACACCACCTCACCCGAACAGGCGTTGCTGGCGACCGCGCAGTTCGGCGGCAAGATCACGTTCGGCCAACTGACGCTGCGGCCCAACATCTTCTTCAGCTATGGCGAATATAACGCACCCGACCACGCGGAAATTTCGGCACGCAAACCTAATAGCGGTACGGCTCTCCCGTATAGCGGCTCGACCATGTTCACCTACCAGAACGGGATTCCGCTGCTGATCGGATCGGCGGCGCAATATGCCTATATCAACGACATCGCCAATTATAACGCCCGTCGCTACGGCGATCTCTCGGCGGAATTTAGCAACCAGAGCAAATATGGCGCAAAATTCGATGCTGACGTCAATTTTGATGGCGACTTTCTCAAAACCATCAGCTTTGGTGCCAAATATCGCGATGCCTATCGCAAGCATACCTACAACGACTATTATACGCCGCGGGTCTACAACGCTGCTGGTGCCGAGATAAATTGGACCACTCTGGGGATCTTCGGCGGGAGCGTGCCATCGATCGTGCCGGGCGTTTACAATTTCGCGGCCCCGCTGATCGACCGCGCTGCATATGACCAGGTGTTCAACAAGGCGATCCTCGCGACCTACGGTTCGTTCGCAGCCGCAGACGACAGTTGCAATGATCCCAATCCGGCGATCAAGAACGTCAACAACCAAAATTGTAACACGCAGACCGGACATGAACGCATCACCTCGCTTTATGCGATGGGGACGTTTGAGGCCGGGAAGGCCGAAATTCTGGCGGGCCTGCGTTACGAGCATACCGGCATCACCAATACCTTCTGGGTGCTGCCCACCGACGGCACCGGTGCGGAGATCGCCGGCAATTTTGCATCGAGCAAAACAACCTACGACAAGGTTCTGCCGAGCTTCGCGGTCAATTATCGGCCCACCGGCAACAGCGTGTATCGTTTTTCGGTCTCGCGCTCCTATGTCGCCCCGTCCTTCTTCCAACTTGCCGGTGGTCAGCGCATCAACCGGTCGAGCGGGGGTGCCGAAGCGGGCGGAACCACCTCGATCACCATGGGCAACCCCAATCTGAAGGCGCTCGACGCCACCAACCTTGATGCCTCTGCGGAGTTCTTCAATACCAAGAGCTCTGCCTCGATCAGCGGCTTCTACAAGCACATCACCAATTTCACCTATTCGCGGGTGAACAGCTTCACCAACGTCACCAGCTCGAAGGAAAATGGCTCGACCACCATTTCGCAGCCGGTCAATGGCGGATCGGGCGACGTCTACGGGCTGGAACTCGCCGCCTCGACCATGCTCGGTGCCGCGCCCAGTATTCCGGGCAATTTCATCCTGTCGGGTAACGTCACCCTCGAAGGGTCCAGCGTCGACCCCAAGGGCGGCCTGTCGAGCAACGAACGTTTGCTCAACCAGCCCAACCTGACCGGCAACGCCCAATTGTCCTATGTGCTTGGCGGGTTCGAGGCCGATTTCTCGTATCGCTACATCGGCTCCTACGTGTATCAATATGCGGTACTTGACGGGAAGAGCGACCTGGACGGCTGGGTGCGGGCCAACAGCCAGCTCGATCTTCACGTCGCCTATCGCTATGGTCGCGCCAAGTTCGAAGCCGCGCTGTCGAATTTGACCAACCAGCGTAGCTATTATGCCACCATCGGTCGCTCCAGCTCAACCATCGGTTCGATCGTCGACTCCGGCCGTACTGCGACAGTAAAGGTCTCGTATCAGTTCTGAGGCGTTCACACCGACCGGCGCGCAGGGCCTGACAGGCCTTGCGCGCCGACCTTGATGCTGATCGGCGCGGTCACACGCCGTTGCAGATCGTTTCGTGGGGCTGTGCCTGCGCGGTGAAGAACACCGCGCAGGACTCATCGGCCAGGTGGCCGGTTGGCTCAGAAGCCGTATGACAGCCGCAAATAACCGAACTGTCCGGGCACATCGTAGGTCGTCGTGTCGAAGTTCGCGCCGTCGCAAGTGATGCAGACGGGCGGTTGCTTGTTGAAGACGTTGTTGACGCCTGCGACCAGCTTGAACTTTTGCATCCAGTCTGCCGACAGATACAGTTGCACATCGCCATAGAAAGTTGGCGTCATGCGGTGCTTGGTCGCATCGCTTTCGGTGACGGCGCTGATGTAGCGGCCGGTGAACGACGCCCCGAAATACGGCGTCGCGAAGTCGACCGTGCTGTTGAGCTTGAAGCGAGGAAAGGCCTGATCGACCGACAGGCAACGCTCGGTTCCGACGCATTTCTGCAAGCCGGTAGGCAGCAGCGCGTCATATTTCAGCAGATATGCGGCATTGACGCTGAGGCCAGCGGTGCCGCCGCGGAACCGCGGGGTGCGATAGAGCAAGGTGCCGTCGAGTCCGTTGGTCTTGATCGAGTTCAGGTTCTGCAGGACGGCACCGACCGATGCGATGGTGCCGACGGTCGTGCGCTTGATCAGCGCGCAGCTCGCGGCATCGGCGTTGAACGCACAGCGCGAGAGGATCAGCGATGCCGGTGCCGAGTCGATCGCGTTCTTCAGGCTGATCGCGTAATAATTGACCTCGAGGCTAAGCACGCTGGCCAAACCGCCACGTGCCCAGGACGGGCTGTAGACGCCCCCCGCAGTCCAGGTCTTCGCGGTTTCGGGCTTGAGGTTGATGTTGCCGCCCGAAAAGACGCCGATCTGGCCGGCCGGCTCGGCATAGCTGCCGTTCGCGGGCACCCCATTGGCGATGCAATTCGCCTTCACGGTCGCGTTCGTCTGGAACGAGCCGCCCAGGCCGCTGGTGCACGGATCCTGGATCGTCTGGTCGGACCGCGAGGCACCGGCGTGGAGTTCGCCGATGCTCGGCGCGCGCAGGCTCTCGGCATAGCCGCCGCGGAACAGCAGGTCGGAAACCGGCTTCCACAGCCCCGACGCGGTGAAGACCGTGTTGCCGCCAAAGGTCGAATAGTTCGAGTGGCGCACCGCGCCGTCGAATTCGAGTTTCTGGAAGAACGCCGTGTCGGTCAGGATCGGGACGCGAAGCTCGCCATAGATTTCGTTGACGTTGAAGCGGCCGCGGCTTGGCTGGGTCGGCACGTCGGCACCGAGCCCGGCGACGATGACGGGATCGGGGTCGTAGCTCGCCCCCTGATCGCGATGTTCATAGCCGATCGCCAGGCCGACATCGCCGGCGGGCAGTGTGAACAGCGAGCCCGACAGGTTGGCGCTGAAATCGTTGAGCTCCTGTTGGCTCTTGTCGCGCTCGTTGAAGGTCACGAAGGCGAGCATCGCCGGGGTGATCGAGCCCGCGCCGCCGACCGTCGCCCCGCCGAAGATGTTGAACGGCACGCACGCACCGGTGCATTGCGATACCGGCCCGAGCGCTTGTGCGAGCTTGGCGGCATTGACGTTGCCGGTGAAGAGCTGGTGCGCGTCGTTGAGGCCATAGACCGCGTTCGCATCCCAGAACCACTTATGGTCGCCGATGTGGAACGAGCCGTCGAGCGTCACCGTTCCCGAGAAGGTATCGACATCCTGCGTGAAGACGCGCTGGCCGCCCTCGACGAAGCGACGATTGATCGCGACGTAATTGGCGGGCACGCCCGACGGCGTGCCGTCGAGGTTGACGCCCGAGGACAGCGTGACGCCAAACGGATTGTAGGGATTGCTGGCATCGACCGAGATGCGGTCGAGCAAATTGCCGTTGCCCGCGCCCGGCCCGATCACAAGCGGCAGGAACGCCGCCTCGGTGGTCGAATGGCGGTGGTTATAGACCAGCTTCACCCGCATGTTCACGCTGTCGCCCAGCGCCTGCTTGAAGTTCAGGAATCCGCCGTAGCGCTCCGACGGTGTCAGCAGATAGTTGAACGGGGCGAAGTTGAAACGGTCGGCATCGGTGAAGGTCTTGAAATCGGCCAGCGTCGTGGTGCGCCCGACGACGGGTGCCTTGAGCGTCAGGTTCTGGCCCAGCACGCGGTAGCGCCCGAGCGGCGGCGAGCCGCTGCACCCGACACCACCGGTCGCGGCAAAGGCCGGATCCTGGCACGACACCGCCCCCGACGCCGGGAATTGCGAAATCGCCCGATTGCCGGTGCTGACCGCTTCCTGCTTGGTGTAATAGCCACCGAACACGACCGAGGTGCCGCTTTCGGGCTTCTGGATGCCGTAGCTGAGCTCGTAATTCTGGGTATGGCCGTCGCCCTGGCGGAAGGTGCCGAACTGGGCGTTGGCCTGCAGCCCCTTCTGCGCCTGCTTGGTGATGATGTTGACCACACCGGCCACCGCATCGGTGCCGTAGAGCGGCGACGCGCCCGATTGCAGCACTTCGATCCGTTCGATCGAGTTCATCGGGATCTCGTTGAGATCGACCGATGCCGGGATGCCACCCGCTGACGAACCGTTGACGTAGCGCAGGCCGTCGACCAGCACGAGCGTGCGCTTGGCACCGAGATAGCGCAGGTCGATTTCCGCCGCGCCCGAGCTCACGCCGGTGCCGTCGGGCGGACCACCGATATTGCCGGCATTGTTGACCTTGGTGTTGAGCCCCCCGCCGGCGCTCGGCAAGCGCTGCAGCACGTCGGCGACCGAGCTCAGGCCAGTGCGCGCGATCGCGGCCTGATCGACGGTGACGACCGGCTTGTCCTGGTCAAGCGGGCTGCGGCGAATGCGCGATCCGGTGACGACAATATCCTGGTCGGAGGCAGCCGCGCTCCCGGGCGCGATTTGCGCGGACGCTGGAGCGGTCGAAATGCCGGCCGCGAGCGCAACAATGGCGGCACCGAGATAGTAAGGCGAGATAGCTTTGAGCATGATTGTTTCCCCGTTTGTCGTCTTTGCGACATCCTCTCCGGGTTTATGACAGGATGGTGAAACAATCGGCACGGTTGCCGCAAGGGGCAATGAAAGCGACAGGTCGTTTCATTGGCAGTGTGGTTAATTTGTAACTATAAAAAAACTCCCCGGAATTGGACCACTGATACCCGTTTTTAAGCGTTGGAATCGCTTGCAGGATTTCAAAACGGAGCGAGATTTGATTCAGCTTGTCGGCTCCCGGCAGGCCCGCGGGTATCGCGAGAGTGCGGTCGAGCGATCTTTGGGAACGCGCAACGTCCTGTTGCCGTGCGCCTTCCGGCACGGTTAGCGGGTTGCCTCAACCCGTGCGATCGAAATGGAGACTGACCGCACCTCCGTCATACCGGAGGGTTCGCGTATCCTCTTGCCCAGCCCTTTCGTCACCCCCGCGGTCGACGACGATGACCTTTAACGTCCGTTGCCGCACCATGCCGGGGAAGGCCCCGCGCCGCGCGCCGATCATCAGCGTCCGCTTGGCGTCGTCCCACACCAGATCATATTGCGCCGACTGCCCTTTCTCATAGGCATAGGTCTCGTTGTCGTCTTCATAGAGCGTGAAGCGACCGTCCGCTCCCGGATAGACGCGGATCTCATAAGGGGCATCGGGCCGCTCGGTCGCATATTGCAGCACGGGCCCCATCGGGACGATCGCCCCGGCGCGGACATAGAGGGGAATTACGTCGAGCGGCGCTTCGCGGGCAGCGGTCACGCCGCCGGGGTAGCGCTGGTTGGTCCAGAAATCATACCAGTCGTTCCCGCGCGGCAGGTAGGTCCGCATGGTCAGGTCGCGCGGCGCACTCAGGATCGCGGCATCCCGCTTCAGCTCGCTCGGGGTGCGCCAGATAAAACGGAAGACGCGCCCGCCCTCGGGGTGGAAGAATTCAAGCCGCACCGGCAGCCGTTCGCCTTGCTTGAGCGTGTAGCGCACCACGCGCGAGCGCGTGGCACTGCGCTTCCAGTCGTCGATCGCCAGCTTGCCGCCAAGGAATAGCCGCATACCATCGTTGCCGGTCACCCCGATCTCATACTCGCCATCTTCAGGCGCGATCAACTCGCCCTGCCAGCGTGCGGAGAAGTGGCTAAGCGAGGTCAGGCCCGGCGGCAGTTCGGCAAGCGGCGGATCGGGCCAGGTGTGGTCGATCTTCGCATCGGACACCACGCCGCCCGCCTTTTCGAAATCCTCGCCGACGAAATATTGCACACTCAACCCGGCTTTCCCGTCGGCAGTGCGCAAGCACTCGGTCGGCACGGTGCCCGCTTCCGAGGGCAGGATATTGTACATCGCCCGCGTCACCGGATGGACGAGAAACGCCGATCCGAACATGAAGCTGTCATTGATGTTGCGCGTCGCGGCATCGTCCGGAAAGTCCATCGGCAGCGCGCGCATCAGCGTATAGCCAGCGGACGTCACCTGTGCGCTCAGGCTGTAGATATAGGGCAGCAATTGATAGCGCAGATGCACGCTGTCGAGCAGGGTCTTGTACACCGCCGGATCGAGCGTCTTGAAGATATATGGCTCGCGTTCGACGTTGGTGCCGTGCACGCGCATGATCGGGTTGAAGGTCGCATATTGGAACCAGCGCGCGAACAGTTCGCGCCATGCCGGGTTCTTCTCGCCACCGGGAAAATCGCTGACGAAGAACCCGCCAGTGTCCTGCGTCCAATACGGATTGCCGGTGATCGTGACGTTGAGACCGCCCGACACCTGCTGTGCGAACGTCTTCCAATTGGCATAGATGTCGCCCGACCAGGATGCCGCCGCCGTGCGTTGTGCCCCCGCCCAGGCCGAACGCGTCAGCGTGAAGACGCGCTTGTCGCCGGTCGCGCGCTCGCCGTCATAGGTGCCTTGCGTGGTCAGCAGCGAATAGGGGTTCAGATAGCGCGTAAAATCGCCCATCGCATTGCGGCCGAGCGCCTTGGTGTCGCGGACATTGTCGACCGGATTCCACATCGCCGAGCTGACCTCGACCTCGGTGCCGTCCATCCACAGCGCATCGACGCCTTTGTCGAGCAGGCCTGACTTGACGTATTTGAAATAGATCTGGCGGCCCCTCGGGCTGTACGCGTCGTAGACGCGCGCGTGCTTCGAGATCCAGTGTTCCGGTGCAAACCGCAGATCATACCGATCGAGATCGTGCGCGAGCGCGGTGTCGTCGCCGACCGATGGCCAGATCGACACCATCAATTTCATGTGCAGATCATGAATTTCCCGGCTCATCGCCACCGGGTCGGGATAGCGCTTCGGGTCCCAGATCATGCCCGACCAGCTTCCGTCCTTGTCGCTGCCCCAATATTGCCAGTCCTGCACGATGTAATCGAGTGGAAAGCCTTCCTTGCGGAACGCCCGCGCGACATCGACGATGCGCTCTTGCGTCGGGTAGCGCTCCTTGCTCATGAACAGCCCGAACGCCTGTTTGGGGAACATCGGCGCATCGCCGGTCAACCAGCGATAGGCACCGACGACCCCGTCCATCGTGTCGCCGGCCATGAAGTAATAATCGACGCCGCCCGGCGCGCTTTCCGCCCATAACCGCGCGCCATCGGCATCATCCTTGAAGCGCATCTGCGAATAGGTGTCCCACAGCACGCCGTACCGCTCGGTCGAGACCATCACCGGGATGATGATGCCGACATTGGTCTGGACGAGGAGCAGATCCTTGCCGCGCCGGTTGATCTCGTCGTCACTGGTGAAGCCGAAGCCGTAAATGCCTTCATCGGGCTTGAGCGTGAAACGATTTTCCACCTCATAGGTCGGGGCGTTGGAAATGATCCGCTTGTCGATCGATTGCGGCGCGTCGTCCTTCTCCCGCGTCAGCAAGCGACCCGAAGGGTCATAATAGCGCACCGCGCCGGTGTGCGTGTCGATCGCAACGCGCAGCTTTTGCCCGACGAGCTCCAGCGTGTCAGCGCTTTCGCGCAGCGTGAACGGCACCGCGCCGGGCTCGCGGATCACGACGAGGCTGCGCTGCGTCCAATAGGATTGGCCGAGATTGGCGTTCACCCGCACCACGCCCGGTGCGTAGAAAATCACCGATTTGGTGACGCCGCCCAGCATGAACTGCACGCCGCCGCGCAGCCGCCGATAGTGGAACGCCGCGTCCGATGCCGGTGCCGCCAACTGCATCTGCCCGAGCGGGTCGAGGCCAGTCGGTGCCGCCACCGACTGCGCGAGCGCCGGGCTTGCCGCCAGAACGGCGGCAGGGATCGGCACGGACATCGGCAGTAGTACGGTCGCGAATAGTCGGTGTAATGATCGCATGGCAGATCTATCTCCCGGAAGTACCATAGCTCGGGGTATAACCCTCACGACCGCGCCCTGCGTTTTTGCTGGCGCAACGCGTGGACCCGCCGTCGGAGCAGCATGGCAGGGGAGCAGTGCCGCACAGCCCACCACGCTCGACAGTGTCCGCATCATCCCTCCCCCCGCCGCTCGCCCGGCATTTGGTGTTGAGGGCAGCCTACGCATCCAGAGTCAATACTCCTACAAGAAAAGCACATCATTCCACTGCTGCGGCTTCGCGCACCGACACGTTTGCCTGCCTTTACGAGGCGACAGATCTGGCGGTTCTCGCCTGGTTGCCCTACGCTTTCTCATCTGGCGCGACGTGGGACGCTTTAACGGCGCGACCTTCGCAATGGACGCAAAGCTACGGGCGCGGAGAAATTCTGATGCATGATCGCTCTCGTCGAGAAGTTATAGGAGACGGTTTGGTGATGTCGGCAGCCGCGCTGCTGCCAACCGCCAGCATGGCTGCGCCTGTCCCCACGACCGCATCCAAGCAGCGCCCGAACACGGGGATATCGCCGCGCGAAGAGTCCCTGTTCGACTTTGGCTGGCGCTTTGCATTCGGCCATGCGAGCGATCCCGCCAAGGATTTCGGCTATGGCGCGGGACAGGCCGACTTCGCCAAGACCGGCGATTTCAAGATTGCCAAGGCCGCCTATGATGACGGTGGCTGGCGCATGATCGACCTGCCGCACGATTGGGCGGTCGAATTGCCCTTCGTCAACGACGAGGGCGGCGAGGGCGACAGCAAGCTGCGCTCGCACGGCTATAAACCGCTCGGTCGGCGCTATCCCGAGACCAGCGTCGGCTGGTATCGTCGCCTGTTCGACGTGGCCGAAAGCGATCGAGGCCGACGCATCTGGATCGAGTTCGATGGCGCGCTGCGCGACGCGATCGTCCTGGTCAACGGGTGCTTCATCGGCCGCAACGATAATGGTTATGCGCCGTTCCGTTTCGATCTGACCGATTTCCTCGTCTATGGCGGCAGCAATTGCGTCGTGGTGCGCGTCGACGCGAGCTTCGGCGATGGCTGGTTCTATGAAGGAGCCGGGATCTACCGGCACGTCTGGCTGCGCAAAATCGACCCGCTCCATCTCGGCAAATGGGACAGCGTCGTACGCGCAACGCCAAATGGTGACGGTGCCGCGCTCGAACTGGCGACGGTCGTGGAGAATGAGGGCGAGCAGGCGACCGCCACCGCGGTCGAATGGACGATCCTCGATGCAGCCGGCCAGACGGTCGCGACGGCGACAACGCCGGTGCAGCACATCGCTGCAGGCACCTCAGCCCTTTTCACCGCCAGCGCGACGATCGCGATCGCGCAGCGCTGGGCACCCGGCCAGCCCTATCTCTATTCGGCCGTCGTAAAAGTGCTGAGCGGTGCAGCGGTGCGCGATGCCGAGCGGCTGACCTTCGGCGTGCGGAGCGCGCGCTTCACGGCCGACCGCGGTTTCTTCCTCAACGACCGCCCGCTCAAGATCCAAGGCACCTGCAACCATCACGACCATGCCGGCGTCGGCGCGGCATTGCCCGATCGATTACAGGCCTTTCGCCTGTCCGTCCTGCAGGAGATGGGATGCAATGCGGTGCGTACCTCGCACAACATGCCGACACCCGAATGGGTCGAGGCGTGCGACCGCATGGGCGTCATGCTGATGTGCGAGACGCGCCAGATGAGCTCCAATGCCGAAGGAATGCAGGAGCTCGAAATGATGGTGAAGCGCTACCGCAATTCACCCTCGATCATCATCTGGTCGATCGGCAATGAGGAATGGCTGCTGCAATCGGGCGACATGGCCAAGCAAGGCAGCGCCATCGCCGCAGCGATGGTGCGGCGCTGCCATGCGCTGGACCCGACGCGGGTCGTATCGGCTGCGGTCAACGGCAATAACGAGCAAGGCGTGTCCGACCCGCTCGACATCATCGGCTTCAACTACAATCTCAAGCTGCCCGACGAATTCCATCGCAAGCATCCGACCCGACCGGTGTTCGGCTCGGAGACGTCGAGCGCGATCTCGACGCGCGGGGAATATAGCAGCGACCCGGCGCGGAACACCGTCAACAGCTATGACGGCGTGGTCCCCTGGGGCGAAACGCCCGAACAATGGTGGGGCGTTTACGGCGCGCGCGAGTGGCTGGCGGGCGGCTTCGCCTGGACCGGTTTCGATTACCGCGGCGAGCCGACCCCGTATGGATGGCCGTCGATCAGTTCGCAATTCGGCATCGTCGACATGTGCGGCTTTCCGAAGGATTATTTCCATTACTACAAGGCATGGTGGCGTCCGGAGCCGGCGCTCCACCTTTTCCCGCACTGGAACTGGACGGGCCGCGAGGGGGATGAACTCGCCATCTGGGTCTATTCCAACCTTGATGAGGTCGAACTGCTGGTCAATGGTCGCAGCCTCGGCAGCCAGACGGTACCGCACCTCGGGCACGTCGCGTGGAAAGCCATATATCAGCCCGGCGTGATCGAGGCGCGCGGGCGGCGTGGGGGGCGCGTCGTGATGACGCAGCGGCGCGAGACAACCGGCCCGGCGCGGTCACTGCGCCTGACCGCCGACCGGCTGACGATCGATGCCGATGGCGAGGACGTCGCGCTGATAAAGATCGAAGCGCTCGATGCGCGCGGGCGTCCGGTGCCAACCGCCAGTCAGAAACTCGGCTTCCGCGTGTCCGGAGCGGGCAAGCTGATCGGCGTCGGCAACGGCAATCCCAATTGCCTGGAGAGCGACAAGGGGAGCGAGCGGTCGCTGTTCAACGGACTGGCACAAGTGATCGTCCAGTCGAGCAAACGCAGCGGCGCGATTCTGATCGAGGCAGCGGAAAGCGGAGCGCTGGGCATGCCGCTGGTCCCCGCAACACTGACCGTTCAGGCGCAGAAAGCGCCGCTTCGTTCAGCAGTAGCGGCTTCCCGCAAGACGTAGCAGGAGATACTGGCATGGCTGCGTTGGGCGTGCGCAGCATTGCGCAATGGCGCAACGTGCCGGGTCGAGTGCCAAGCGTCGGATCACGCCCAATAGCGGACATTCGATTTAGCTACACGCAACATCGCAGTGCGATGGATCGCGCGCCAAAGGCGGGTTGGAGGGGCGGGCAAAGCAGCATATAGCTGCGGGCATGATAGTCGTGCACGAAGATATAACACAGTCGGAGCTACTGTGTAGATATGCCTCGGGGCAGAGGCGTTTCCACAACTTAGATATTGGCGATGATGGATCGGACGCTCTCGTGGGCGCAATTCTTGACGATATTGAGATTATTGACTGTTTTGTAACGGCGTCGTTCCGCAACGCTTCTCTGAAGAACGCTGTCGTCCACGCGAACGTGAAAACTTGCGACTTTACCGACGCTGATCTTTCCGGGTCTGACTTTCGGGGATCGGCACTTTGCGCGACAATTTTCACTGGCGCGAAGATGGAAGGTGCCGACTTCACCGATGCTTACAACCATGGCTATGAACTGGCGGCAGGCGAAAAACCCCACTGGTGACCCGCTTCGGCAGAGGCGCGGCCAACGACAGCTTTCCACCCAAGGCGTCAGGTCACCCGTATATCGCCCGACGAACGAAGGGCTGTTTCTGGGCAGTCACATTGCGATACCCAACCCCCTGCTACGCCCGTGCCCGATCATATCGGCAAGTGACTGGCCAGCGCTTCGGTTTGGCATCCCGGGCAAGCCAAACCCACCCTTCAGAACGGGATCATGCCTCCCAAGCCGCAAGGACAAACTTCCCAATCTGGCGCGGTGGTCCTGCAGCTCCGCGTCCGGAAATCAACGAACGCGGTCGTGGAAGGAACGGCCTGCCCAGTTAACCGGCGGGGCCACTGGCTATGCTTGAACGGTGAGATCACCCTCCGCGGGAGCAGTTTTATCCTTAAAGTAAATCCCATTTTTGGCCAACGGCATCATCCATTTTTGCTATGGAAAGCGTTTTTTTTAGGTGTAATAGTGAAATGTGGTTTTACGAGAAGTGTCCTCGGTCCGTGCATTTCACCGACGTAAACGCCGGGTCGAATCTGTTGTACCTTTATCACGCTCAGATCGAACATTTTACGGCGTGGGAGACGTCAAAATCTCCAATGTGCATTTGCACAATATTGCTGCACCGCAAGATAGATCGCTCTCGATCAATCACGTTTATTTCGGAGAGTTTGTTTCTTCTGACTGCCCGGCACAAGGCGTGATCCGCGCGCCGCCGTTCCCACGTGGGGATAAAGGGCTTCAGGAAACAGTTTCGCCACGGCCAGCGGGGTAGCCATGTTAAAACAGATTTATATCGTCGATGACGACGAACCGGTGCGTAAATCGCTGCAATCCTTGCTCAACATGCGCTCTGAATTCATCATCAGCACCTTCAGTTCGGGCGACGAATTTCTGGCGGCGGCACAAACCCTCGAACCCGGAGTCGTGCTGCTCGATGTGCATATGACCGGCGCGTCCGGGATCGACGTACTGACCGCCATTAGCGCGCGCGATTTGCCCCTGATTTGCGTCATTATCACTGGGCATGGCAATATCAGCATGGCCGTTGAGGCGATGAAAGCCGGCGCAATCGATTTTCTGGAAAAACCGTATGATCACGGTTCGCTGATCACCACCATCGAGCGTGCTTATGATCGCTTGCAAAAGGTCGAAGCGGACGCGGCACGCGTCCTTGCCGCACAGCAATCGATCGCGCGCCTGGCCCCGCGCGAAGTCGATGTTTTGATGGGTTTGATCGCGGGGAAGGTCAACAAGGTCATCGCGCACGAACTCGACATCAGCCCGCGCACGGTCAAGGTCTATCGCGCCAACTTGATGACCAAGCTCCACGTCCGGTCCCTACCCGACGCGCTGCGCATCGCTTTTGCAGCCGGGCTCGTGGATTGACCCGCCCGCGCATTGTTTGAATTGCGGGGGCCTCGGCTCAAGGGTCGCAAAATCGCGCCTATCGGTGCGGTGTCATCTGTTCCAGACACACGCTCCAATATGATGTATGGTGCGCTGCATCGCGGAGCTATAAGCGACCGGTGATGAACGGCGCACGAGAATCGGATAAGCCCATGGGTGGCGATCATGCGATCGCGCGATCCATCCTGGCCATTGTCCCTTTTCCGATGATGGTGATCGACGATTGCGGAATCCTGCGATCGTCCAATCATCATGCCGAGATTTTGTTCGGCTTTGACGGCAAGACCGCGCCGGGCCAGAACATCAACGAATTGATACCCCAACTATATCATCATATCCACGATAGGACCATCGCGGAGTATGCGGGAAGCCTGGACGGCGAACGAGTCGCGCAAAGTCGGGTCTTCATGGCGCGCCACCGCGACGGTTATGAAATTCCGGTCGCCGCGCTGGTGAGTAAGGTGGTCATTGAAGGGCAACGGGTGTTTGCCTGCTCTTTGCAAACCCTTTCGGATTGGCTTGGCAACGGCGCACATGCCGCGCAGGCGAGCGAGCGTGATGCGAACGCGATTGGATCGGACGACACCGTCGCGCTTCTGGTGCATGAACTGAACCAACCGATGACCGCGATGACCAATTTTCTAGCCGCTGCCCAAATCGCGCTGATGGCGGGTTCTTCGCCCGAGACGATCACCGGGTTCGTAAAGGATGCCAGCGCTCAATCCTTGCGCGCGCGGGACCTGCTGCAACGCCTGCGCACAATCTTCGAAGACTGAATCTGCGGTCGGCGACGGCGTTCAGGGCTATAACTGGGCCACGCGAAGCGGGGACCGTGGAGCACCTTTCAGCCCGCGCGCGCCGGTGGAGATCAGGGCCTTCGCCTTTCCGGCCGGCATGCCCTTCCCAAACAGATAGCCTTGGCCAAAATCGCATCCCCATTCCGACAGATGCGCCCACTGGCTCATCTCCTCAATGCCCTCGGCGGTGATCGCCAGATCAAGGCTTTTCCCGAGCGTAATCATGGCGCGCACGATTCCCTCGTTTTTGCTGCCTCGGTCGAGCCCGCGCAGGAAGGACCGATCGATCTTGATCTTGTCCAACTTGAATTCGCGCAGATGGTTCAAACTGGCATAACCGGTCCCGAAATCGTCAAGCGCGATGCGGATGCCGTGCTTCTGGAGGCGGCTCAATACCTTCTTGGTCGCACCAAAGTCCGTGATAAGGGCATTTTCGGTGATTTCCACTTCGATCCGCTGCGGTGCGATGCCGTAGCGATCCAGGATGGCAATCAGTCGCGACGCAATCTGCGGATCGCGCAACTGACTCGGCGCCAAGTTAATGGAAAAGGTCAGCGTGTCGGGCCATTCCCGAATTTCCCGGCAAACCCGTTCCAACAAACGATAGGTAAGGTCGGTCAGCACGCCGATTTCATCCGCCACCGGAATGAACGCATCGGGCATAACCACTCCACAATCGGGATGGATCCAACGCGCCAACACCTCGAAACCAACCAGCCCGCCTCCATCTATAGCCACAAGAGGCTGATAGTAAGGGACAATTTCTCCGGCGACAACCGCACGCCGGACGTCGATGTGCATCGCGGCCCGTGCCTGGACATTGTCTTCGATCGACGGATCGAAAAAACGATAGCGTCCTTGGCCACCGGTCTTGGCTTGATACATTGCCAGATCGGCAGCTCGCAGCAGCGCGGCCGGGCTTGTCCCATCGTGCGGAAAGAGCGCGATGCCGATCGCCGCGCCCACCTCGACCACGGCATCTTCCAGTTGAATCGGGCGGGAAATGATGACGCTGAGCAATTGGGCAACGCGCGCGGCATGGCTGCGATCGTTCGAAGAGGGGAACACTACCGCAAATTCGTCTCCGCCAAGCCGGGCGACCGTTCCCAGTTCATCGCGGTGGGCAATGAAACGTTGCGCGAGCTCGCTCAGCACGAGGTCGCCGGCATCATGCCCATAGATATCGTTCACTGGTTTGAAGCGGTCCAGATCGATCATCATTACGGCTGCGGGATGCTCTGCGTTCGCAGTGATGCGCCCAAGAACTTCCGTAAAGAAGCGCCGATTGGGCAGACCGGTCAACGAGTCGTGCCGCGCCAATCGCTCGGCGCGGGCTTGGGCCTCCAGGGTCCGCTCATGCTCCGCCTCGATCAGCCGAGCCTGGGCGCGGAACACATCCAGCGCCCGCACCATCGCGCCGATCTCGTCACGCCGCTCGCCGCCAACCAGCACGACGTCGGTTTTGCCCGACGCCAGTGCCGTCAGCGACTTGGTAATGTCGACCAACGGTCGCACCACCCGGCGGTGAATAAAGATTTGAACCAGGAAGCGGGCCAGGAAACCAACGGCCGAAAACGACAGTACAAACACCGCGACGAAGTGCGCCACCCCGGTCGCCATTTGCCCGGATCGATCGGCATTGGCACGAAACTGGCCGGCCAAAAAATCCGCCTGCCGGTCAAAATCGAGGTATTTCTTCTGTAGCTCCCCGCGGAAAAGGGCAAGCGCGTCAGCGGCATGCCCATCCCCGTCCATAGCGATCATTCGCTGCTGCGCCTTTTGATATGAGTCCCAATCCTTCTCCATGGCATCGACCATCGGCCTGAGTGGACCGGGCGGCGTCAGGGCGCATAAGCGCGCCAGCTCGACGGTTAGCGCGCCGGTGCGCTTCGCCAACAGCGCGCGCGCAGCCTGCCCGTCCTCAAGCAGCAACGAAGCCTGCGCCACGCGATTTTCGGAAATCAGATCAGCGACTTCCATCACCGCTGAAACACGGCGGATGTCCTCGAGGTTCTGCTCCATCGCCACGCTGGTCTGGTGCATCCCGCCAACGACCAGCGCCGCCACCGCAAAAAACAGCGCGGCACCGAGCACCTGCAGCCGTGCAATCCTGGTTCCGATATTGGTCATGCTCATATCCCGCGCGGTGACACGGCGCGCGAAGGCGACGCAGCCATCCGCAAGGTTCCGGGCCAGATCCCTAGCCTTCATCATAGAGGATTTTTGCGGGAGAGGCCGTCGTTCGGTGCCCGTGCGACCATCATCTCTTGGGATGGTTGCCGCTCCCGCAAACGCGCATTGGCGATTCCCGCTACATTCGCGGCGTGTCGCATTCAGCGACCGCAGGGACGCCCACCCCGCCCTTTTCCCGCCGCCTGGTCCGTGCCGCTGCGAAGAGCCACGTGCCCAATTTGCACAGGACGACGCCAAGTTCCGCACCAATATCCTATAATGATCTGGAAACGAATAATTGCCCCTGTCCACGCTCACTCCAGGAGAGCCCCATGCGCTTTCTCGACAATATGAAAATTGCCCCCAAGATCATTTCCCTCCTTCTTTTTCTCGGCGCGATCACCGGAACGATCGCGTACCTCGGCATATCCTCGCTATTGCGCGCCGATGCAGCCTATTCCGATGTTATCGCAAATGATTTGCCTGTCCCGACATTGCTCGCCCGCGTGGTTCGCCGCGCGAACGAGATGGATCTGTTCGCCTACCAGGCTATGGCCTACGACGCGTCGACGGAGATGGCGCAGACAGCACCTGCTCGACAGGACGCATCCTACAAGTCCGCGCTTGATCTACTCAAGCAGGCCAATGAAAAACTTCCTAGATACTCAGCGGAGTTTGCGCAATTCGGACAGCGCATAACCGCGCTGCATGCCTTGACCGACAAGGCGGCCAAGCTGGGCGCGCTGAATCGCAACGATGAAGCCAAGGCGGTACTTGCCCAGGTCGATGCAATGCTCGAACCGTTGTCGAAGGACACCGTGGCCTTCAACGATCGTATCATCGCCGAAGGGCAAAAGCTCTCCGACCAATTAAGCGCTGACGCGGCATCCACCAGCATGACGCTCACGATCGTGAGCATCCTTGGTATCGCCATCGGCATCGGCCTTAGCATCGTCGTCGCCCGCAAGGGCATCACCGGGCCGCTGCACAAGCTGCAAGGCACCATGAGCAAGCTCGCCGATGGCGACAATTCGGTCGACGTCCCTTGCGCCGTCCGCAAGGATGAAGTTGGCGACATGGCCAAGGTCGTCCTTGTTTTCCGCGACAACGCAGTCAAGCTTGAAGAAGCGCAGGCCGCCAAGGCAAAGGACGACGCGACACAGCATATGGTCGTTGCGACCGTCGGTGAAAATCTCGGCGCGCTGGCCGCTGGCGACCTGACCGCGACGATCAACGCCGATTTCCCCGGCAACTATGCCGAACTCAAGACCAACTTCAACGCCGCCACCGCAGCGTTGCGCGGCTTGATCGGCGGGGTCGTGGAAAGCACCTCGGCCATCGGCACCGGCTCGACCGAAATCGCGCAGGCGTCGGAAGATCTCGCACGCCGGACCGAAGGCAATGCCGCCAGCCTGGAGGAAACCTCCGCCGCGATCACCCAGATCGATGGTCGCCTGAAGGCGAGCGCAGATGCGGCCGGGCGCACCGTTGCCCGTGCCGACGGCGCGATCGCCACCGTCTCGGGCGGTCGTGAAATCGCCGATGAAGCGGTACAGGCGATGGGCCGCGTGTCCGAAAGCGCCAAGGGCATCGACAGCGTGATCGAAGGCCTCGACAAGATCGCGTTCCAGACGCGCGTTCTGGCGATGAACGCGGCCGTGGAAGCGGGCCGTGCAGGCGACGCCGGTCGCGGCTTCGCGGTCGTCGCCGATCTCGTCTCGGCGCTGGCAATGCGCGCCGAAGAGGAAGCCAAGCGCGCCCGCGACCAGTTGACCGTCACGCAGAGCGAAATTCTGTCCGCGGTTGGCGCGGTGCAGAAGGTCGATGGCGCGCTGGTCAACATCGCCGGTGACGTTGGCGAAGTGCACAAGCTGCTCGGCGACATGGCCGCCGACAACCAGGCCCAGGCCGCCGCGATCTCGCAGATCAGCGTTGCCGTCGGCAGCATGGACCGTGCGACGCAGCAGAACGCCGCGATGGTCGAACAGACCTCGGCTGCCGCCCGCAACCTGACCACCGAGGTCAGCTCGCTGTCGCAGCAGACTGCACGCTTCGACATTGGCGGCAATGCCGCCGCTCGCCCGGTGGCCCGGCCCGCTGCAAAGCCCCGCGCCGCTGCGCCGGCCAAGAAGGAAAAGGCCCCCGCCTATACGTCGCCGGTGAAGGCGCTTGAATCGGTCAATGGGGAGGATTGGGCCAGCTTCTGAGCCCATCCAACCCAAACAAAAGGGGCACCGCAGGTTCTCTGCGGTGCCCCTTTTTGTGTCCGAGCGACGGGAGCGGCGGGAAAGTCAGTTCACCAGCGAAGGTGCGCGCAGCCCTTCCATGATCGTGCGGTTCAAATCGATCAGTGTCTCGATCTTTTCCCGGCCCATCATCACCTCGGTGGTGAAGCGGTCGACGAACAGCGCCAGCGAAATGATCTGCGCGCGCAATGTCTCGGGCAGCGCATTGCCTGGGGCGGCGCAATCGCTGGCAAAGGTACACCACATCTCGCGGTTGCGGTGCAGCGGCTGGATCAGCGCTCCGCCCGACAGGCGCGCAGCCTGCGCATCCATCAATTCGCCGGTAATCTGGCTCAGCAGGCGGGCCTCGGCCGCGCGCGGGGTTTCGGCGCGGCTCCGGGCACTTTGATAAGCATGCAGTGACATGAAATCTCCTCTTACGGTTCTGTTATCATTCTAGGCGGTCGGAGGCCGTCATCTTGGGAGGATTGCAGATTTAGTATCGTTCCCGCGCCCAAGCGCCCGCGTTCATCCTATAATCAAAGGGTCACCCACCTTTCATTGCGGACGCGTTATCCATCATGCTGAACGGTATCGGCTTCATAGTGATCCTCGGCTGCGTGTTCGGGAGCTTCCTGCTCTCGGGCGGCAAGCTGGCGGTCGTGCTGGAAGCGCTGCCGCACGAGCTGATGGCGATCATGGGCGCAGCGATCGGGTCCTTCATCGTCGCCAATTCGCTTGGCACGATCAAGAAGGCGATGGGCGGCTTGCTGCGCGCGTTCAAGGGCGAGCGCTGGAAGTCGAGCGACTATCGCGATCTTCTGACCATGATGTTCGGCTTGCTCACCACCTTCAAAAAGGGTGGCGCGACCGGGATCGAACCGCATCTCGACACGCCGTCGGAGAGCAAGCTGTTCTCGCCCTATCCGCGGCTGCTCAAGGACCATCACCTGATCGAATTCATCTGCGACTATCTGCGGATGATGACGGTCAATTTCGAAGACCCTAACCAGCTTGAATCGGCAATGGATGCCGATATCGACAAGCACCACCACGAGGAACTGGCACCGCAGCACGCGCTGCAGATCATGACCGACGGCTTGCCCGCAATCGGCATCGTCGCCGCCGTGCTCGGCGTCATCAAGACAATGGGCTCGATCGACCAGCCGGTCGAAGTGCTCGGCGCGATGATCGGCGGCGCGCTGGTCGGCACCTTCCTCGGCGTGTTGCTGTCCTACTGCATCGTCGGCCCGCTCGCATCGAAACTGCTCGAAGTGATCGAAGCCGATTCCAAACCCTTCCTGGTCGCGAAATCCGCGATCGTTGCCTACGCGCAGCACGTGCCCGTTCAGGTCGCGGTGGAAATTGCCCGACGCATGGCGCCCTCGGCCCATGCCCCAACCTTCCAGCAGCTCGAAGCCGCACTCGACGAGGCGAAAAATGAACTCAATGCCACCCCCGCTTGACCCCGAGACCGCATCGTCGGTGATCCACCTGCCATCGCATGCGACGACGGTGACCGCCGAGGATCTGCTCGCTCGGCTCATCAACGCCGCCGACGACGGCGCAACGACCATCGACGCGTCCGCGAGCGAGAGCATTGGCCAGGCCGCGCTGCAAGTGTTGCTCGCCGCGCGCATCGAAGCGCGCGACGCCGGACATGAATTTCACATCATCGACCCCAGCCCCGCCTTCGTCGAACGAATGGAGAAGTGCGGTCTTGCCGACGCGATCGGCCTCATCAAAACCATCGGAGACCAGGCGTGAGCAAGTTGATCCTGACCGTCGATGATTCTGCCAGCATGCGTATGCTGCTGAAGGCATCGTTGACCGCACAAGGCTATCGTATCGAAAGTGCCAATGACGGCGAGCATGGGCTTGAGCGCATGCGCGAAGTCCAGCCCGACTTGCTCATCACCGACATCAACATGCCGAAGATGGATGGGTTCGAGCTGATGGAGGCGGTGCGCGCAGAGCCCGCCTTCCGCGGCACACCGATCCTCGTGCTGTCCACCGAATTCTCCGACGAGAAGAAGATGCGCGCCCGCGAGGCTGGCGCGACGGGGTGGATCACCAAGCCGTTCGACCCGGCAAAACTGGGAGCCGCCATTCGGCGGGTATGCTCATGAGCGACGAAATGGACGAAATCCAGGGCATCTTCTTTGAAGAATGCGCTGAAGGGCTGGCCGTCGCCGAGCAGGGCCTGTCGGCCATGCGCGCGGGCGACCTGTCGTCGGAAACCATTGCCGGCGTGTTCCGCGCGGTGCATTCGATCAAGGGCGGCGCCGGCGCGTTCGGTCACGCTGCCCTGACCGCCTTTGCCCATCGTTTTGAAAACGTGATGGACGAGGTACGTGCCGGTCGCATTCCCGCGACGCCCGGTGTGACCGATGTCATGCTGTCGGCCTTCGACATTCTGACCGACCACGTCGCCGCCGCCCGCGGCACCGCACCCTTGCCCCAGGATTCTGCCGTCCTGGCCGCGCTGGAGAACGTGTTGGAGACAAAAGGCGTCGGCGTCGGCGGCGGTGCTACCGCCGCACCCGCACCCGCGCCCGCCACGCCCGACGCGCCCCAGCCGGAGGCCGAGGAAAGCGACGAGGACGAATTCGGGTTCCGCCCGGTTGGTGTCGCGCTCGACATCTTCGATGCGACGGAAGAGCCGGTCGAGCCCGACTGGATCATCGATTTCGCACCGTCGCACGCCGCCTTGGCCAATGGCGGCGAGCCGCTGCTGCTGGTGCGGGAAGTCGAAGCGCTTGGGGGCTCCATTGTTAGTGTCGACCTGTCGGCGCTGCCACCGCTGCGCGAGATGGAACCCGAGCAGAGCTATCTGCGGTGGACGATCCGCGTCCCGGCAAGCATTGAAGAAGCCGCGCTGACCGACTGCTTCGATTTCGTCGCCCCGGATTCGCTCGTGAGCATTGCGCGCGCAGAGTCGGTTGTTCCGGCAACCTCTGCCGCGGCCACCGATCCCCTCGACCAGACCTCGGACGACATTGCCGATGCGGAGCCCGAACTGTCGGCACCGGTGCTCACTTTGGTATCGACGACAGCACCGTCGCCAAGCGCGCCAACGCTCGAGCGCGCTTCCGAACCCGCCGCGCAGACCATCCGTGTCGACCTGATCAAACTCGACTTGCTGCTCAATCTGGTCGGCGAACTGGTCATCCGCAACTCGATCCTCGCGGATCGCTTGACCCCGGCCGACCAGCAGCGCGTCGAACTTCCGGAACTGGCGCGCCTGACGCGCCAGATCCAGGACAACGTGATGTCGCTGCGCGCGCAGCCGATCCGTCAGGCATTCAGCCGCGTGCCGCGCATGCTGCGCGATCTCTCGGCCGAAACCGGGAAGCAGGTCATCCTGGAGACCACGGGCGAGACGACCGAAGTGGACAAGGGCGTGATCGAGAAGATCGGCGACCCGCTGACCCACATGATCCGCAACGCGATCGACCACGGCATCGAACCGCCCGCCGACCGCATCGCCAAAGGTAAGGAAGCCCAAGGCACGATCCGGCTATCGGCCGAACAGAAGGGCGCGCGCATCTTCGTGCGCGTGGCCGATGATGGCCGCGGCATCGATCGCGTCCGGGTCCGCGCCAAGGCGATCGAAAAGGGCATCATCCAGGCGGATGCGCAACTGACCGACGAAGAGATCGATCAGCTGATCTGCGCGCCCGGCTTCTCGACCGCCGAGACGATCTCGAACATCTCGGGCCGCGGCGTGGGCATGGACGTGGTCCGCTCGAACGTCGAGGCACTGGGCGGTCGGGTCGAGATCGCCTCGACCCCCGGCGAAGGCACGACCTTCACGATGATCCTGCCGCTCACGCTGGCGATCCTCGACGGGATGATCGTGCGCCTCGGCGGGCAACGCTACGTCCTGCCGCTGGCGAACGTGATCGAAACCGTCCAGCCGGCCCCCGGCCAAGTCAAGCGCACCAGCCCGACCAACGAAGTGATCGACATGCGGGGCCAGTATCTGCCGGTCAAGCGTGCGACCGACATCTTCGATCTGCCCGGCAGCAACCGCAGCCTGGAAGATTCGCTGGTGGTGATCGTCGAAAGCGAAAGCGCCGGCCATGTCGGCCTGATCGTCGACACGATCGATGACCGTCGCGAGGTCGTGATCAAGAGCCTCGACCAGAACCTCTACCCGATCCGCGGGCTGGGTGGCGCGACCATCCTGGGTGACGGATCGATCGCCCTTATTCTCGATATCGAGGCACTGGTCGCCTCGAACAGTTTCAACCGCTTCACTCCAAAAGGAATCGCAGCATGAGCTCCCTCGACCATCGCACCGCGAACAAGCAGGCCGACCGTAAGATCGTGACCTTCTCGCTGGGCCATCAAACCTTCGGGATCGACATGCACTCGCTGATCGAAATTCGCGAGTGGGAAGAGCCGACTCCGCTGCCGACCGTCCCGTCGTTCATCAAAGGTGTCACCAACCTGCGCGGCAACGTCGTTCCCGTCATCGGCCTGGCCGAGCGCCTTGGCTGGGAACCCAGCAAGATCCATGCGCGGAGCTGCGTGCTGGTGGTCTCGATCGGCGAAAAACAGGCCGGCTTCCTGGTCGACGAGGTCAGCGACATCGTCTCGATCGGCGACCAGGAAATTCAGCCGGCACCCGATGTCGAAATCGGCGAACCGAGCGTCATCCTGGGCCTGGTCCGGGTCGAATCGCGGACGATGGAAGCGCGCGGCGACGACACCGGGCAGATGATCCTGCTGCTTGATCTCGATGGCCTGTCGCTGACCCGCCATCTGGAACTCGTAGCGTGACCGCGGCCGGGGGCGCCCCCGCCGCGCCCGCCGGCGGCACCACCATGACGAACGCAGAACTGACCTCGTCGGATTTCGCAGCGATCGCAGCGATCATGCAGAGCGACGCGCGTATCTCGCTTAGCGCGGGCAAGATGACGCTGGTCCAGTCTCGACTGGCCAAGCGGCTTCGGCAACACGGCTTGGCGCATTTTCGCGATTATGTCGCGATGGTGCAGTCGGACGAGACGGAACGCGCGTCGATGGTGGTCGCGCTGACCACCAATCACACGCATTTCTTTCGCGAGGTCCATCACTTCGACCATTTCCGCAAAGTCGTTCTGCCTGAACTGAAGCAACGGGCTGCCAAGGGGCACCCGATCCGCATCTGGTCGGCAGGATGTTCGAGCGGGGAGGAAGTGTACAGCATCACGATGTGCTTGCTCGGCCCCGATCGGGCGTCGGCAAGCTGGCTGCGGCACGCCGATGTTCGGCTGCTCGCAACCGATCTGTCGCCGCCCGTGGTCGAAGCCACCCGGCGCGCCGTCTATGACGCGGCGACCGTCCGCCCTATTCCCGCCGAGTATCGCTCGACGTGGATGCGCCAGGACGGCGAGGATTACGTCATGGTCGACGAAGCGCGTGCGCTCGTCACGGCCAAGGTGCTGAACCTGTTCGAACCGTGGCCGCTGCGCCAACTCTACGACGTGATCTTCTGCCGCAACGTGATGATCTATTTCGACGAGGAAGCGAAGGCCGAGTTGGAAGAGCGCTTCGTCGATCAGCTTGCGCCAGCGGGACACCTCTACATCGGCCACTCGGAACGTCTCATCGGGGTCTCGGCGACCCGGATGCGATCGAGCGGCCAGACCATTTATGCCAAAATCGAGGGCCAAACATGACCCGCCGTGTCCGAACCCTGATTGTCGACGACAGCGCCACGATGCGCGCGACGCTCAAAATGATGCTGTCTGCCGACCCCGAAATCGAAGTCGTCGGCATGGCTCCCGAGCCGTTTGCCGCACGCGAAATGATCAAGTCGCTCAATCCCGATGTCCTGACGCTCGACGTCGAGATGCCGGGTATGGATGGCCTGTCCTTCCTGGAACGGGTCATGCGCCTGCGGCCCATGCCGGTGGTGATGTGTTCGACGCTGACGGCGCATGGTGCCGAGGTCACGATCGAGGCGCTGCGCCTGGGCGCGGTCGATTATATCGCCAAGCCCACCGGCACGCCCGAGGACATTGCACGCGATGCGACCCTGTTGTGCGAGAAGGTCAAGGCGGCCGCCCGCGCTTCGGTGCGGCCGGGGCCGACGCCGAACCTCCCGCCTGCCAAGGGCGGTGGCGTCGGCAAGGGTTCGATCATCGCGATCGGTTCTTCCACCGGCGGCGTCGAGGCGCTGTTCTCGGTGCTGAAGGCGATGCCCAAGGACAGCCCGCCGATCCTGGTCGTCCAGCACATGCCAGCAGCGTTCACCCGCAACTTCGCGGCACGCCTCGATGGCGAATGTGCCGTAAGGGTGGTGGAAGCGACCAATGGCAGCCCGGTCGAGCAGGGAACCGTCTATATTGCTCCTGGGGGGAAAGCACATATGGAACTCGCGACCAACGGCGACCGCCGGATCAAACTGCGCGAAACCGACCCGATCAGCGGCCATCGTCCTTCGGTCGACGCTCTGTTCCGCTCGTTCTGTCCGGTCGCGTCCGGATCGGTCGGAGTGATCCTGACCGGCATGGGATCGGACGGGGCGCAAGGCCTGCTCGAAATGCGACGCGCCGGTGCGCGCACGCTGGGGCAGAACCGGCAAACCTGCGTGGTCTACGGTATGCCGCGCGCGGCGATGGAAATCGGCGCGGTAATGGAAGAAATCAGCCTGTCCGCCATGCCCGAGGCGATCCTTGCGGCATGCCGGGCCAAGCCCCTGGGAATTGTCTGATGCCTGCCGCTGCACAGATCAAGGTTATGGTGGTCGACGACCAGACGAGCATGCGCGCCATGATCCGGCGCACGCTCCAGGATCTCGGCTTCAAGGATGTGCGCGACAAGGGCAGCGCAACCGAGGCGTTGAGCGCGGTCCGCAGCGACCGGGTTCATCTCATCATTTCCGATTACAACATGCCCGAAATGGACGGACTCCAGTTTCTCGAGCAAGTCCGGGCCGACCCGGTGATCGGGAAGACCGTCTTTATCATGCTGACCGGTTCTTCTGACCGCGATCTTGTACAAAAGGCGGCAGCCCTCGGCGTCAACAACTATGTCGTAAAGCCGTTTGCGCCGGCTGCCCTCAAGGAAAAGATTGAGCGCGTCTTCGGCGCGTTGACCTGACGCCATGCGGAGGATCAACATCATCCAGGGCGAGCATTGCGTCGTATCCGAACCGGATACGATGGTGACGACCCTTCTCGGCAGCTGCATCGCAGTCTGCCTGAACGACAGCGTCTCTCGGATCGGGGGCATGAATCATTTCCTGCTCGGCGAACCGGGAGCCGATGTCAAACCGCGGCCCGACGAGATGCAGCGCTATGGCGTCCATGCCATGGAATTGCTGATCAACGGAATGATGGCCAAGGGCGCGTCCCGGGCGCGGCTGAAAGGCCATATCTATGGCGGTGCCAACATCATTGCCGGGCTGGGCTCGATCGGGTCGCAAAATGCGGAGTTCGCGCGTCGCTTCCTTGAAACCGAAGGAATCGAGATCGGGCACGTCGACATTGGCGGGCGCTCCGCCCGCAAGGTCGAGTTCATTCCCTATCAGGGGTTGAGCCGCAGCAAAAACGTTTCGGATGCGGTCCCCCTCGTCCGCGCGCCCGTCCCTGTCATTGCCCCGCCCAGCGATGGCGAACTGGAGTTGTTTTGATGGCCTATCTTCCCTCGATCACAACCCAGGACGGAACCCCTGTCACAGCCTTCGACCCGTTTTCGGGCCTGTTGCACGGCGTGATGGCGGCCGAGCTGCGCGAAATCCGCGAACAGTTGGAAGGGTTGGCCGAAGTGCTCGTCGCGGACGAACACTTCGTGACCAGCTTTCTGGAACAGCTCCAAAGCTTCGATTACCTGATCCAACATGCCGATGAATGCGCCAATCTGATGGACCGCATCGCGGCTGGCGAAAATTCGGTGGAGGCGATCAAGCATGTTCGCCTTGGCGCGGTGCAGGAACGTCTGCGTATCGCGCTGATCGGAACCTGACATGGCTGGCAAAGCGGCCAATGATCGCCCGATCATCATCAAACGGGTCAAGAAGATCGCTGGCGGCCATCATGGCGGGGCGTGGAAAGTGGCTTATGCCGATTTCGTGACCGCGATGATGGCGTTCTTCATGCTGCTGTGGCTGCTGTCGAGCCCCGACAAAGCGAAGCTGAAGGGCCTGGCCGAATATTTCACGCCGTCCCCGCCCAGCAGCGCCAGCGGCACAGGCCCGCAAGGCGGCGCACCAGGATCGGGGGCGGGCAGCCGCTCCAAAGGCAGGACTTCGACCGAAATTGCGGCAGCCGGCCCGGCGCGCGGCGGCACCGCCAATGTGCCCGATGCGTCGCAACGCGTTGTCGCCGCCGAATTGCAGATCGCGATCGACAGCGTGCCGCAAGCCAATGACGGCCAGAAGAACGTCACTCTGGCAGTGGCTCGCGACGGCCTTCGCATCACGCTGATGGACAATGACCGACAGTCCATGTTTCGCGCCGGCACGGCGGAGCTCAACCCGTATGCGCGCGTAGTGCTTGGCAAGCTTGCCGAAAAACTGTCCCGCTCTTCGGCACAACTGGCGATCGAAGGGCATACGGACGGCACCGGCGGCCAAAGCGACGCAAACTGGCAATTGTCCGGCGCGCGCGCGCTCGCCGCGCGCTCGGCGTTGATCGCGGCGGGCATGACGCCCGATCGCTTCGCCGAGATCGTTGCGCTGGGTGCGAGCCAGCCGGTCTATCCCGAACAGCCCGATCGTGCGGAAAACCGGCGCATTACGGTTGTCGTGATGGGTCAGCAATCTGCGCTGCCCAGCGACGCCAGCTTCAAATTCTGAGGAGATCCGGTTCGTGAAACGCGCGCTCTCCCTGCTGTTGCTGCTCATCCTTGGCGTCGCGATCGGCGGCGGTGCGGGCTATGGTGCAGTTCTGCTGTTCGCCAAACCGGGCGGCAGCGAACCCAAGGCCGCTGCGACACCGGCAGCAGAACCGCCGCGCAGCTTTGTGTCCAGCGCCAAGATCCTCGCTCCGCTGGTGTTTTCGGACGGTCGCCTCGCTGGTTACGTGAATTTCGACGTGTCGCTCGAAGTCGCGAGCGACAAGGCCGATATGGTGACGTCGAAGCTGCCGCTGATGCTCCACGCGATCAACATGCGCACCTGGCGAACCCCGCTCGCGACCGGGCCCGACGGCCTGTTGGCCAATATCGGCGGATTCCGCGACGTGGTGCGTGCCGCATCGACCGAGGCATTCGGTGAGGGCACGGTCAAGCGCATCGCAATAACACGCGCCGAGCCCGCCTGACGGGTCGATCATCCTATAAAAAGAGGGGATACTCTTTTTTTCATGAGAGACGATCATGACCTCTGTTGAACCTCACCCACCGGTCGATCCCTCAATCGCCTCACCGGAGGGACTGCGCCAACGCGCGCAGCGAACCGTTACGACGCTCATTGCGGCGAAGCTTGAGCTAGGCCCGGGCAAGGAAGCGCTGTGCCGATTGCGCAACGTGTCGACGACCGGCATGTTGGTGGAGACAGGTCAACCGCTCACCCGCGACGATGCCGTCGTCATCGAACTCCGCTCGGGCGAGCGCCTGTCGGCAACCGTGGTATGGACCGACGAAGGGCGTGTCGGCATCCAGCTCGACCATGAAATCGATGTAGCGAGCACCTTGCGACCGCAGGTGGTAAAGGCAAAGGGCCATATCCCCGCGATCGGCCGGGCCCCGCGCTTCGCCGTCGCTGCGCCAGGCCGTTTGAGCAGCCTCGGTCGGTCATGCCCGGTCACGGTCGAAAATCTCTCGCAGAGCGGCGCGCGGTTGACGCTGTCCACCGACATCCCGCTTGACGCGCCCGCCACGCTGACGATCCCTGGACTTTCCCCGCGCGCGTGCTCGGTGCGCTGGCGCAACGAGCTTCATGTCGGGGTCGCCTTCATCGAATTGATTTCTTTTGCCGAGCTGTCGGCGTGGCTCGCAGGCGCAAGCCGCAATAATTAAACCGACGCCCCCAAAGCCCCCCGCCTTTGCTGGAGGGGGGCGGTCGGGTTCACGTCGTGCCGAAGCTCTTGACCAGCGACCCCGCGACCAGCGCCCACCCATCGACCAGCACGAAGAAGATGATCTTCATCGGCATGGCGATGGTCGGCGGGGGCAGCATCATCATGCCCATCGCCATCAATACCGCGGCCACGGCCAGATCGATGACGAGGAACGGCAGGAGCAACAAGAAGCCGATCTCGAACGAGCGGCGCAGTTCGGAAATCATGAAGGCCGGGGTCAACGTCGTCAGCGCGACGTCTTTGCGCGCCGTCGGCTTCGCATGCGCCATGTCGATAAACAGCTTCAGATCGTCATCGCGCACCTGTTTCAGCATGAATTGCCGGAACGGCTCGGCGGTCGCCGCAAAGGCTTGCTCCTCGGCGATTTTGCCTGCGGTATAGGGCTTGATTCCCTGGTCCCACGCCTTTTCGAAGGTCGGGGCCATGACGAAGAAGGACAGGAACATCGCGAGACTGATGATCACCGGATTCGGCGGCACGCCCTGGGCACCGATGCCGGTGCGCAACAGCGACAGCGCGACGACGATGCGGGTGAAGCTGGTAACGGTCATCAGGATGCCGGGCGCGAGGCTCAACACCGTCAGCATCAGCACCAATTGGATCGCCCGGCCCGATACCGACCCGCCAGCGCCAGCACCGGGCAAGCCCAATGCGGATTGGGCCAATGCGGACTGCGCGTGCGCGGCGACCGGGATCAGCAGCGCAGCTGCGGCGAGCGCAAACAGGGCCGACTTACGCAACGACGTTCGCCCGATGATGCTGCTCGGTCAGATGGTCCAGCAATGCCGACACCGAACGACGCGGCGTGGACGAGGCGGAAGCGACAGCGGAGACAGGCAAAGACTGTTCGCGCGAGGGCGAAAGCGACGCCTGAATCAAGGCCGCTTTGTCGCGGCGCGACTGGAGATGGTCGAGCAGCAGCGTCAGGGCAGTGCGCAACTCGGTTTCGGGTTCCGGCGCGGTCTCGTCGCTGACGATAGCATCCTTGCTGTTTCCAGGCGTCGGTTCCGACGCCTGGCCTTCGCGCTCACGCGCCGCCATTTCAGGGACTACCGTCTGCGCGATTGCCTCCCCAGCCATCGCGGTGCCGACCGCAGCCGCTCCGTCAGAGGGGATAGACGGCAGGATACCGCTTTCGACCACCATCTGCCCATCCGGGCCGATCAGGATCAGATGTTCACAGCCATCGCGCCGCACCAGGGCGAGCGAGCGTTTCCCGTCGAGCGTGACCCGCTCGACCACTTCCAAGCGCCGCCCGCGACCGAGCGTAACGCGCCCCGGCAAGGCGATATTGTAGCGCCGCACCACCCACAGCGCACCGCCGAGCAAGCCAAGCACGACCCCGAGCGCCCCCATCGTGCGCAGCAGCGACAGCACATCCATCAGTTGCGGCTCTTGCGCGTGATTTCGGTCACTTCCAGCGACATCTCCTCGCTGTTGACCAGGATCCGGCCCTTGGCGATCAGCTCGCCATTGACGAACACCAAAGTCGGGTCGTCCTGCCCGCAATCGAGCGGGATCATCGCGCCGCGGCTCATTTGCAGGATCTGGCGGATCTGAACCTGGGCCGAGCCCAGAACGATCGACAGCTCGACTTCGATATCTTCGAGGATGGACAATGCACGGCTCCTTCCCCCGAGTTATAGGATTATTTTTCCGCATTGACGGTCTGGCTAGGCAATAATTGCCTATGAAGGAGGGGTGACGGCACGGAGCCGGTGGAGCGACTTCATGGATCTCAAGACATCGTTGGCAGTATCGGCATCGGGTTTGCGCGCGCAGTCGCTGCGGATGCGGGTGATCGCGGAAAATCTCGCCAACCAGGATTCGGTCGCGCGCACCGCCGGTGGCGATCCCTATCGCCGCCGGGTCGTCAGCTTTCAGGCCGAAGTCGATCGGGCAAATGGCGGAACCGCCGTCAAGATTTCCAGCGTCGACGCCGACAAGACCGCCTTCACCAAGGTCTACATGCCGGGCAGCCCGGCCGCGGATGCTCAGGGGTACGTCCTGAAGCCCAACGTCAATCCCCTGCTCGAGGCCGCCGACATGAAGGACGCGCAGCGCTCCTACGAAGCCGACCTCAACGCCATCGAAGCGGCCAAGAACCTGACGATGCGCACCATCGATTTGCTGAAATAAGGAAGAGCGACAATGTCCATCGGATCTCTCGACGCCAGCTCGGCCTATGGCCGTACGCTTGGCCTTGGCAACACGCTCAAGACCGGCTCGACCAAGGAAACCGCGCCCGGCGCATCGGGCGGCTTTGGCGGCATGGTCGAGGCGATGATCTCCGACACCTCGACGCAATTGCGTGCCGCCGAAAGCGCCTCGGCCAAGCAAGTCGCGGGCAAGGGCGACTTGATCGACGTGGTGACCGCGATCGGATCGGCCGAAACCGCGCTCGACACGATGGTCGCGGTGCGCGATCGCGTGGTGAACGCCTATTCCGACATCATGCGCATGCAGATCTGAGGCGCACGCCAATGGATGCGCTCGCCGCGATGGAGCTTGCCCGCGCTTCCTTGATTCTGGTGATGACGATCGTCGGACCGCTGCTGATCACCTCGTTGATCGTCGGCGTCGCGATCGGCCTGTTGCAGGCGCTGACCCAGATCCAGGAAATGACGCTGACGTTCGTTCCCAAGATCATCGCCATGGGCGTGGTGATGCTGCTGTGCCTGCCGATGATCGGCGGTGCGCTGTCCGATTTCATGGCGCGGATCAGCGGCATGATCATCGCTGGCTGAAAGGGTGCTCGCCCCCCTCGCCCCGCCATCGTTCGACCTGTCGCATCTCGATGTGCAGGCGACCGCGTTCCTCATCCTGTTCGCGCGCGTCGGCACGGTGTTGATGCTGCTGCCGGTCTTTTCCGAGGATGCCGTGCCCGGGCGGATCCGCTTGATGATCGCGCTGGGCATGAGCATCGGCCTGTGGGGCGTGCTTGCGCCGTTGATGCGCACGGCGGCCGCGGCGGGCGGGGCGCTGCCGGCGGTGCTGCTGGCAGAACTGATTACCGGGCTCGCAATCGGCGCGCTGGTCAAGATCGTGTTCAGCGCGGTGTCGATGGCGGGATCGATCATCAGCTCGCAAATCGGCCTGTCCTCGGCGCTGCTTTATGATGCCTCACAGGGCGGCCAAGCGGCGTTGCTGTCCAAGTTCGTGACCGTCGCCGCCGCCGTGGTGTGCATGTCGATGCACGTCCACCATTTGTGGATTGGCGCGATCGTCGAATCCTATCGCACCTTCCCGATCGGCGGCATGCCACCAGCGCATGATTTCCTGCGAGCCGCGCTCGACGCGGTGGCGCGCGCGATGACGCTGGGAATCGGCTTGTCGGCCCCGTTGCTGGTCTACGGCATCGTGTTCAACGTCGCGCTTGGCCTCTCGACCCGGATTGCGCCTGCGATCCAGCTCTTCTTCATCGTCCAGCCGCTCAACATCCTGCTCGGCCTGGCGGTGATGGCGATGACGCTGGGCGGACTGCTGACCGGCTTCGCGCAGGCGATGGCCGCCTATATGCAGACAAGCTGGAACTAAAGCGTGGCCGACAACGACCAGAAAACCTTCGATCCCACCGAAAAGAAGCTCGCCGACGCGCGTGCCAAGGGCGACATGCCGTCGTCGCCCGAGATGAAGCACGCGGCCATGTTCGCCGCTGCCATCGTCGTGGTCGGCGGTATGGGCACCTATACGGTGCAACAGCTCGGCGTCATCTTCGTGCGGTTGTGGGGCGGCGCGGACGATTATCTGTTCAATCCGCAAGGGGCCGAAAATTTCGCAATCGGTCTTCTCGGTGCGGTCGGCCTGGCGGTGGCACCGTTGCTGGGCGTGTTGTTCGTGTTCGCGCTGCTTGGCGGTGTGTTGCAGGGGCGACCAAGCTTCGCGCTCGCCCGGCTCAAGCCGCAATGGTCGAAGCTCAACCCGTTTTCGGGCCTAGGCCGCATGTTCGGCCCACGCGCGCTGATCGAGTTCGGCAAGACGCTCGCCAAAATGACCGGCGTTATCGTCATTGCGACCAATGTCATCTGGCCCAAGATTGTCGGGCTGGACCAGTTGGTCGGCGCCGATCCGGCTGCGGTCACCGCCGCCGCAGTCGGGGTCGTGCTCGCCATGATCAAGGCGGTGGCGATCCTGGTCGCCGCGCTCGCCATTTTCGATTTCGTCTATCAGCGCTGGTCGTTCACCAACCGCATGAAAATGTCGCTGCAGGAGATTAAGGACGAGCATAAGGAACAGGATGGCGACCCGCTGATCAAGAGCAAGATCCGCGCGATCCAGATGCAGCGCGCGCGCAGCCGGATGATGTCCGCCGTGCCCGATGCCAGCGTGATCATAACCAATCCGACCCATTATGCGGTTGCGCTGAAATATGATCACGGCGCTATGGCCGCGCCGATTGTGGTGGCCAAGGGCGTCGACGCGATCGCCGCCAAGATCCGCGAGATCGCGACCGCCAATGGCGTGCCGATCGTCGAGAATGTCGCGCTCGCGCGCGCGCTCTACGCCAGCGCGGAACTGGATCGCCCGATCCCGACCGAGCATTTTGCCGCAGTCGCCGAAATCATCAGCTACGTTTTGCGCCTCGCCCGCGGGCGCTGAGCCTTACACCTCGATGTCGTGCTTCGCCAGTTCGACGCGAACGCGGACGTCAATGTCGTGGAAGATCTGCGCCAGCACCGGATCTTCGGGTTGCTCGGTCGTTTGCGCCCACTCGACGATCTCGCGCAAGCGCGTCGGTGCCGCAACACCGACCAGCAACTCCTGGTGCAGCCGCTCGAGCATGTCGAGGCCACGGCTCGCGTCGCGGGCAATCCGGCGGCGGCGCTCGATCGGCGCTTCGTTCATCGCCAGCGTAACCAGCATTTCAACGCTTGGCATCGCCGGCGCGGTCGGCGCGGGGGTCGGTGCCTGCACGGCGTGGGGATGCAATTCCTGCGCGGCGAACTGCGCCGCCGCCTTGGGCAACGCGCCCAAGAGCAGGGTCCGTGTCACCGGCACTGTCAGGGCATCGATCCGCACCGAAACTTACACCTCCAGACCGTCATCGGCCATACCTATCCTATAAGAGATTCATGAGATCTTTTCCACGAATTCGCCGCTTTATCCGACAAGGGCTGCGCGCGTCCGCGACGCTTGCGGTTGTGCTCGGTTGCGTCTCGCCCGGCATCGCGCGAACGCGGATCAAGGATATCGTCAATGTCGAGAATGTCCGGCCCAACCAACTGGTCGGATATGGCCTCGTCGTCGGCCTGGCCGGCACCGGCGACCGGATGCGCAATTCGCCCTTCACCGAGGAATCGATGCAGGCGATGCTCGAACGCATGGGCGTCAACATCCGGGGCTCCGACATGAAGACCCAGAATGTCGCGGCGGTGTCGATCACCGCGTCGATGCCGCCCTTTTCGCGCACTGGCTCCAGCATCGACGTTCAGGTCGCGGCGCTCGGCGATGCCTCCAGCCTGCAGGGGGGCACGCTGATCGCTTCGTCGCTGCGCGCGCTTGATGGGGAAATCTACGCCGTCGCACAGGGCCCGGTCGCGGTATCGGGCTTCAAGGCGCAAGGGGCCGCCGCCAGCATCAGCCGCGGTGTTTCGACCTCGGCACGGATCGCCGGCGGCGCGATCGTCGAGCGCGAGGTGCCGTTTGCGCTACGCACCGCGACCAGTCTGAAGCTCGCACTGAAAAACCCCGACTTTACGACGGCGCAGCGAATCGTGACCGCGATCAACGGCCGTTTCTCGGGGACGGCCGAGATGCTCGACCCCGCCACCGTCGAAATCGCGCCGCGCGGAGGCTTTCAGGGTTCGGTCGTCGATCTGATGACACAGATCGAGACGATCGACGTCGATGTCGATCAGCCGGCGCGGATCGTCATCAACGAAGCGTCCGGCACCGTCGTAATGGGCGCGGACGTACGGATAAGCTCGGTCGCGGTGGCGCAGGGTGGGCTGACCATCAGCGTCACCGAAACTCCGCAAGTGTCGCAGCCGGGTCCGCTTTCCAGCGGCCAGACGACGGTCGTCCCGCGCACGCAGGTATCGGTCAACGACGGTAACGACGCCCATCTCGCGCTGATCGGCGGAGGCGCATCGCTCAAGACGCTGGTCAGCGGGTTGAACGCGCTCGGCGTTTCCCCTCGTGACCTCATCACCATTTTGCAGGCGGTGAAGAGTGCAGGCGCGCTCCAGGCCGACATTGAGGTCCAATGACGATCGAAATCCCGACTCCTGCTGCGACCGTCGGCGCGGCACCCGCCAAGGCCGCAACGCCCGCGCAAAAGGCCACCGCCCAGTCCTTTGAGGCGGTGTTCCTCGGACAGATGACGCAATTGATGTTCGAAAGCGTGCAGACCGGCGAGTTTTCCGGGGGGCATGGCGAGGAAATGTTTCGCGGTGTTCTCGCTGAAAAGCTCGGGACTGCAATTGCCCAAAAGGGCGGCGTCGGCCTTGCCCCGGCGGTGCTCGCTCAAATTCTAAAAATGCAGGAAAATGCTGACAATGGACGATGACCTGATCGATCTTGTGACGTCGCTCTCGCACTTGATGGAGCAGGAGAGCGAGGCGCTGACCCGAAGCGGCCGCTTGCAGGGCTTGGCAGAACTCGTCGCGGCGAAATTGCGGTTGGCTGGACAAATCGAGGCCGAAGTTACGAAGCGGGAGCGCGAAACTCCCGATTGGGCCGATGCCCTGTCCGAGGAACAGCGTGCCGAAATGGCGCTTGTCTTCGGGCATTTACGCGACGCCTCGATCGTCAACGCGCAGATTTTGGAGCGGCAGATCGCGTTTTCGAGCGACTTGATGCGCGCGATCGCAGCAGAAGCACAGCGCGCTACGGGAAAACGAAGTTCTACCTATGGCGCGTCAGGCGACATGATGCGGATCGACTTGCCCGCGCCGATCTCGATCAACGCACGCCTCTAGCGCAATTTCCGAGCGGGGTCGGTCTGTCGACACCGCAAGACCGACTCACATCCCGATCTTCGCGCGTACGTTCGAACACGCGTTTTGTTTCCACGATGTGACCGGATAAATTGTATAAAAGCGACATCCAACCAAGGCTCCTCGAAAAATTCGGGCCAAATCGGCCAATTTTCATACTATAAGACGATGCCAACGCGGCATTCGCCGCTTTTTATTGTTATAAAACCGTGGCATCCGGGATCGCAGAGAGGAAATATCGATGCGATCCAGCAGCGCCTTACGGTTATATGACAACGGTATCATTCCTTCGAATGATGATGGCGTTAGTCCTTATCTGGGACTCTTGGCGGATTGCGCCGCACGAATTCTTTGCGCCTCCGATACGTCGTCGATGCTGAACGCCCTTTTTGAGTCAGTCCGCGTCAAGCTGAATCTGAGTGTGTATTTCTGCTATCGTTACGATGGCAGGAATGGCCTCATCCTCGAAGAACATGGCGGCCTGACCCCGACGCAAAGCGGAGCGGCTTCCCATCTTGCCCTCGGTCAAGGTCCGTGCGGGCTGGTGGCTGCGGATCGCGCGCCGCATGTTTTCAATCGGGTTCGCGGCTCAAAGGACGCGCGGCTCGCTTATGCCCGCGCAATCGGGCTCGCCGCTTATGTCGGGACGCCGCTGATGCAGGGTGATACCTTGCTTGGCACCCTCGGCTTTGGCCGCAAGGCGACGATGCCATTCAGTCGCGCCGAAGTGCAGTTCCTGCGTGCAATCTGCAGCTTCGTCGCCATCGCCAAAAACCGTCTGCGTACCGAGCTGACCCTGTGGGAGACGACCTGTGCTCGCGATGCGCTTGCCGTCGAACAAACGCGGCTCGTCGATCGCATCGCCACTTTATCGCGCTTGTCGGATACATCCGCTGTCGCTTCAACGCTTGCCCATGAAATGACGCAGCCGCTCACCGCCGCCGCAAACTATATCGCCTCCGCCGAAATGGCGCTCGGCGGGCTGGGAGATGCCGACATCCTGCGTCGCCTCGTACAGGCCCGGACCCAGATTACCCGATCGGCTCAGATCATCGCCAAGGCACGCCAATTGGTCGAAACCGGAACGGTCGCGAACGAGCATGCCAACCTTTGTGAAGTGCTGTCGGACTCGCTCGAACTTGCGCTCGCCGATCACGATGGTGCCGCGCCCGCGATGATTTATGATATCGACCCCAGCGTCACCGCGCTCGTCGGAGACGGTGTGCAGATCACCCAGGTGATGACGAATTTGCTGCGTAACGCGGCGACCGCTTTGCGCGGCGTCGCGTCACCGACCATTACCGTTTCCTGTCGCCGGACACAGGACGGCACGGTCGAGATCGGCGTAATCGACAATGGTCCCGGCTTCGATCCGGAGGCCGATAGTGCGCGTTTCCATCAGCGGGCGACCTCAACCACAGGTGGTCTAGGCATCGGCTTATCGGTATGCCGATCCATCGTAGCTGCGCATCACGGTACGATCCGCGCCGAAAACACCGCCCAGGGCGGCGCGGCAGTCTACTTCACGCTGCCGGGCCAATGAAAGCAGCCCAGAGCCCACCTTCAGGGATTGCCATGCTGTCATAATTGTGCGGCATAGCGTCCGAAGGAGATGGTCGCATGCGCACTTCACGAACCGGACGAACGTTGGCCGCGCTGGCCGCAATGCTGGCGGGTGTCGCGCTGACTGCCGGAGCGCCAGCGGACCCGTTACAGGTTGATCGCGTCGTCCTGATGATGCGTCACGGCATCCGCCCGCCCACCAAAGCGCAGCCGATGCCGATCGGTACCGCCGCCGCCGCTTGGCCGACTTGGAGCGTCAAGCCCGGTTGGTTGACCGAACACGGTGCCAGCGCGATCGTGGCGGTGGCCGATTTCGACCGGATTGGCTTTATTAAAGCGGGGCTGCTGCCCTTGACCGACTGCCCCACCCGCATCGCGCTCCTTGCCGACAGCGACCAACGCACCATCGCGACCGCAGCAAGCTATGCCAAGGGCGTCGCCCCTGGCTGCTCCCTCACCATAGAACATCGTCCGCAGGACGAGCCCGATCCGATGTTCAACCCAATCGAGAGCGGGCAGGCCCCGCTTGACCCTGCGCGCGCCGCCGCCGCCATCGACGCGGCGGTGGGACCGCGCGGGATCGCCGCGACCGAGCGCGGCATGAAACCGCTGCTGATTCGCCTGGACCGCGTGTTGTGCGGATCCGCGACCGCGACTTGCGGCGTGGCGCGCGAGCCGACCACCATCCGCCCGGCTACGGCCACCTCACGGCCCAAGCTCGGCGGCGCACTCGACCGTGCGTCGACCGCAGCGCAGATTCTCCTGTTGGAATATGCGGAAGGCAAACCGGCAAACGAAGTCGGCTGGGGCCGCGCCACCGCTTCCGACATCGCGGCTTTCGGAGCCTTCCATGCGCTCGAATTCCGGCTGCTGGCGCGACCACCTTATATCGCGACGCGCAATCTGGCCGGTCTGTCGCCGCGCATCGCGACCTGGCTTACCGATGAAGCCCCCACCGCCCCGAAAGTGGCGTTGATTGCTGGTCACGATACGAACGTCGCCAATCTTGCCGGAGTGCTAGGCCTGCACTGGAACGTCCCCGGGATTGCAGCGGATGATCCCGTACCAGGTGGGGCCATCCAATTGGAACGGCTGACCGACGGCAAGGGCAACCATTATGTCCGCGCCAGCTATCGCGCCCAATCGCTGTCCGAGTTGCGCGCGGCGACGGCCAAGACACCCTATCACAAAGTATTACCAATTGCGGGCTGCAAGGCACGCGGCATCGATGGCCTGTGCACGCTGTCCGATTTTCTGGCAAAGCTTCGTGGTTAACGTGTATCCGTAACGCGGACGCGCTCGTGATGACGAATGACCTCGTCGATGATGAAGCGGAGGAACTTCTCGCTGAAATCGGGATCGAGATTCGCATCATGGGCAAGGCCTCGCAACCGCGCGATCTGTGCTTCTTCACGACCCGGATCGGCAGGCGGCAAACCAGCCTCGGCCTTATAGCGACCGACCGCCTGCGTGGTCTTGAAGCGTTCGGCGAGCAAAAAGACGAGGGCGGCATCGATATTGTCGATGCTCTGGCGGTATCCGTTCAGCGTTTCGTCGGTCACCATCCACTCCTCATCAGCCGTCGACGCTCTTTTGCGTGCGCTGACGGCCCGGCGCAACCCGAGAAAGACTTGCCTTTAGCGCGCCACGCCGCCACATCGCAGCGCAGATGAGCGCCACCATTCTCCGCATTGATCCTTCGCGTGCCCAGCCCTCGCTGGAGCCCATGGTGCAACTCGTCGCGGGTGACCTGAATTTGGTCAACGCGGTCATCCTGTCGCGGATGCAGTCCGAAATTCCGCTGATCCCGGAACTTGCGGGGCACCTCATCGCGGGCGGTGGCAAGCGGATGCGCCCGATGCTGACGCTCGCCAGCGCACGGTTGCTGGGCTATCTGGGGTCTCGCCACCACCGGCTGGCCGCCGCCGTCGAATTCATCCATACCGCCACGCTGCTGCACGACGATGTGGTCGATGGGTCGGATTTGCGCCGGGGCAAGCGCACCGCCAATCTGATCTGGGGCAACCCGGCCAGCGTTCTGGTCGGCGATTTCCTGTTCAGCCGGTCGTTCGAACTGATGGTGGAAGACGGCTCGCTCAAGGTGCTGTCGATCCTGGCGGGCGCGAGCGCGATCATCGCCGAGGGCGAAGTCAACCAGTTGACCGCCGCCCGCCGCATCGACATCCCGGAAGAACGCTATCTCGACATCATCGGGGCAAAGACGGCCGCGCTGTTTGCGGCGGCGTGCCGGGTCGCGGCGGTGGTGGCGGAGCGCCCCGAGGCGGAAGAACTCGCGCTCGACGCTTATGGCCGCAATCTCGGCATCGCGTTCCAACTGGTCGATGACGCAATCGATTACGTGTCCGACGCAGGCACGATGGGCAAAGACGCGGGCGACGATTTTCGCGAAGGCAAGGCGACGCTCCCCGTCATCCTTGCTTATGCCCGCGGCGGTGCCGAAGACCGGGCGTTCTGGAAGGCGGCAATCGAGGGCCATCGTAACCGCGACGAGGATTTCGTGCGAGCGATCGACCTGGTGCGCTCGACCCACGCAGTTGACGACACGCTGGCGCGCGCGCGGCATTACGGGCAACGCGCGATCGACGCGCTCGGCATCTTTGGCAATGGCAAAGCCAAGGATGCGATGGTCGAAGCCGTCGAGTTCGCGATCGCACGCGCCTATTGAGCGTCAGTCACGGCGATTTGGCTCCTTTGTCGCCGATCCGCATTTGTCGCACCGCCTCCTTTCCAGTACCTTCAGTGCCGGACTGCAGGAGCGTCGGAGATGTTCGTCGATTTCCAAACTGGCTGGCCGCCGCCTGAGCGCTGGGAAGCCAAGCCCGCACCGACGCCAAACCCGCGTCGGGAAAGCATCGCAGCGTGGATTATCGGTTTCAACCTGGTGATGCTGTTGGTCGGCCCACTGGCGGGCGTCACGCTGTTTGATGCCGTAATGGCGGCATGGCGGCATTGACCGTCGGAGACGTCTAGCAGCCACGCACCTCGGCATCGCCTGCTTCAGCGCCGGACAATTCCACCTGCAACGTCGCATGGCCGATGCCGAAACGGCCCTTGAGCATAGCGCGCGTCGTATCCAGGAAGGCGTCGCCCGGATGGCCCGCCGGTATCACCAGATGCGCGGTCAGCACGGTCTCAGTCGTGCTCATCGGCCAGATATGAACGTGGTGGACACGCGCGACGCCTGGCAGCGCGCGCAGTGCGTCCCACACCTTGTCCGAATCGATGCTGCGCGGCACCGCCGCCAGCGCCATCTCGACCGATTCGCGCAGCAGGCCCCAGGTTTGCAGGAAAATCAGCACCGCGATGACGATGCTGACCACAGGATCGATCCAGGTCAGCCCGGTCCACCAGATTACCAGCCCCGACACGACCACCCCGGCCGATACCATCGCATCGCTCGCCATGTGGAGATAGGCACCGCGAATGTTGATATCGCCCTCACGACCGCGCAGGAACAGCAGCGCGGTCGCACCATTGACCAGGATCCCGGCTCCGGCGACCCACGCCACCGTCGGCCCGTCCACCGGCGCGGGCATCGCCAGCCGCTGCACCGCCTCGAGCAGGATCGCGCCGAGCGCGACCAACAATAGCAGTGCGTTGAGCAAGGCCGCCAGAATGGTCGAGCCCTTCAGCCCATAGGTGAAGCGCTTCGATGCCGCGCGCCGTCCTAGGGCAATTGCCGCCCACGCCGCGCACAGGCCGAGCACATCGGAAAGGTTATGCCCGGCATCCGCCAACAGCGCGACCGAGCCCGCGATCAGGCCAAACGCCGCCTCGCCGACGACAAAGGCGAGGTTCAGCCCGATACCGATCGCGAACGCGCGATCGTGACCCGCCACCGGCGCGTGGCTGTGGCCGTGGCCGTGCGAATGCCCGTGATGATCGCCGTGCCCGTGGGAATGGCTATGCCCCGCCATGTCGGTCTCCAATGTCCTAGCGCGGGCCTAGCATTTCAAATCCGTGAGATACTAGGACGCCGCACATGACAATTACGTCACGACGCGGTGGTTCCAAAACCGGCGCAAGGCGGTAGGAGCGAGGCGTGACGTCCACCCTCCCCATCCACGTCGTCCTGCCCGACCTGCTCCGCCACTTGCGAGACGCCCCCAACGCCGTGCTGGTCGCGCCGCCTGGGGCGGGCAAGACCACCGCCGTCGCGCCCGCATTGCTGGACGAGCCATGGTGCAGCGGCGAAATCCTGCTGCTCTCCCCCCGTCGCCTCGCCGCGCGCGCCGCGGCCGAGCGGATGGCCGCCACTGCCGGTGAAAATGTCGGCCAGACCTTCGGCTATGCCACGCGGATGGATACAAAGCGCTCGGCGGCGACGCGCGTCACGGTGGTGACCGAGGGCATCTTCGTCGCGCGCATCCAGAACGATCCCGAACTCGCCGGGGTCTCCGCCGTGCTGTTCGACGAAGTCCATGAACGCAGCCTCGACAGCGACTTCGGCCTCGCGCTCGCGCTCGATGCGCAGGCCGCGCTGCGGCCCGATCTCAGGCTGGTGGCAATGTCGGCAACGCTCGACGGCGCACGCTTTTCCGGGCTGATGGAGGGTGCCCCGATCATCGAAAGCGCCGGGCGGATGCACCCGCTGAGCTTGCGCCATCTCGGTCGCGCCGCCGAAGCGCGGATCGAGGATTCGGTCGCCGCCGCAATCCGGCTGGCGCTGCGCGAGGAAACGGGCGGCATCCTCGCCTTCCTGCCCGGCGTCGCCGAGATCGAGCGCACCGCCGAGCGGCTGGAGGGGCTCGGCCCCGATATTCTGCTCCACCGCCTGCATGGCAGCCTCGACCCCGCCGCACAGCGCGCCGCGATCGCGCCCGACCCGCAAAAGCGGCGCAAGGTCGTGCTGGCGACATCGATCGCCGAGACCAGCCTGACGCTCGACGGCATTTCGGTCGTGGTCGATTCCGGCCTCGCGCGCCGCCCGCGTTATGATCGCGCGGCGGGGATGACGCGGCTGGTGACCGAACGCGCCAGCCAGGCCGCCGTCACCCAGCGTGCCGGCCGCGCCGCGCGCCAGCAGCCCGGCACCGCCTATCGCCTGTGGGAGGAAGCCGCGACCGCTGGCCTGCCGCGCTTCGATCCGCCCGAAATCCTCGAGGCAGACCTCTCGGCGCTGACCCTCGACTGCGCCTTGTGGGGCGTCGCCGATCCGCGCGTGCTACGCTGGCTCGATCCCCCACCCGAAGCCGCCGTACAGGAAGCCCGCACCCGCTTGCACACCCTGCAGGCGCTCGATGCCGATGGCCGCCCGACCCCGCACGGCCACGCCATCGCCCGCCTGCCACTGGCCCCGCGCCTCGGCCATATGCTGGTGCGCGCGGGCGAGCTCGGGCTGGCGGAAGTCGCAGCGGAGATTGCGGTTCTGCTCGGCGAACGCGGGCTTGGCGGCAACGATGTCGACCTGGAATCCCGCCGCCGCCGCTGGCGCACCGAACGCGGCGCGCGCGCGGAAGCCGGGCGCAAGCTAGCGAAGCGGTGGACGAATCTCGCTCCCCTCCCGCTTGCGGGAGGGGCTGGGGGAGGGAATGAAACCCCCGCCGCTCGCCCCGCATCCCCTCCCCCGGCCCCTCCCGCAAGCGGGAGGGGAGGCGAAGCCACCGCCATCGCGCTCGCTTTCCCCGATCGTATCGCGCGCCGCCGCGACGGCTCGGGCGAGACCTGGGCCTCGGTCGGCGGACGCGGCTTCAAGCTCGATCCGACCAGCGCGCTCGCCCGCGAGGAATGGCTGGCGGTCGCCGAAACCCAGGGCATGGCCTCGGGCGCGCGCATCCTTTCCGCCGCCGCAATCGACTTGCCGACGATCGAGGCGCTGTTCGGCGAGTCGATCGCGATCCACCGCACCGTCACCTTCGATCCCGCGACGGGCGGCGTGCAGACCACACGCGAGCGCCGCCTCGGGGCGCTGCGGCTGTCGAGCGGCCCCGATGCGCAAGCCGACCCCGACGCGATCGCCGCTGCCTTGCTCGCCGGTATCCACACCCACGGCCTCGCGGTATTGCCGTGGAGCGACGCGGCGCTCGCGCTGCGCCACCGCGCTGCCTTTGCACAGGACCATGGCGGCGCAGAGCTCGCGCTCGACGACGCCGCGCTGCTCGCTCGCGCCGATGAATGGCTCGCCCCCTTGCTCGTCGGCAAACGGCGGCTCGATGCGATCGACTCGGGTGCGCTGACCGATTCACTCCGCGCGCTGATCGGTTGGGACGCGCTCAAAACGATCGATCGCCTCGCCCCCACCCATTTCACCAGCCCTGCGGGCAGCAGCCACCCGATCGATTATGACGTCGAGGGCGGCCCGCGCGTGGAGTTGCGCCCGCAGGCGCTGTTCGGGCTCGCCACCCACCCGATGATTGCGGGTGGCCGCGTGCCGCTGGTGCTCAGCCTCACCTCGCCCGCCGGTCGCCCGATCCAGACGACGCGCGATTTGCCGGGCTTCTGGGCAGGCAGTTGGGCGGCCGTCGCCAAGGAAATGCGCGGCCGCTATCCGCGCCATCCCTGGCCCGATGACCCCGCATCGGCCAATGCGACGCTGCGCACGAAAAACGCAGATGCACGCGCGAAAGAAGCACGGTAAGGAGGCACCATGTCGATCGCCCGAATCTATCAGCGCCCGAAGAACTCCATGTCCTCGGGCCGCGCACGCACCAGCATCTGGATGCTGGACTTCGCCCCGGCCGAGGCCAAGCAGCCCGATCCGCTCACCGGCTGGGCCGGCTCGGGCGATACGCGCGACCAGCTCCGCCTGACCTTCCCGACGCAGGAAGCGGCGATCGCTTATGCCGAGCGCGAAGGGCTGCCCTTCACTGTTATTCCCGCACCCGAGCGCACGCTCAAGCTGCAAAGCTACGCCGACAACTTCCGCTAAGCGGCAGGCGCGGCGGTTACCCCGCTAGCATCCCCGCGCCCAGCAGCAGCAACAGCTTCACGTCGATCGCCACACCCTCGGCGCGCTTGGCGGCGACCACGTTCGCAATCTCCGCGACCGGCACGCGCAGCACGGTGATATTCTCGCCGTCGATCCCGCCGCCATCGGCAACACGCTCCAGCCCGGTCGCGCGCACCAGCGTGAAGCCTTCGGACACCATGCCGGGCGAGGAATGGAAAAGGCCCAGTTGCTCGATCTTGGCAGGCCGATAGCCGGTCTCTTCCTCAAGTTCGCGCGCAGCGGAGGCTTCGATGCTCTCGCCTGCCTCCTCGTCACCAACCAGCCCCGCCGGCAATTCCAGGCAGCGCCGCCCGAGCGGGACGCGATATTGCTCGACCAGCAGGACATGCCCGTCCTCAACCGCCAGGATCACTGCCGCCTGAATGCCGCGTGCGCGCGACACATATTCCCAGGTCCCGTCCTTCACGACCTTGATGTACTTGCCTTCCCAGACAATTTCCGCACTCATAGTTCGATCAGCCTGTCCGGGAGCTCGTTTCGGTCGTCCGCCGTTTTCGGGAAAGTTTCCGCGAGGATCGCGCCAATCCGCTCGACTGCCGCCGCCATGCCAGCACCCGGCTTGCCAGCGCGGGTTTCGGCGACCAACGCCGCCATCGCATCGCCCCAGCGCTCTGCGGGCACGGCACGGTGGATCGCTTCATCAGCGACGATCTCGGCCATGCGCTCATCGCGCGAGAGATAGAGCAGGATGCCGACGCGCGCGGTGGTGCGGCGCTCGGCCCCGACCTTGAAATATTGGATTGCCCGCCGCCGCACCCGCCGCGCGCGTGTCGCCCTGGGCACCAGCGCCATCCGTAGCGGCATATAGGCAAGCGCAAACCGCACGATCAAAAAGACCAAGGCTTGCGCCGCCAGGATTACGCCCAACAGCAAGCGCGGATCGGGCGCATCGTCCCACCCTTCGGTGAAGCCGCTCAGCCATGTCTCGATCGCGAGCGGATTGATCGCCGCCAGCGCGAGCACGATCAGCATCGCCGCAATCGCACAATGCAGCGCCGCATCGTGGTAACTGTCCGAACGCTCGGTCACGATCGTGACGATCTCGCCATCGGTGCCCGCTTCGGCGCGCGCTACGGCGGCCAACACCTGCGCATGGTCGTCGCGCGTCAGCCGTGCCGTTCCCGCCATCACCAATCCCCCGAAGCGCCACCGCCGCCGAAATCGCCGCCGCCGCCGCCGGTAAAGCCGCCGCCGCCCCAGCTTCCGTCGGAGCCGCCACCGCCACTCGATCCACCGCCGCCGAAGCCGCCAAAACCACCGCCGGAGCCGCCACCCCAGCCGCCGCCCCAACCGCTGCCCCAACCGCTACCGAGCCCCGAGCCCCACAGCACCGCCGGAGCCACGCCGCTGCGATATTCCTGCCCACGCCGACCGCGCCGCAAGCTCGACAGCACGATGAAGCCGATCACGAACAGGATCATGATCACGCCAAAGGGAATCCCGCCGCCACTGCCCGCGGCGCTGCGCTTGTGCACCTTATCGAACTTCGCCGCCGCCGCGTCGACATTGGCCTTGGCTTCCTCCGGAGAAGCGCGAAGCTGTGCGATCACCGCATCGGTACCCGCTTCCATCGCTCCGGCAATGTCACCGGATTGCGTCAGCTTGGGCATCATTTTTTCGCGAATCATCGTGCCCGCAAAAGCATCGGTCAGGATCGGCTCCAGGCTGTAGCCAACCTCCAGCCGCGGCCCGCGATGCCCCTTGGGTGCGTTAGGCGCGATGAACAGGATCGCACCGTTATTGGCGTCCTTGAGGCCCACGCCCCACGCCCGCCCGAGACCGACACCATATTCCTCGATCTCGCGACCCTGCAGGTCCGGGATCGTGGCGACCACCAATTGCCGCTTGGTGTCTTTCTGCAGCGCTTCCAATTTGGCCGTCAGATCGGCCTTGGTCGCAGGCGGCAGGACGTTGGCGGCATCCACCACCAGCCCGGTGAATTTGGGATAGGTCTGCGCTGCCGCCGGGGCAACCCCCAGCAGCAGCGCAACCAGCATCGCGAGCAGTGCCTGAATCAGGCGCATCGGCATGGGCCTCCGGCCCGGTACTTAGTTGGTGTTGCCGAAATTGACCGTCGGCGCCACGTCCGCCCCCGGCGTCGTCGCCTTGAACGGCACCAGCGGCTTGGCCCCGTAAAACACCTTCGCGCCAATCGCGTCGGGGAAGGTGCGGATGGTCGTATTATACGCCTGCACCGCTTCGTTATAATCGTGGCGTGCGGTCGAGATGCGGTTTTCTGTGCCCTCGAGCTGGTCCATCAACGTCTTGTAATTGTCCTGGCTCTTCAGCTCGGGATAGGCCTCCTGCAGCCGCTGCAACGACAGCGTCAGGCCGTTCTGCGCCTTTTCATACGCTGCGACCTTGGCCGGATCGTTCAGATCCGCGCTGGAAACCTTGACCTGCGATGCCGAGGCACGCGCCTGCGTCACTTCGACCAGGATCGCTTTTTCCTGCGCGCCCGCCGCCTTCACCGTCGACACCAAATTGGGGATCAGGTCAGCACGGCGTTGATAGTAATTTTCCACATCGGCCCATTTCGCCTTGGCGTTCTCTTCCGCCGTCGGCACGCTGTTCAGCCCGCAACCGGCCAGCGCGAATGCGCCGACGAATGCGATCAGAGTGCGATACTTCATGGTGTTCATCCCTCCAGGCCTTGCGCAGCCCTGATAGCCGGGTAGCATGGCCGCGAGAAACGAAATCGGATTGGGAGGCTCCATGTTCAAGGAGTTCAAGGCATTCATCGCGCGCGGCAACGTGCTGGACCTGGCGATTGCGGTCATCATCGGCGGGGCGTTCGGCAAGATCGTGACGTCGCTGACCGACGACGTCATCATGCCGGTGATCGGCAAGATTTTCGGCGGGCTCGATTTTTCGAGCTATTTCGTGGTGCTCGGCAAGGTGCCCCCCGCGCTCGTCGGGTCGTCCGATTATGCTGCACTGAAAAAGGCCGGCGTGCCGCTGTTCGGCTATGGCGCGTTCGTCACGGCGGCGGTCAATTTCGTGATCGTCGCCTTCATCATCTTCCTGCTGGTGCGCGCCGTGAACCGGCTGATGCCCAAGGCACCGGAAACGCCCGCCGAGCCGGTCGAGCCCGCCGACATCACTCTGCTGCGCGAGATCCGCGACGAATTGAAGCGGCGCTGAGGGGGGGCTCGCGCTTACCCTATATTCCGTTCGGGCTGAGCCTGTCGAAGCCCTTCCAAGCGAGCCGCTCGCGTGGAACGCCCTTCGACAGGCTCAGGGCGAACGGGGAATGGGGCGAAGGTCTCAGGCCGCGACCAGATCCTCGGCGACCGAATCCGCCAGACTCGTGCCATCGAGGATCCGCGCGGTCTCGTCGCGCACGCGCATCATCGCATGGCGGATCGCGCAGCTCGCTTCGTCCTTGCAATCCTTGCAACTGCGATAGGCGGTGCGACTGACGCACGGCACCAGCGCCAGCGGCCCCTCGATCACGCGGATGATCTCACCCAGTGAAATCAGATGCGTCGGGCGGGACAGGCAGTATCCGCCCATCTTGCCACGGTGGCTGTGCAGGAAACCCGCCTCGCGCAGATCGGCGAGGATCAGCTCCAGGAACTTGCGCGGGACATTCGCCTCGGCGGCAATCCGGTTCATCGGGATCGGCGGGCCCCCGGGGGGTGCTTCGGCCAGGAACATCATCGCGCGAAGCGCGTAGCGGGAACGTTGCGTCAACATGATACTATACCCCATGCACCCGATTTGTGGCGAGTGGAAGGCACAAGGTGTCAAACCGGGCCTTTTCATTGCGCCAGGCTCCGCCTATATCGCGGGGGCCGGGTTCGCCCGGCTATGGTGATAAAGTGCAGCGTAGACTAGATGCAGCGGACCCGGGGGCAGTACCCGGCGACTCCACCAAAACCCCTCTTGCCGGAGGGGCTCTGACGGGGTCGAACCAGGATCGACGTGTGTTGAAAGGCGCTGTTTTTGCCCGGGCTGAGTAACCTGCAAAAGGCTCAAAACCACAAGTGCTAACGATAACGAAGCACTCGCGATTGCGGCGTAACTAAAGGCCTAACGGCCTAGGTTACCCCAAAAGAACGCGGTTCGGGCTGCACCGGGCAACAGAAGCAGACACCGGCGGTCCGGGGAGTACCGAGCAACAGAAACTCCCCACCCTTTCCTGTCGCGGCTATCAGGGTGTTGCATGGCCGATTCCGCCGACGCCCCGCCCCAGCGCAAGATCATCCATATCGACATGGACGCCTTCTTTGCGTCGGTCGAACAGCGCGACGACCCAACCTTGCGCGGCAAGCCGGTTGCGGTCGGCGGGTCGCGTGCGCGCGGCGTGGTCGCCGCCGCCAGTTATGAGGCACGCGCCTTCGGGGTGCGCTCGGCCATGCCCTCTGTAACAGCCCTGCGCCGCTGCCCCGATCTGGTGTTCGTGCCGCCCCGCTTCGAGGCGTACCGCGCGGTCTCAGCCCAGATCCGCGCGATTTTCGACGATTATACCGATCTGGTCGAGCCGCTCTCGCTCGACGAAGCCTATCTCGACGTGACCGAGGACCGCCATGGCCTGGGCTCGGCCCGCGCCATCGCCGAGCAGATCCGCGCGCGCATCAAGGCCGAAACCGCCCTCACCGCCTCGGCCGGGGTCAGCTACAACAAGTTCATCGCCAAGCTCGCCTCCGACCAGAACAAGCCCGACGGCCTGTGCGTCATCGCGCCCCGCCACGGCGCGGCGTTCGTCGCGAGCTTGCCGGTCAAGCGCTTCCACGGCGTCGGCCCGGTCACCGCGCGCCGCATGGCCGCGCTCGGCATCGAAACCGGTGCCGATCTGCGCGAACGCCCGCTCGCCTTCCTCCACGCGCATTTCGGCAGCTACGGCGATTACCTTTACAGTGCCGCACGCGGGGTCGATCACCGCCCCGTCCGCAGCGAACGCCCAAGCAAATCGGTCGGGGCAGAGCGCACCTTCGAGACCGACCTCTCCGCGCCGGGCGACCTCCACGCGGCACTCGACTGGGTGGGCGAAGCCGCCTGGGTGCGGATTGACCGCCACAGCGCGCGCGGCCGCACCGTGACGCTGAAGCTGCGCTTCTCCGATTTCCGCACGATCACCCGCGCGCGCTCGCTCAGCAGCGTGGTCGAGCGCGACGCCTTTTTCGCGATCGGCCACGCCTTGCTCGATGCGCATCTGCCGCTGCCGCTCGGCGTGCGGCTGTTGGGGCTGACGCTGTCGGGTATGGTCGATGGAGAGCCCGAGGCGGTGCAGGCGACCTTACCGTTATAAGCGCCGTCAGGCCACCCGCTCCCCCGCCCGCCGCAAATCCTCGACGAAGCGCGCATATTCCAGCGCGGCCACCTCGCGGTCGGGCAAACGCAGCAAATAGCTCGGATGCACCGTAATCCACGCCTCGCCGCCATCGGGCAGCACCAGCGCACGCCCGCGCTCCTGGCCGATCGTCACCACCCGCCCGAGCAAGCTGCGCGCCGCGGTCGCCCCCAAGGCCACCGTCACCTTGGGCCGCACCAGCAAGCGCTCCTGCTCGATCCACCAGCGGCACGCGCTGACCTCCCCCGCATCGGGTTTGCTATGGATGCGCCGCTTGCCGCGCTGTTCGAACTTGAAATGCTTGACCGCGTTGGTGACATACACACCCGCCCGATCGATCCCCGCCTCGGCCAGCGCGCGGTCGAACATCTGCCCGGCCGGGCCGACAAAGGGCTGCCCCGCCAGATCCTCCTGGTCGCCCGGTTGCTCGCCGACGAACATCAGCGCCGCATCGACCGGCCCCTCGCCGAACACCGTCTGCGTCGCGGGTTTGTACAACGGACACCGCGTGCAACCCGCCGCTTCCTCGCGCAACGCCGCCCATGCCGCCTGTGCATTGCCGCCAACCTCGCTCTTCGCCTTGGCGATCATCCCGCTCTCCCGCGCCTGTGCGCTCGCAATCAACCCCGGCACCAACGCCGTTTCGGGCATGTTCTTCCAATATTTGCGCGGCATTTCTTTCAGCATCGCGCCGACCTTCACGCGCGCCGGGTTGAAGATCGACGCATAATAGGTCTTCCACACCTCCTCGATCGGGTCGCCCTCGGGCGCATCGCGCTTGGAGGCACCCGGCCCTTCCGCCAGCGTCTCGCCGTCCCAATGCAGCGAAAGCTCCGGCGTCAGGATCGACCAGCGCATGCTGGCGAATCGATCGAGAAAGAAACCGGCGTTGGCGCGCACGATATGATGCTCGTGCTCGAACCACGCGACGAAGCGCGGGGCACCATCCTCCTCCACTTCGCGGAAGCGCAGGAACGCGCGCATCTTGTGAATGTCCTTGCGCACTTCGCGCGCAAACCCCTCCAGCCGCCGCACCAGCGGATCCGCCCGATCCTCGATCGCCCCTGGCTGGCGGCGCAAGCGCAGCAGCAACGCATAGAGCAACGCAAAACGTTCGGCGTCGCGGTGCAAAACGACGCTGCGCGCCAGCGCCATGAACGCCGCGGGCACGGTGAAGGCCGGTTGCGTCGGCGCAGGTGGCGGCGTGCCCACCAGCGCGAACAGATCGTCCGCCGCTCCGCCCACGTGCCACACCACATCCTCGGGCGGCACGCCCGCCCCCGCCAGCCCGCGCGCCGCATCGCGCCAGCCATCCAGATCGTCGGGTTCGGCCAAAGTGACGACGTGCATCGTGTCTCCCCTCAGGCCGCAAATAACTCCAGTTGCTCGGTTTTGGGTGCAACTTGCGGCCGAAGATCGGCGCGGTCGCTCAGTGCGACCGGGCGCCAGTCTTCAGCGATCAGAAACGGGCGTAGTTTGGCGATCGACACCGTCAGCCGCGCGACATCGGCCAATCGCAAGCGCCGCCAGCGCCGCGCCGACAGGATCGCGCCGACCGCCTTCACCCCCAGCCCCGGCACGCGCAGCAGCGCCTCGCGCGGCGCGCGGTTGACGTCGACCGGAAAGGACCCGCGAAATTTGAGCGCCCAGGCGAGCTTGGGGTCGATGTCGAGCGGCAGCATTCCCGTCGTCGCGTCGGTCGCCGCCACCACATCGGCGGGGGAATAATCGTAGAAGCGCATCAGCCAGTCCGATTGATACAGGCGATGTTCGCGCATCAACGGCGGACGCTGCAGCGGCAGCACCGCGCTCGCATCGGGGATCGGGCTGAACGCCGAATAATAGACCCGCCGCAAGCCGAACCGATCATACAGCGAGGACGCGCGCGTCACGATGTCGCCATCGGTCGCGGCATCCGCCCCCACGATCATTTGCGTGGATTGCCCGGCAGGCGCAAAGCGCGGCGCCGATTTGAAGCGTTTGCGGGCGTCGCCGGTGTCGGCAATCGCCAGCTTGGTCCCGGCCATCGCCCCTTCGATCCGCGCCGCCGATTTCTCGGGCGCAAGCCGCGTCAGCCCGGCCAGCGTCGGCAATTCCACATTGATCGACAAGCGGTCGGCATGGAGCCCGGCCTGATGCACCAGTTCGGGGTCGGCATCGGGAATGGTCTTGAGGTGGATATAGCCGCGAAAATCATGATCTTCGCGCAAGCTGCGCGCCACTTCGACCATCTGCTCCATCGTGTAGTTGGACGAGCCGATGATGCCCGAGGACAGGAACAGCCCCTCGACATAATTGCGCCGATAGAAAGACAGCGTCAGCCGCACCACCTCCGCCGCGGTGAAGCGCGCACGGCGCACGTTCGAGCTTTTGCGGTTGATGCAATAATGGCAGTCGAAGATGCAGCTGTTGGTCAGCAGGATCTTGAGCAGCGAAATGCAGCGGCCATCGGGCGCATAGGCATGGCAAATGCCCATGCCCTGGTCGGTCGAGCCCAGCCCCTTGCCGTCGCGCGACGTGCGCTTGACCGATCCCGACGACGCGCACGACGCATCATATTTCGCGGCATCCGCCAGGATCGCGAGCTTTTGCTGAACATCGAGCTGGGCCATATGTTCTTCATATGTTCACATTACACTCGACGCAAGCGGCGCTGTCGGTCATCCGGGTCAGTGGTCTGTCAGCAGCCCGGCCATCTTCTCAAAGGTTACATCGGTTTTGGAGCCGAACAGCCGCATCGGCTTGCCCTCGTCGCATTCGACCTGCGCGACGATGCGAATCCAGCGCCGCGTCGGGCCAACGGTGATTTCGGCGTCCAGGGTGAAGCCGGAGCGATCCCGGATGGCCGCCATACGGCGACATTCGAGCGCGATGCGGGATCCCGGTGTATAGCGCGCCGTCGCAGCGTGGCGATCGACTCGGCTGCCGCGCGGGGCTCCAAACAAATCGTAGACGCCATCGCTCCAGGTCAGCTGCTCGGTCGCGAGATCGCACGACCACAGCCCAGCCGAGACCGAAGCCGGAACGTCGGTGAAGCGGCCGCCGACCGCATGGGACACTGCTGGAATGATGTTCATGCAAACCCCTTTCCGATTGCGGTGCAACCCCGTGCTTGCCGGACAATGGTTAAGCTGAGGTTTTGAAAGGCCCTACTAGTTTCGCAGATGCAACCCGCAGGCGCTTAAAACGTTACGCCCACACAAAGATCAAAAGGGACCGACATCATGCGTTCACTGTTTCTCAGCCTCGCCGCCGCTTCGCTCGTCGTTCCGGTGACGATGGCCCTCCCGGTCGATAAGGCCGAAGCGCGCAAGCATCGCTACTATGGCAAAACCAGCCGTCATTATCGCTGCCATCGCTCGTCGGGCACGACTGGCCTGATCGCGGGCGGTGCCGGTGGCGCGCTGGTCGGCAATGCGCTCGGCGGCGGTGTGCTCGGCACGGTGGCTGGCGGCGTCGGCGGTGCCTTGCTCGGCAAGCATCTCGACAAGAAGCACGACGCGGCCCAGAACCGCCGCAACGGCTGCTGATCCGTTTACTCGGCGGCGAGGAGCGATTCCGCGCCGCCGAGATCGACCGAAACAAGGCGGCTGACGCCTTGCTCGACCATCGTCACGCCAAACAGCCGGTGCATCCGGCTCATCGTCACGGCATTGTGCGTCACGATAAGATAGCGCGTCTGCGTTTCGCGCGTCATCGCATCCAGCAGCCCGCAAAAGCGCTCGATATTGGCATCGTCGAGCGGCGCATCGACTTCGTCGAGCACGCAGATCGGCGCGGGGTTGGTCAGGAACAAGCCGAAGATCAGCGCGACTGCGGTCAGCGCCTGTTCTCCACCCGATAACAGCGTCAGCGATTGCAGCTTCTTGCCGGGCGGCTGCGCCATGATTTCGAGCCCCGCCTCCAGCGGATCGTCCGAATCGACCAGCTCGAGATGCGCCTGTCCGCCATTGAACAGCGTCGTGAACAAGCGCCGGAAATGCCCGTCGACCGCCTCGAACGCCGCCATCAGCCGCTGCCGCCCCTCGCGGTTGAGCGTACCGATCGACCCGCGCAGGCGGTTGACCGCCAGCCCCAATTCCTCGCGCTCGGCGGCATTGCCCTTGGAGGCTGCTTCCAGCTCGGCCAGTTCGCTTTCGGCAACCAGATTGACCGGGCCGATGCGTTCGCGATCGACCATCAATTTCTCGTGTGTCGCCGATTCCTCCCCCGGCGACCGCACCGTATCGCCCGCAAAGCCGACCCGTTCGGGCAGCAGCACCGACGGGCATTGGAAGCGCTCGCCCGACAGGCGGTTCATCTCGACTCGGCGGGCTTCCTGATTTTCCGCGCGCGCTGCGGCCCCGGCACGCGCCTCGCGCGCTTGCGCCAGCGTTTCGGCAGCGGCGCTGGCTTGTGCTTCGGCCGCGCGGAGTGCCGCTTCGGCGGCGCGTTCGGCGGTGGCAGCAGCATCGGCCTCGGCACGCGCCGCCGTATGGGCCGCCTCCAGCGCAACGATCTCGGCAGCGAGCGCCTCGGGCCGCCCGACCAGCGCCTGCGCTTCGGCGGCAAGGTCACCATCGCGCTTGTCCATCTCGGCGATGCGCCGCGCTGCCTCCCCTGCCCGCGCGCGCCAGCTTTTCGCCTCTGCGGTCGTCCCGGCCAACCGCTCGCGCCCGCTGCCGACATCGCGGTCCAGCCCGGCGCGGTCCGCGCGCGCGGTGGCGATGGCGGTGCGGCGCGCCTCGGCCTCGCCCGACAGCGCCCGCACCCGCTCGCGCGTCGCACTGCCATCGGGCAGCGCCGCCTGCACGGCGCCCGCGCGCGCGACCTCCGCCTCGGCTTCTTCATGATCGGCGACGATGCGCTGCCGCCGCGCCGCCAGATCGGCGCGCTGCGCCTCGATCCGCTCGATCGCCGCCGCCGCGCGGTCCTCGGCGCGCGCCGCATCGCGCGCGCGCGTCTCGGCGCTCTCCAGCAAACGCCGCGCTGCCACCGCGCCGGCCCGCGCTTCCGCGATCGCCGCGTCGATCCGCGCGAGCTCGCCATCCGCCGCCTCGACCGCGCGCACCGCCGCCGGGCGCGCCGCCTCGATCGCGCGCAGCCGGTTCATCCGTTCGAGCCGCTCCGCCGCCGCCGCCCCGCCCGATTTGGCGACATAACCATCCCAGCGCCGCAGCACCCCGGCGAGCGTCACCAGCCGCTGCCCGACCGCAAGCGGCCCGCCCGCATCGCTTTCCGCCACGAACACTTGCGCCAGCCGCCGCGCCAACGCCGCAGGAGCGAGAACATGCTGACCCAGCGGCACCGTCCCCTCGGGTGCCGCCGGATCGCCCGGCGCAACCTCTGCCCCCGCCCAGAACCGCTCGCCCGCCGGATCAAGCCCCGCTTCCAGATCATCCCCCAGCGCTGCCGCCAGCGCGCGTTCATAGCCCGCCTCGGGCTGCAACCGGTCGAGCAACCGCTCGCGCCCCTCGCGCCGTGTCGCCTTGGTCAGCGCGGTCGCTTCGCTGTCGAGTGCCGCCAGATCGGCATGCGCCGTCGCCCGCGCCGCCTGCGCCCGGTCGCGCTGCTCGCGCGCACCGCGCTCTTCGGCATCGGCGCGGGTGAGCGCCGCGCGCGCATCCTCGCCATGCTGCACCGCCTGCGCGCGCGCCGCCGCTGCCGCCGCGCGCTCGGCGATCAGCGGCGCGGCATCGCCCAAAGCCGCGCTCTCCGCCGTCACCCGCGTCAGATCGCGCGCGCTGCGCTCGGCCCGCACCCGCGCGGCCGCCAGCGCCGCTTCGGCCACCCGCGCATCGGCCAGCTCGGTCGCCTGCGCCGCGAGCGCTTGCGCCAGCGCCACTTCGGCATCGCGCCCGGCGCGTTCCGCCTCGCTCAGCCGCGTCTCCAGCTCGGGGATGCGCGCAGTCGCCTCGGCCAGTCGCGCCTCCAGCGCCTTGCTCTCCTCGGCCAGCCGCGCGATCGCCTCGGCGGCATCGCTCGCCAGCGATCCCTCGCGCGCACGGTCCTCGGCCAGCCGCACGCGCGCCGCCGCCAGCTCCTGCGTCCGCCGCACCGCAGCTGCCTGCTCCCCGCGCAAGCCGCCCAGTTTGTGGCCCGCCTCGCTCGCCGCCTCGCGCAGCGCCTGCGCTTGCGCCCGTGCGTCCGCCAGCGCCTCGGTCGCCGCCAGCGCATAGGCCGCCGCCGCCCGCTGCGCCTCGCTCGCCTCAGCCACGCGCGCCTCGCACGTCGCCGCCTCGGCCTTGGCGGCATCGGCGGCCTGTTGCGCATCGCGCCAGCGCGCAAAGATCATCCGCGCCTCCGCCACGCGGATCTGCTCGGACAAAGCGCGATAGCGCTCCGCCTGCCGCGCCTGCCGCCGCAGCGCATTGGCGCGGCCGTCCTGGTCGGCGATCAGTTCATCGAGCCGCGCGAGATTGGCCTCGGTCGCACGCAATTTCTGCTCGGCATCCTTGCGCCGGACGTGCAGCCCGGCGATCCCGGCGGCCTCTTCCAGCATCGCGCGGCGCTCGGCCGGCTTGGCGGCGATGATCGCGCCGATCCGCCCCTGGCTGACCAAGGCGGGCGAATGCGCCCCCGTCGCCGAATCCGCGAACAGCAACGCCACGTCCTTCGCGCGCACATCGCGCCCGTCGATCCGGTACGCCGACCCCGCCCCGCGCTCGATCCGGCGGACGACTTCACTTTCCTCGCCCGCACTTTCGATCAGCATCGACACTTCGGCGAAATCGCGCGCCGGCCGCGTGTTGGTGCCCGCGAAGATAACGTCGTCCATCCCCGCCCCGCGCAGCGACCGCGCCGAGGTCTCCCCCATCGTCCAGCGCAGCGCCTCGAGCAGATTGGATTTGCCGCAGCCATTGGGGCCGACGATCCCGGTCAGCCCCGGCTCGATCCGCAGATCGGCGGCGTCAACGAAGCTTTTGAAACCCGATAGCCGGAGACGCTTGATCTGCATTCAGAGCCCCCCGGCTAGAGTGGATGGCGGTTCTACAAAATTCTCGCTTCCGTTCGCCCTGAGCCTGTCGAAGGGCCCCTCTCCCCACGCTCCGCGCTTGCGGCGGGCGGGGCTTCGACAGGCTCAGCCCGAACGGACCTGCCTTTAACCGGGACGCGCGACCTTACGCCCCAGCGCGCTTCAACGCTGCCTCGACGTCAGGCCAGGACACGCCCTCAACCTTCGTGCCGTTGAGGATGAAAGTCGGCGTGCCGGTCACGGTCGCGCCCTCGCCCTTGCTCATCAACCCGATGAGTTCGTCCAGCGCCTTGCTGTCGGCGATGCACGCGCGCGCCTTGGCTTCGGGAATGCCGCGCTGCTTCACGAAATCGACATAGCCGAGATAGTCGCCCCAGGCAGCGGCCGCCTGGCTCGGCGTCTTGCCCTGCAACGACGCCTGCAGCGCGTTGGCTGCGGCCTGATCGGCCAGCTTCGCCTCGAACTGCGGCTGCGCCATGTACATCGCTTCCAGCAGCGGGAAGAAGGTGCTCGGGTCAACGCAGCGCCCAAGCAGGCTCGGCGCGAAATCGGGCTGGCCGTGCACCAGATAGTCGCGGAATTCGTAGGACACCTTGCCGGTGGTGACGTACTTCTCGGTCAACGGCTTCTGCCCGGTCTGGCCGAACGCGCCGCAAGTCGGGCAGGTGCGCGATCCATATTCGACCAGCTTGATTGGCGCATCGGGGTTACCCATGCGATAGCCACCCTCGGGCGTCTTGGAGACCACTTCGGTCCAGTTTTGCCCGGCGGGTGCCGGCTTGGCCGCCACCGGCGCTGCGGCGACGCTGTTGCCGCCCGATGCCCCGCCACCGCCGCACGAAGCGAGCGAAACGGCAGCCAGCGCGGCGAACAGGATGCGAGGGTTCATCGAATAAGCTCCTTGGAGAAAACGCATTTTTACTTGGCAACGGCGGCGCGCACCAGCGGCTCCAGCGCCGCCCAGGTGAAGGTATTGGCTTGCGCCACGCCGTTGATGAGGAAGGTGGGGGTGCTGTTCACGGCATAGGCCTTGTTGGCCGCCGCGGCGCGCTGAGCGACCAGATCGACCGCCTTGGTGTCGGCCAGGCACGCAGCGGCCTTGGCCAGCGGCATACCCTTCTGCACCACCAGATCGGTATAGCCATAGAATTTGGCGAGATAGGCGGCGATCTCGGTCGGCTTGGCCCCCTGCAATTGCTGCTGCTTGTCGTCGGGCACCTGGTCGGGCCTGCCGACGAGCTTCTCCTGATTGGCCATCATCGCGTTCAACAGCGGGAAGAAGGCGCGCGTCGGCACGCAATGCCCGAGCAGGATCGGCCCGAGATCGAGCGCGCCATGAATGGGGAAGTCGCGGAATTCATAGCTCAATTGCCCGGTCGCGATGTAGCCGGTGCGCAGCGCGGGCAAACCGTCGGCGTCGAAATGCGCGCAATGCGGGCACGTGCGCGATCCAAATTCGACCAGCTTCACCTTGGCATTGGGATTGCCGATCCGCACCCCGCCCTCGGGCGTGGCGACGATCATGCTGGCCCAGGCGGTCTTGGCGGGCGCGCGATGCGCCCCAGCCGTCTTCGCCGGTGCGGCCTGCGCTGCGGAGCTTGTGCCAATCACAATGGCCATTGCCGCCAACACCAACCGCATTGTCATCCTTCACTCCCACCAACGATCGGCGCGCCACGCGTCGCCGCAACCCCTGCGGCCAGCGCTTCCAGCACCGCCTTCAATTCCGGATCGGCGATCGTGCGCAAGCTCGCGCCCAGTTCGACCGGCACCGGCCGCAGCGACGGCGGGGCCGCGCGCGGTGCCGGCGCCGGCACGTCGCCCTGGCGGATCTGCACGCGCACGATCGCCTCATAGCCAAAGAAGCGATTGACCCGCTCGACGATCTCGGGCGCGATATGCTGCATCATCGTCGCATGCGCGCCGCGCACGATCAGGCTCAGCGTGCCGCCGGTGCGTTGCCCATGCGGAAATTTGATCGATTCGGGGGCCGACACCCCGGCATAGCGCGTCCCGACAATCTCGCCCCAGCGGCTGACCACCGCGCCCTGGACGAAGCCGAACCGGCGGAACGCCGCGCGTCCGGCATCGGGCAACAGTTCGGCCACCGCGCGCGCGCGTCCGCCGCGCGGCTTTTCCGGCTCGGCGCGTTTGATCACAGGCTTGGCGGGATCGCGTTTGCTCATCCGCCCGTCCATGCCATAGCGATGCGGTGTCCGCCAAGCGTCCTTCCACCATCGCCGCCCGATTGCTCGCCTGGTATGATGCGCATGCCCGCGATCTGCCGTGGCGCGCGGCCCCCGGCAGCAACGCACCCGATCCCTACCGCGTGTGGCTGTCCGAAATCATGCTGCAACAGACCACGGTCGCGGCGGTGCGCCCGAAGTTCGAGGCGTTCGTCGCGCGCTGGCCCTCCGTGGAGGCGCTCGCCGCCGCGCCCGAGGCCGATCTGATGGCGGCCTGGGCCGGGCTTGGCTATTATGCCCGCGCCCGCAACCTCCACGCCTGCGCCCGCGCCGTCGCCGAGCGCAGCGCCTTCCCCGACACTGAGGAGGGTTTACGCGCCCTCCCCGGCGTCGGCGCCTATACCGCCGCCGCGATCGCCGCGATCGCCTTTGGCGCGCGCGCGGTGGTGGTCGATGCCAATGTCGCGCGCGTGGTCGCGCGGTTGTTCGCGATTGAACGCCCTTTGCCCGGCGCGATGCCCGATTTGCGCGACGCGACCGACCGCATCACCCCCGACACCCGCTCGGGCGATTTCGCCCAGGCGATGATGGATCTGGGGTCCTCGGTCTGCACGCCGCGCGCGCCGCGCTGCCTCGCTTGCCCCTTGGCCGAGGATTGCGCCGCCTATCGCGTGGGCAACCCGGAGGGCTTTCCCATCAAGCTCGCCAAGGCCGCCAAGCCGCAGCGCCACGGCACCATCTTCTGGGCCGAACAGGAGGGCCGCGTGTTGCTGATGCGGCGTCCACCGCGTGGGCTGCTCGGCGGTATGCGCGCGCTGCCGACCGGGCCGTGGGTGGAGTCTCCGCCTGCGCTCGCGGACCCGCCACTCGCGGCTGCCTGGCGGGTGTTGCCCGAAACGGTGTCGCACACCTTCACGCACTTCCGGCTTGAACTGGCGCTTGCGGTCGCGCGCGTGGATGGGCATGGGCCGATCGGAGAGTGGTGGGATGTGACCGGGATCGACTCGGCGGGCCTGCCGACTGTCTTCGCCAAGGCGGCAACGGCAATCAGGAGGGCACGATGGTAGCGACGCGGTTCAAGATGGCAGCGAGCGCCTTGCTCATCGCGGCAACCGGAACGGCGGTCGCGCGGCACGTCGTACATGCCCCCGTGGTGCTGCGCACCGCCCCGCGCCTCCCGCAAACGCAGGCGGTGTTTTCGGGCTATGTCGCGGCAAAGAAGATCCCCGGCGTGGTCGGCGTGATCGGCCGCGGCAATGCCCCGTTCGCGGTCGTTGCAGCGGGCCGGATCGGTGACGAACCCGGTGCTCCGCTCGCCGACAAGGACAGCCTGTGGCGCGTCTATTCGATGACCAAGCCGATCACCGCGATGGCGGCGATGATCCTGATCGAGGAAGGCAAGATGCGGCTCGACCAGCCGGTCAGCGACTTCATCCCCGCCTTCAAGACGATGCGCGTACAGGTCAGCCCGGATTCGCTCGACACGCGCGCGGCGACGCGCCCGATCACGATCCGCAACCTGCTGACGCACACCGCCGGGCTCGGTTACACGATCATCACCAAGGGGCCGTTGCTCAAGGCCTATGAAGATGCCGGCATCACCCCCTTCACCTCGGATGCCAAGACCGAGGCGCAGCTTCGCCTCAAGCGCCCGCCGACGCTGGAAGCCTTCGCCAACAAGGTCGCCACGCTGCCGCTGATCGCCGAACCCGGCACCAAATGGAGCTATTCGATCGGCCTCGACGTGATGGGCCGCGTGATCGAGGTCGCCTCGCACCAGCCGTTCGACCGCTTCCTGCAGACGCGCATCTTCACCCCGCTCAAGATGCGCTCGAGCTGGTTCACCGTGCCGGGGTCGGAGGCGCACCGTCTCGCCACCGGCTATTTCATCACCCCCAATGGGCGCACGCCGGTCGATCCGGGCGCGACCTCGGTCTATCTCAAGGCCCCGAGCTTCCCTTATGGCGGTGCCGGGCTGGTGACCTCGGCTTATGATTACGACCGCTTCCTGCACATGCTGCAAAATGGCGGGACACTGGACGGCGTGCGCATCCTGAAGCCCGCCACGGTCAAGCTCGCAATGTCCAACCTGCTGCCGAATGGGGTTGTCTATCCAGGCGCAGTTGCGGCGACCGGCGGCACCACCAACCCGCAGGGCTTTGGTGCGGGCGGCTCGGTCACGCTGCACGATACCCCCGGTGGTCCGGCCAAAGGCACTTATGGCTGGGGCGGCGCTGCCGGCACGATCGCCTGGGTCGATCCGGTCAATCAGTTCCGCGCGACGATCATGGTCAACTATCTGCCGGGCGATCGCTGGCCGCTGCGCGCCGATTCGACCAAGGCGGTCTATGCCGACCTCGCTCCGGTGCTGCCACACAAGTGAGCGCGGCGGCGATGCTGACACCCGGCTTTACCGGCGGCCTGCTCGACCGCGCCGATGCGCTGCGCCACGACGAAGCCGCGCTCGCCGCTGCCCGGAGCGACTGGCGCGCGCGGCTGCTCAAGCTCGAAAATTTCGAGCCTGAGCTCGATGATATGGGGATGCTTGGCTGGACAACGCTGGCCGATGCGCCCGACGATGCCGAGCTGGTGCTGCTCGGGCTCGACAATGGCCGCCCGCATTTCGCCGCCTATACGCCGGGGATGCGCGCACCCAAGGGCCGCTCGGCGCGGCTGTTCGGCCTGCTCGATCGCTTCGCGCCGGGCGAGGCGGCGACGTACGCCGCCGCGCGCAGCGTGCTCGACTGGCACAGCCGCCACCAATTCTGCGCCAATTGCGGGCACCAGACCGCGATGTTCCGCGCCGGTTGGGGGCGGAACTGCCCCAATTGCCATGCAGAACATTTCCCGCGCGTCGATCCGGTGGTGATCATGATCGCCGAGCATGACGGGCGCGCGCTGCTTGGTCGCCAGCCCGCTTTCCCGCCCGGCCGCTATTCGGCGCTGGCGGGCTTCCTCGAACCCGGCGAATCGATCGAAGAAGCGGTGGTGCGTGAAATCGCCGAGGAAGCAGGCGTGCGCGTGCACGACGTGCGCTATGTGGCCAGCCAGCCCTGGCCATTCCCGTCTTCGCTAATGGTCGCCTGCATCGGCATGGCCAAGGACGATACGATCACGCTCGACACCCATGAGCTGGAGGATGCGATCTGGGTCCCGCGCGACGTCGTTCGCGCGGTGCTGGCAGGGGAACCGGGGCCGTTCCTGCCGCCCCCGCCTTATGCCATCGCACACACGCTGTTGACGGCGTGGGCGGCGGGGTAAGCGGCAAACCGGGTCGAACGAGACTTACAGCTTCAGCCAGCCCTTGCGGTCGGCACAGAATAGCGGCGTGACAACGCCAAGCCCCGCCAGCACCCCAAAAGCGATCACCCACAAAACGCCGATCTGCGGGAAAGTGAGCGATGTCTCGCCCACTGACGGTGCGACAAAAACCCCAAGTACGATGGGGAAGATGTAGCCACAGAGCGTAGCCACCGCGAGCAGGACGTAAACGAAAACCCTCATTTCTGTTCTCCTTACGTTCAATGTCACACACTTCCGCGCGAGTCGCTACCCTTGCCGCTTCAGCTCAACACGCTGACCACCCGCCTCGTTTCAGGCATCGCGCGCGCATCCGGTCGCGCCGCCAGCGCGATCAGACGACGCGCCGCGAGCGTGGTGGCGTCGGCCTCGACGCTTTGTTCGAAGGCATCGCCTTCCAGTGTATAAGCGCGCTGCGCTGATTCCAGCACGGCACGGTCCTGCGCCAGAATTTCGGGCTCGGCCGAGGTCCAGATTGGCGGCTGCGCTGTCTCCACCGGCCCACGTTGCAACAACCAATGCTGGATGCAGCGCCCGGGCACGGTCGGCACATGGTGCAGCACCAGACGGAAGGCATCGCCGCCCGCCACCGTCACCCGATCGGGCAAATCGAAGCGCAAGTGCGTGCCCGGCCCGGTCACGGTCAGGCTGGCGGCGGTGCTTTCCACCTCATAGCGCGTCGGCAGCAACCCCACCGCCTGCACCCGGAACCATTGCGGATGCATATTGGGATGGGTGAAGGCCGCGTGACAAATGTCGAGATTGTTTTCGATCGGCAGGATCGCCTCGCACGCCAGCTCCATCGCGCCCTGCAGCCATTGAAACCGGTCGAATCCGTCAATCGCCAGCGGTGCGCCCTCCGGCTCATCGGCACCCGTCCACAGCCAGACATAGCCGTCCTGCTCCGCCACCGGATAGCGGCGGACGGGTGCGCTCTTGATCGTCTGATCCTCGCGCAAGGACGGAATATGGCGGCAGCGCCCGGCTCCATCGAACCGCCAGCCATGATAGGCACAGGCAATCGTCCCAGCGCTAACGGTGCCGAGCGACAGCGTCACACCGCGATGCGGGCAGCGATCGTGCAGCGCTTGGGGGCAGCCGTCGGCATCGCGAAACAGCACGATCGGCGCGCCGTGCAGCGTGATCGCGACCGGCGCATCGCGCAATTGCGTGCTCGCCACGCCGACATACCACGCGTCTTTCGGCAATGGGATACGATCCGCAACGGGAGCGGAAGGGAGGTTCATCGGGTACTGTCCTCGACGGGTTTGAAGAAACCGAGCCGCTGGCACGCGTCGAACACGCGTCGGCCATTGAAGGAGGCGAGCAACATCGCGCCGATGCTTCCCCAAGAAACCGCCGCGCGGATCGCGAGCGCCTGGGCCAGCGGAAACGCGCTCATGATCCACACGAACGCGCCTGCCCGCGCCACGAAATATAGCGCCCAAGCGAGCGTGAAGGCGCGGAAGAACTGCACCACCTCGGGGCGGTCCGCCGGAATATCGGGTTTGCGCTGCCGCGCGATGCGCAGCACCAGCGGCTCCTGCCCCGATGCGCCGACGAGAAACACGCCAGCCGTCAGCAGATTGAGGATCGCGCCTTCATAGCGGATCATGAACGGGGTCTGCGCCCATAGATCGATCGCCCCGAACACCAGCGCCGCGCCGTTCGCCAACAACCACAGGGGCGGGAAAGGACGCCGGGTCGCCAGCCGCCAACCGCCCTCGACGACAATAAACCCAAGCGCGACCGCGATGGCCGGCTTTATGCCGAAAGCGAGCAGCACCGCCCAATACAGAAGGAGCCCGCCAAAAGTGTGGAACACCGCCGCGAGAAAGGAGCGCAGACGCATCATTTCGAGTCTCCGTCACGGGCATGGGCGGCCATCGCTTCGCCCAGGAACAACCACCGCCGTCGATCGAGCGGTAGCGAAGCGGCGAGCGCCGGATCGGCAAAACCATCCTGCCAAAACTGCGTCAGCGCGGCGTGCAGGCCCCCGTCGTCACCCGTCATCCGCGCAATCAGCGCCGCCGCGCGCGCGCCCAGCGCCCGTGCCTGTGGCGTGTCGGGCGTGCCATCGACGAGCGTGTCGAGCTCGGCATAGAGCTCCGCCCATTCCGCCGCGATGGTTGGCGCGACTTCGGCCAGGCGGCGTTGCTGAGCGGGGGTGAAAACGCGCGCGCCGAGCGCCTCCAGCGCCGGGGTCCAGCGCAGCCGCAACGGCTCGGCGCGCGCGAGTTCGGCCAGCGCCGCAGCATCGATGGTGCCGCCGGCGCGCAGCTTGCGACGGGCATGGGCGATCAGGATCAGCGAATCCTCGACCCGGTTGCGTTGATCGATCAGCGCCTGTTCCTGCAGGTCGAGCACCGCCGCCACATCGGGCGCGCCCTCGTCGAGCAACGCGCCGATCCGCGCGATCGTCAGGCCGAATCGGCGCAGCAGCAGGATAACGTGCAGGCGCTCGCACTCGGCCTGGCCGTAGGTGCGCCAGCCATGCACATCGCGCACCGGCGCGAGCAAGCCGGCGGACTCATAAAGCCGCAGCGTCTTGATGGTGATGCCAAAGCGCCGGGCGACGTCGGCGGCACCGTCGGGAAACTGGGCGGAAGGGCGCTTGAGTCGGGTCATGCGCCAGGTTGTACGGTCGCCCCTTGGGGACGACGCAAGCGGATTGTCCGCGCCCCCCGCTTTACCCGCGCGCGCGCGCCTGACGATAGGTGCCGAGCACGCGCACCCATTTCGAATGGAACGCCAATTCGGCCAGCGCACGGCCAAGGCCGGGGTCGCTCGGGCGTCCCTCGACATCGGCATAGAATTCGGTCGCGGCAAAGCTGCCGCCGCGCTGATAGCTTTCCAGCTTGGTCATGTTGACGCCGTTGGTCGCGAAACCACCCATCGCCTTGTACAAAGCGGCGGGCACGTTGTTCACTTCGAAGATCAGCGTGGTCATCCACGGACCGTCGCCAACCGGTTCCTGCCCTTCGCGTGCCAGCACCACGAAGCGCGTGGTGTTATGTTCGGCATCCGCGATATCGCTGGCCAAGGTGTCCAGCCCGTACAGCGCCGCCGCGCCCGGCGGGGCAAGCGCCGCCAGCGCCGGGTCGCGGCGCTCCGCCACCAGCGCCGCCGCGCCTGCGGTGTCGGGATAGGCGACGGGGGCAATGCCGTGATCGCGCAGCCACAACCGGCATTGGCCGAGTGCCTGCGGATGGCTCATCGCCTCGCGTACGCCCGACAACGGCCCGGTGCCCATCAGGGCATAGCGAATACCGAGAAAATGCTCTCCGGTGATGACCAGCCCCGATTCGGGCAGCAGGAAATGCATGTCGGCGACACGGCCATGCAGCGAATTTTCGATCGGAATCATCGCGCAATCGGCGCGAAAATCGCGCACCGCATCGATCGCATCGGCAAAATCAAAGCACGGCAGCGGCAGCCCATCCGGGAACGCCTCGCGCGCGGCGATATGCGAATTCGCGCCGGGGGCACCCTGAAAAGCGACGGTGCGGGCGGGATCGATGGCGGCGGCAGCGGTCATCTCGGCGACGAGCGCGCGGGCGGGTTCGGGGAAATTTTCCATGGGTGCCGGGCGGTACTGCGCTCGTCGTCGCGCTGCAAGCCATCGCCACCCCGCCCGCCAACGGCGCTTGCGATGCACGCCGCGCGAATCTATGGGTTGGGCGACTTCGTGGCTCTAACAGGGGCCGTCCCGCGGCAGAAGGTTTAGGACGAGACATGGACAACCGGACCAATACGATCGCTGGCTGGGTTTTGGGCTCCATGGGCGTCGCGCTTGCGCTCGGCATCGCCGGAAATATGATCGTCCATCCGATCAAGGCCGAAAAGGCCGGCTATCCGATCGAGGGCGGCGCGGAAGAAGGTGCCGGAGCGGCTGCCGCCGACAAGCCGATCGCCGAATTGCTGGCCACGGCGGACACTGCGCACGGTGCCGAAGTGTTCAAGAAATGCTCCGCTTGCCACACGATCGCCCAGGGCGGTGCCAATGGCATCGGCCCGAACCTGTGGGCGACCGTGGGGGAAGCGATCGCGCAGGGTAAAGCGGGTTACGCCTTTTCCGATGCGCTGAAGACCGCAGGCGCTGGCAAGAAATGGGATTTCGAAGAGCTCAACAAATGGCTCACCAGCCCGCGCGCCTTTGCGGCGGGCACCAAGATGACCTTTGCCGGGTTGACCAGCGGCAAGGACCGCGCGGACGTGATCGCCTATCTCAACACGCAAGGCTCCAACCTGCCACTGCCAGCAGCTGCGCCCGCCGCGACCGAAGCCAAGGCACCGCCCGCCGCTGGCGCGGCTGATCCCGGTGGCAAGGCGTCGCCTGCCGCAGCCGATCTGGGCAACGCCACCGTGCCTGCCGCAGCCGGGGCGGAACCGGCCAAGAAATGATATGATCTGCGCCCCCCGGGTCCAACCCCAGGGGGCGGCGGGCTCAGTCCTTGTCGCGGTAAAACGCCTTCACCACGTCCCACCCCTCCTGGGCGGTTTCGACGAAGGTGAAGATCTTGAGGTCCTTGGCCGAGACCACGCCTTCTTCGACCAGCGCCTCGAAATTGACGACGCGGTTCCAGAATTCGCGACCATAGAGCAGCACCGGGATCGGCGCGATCTTGCCGGTCTGGATCAGCGTCAGCAACTCGAACAGTTCGTCGAACGTGCCGAACCCGCCCGGAAACGCCGCCAGTGCGCGCGCGTGCAGCAGGAAGTGCATCTTGCGCAGCGCGAAATAGTGGAACTGCATCGACAGCGCCGGGGTGACATAGGGGTTGGGCGCTTGCTCATGCGGCAGCACGATGTTGAGCCCGATCGATTCGTGCCCGCAATCTGCCGCACCGCGGTTCGCCGCTTCCATGATCGACGGGCCACCGCCCGAACAGACCACGAAGTGCCGCTTGCCATCGGTATCGACCGGGAAGCTGCTCGCCAGCCGCCCGAGCTCGCGCGCCACGTCATAATATTTGGACTTGGCGACCAGCCGCTCGGCAATGCGGATCGCTTGCTCGCGGTCGCCTTCGGCGGCGTGCGCGATCTCGAGTAAAGCCTGCGCCTTGGCCGGTTCGGGAATGCGCGCCGATCCATACATCACGAAGGTCGAGGCGATATTGGCCTCGTCCATGATGAGCTGGGGCTTCAGCAGTTCGAGCTGGAAGCGCACCGGGCGCAAATCCTCGCGCAACAGGAAATCCATGTCCTGAAAGGCGAGGCGATAGGCCGGGTTCTCGGTCTGCGGCGTGCTGACCGCCGTCTTGGCAGTTTCGGCATCCTGCCGCGCGCGAGGAAAGACCCGCGACGGCACGTGCGTATCGCGCGCATCGGACTCGTGGACGAGCGAGTCTTGGGCTGGGGCGTCCGGGTTCGGAGTGTCGTTCATCCACCGCCCCTAAGCCACTGCGCCGCGAATTTGAAGCCTAGCGGCAAAACCCGGCATGATCGTCTTCCAGATGCAGATGGTTGTAATGCACCGCATTGTAATCCGGGCTCAGCACCGTGCCGAAGCGCTTGCACGCCGACGCGCGGATCGTGCGCAGGAACGCGCGTGCTTGCGCATCGCCACCATTCCAGTTCTGCTGGATGGTGATGCGGTGGCCATCTTTCAGCACGAAGCCCGATATATCGACTGCATTGGCGGTCGCGTGGCCCGACAAGCGCCCGCCAGCGCCCGGCGCACCGACCACGGCGCGACACGCATAGCTGCCCATGCTTTCGATCCGCACCAGATCGCTGCCCAGCATCTGCCGCGCCGCCGGGGCCACGGCATAATCGACCCACGCAGTGAAGTTGCGCGCGAGGCCACAGCGCATGGCCTTGAGGTTGGTGACCGGCACGCCGATGTCGATCAGTTGCAGTGTCCCGATCAACCGACAGCCGCCCCCATAGTCGCGATCCGGCAAGGGCGAGAAGCGCACATCTTCGCGCGAGAGGTCGGCGTAGCAAGCCTGCGTCTCGCGGCTGGTCGGCAAGGCGAGCGTCACCGGCCTGGCCCCGCGCGGGCGTGGCGGGGGGCGGCGGTCCTGCCCACCGCCGGCCATGCAGCCGGCGAGCAGGAGCAAGAAAAGAAGGGCGGCGCGTTTCACCCTCTTTCTATAGCCCACGCGACTCGCGAAGGGATAGCGAAGCTGCGCGGTCGCGGCAGAGAGATGTCGTGGCGTGGCAAGCGGATCACGGGTTGACCGCCGGGTGAAACTGTCTAGGGCGGTCGACGGGCCACGCGGTCCCAACGCCGCGCGTGCTCTCTGTAAGGAGAGACTACATGACTGACCTTCCTGCGCGTCCCGCGCATCTGCCTGCACGCCCGTATTTTTCCTCGGGCCCGTGCGCCAAGCCTCCGGGCTGGACCCCCGCCAATCTTGCCACCGAATCGCTGGGGCGCTCGCACCGCTCGAAGATCGGCAAGGCGCGGCTGCAATATTCCATCGATCTGATGCGCGAGTTGTTGAAGCTCCCCGCCACGCACCGCATCGGCATCGTCCCCGGTTCCGACACCGGCGCGTTCGAAATGGCGATGTGGACGATGCTGGGCGCAAAGCCCGTCACCGCGCTCGCCTGGGAAAGCTTTGGCGAAGGCTGGGTGACCGACGCGGTCAAGCAACTCAAGATCGACCCCACCGTCCTGCGCGCCGATTATGGCCAATTGCCCGATCTGAACGCGGTCGACTGGTCGAACGACGTTTTGTTCACCTGGAACGGCACCACTTCGGGCGTGCGCGTACCGAATGCCGACTGGATCCCTGGGACCCGCGAGGGCCTCAGCTTCGCCGACGCGACCAGCGCGGTGTTCGCGTACGACATTGACTGGGCGAAGATCGACGTCGCCACCTTCTCCTGGCAGAAGGTGCTGGGCGGCGAAGGCGCGCACGGCGTGCTGATCCTGGGGCCGCGCGCGGTCGAACGGCTCGAAAGCTACACCCCCGCCTGGCCGCTCCCCAAGGTGTTCCGCCTGGTCTCCAAGGGCAAGCTCACCGAAGGCGTGTTCAAGGGCGAGACGATCAACACCCCCTCGATGCTCGCCGTCGAAGACGCCATCGCCGCGCTCGAATGGGCGAAGACCGTCGGCGGCGCCGAAGGCCTGATCGCCCGCAGCGACGCCAATGCCGCAGCACTCGATAAGATCGTAGCCGACCGCTCGTGGCTCGGCCATCTCGCCGCCGATCCGGCGTCACGCTCCAGGACCAGCGTCTGCCTGACGGTCGAGGGTGCCGACGAAGCCTTCATCAAGGCCTTCGCCGGTCTGCTCGAAAAAGAGCATGCCGCGTATGACATCGCCGGTTACCGCGATGCCCCGGCGGGCTTGCGCATCTGGTGCGGCGCGACCGTCGACACCGCCGACATCGTCGCGCTCGGGCCATGGCTCGACTGGGCCTATGCGAGCGTGAAGAACTAGTCTCCGTCATTCCCGCGAAGGCGGGAATCCATAATCCCGACGTCCATACCCGATCCGCAACGCCAGCCCATATGGATCCCCGCCTGCGCGGGGATGACGCTGGTTGAGATGACGGACGCGAAAACGAAGGAAGTCCCCATGCCTAAAGTGCTTATTTCCGACAAAATGGACCCCAAAGCGGCGCAAATCTTCCGCGAACGCGGCGTCGAGGTCGATGAAATCACCGGCAAGACCCCGGAAGAACTGATCGCGATCATCGGCGATTATGATGGTCTGGCGATCCGCAGCTCGACCAAGGTGACCAAGGCGATCCTAGCCGCCGCGACCAATTTGAAGGTCATTGGCCGCGCCGGGATCGGCGTGGATAATGTCGATATTCCAGCGGCGTCTGCGCAGGGCGTGGTGGTCATGAACACCCCCTTCGGCAACTCCATCACCACCGCCGAACATGCGATCGCCCTCATGTTCGCGCTCGCCCGCCAATTGCCCGAGGCCGACGCCTCGACCCAGGCCGGCAAGTGGGAAAAGAACCGCTTCATGGGCGTGGAATTAACCAGCAAAACCTTGGGGTTAATCGGTGCCGGCAACATCGGCTCGATCGTCGCAGACCGCGCCCGCGGGCTGAAGATGAAGGTCATCGCCTTCGATCCCTTCCTGAGCCCCGAACGTGCGCTCGAACTCGGCATCGAAAAGGTCGAATTGGACGACCTCCTCGCCCGCGCCGATTTCATCACGCTGCACACCCCGCTCACCGACCAGACCCGCAACATCCTCTCGGCCGAGGCGCTGGCCAAGACCAAGAAGGGCGTGCGCATCGTCAATTGCGCGCGCGGCGGGTTAATCGACGAAGCCGCGCTCAAGGCCGGGCTCGATTCGGGTCATATCGGTGGTGCAGCCCTCGACGTGTTCGTCGAGGAACCGGCCAAGGCATCGCCCCTGTTCGGCACCCCCAACTTCGTCTCGACCCCGCACCTCGGCGCATCGACGACCGAAGCGCAGGTCAATGTCGCGATCCAAGTCGCTGAACAAATGGCCGATTTCCTCGTCGCGGGCGGCGTCACCAACGCGCTCAACATGCCGAGCCTGTCGGCCGAGGAAGCCCCGCGCCTCAAGCCGTACATGGCGCTGGCCGAAAAGCTCGGCAGCCTGGTCGGGCAGCTAACCCACGGCGCGATCGCGCGCATCTCGGTCCATGCCGAGGGTGCCGCTGCCGAGCTCAACCAGAAGCCGATCGTCGCCGCCGTGCTGGCCGGGTTCCTGCGCACGCAGACCGACACCGTCAACATGGTCAACGCGCCCTTGCTCGCCAAGGAACGCGGCATCGAAGTGCGCGAAGTCCGCACCGAGCGCGAGGGCGATTACCACACGCTGCTGCGCGTCTCGGTCAAGACCGATGCGGGCGAGCGTTCGGTCGCCGGCACGCTGTTCGGCGATTCGGCCCCGCGCGTGGTCGAACTGTTCGGCATCAAGGTCGAGGCCGATCTCGCCGGCCACATGCTGTATGTCGTCAACGAGGACGCGCCGGGCTTCATCGGACGTCTCGGCACCTTGCTCGGCACGGCGGGCGTCAACATCGGCACCTTCCACCTCGGTCGCCGCTCGGCCGGTGGCGAGGCGGTGCTGCTGCTGTCGATCGACGATGCGGTGACGCCGGAGCTGCTCGCGCAAATCCGCGCCCTGCCCGGCGTGAAGACCGCGATGGGCTTGGCGTTCTGATCTGCTACTTAAGCCCTCTCCCCCTTGGGGAGAGGGTTTGGGAGAGGGGCAGTGCCAAAAACGGACGAAGCGTTACTCGCACGCGCAAAAGCCATGCGCAGCGAAATGACACAGCCCGAGCGCGAACTCTGGACCGCTCTGCGTGCCAAGCGCTTCGCTGACACCAAGTTCTCGCGCCAAGTCGTCATTCCCCCCTACATCGCCGATTTCGCAGCCCGCACGCACAAGCTGGTGATCGAGCTTGACGGCGACACGCACGCAGGCAACGAGCAGCGCGACGCCCGCAGAACGGCGTGGTTGGAAGAGCAAGGCTATCGCGTGATCAGGTTTAATAACACCGATGTGATGGGGAATCTGGAGGGCGTTCTGCTCTCTATCGAGGTTGCGCTTGCGACGGCCCCTCTCCCAACCCTCTCCCCGAAGGGGAGAGGGCTACCCGCATGACCACCGCCCTCCTCCCGACCGGTTTCCGCGACCGGCTCCCGCCCTTCGCCGACGCTGCCGCGCGCCTCGAAGCCGCTGCGCTCGCCGCGGCTTATGCCTATGGCTATGAACGTGCCGACCCCGCCCTCGCCGAGTTCGAGGCCGGTCTCGCCGGTCGCCTGAAGGCCGCGCGCGCGCAGGATGCGGTGCGCTTCGTCGATCCGGTCAGCCAGGCGACGCTCGCGATCCGCCCCGACATGACCGCGCAGATCGGCCGCATCGCCGCGACCCGCATGGGCCACCACCCGCGCCCGGTGCGGCTGTCCTATGCCGGCCCCGTGCTGAAACTGCGGGCCTCGCAACTCGCCCCCGAACGTGAATTGCGCCAGATCGGCTGCGAGTTGATCGGCCTCGATACCGTGGCGGCGGCGCGCGAAGTGGTCGAAGTTGCGGTCGCCGCGCTGGAGGCCGCAGGCGTCAGCGACATCTCGATCGACTTCACCCTGCCCGACCTGATCGACGTCCTCGCCAACGGCCCCTTCCCGATCGACGCCCCCCAGATCAATGCGCTGCGCGACCGGCTCGACGCCAAGGATGCGGGCGGCGTCGCCGCGATCGCCCCCGCCTATCTCCCGCTGATCGAGGCGGCAGGCCCCTTCGAAACCGCGCACGCCCGGCTCTGCGCGTTCGATGCGGGGGGCGCGCTGACCTCGCGACTCGATGCCTTGTGGAAAATCGCCGAGGGCCTGCAAGGCCGCGTCGCGCTCACGCTCGACCCGACCGAGCGCCACGGCTTCGAATATCAAAGCTGGCTCGGCTTCTCGATTTTCGCGCGCGGCGTGCGCGGCGAAATCGGGCGCGGCGGCACCTATACGATCATGCACGAAGGCGGTGCCGAGGAATCGGCGGTCGGCTTTTCGCTCTACGCCGACGCCATTGTCGCGGCCGGGCTGGCCGAGGTCGACCGTCGCCGCCTGTTCGTCCCGCTCGGCACCGATCCGGCGGTAGCCGCCGCCATGCGCGCGGCGGGCTGGGTCACCGTCGCGGCGCTCGAGGCAGGCGACACGCCCAAGGCGCAATTGTGCACGCACGTACTGGCGGAAGGCGAAGCGCGGGCGGTCTAGGCACCGCTCACGCGAACAGACGGTCGAGATAGGCGTCCACCACCGGCGTGGCGGGATAAGCGTTTTCGCCCAATTGCCGGTTGATCGCCATGTGCCCTTTGAGGCCGCTGCCTGCAAAACCCTGCACCTCGACCGGTGTGCCCGCCTTGCGCAAGGCTTCGCCCAATTGTTGGGACTGCGCGGTGCCATCCTTGCGCGCGACGTGGAGAATGAGGAAGCTCGGCGCATTGGGCGCGGCGGCATGGAAGGTCGGCGACAGCGCCCTTTGCCGCGCCGGGTCGCTCCCAAAGGCCTCCAGATAGCGGTCGTGCATGAATGTGCCGCCCTCGGCGATCTGGCGCGGCACGTCATAAGCCGCCCCGTCCAATAAGATCACGCCCTTCAGCGCATCGGCACGCAAGTGCGCATTGTCGAGATAGCGCGGATCGGTGCCGACCAGCGCCGCGAGATGCGCGCCCGCGCTATGCCCCATCAGCACGATCCGCCGCGTATCGATGCCGAGCGTCGCGGCTTGCCGCACCAGCACCGCGATCGCATCGGCGACATCCTGTGCTTGCTGCTCGACCGTCGCGGACGGCACCAGCCGATAGCCGATCGACGCAAAGGCGTAGCCGCGCTCAAGACTGTGGCTGACCTTGGCCGAGCCGCGCGCCATGTCCTTGTCGCCAGCCTCCCAGCCGCCGCCGTGCACGAAGATTACCAGCGGCGCAGCGCCATTTGCCTTGGTCGCATGCCAGAAGTCGAGATGCTGGAGCGGATCGCTGCCATAAGCGATGTCAGTCCCCGCGGGGCCGGATTGCTGCTGCTGTTGCTGGCGCTCCATCCAGCGCTTCATCATCATCTTGCGCAGCGGCCCCTGCGCATCGGCAGTCGTTGCGAACGTGAGCGCCGCCACCATCACGCCAGATAAAAGGTGTTTCCGCATCACAAAGCTCCCGGACCTTGGTCATTACGCGTGCGCAACTTGGTAAGCGCCGGTCTTTTGGGCCGCAAGAAAACAAGTGTCGCAGGATGTATCGCGGGGCCAGATGCCCCAGCCGCCGGCGCAGCGCGCAATAACAATGGACCCTCTGCCCCCTGCACATTAGGGCTGCACCGAAAACGTAACAATCAGGCAGCAAGACACCGTGGGAAATGTAGCAGTGATCGGTGCCCAATGGGGCGATGAGGGCAAGGGCAAGATCGTCGACTGGCTGGCGGAACGCGCCGATGTCGTCGTGCGCTTCCAGGGCGGGCACAATGCCGGCCATACGCTCGTCGTCGGCGAGAGCGTCTACAAGCTGTCGCTGCTCCCCTCGGGCATCGTGCGCGGAACCCCCTCGGTCATCGGCAATGGCGTGGTGCTCGATCCGTGGGCGCTGAAGGCCGAAGTCGAAAAACTGCGCGGCCAGGGCGTGACGATCACCCCCGACACGCTGATGCTCGCCGATACCTGCGCGCTGATCCTGCCGTTCCACCGCGATCTCGATGCCTTGCGCGAAGATGCCAGCGGGGCGGGCAAAATCGGCACCACGCGGCGCGGCATCGGTCCGGCTTATGAAGACAAGGTCGGCCGCCGCGCGATTCGCGTGTGCGACCTGGCGCATCTCGATTCGCTCGATGCCCAGCTCGACCGTCTGACCGCGCATCACGACGCGCTGCGCGCAGGCTTCGGCGAACCGCCCATCGATCGCGCCGCGCTGGTCCAGGAACTGCGCGAGATCGCCGATTTCGTACTGTCCTTCGCCAAACCGACCTGGCGCGTGCTCAACGATGCGCGCGCGAATGGCAAGCGCATCCTGTTTGAAGGCGCGCAGGGCGTGCTGCTCGATGTCGACCACGGCACTTATCCGTTCGTCACCTCGTCCAACACCATTTCGGGCACGGCGGCGGGCGGTTCGGGCCTGGGGCCGAGCGCGGTCGGCTTCGTACTCGGCATTGCCAAGGCCTATACCACCCGCGTCGGATCGGGTCCGTTCCCGACCGAGCTGGAAGACGAGATCGGCATCCGCCTGGGCGAGCGCGGCCATGAGTTCGGCACCGTCACCGGGCGCAAGCGTCGCTGCGGCTGGCTCGATGCGGTGTTGCTGCGGCAATCGGCGGCGGTCGGCGGCATCACCGGCATCGCGCTGACCAAGATCGACGTGCTCGATGGCTTTGACGAAGTGAAGATCTGCACCGGCTATCGCCTGCGCGGCGAAACGCTCGATTATTTCCCGGCGCATGCCGCCGATCAGGCCGAGGTCGAGCCGATCTACGAAACCATGCCCGGCTGGCACGAAACGACGGCAGGCGCGCGGAGCTGGGCCGATTTGCCCGCACAGGCGATCAAGTACATCCGCCGCGTCGAGGAACTGATCCGTTGTCCGGTGGCGCTGGTCTCGACCAGCCCCGAGCGCGACGACACGATCCTCGTCCGCGATCCCTTTTCGGACTGACCTTTCCCGACCGCGATATCGATAGCGGTGCCTCCCCTTTATGGAGGTGCCGCTATCGGCGCTTGACGTCCCGCGACTCTATTGGCACGATACATGCCATAAGGAGAGCGCGGTGGAGGTTTTACGAACGCCCGAGGCCCGGTTCGAGCGGCTGGCCGATTATCCCTTCGCGCCGCACTATCAAACCGTCACCGACGGCGACGGGACGCCCCTGCGAATCCACTATATCGATGAAGGGCCGCGCGACGCCGCGCCGGTGTTGCTGATGCATGGCGAGCCGAGCTGGTCCTATCTCTATCGCAAGTTCGTGCCACCGCTCACCACTGCCGGGCACCGCGTGATCGCGCCCGACCTGATTGGCTTCGGCAAATCCGACAAGCCCGCCGCACGCGCCGATTACACCTATGAACGCCATGTCACCTGGATGTCCGACTGGCTCACCGCGCTCGACCTGCGCGACATTACGCTGTTCTGTCAGGATTGGGGCGGGCTGATCGGGCTGCGCCTGGTCGCCGCCTTTCCCGATCGCTTCGCACGCTTGGTGATCGCCAATACCGGACTGCCGGTCGGCACCGGATCGTCGGCGGGGTTCGATGCGTGGCTAGCCTTCAGCCAGAATGTGCCGCTCTTCCCGGTCGGCGCGATCGTCAATGGCGGGACCGTGCGCGAGCTCACCAGCGACGAGATCGCGGCCTATGACGCCCCCTTCCCCGACGAAAGCTACAAGGAAGGCGCGCGGCAATTCCCGACCCTGGTACCGGTCACGCCAGAGCACGCCTCGGTTGCCGAAAACCGCGCGGCGTGGACGGTACTCGAACGCTTCGACAAGCCCGTCCTCACCGCCTTCAGCGACAAGGATGCGGTGACCGCAGGCGGCGAGAAGATCTTTATCGAGCGCATCCCCGGCGCCCGCGGGCAGCCGCACACCATCATCGCGGGTGGCGGCCATTTCCTGCAGGAAGACGCGCCCGACCGATTGAGCGCGCTGATCGATAGCTTCATTCGCAGCACCGGAGCATCGGCATGAACGTCACCAACGCGGTCTTTCCTCCCCCCGAACAGGCCGCCGCCTTTTTCAGCGCGCCCGAGGACGGGCCGTTCGTGATGGTCAATTTGCTGAAGTTCAAGGACCATGCCGAATATCCGGACGGCTCCGACGCCATGCTGAGCGGGCGCGAGGCCTATGCCCGCTATGGCGCGGCGGTGCGGGCCTGCCTGGCGGCGGTCGGTGGCGAAGCGCTCTATGCCGGTGCGGTCAGCGAACTGATGCTCGGCACCATGGACGAGCCGTGGGACATGGTCGCGCTTGCCCGCTACCCGTCACGGGCGGCGATGCTGGCGATGGTGCAATCGCCCGATTACCAGGCAATCGAGAAGCATCGCGTCGCCGGGCTTGCCGGGCAGCTCAACATCCGCACCAAGCCGCTTGGCGCATGACGCTCACCTACGATCTCTATTGGTCGTTCCGTTCGCCTTATTCCTATCTGGTGACGCCGCGCCTGATCGAACTGGAACGCGATTTCGACGTCGTGGCGCGGGTTCGGCCGGTCTATCCGATTGCGGTTCGCCAACCCGATTTCTTCACCAGCAACGATCCCCTGTGGCTTAGCTATTTCCTGCGCGATATCGGTCGCAGCGCCGCCTTTGTGGGGATGCCGTTCCGCTGGGCGCAGCCCGATCCGGTGGTGATGGATTTCGCGACCCGCACCTATCCGCTCGACCAGCCCTATATCCACCGTCTGACGCATCTTGGGGTCGCTGCGGCAGAACGCGGGCGTGGCCTCGCCTTTCTCGAGGCGGTGGGGCGACTGCTCTGGAGTGGGGCAGTGAGCAGATGGCATGAGGGCGATCACCTCGCCCGCGCCGCCGCCGAGGCCGGCCTTGACCTCGCCGAACTCGACGCTGCGGTCGCGGCCGAACCGGAACGCTATGTCGAGATCGTCGTCATCAACCAGGCGGCACAGCGCGACGGCGGGCATTATGGCGTGCCGCTGATGGTGTTCGAGGGTGAACCCTTTTTCGGACAGGACCGCTTCGACCAGCTCAAATGGCGGATGGAGCAACAGGGACTGGCGCGGCGATAATGGCACGCAGCGTGCCGTGACATTGCAGAGTCGGACGACGCTGCTACGATGCAAGAAACAAGGGGGCGAGCGATGCGGAACCTGATGCGGGCGGTGGTGGGGCTGGTCGGCCTGTTCAACATCGTCTTGGGACTGGCGTTCCTGTTGGATCCGGCACAGGCCGTCGCGCGCTTCTTTCTCACGCCGCTTGGCACGCAGGGCCTCGCGACGGTGCGCGCCGATTTCACCGCCTTTTTCGTCACCGGCGGAGTATTCGCGCTGCTCGGGGCCTGGCGCGAGGAAACCGCCCCGCTGCGCGTGCCGCTATCGCTGCTCGGAATCGCAATTGGCGGACGTGTCGTGAGCCTGGTCCTTGACGGAGCGCCCAACACGGCCTTTCCGCCGATTAGCGTTGAAGCCGGCATGATCGCGGTGCTGCTGCTCGCATCGCGCACCTTCGCTGGGCGCGCAGGGCGATGAGACACTGGGGCAAAATCACGCTCGTCGTCCTGGCCTTGGTAGTCGGCACTGCGGTCGCATCGAAGGATTATATCCTGCTGCATTTGCCGGGCTGGATGGGGCCGCACATTGATCCAACGCACGCAGTAACCTGGCAGCGCGGCCCCGCCCCCGCCATTCCGGCGGGCACGCGCCCGCCCAACATCGTGCTGATTGTCGCCGACGACCTTGGCTATAACGACATCAGCTTCAATGGCGGCGGGGTTGCGGGCGGGCTGGTCAAGACGCCCAATATCGACGCGCTGGGGCATGATGGCGTCACCTTCGCCGACGGCTATGCCGGTAATGCCACTTGCGCACCGAGTCGCGCCGCGTTGATGACCGGGCGCTATCCAACGCGTTTTGGGTATGAATTTACGCCCGCCGATACGCACCCGCCCGCCTGGTTTCCGTCGAGCGTGATCCGCACCGACGCCATGTTCTCGCGCACCATCGCCAATTTCCCGACGACATGGGAACACAAGACGATCTTCGACGAGGACGCCGCGCGCCAGCCCGCCACGACGGCACCCAAGGGCGTACCGTCGAGCGAGGTGACGATTGCCGAGCTGCTGCGCGGCAAGGGCTATCACACGATGCACCTCGGCAAATGGCACCTCGGCGAAGCAAAGGGGATGCGGCCCGAGGATCAGGGTTTCGACGAGAGCCTGGGCTTTATGATCGGGGGCCAGATGTATTTGCCCGAATCCAGCCCCGACGTCGAAAATTCGAAACAGCCGTTCGATCCGATCGACAAGTTCCTGTGGGCGAACCTGCCGTTCAGCGTGCAATATAATGGCGGGCAGCGCTTCCACCCCGATCGCTACATGACCGATTATCTGACGGTGCAGGCCAAGGCCGCGATCACCGCCAATCGCAACCGGCCGTTCTTCCTGTATCTCGCCTATAACGCGCCGCACACGCCGCTGCAGGCGTCGAAGGCCGATTATGACGCGCTCCCCCAGATCACCGACCATCGCCTGCGCGTCTATGCCGCGATGATCCGTGCGCTCGACCGCGGGGTCGGGCAAGTGATGGCGACGCTCAAGCAACAGGGGCTCGACCAGAACACGCTGGTCATCTTCACCAGCGACAATGGCGGTGCCAATTATATCGGCCTGCCCGACATCAACCGCCCATATCGTGGGTGGAAAGCAACCTTCTTCGAAGGCGGGGTGAAGGTGCCGTTCTTCATGCGCTGGCCCGCGCGGATCAAGCCGGGCGCGCGCATCGCTGGCCCCGTCAGCCATTTCGATATCTTTGCCACTGCGGGCGATGCGGGCAATGCCCCGCTGCCCAAGGACCGCGCACTCGACGGGGTCGATCTGCTGCCGTTTATCGACGGCAAGCAGAGCGGCACGCCGCACCAAACCCTGTTCTGGCGCAGCGGCCGCTATCGCACCGTGCGCGACGGCGACTGGAAGCTGCAGGCGCTCGATTTGCCGCATGTGGAGTTGCTCTATGACATGAAGGCCGACCCGACCGAACGGCATGACGTCGCCGCACAGCACTCCGATGTCGTCGCGCATCTCGACCAGTTGCTCGCCGCGCATGACCGCGCCAGCGTCAAACCCGCCTGGCCCTCGCTGATCCGCTCCCCAATCGCGATCGACCGACCGCTCGGCACCAAGCCGAAACCGGGCGAGACGTATATCTACTGGTCCAACTAGATTAAGCGGATAGTCTCCTTCCGACCAAAGCGCGTCGTTTGCCCCATCTCCGGTGAACGTCGGGTCATGACGAAAGCTGACGATCTCGCAGGTCAAAGCGGGCGATCGGCAACGCGCCCTTGAAGGGATCATTCGGCGATCAGGCCAATCGGCCCGGAAGCAGACCTTCATTCGCCTCGATCGAGGCCGTTCTGAACTACTAGATTTGGCGGCCTGGTTTCATCGAGTTCGCGAGTGAGGTGCCGCTTCGCTGACTGATATTGTGCGCGTGAGGAGGACTGCGGCCTAACCGGATACATTCCGCCCCACGCAGAACTACTTCAGACCGTCAGTATTGCGAGCGCCGGTTGATCAACGCGGTGAGCATCTCGTCTATCTGTTGAGCTTGAGTCGAATAGCCTCGAAACATCTCAAACATCGGCACCATTGCCTTTTCAATCAGGGGCACGAGCGCGGACGCGGGCGTGTCGGCCGGAAAGCTGACCTGACATACCGGGGAGGTGTCTTCCGCCGAGATGTATCGACTGGGACCACCCACGAACCATGCATCAACGATGCGATTATGAAGGCCGGTCCAACGAAAGGCCCAGTGCAGTTCGTGGTCTGCATCCGCGACACCCATCGCGTTTGCAAAAGCGAGGCCGGTGAGGAATACCTCTGCAACGTCCGTGATAACCTGCCGTTCACCGAGCACGGTGCGCGGGCTCGCTTGGTTGCGGCGCGCGATCACGTCGAGCAGGTTCAGGCGGCGTTCGTAGAATTGGCCGTTTGGATCGAACATCTCGAACGTGAGAGCATCGAAGATATCGGAAACATAGAGCATCGCTTCCCAGCGACCCTCGCGGACCTTTGCTTCGCTCTCGATGCCGCCTACTGCGGTGTCGAGCCATGGCGGATAGCTACTGTAGCGGGGTACGGCAGACAGCATCCGCCGCAGGAAATCATGATTTGCGCGAAAGCCATCCGGAGCCGGGCTGATCACCAAGGCGACCTCCCGACTGCCCCATCCTCGCAATTCGGCGATCTCGGCAGGCACCTGGCGACGATCATATTCCTCGGCGAAGTGTCGATCGCCGACATCAAGAAAGTCCGCTGCCAGCTGGCTGCCGCTCGGCTGGGGCGCGAGTCCTCCTGTCGACATGATTTCCGCGATAGCCGGTCCGATGTCTGTCAAATTGCGCCGGATGAAACGAGCGATGTCGGCTTCGCGGTTGTCAAAGCACACCTGCATCAGCCGCTCCAAATCGTCCTTGGAACAGTCAGCGACAGTACTGGGTCGACCATTGCTGGCGAGAGTGCGGATCGGAATCTCCCCTTTCGCAAGCAAGATGACGGGTTCGCCATCGCGCTCTTGCACGATCGTCGCCTTGACGCGGACTGGAGTTCGGACCCCGGCAGCGACATTGATCCGGGGATGTTGGCGGGCGTTGCGGTCGAGGAGCTCTACTCGGACTTCGAAGGGCTCCGACGCGTAGCGGGAGACCAATTCCTGAATCCGATCGAGGTGATAGCGGGCCGCAATATCGTAGGGCGCATCGTCTTCTCGGGGGCGCCCATCGTCTTGGAAGCCAATGAGTAAGGTGCCGCCGCCATGGTTACGCAGCGCGATCAGCGTTTTGACGATCACGGCCTGATGAGGAGGCTTAGCAGGATCGAGCCAGGATTTCAGCTCGAATGCCAGGCCCTCGCTGAAGCGCACATCAGGCGGAGGATTGGTCGCAGTCATGTCGTCTTGTCGATGCTGAAGTCTCGCATTTCAATGGCGATCACACGATAATTTCTAAGACAGCCAGATCGCCCCGCCCGCCGCATGGGAAGAGTTTGAGAGCCTGACGCGGGCGCTCTTCGCAGCGAGCACGTCAAGGTGTACGGTTCCGCCGGACGCCATTGCGATGCGCCGATGGGAGGTTGCAGCAAAAACTGCCGTTAGCGGTAGCCATGCGGAACGACCGCAACCTGCCAATTCCCGCCATCAACGGCGTGTCCGCATCCCACCACTTTTTGCCGTTCCGTCCCCTGCAAAGGCAGTCCCCATTTTATGGGTTCGCGGCCTAGCCGGCGAGCCCCCGCACTTTACGCCCGCTTTACGCCCGCCGCCCGCAATCCCCCGCGCGCGCTAACGCCGCTTCGGCGCAGGGACGTCGCCTGAACCATCACAGGCGGGCCCAATGTCCTTTGACCTCTTACTCGGCGGCGTCGTCGCCGTCATCGTGCTGATCTATCTGTTGGCCGTGCTCGCACAGCCCGAGCGGTATTGAGGGAGGCACGGCCATGACCCTCACCGGCTGGAGCATGATCCTGCTCTTCACCGTCCTGATCATCGCGCTGGCCAAGCCAGCCGGGGATTGGATGTACGCCCTCTATGCCCGCAAGGAGATGCCGCTCGGCTTCCTCGAACGCGGCTTCTACAAGCTCGCCGGGATCGATCCCAAGGCCGAGCAAAGCTGGGTCGGCTATGCCGTCTCGCTGATGGTGTTCAATGTGGGCGGCATCGCGCTGCTGTTCGCGATCCTGAAACTGCAGGGCGTGTTGCCGATGAACCCGCAAGGGTTTGGCGGCATGGAGACGCTGCTCGCCTTCAACACCGCGGTCAGCTTCGTCACCAACACCAACTGGCAGAATTACGGTGGCGAATCCTCGCTGTCGAACCTCAGCCAGATGGCGGGGCTGACGGTGCAGAACTTCCTGTCGGCAGCCGTCGGCATTGCCGTCGCCTTCGCCTTCATCCGCGGCTTCGCCCGCAAGCAGGCATCGGGCATCGGCAATTTCTGGGTCGATGTCACCCGCGCCACGCTCTATTTGCTGCTGCCGCTCTCGATCGTGCTCGCGCTCGCTTATGTCGTGATGGGCGTGCCGCAGACCTTCGGCCCCTCGGTCGTCGCGACGACGGTGGAAGGCGCCAAGCAGACCATCGCGGTCGGCCCGGTCGCCTCGCAGCTCGCCATCAAGATGCTCGGCACCAATGGTGGCGGCTTCTTCAACGCCAATTCCGCACATCCGTTCGAAAACCCGACCGCGCTCAGCAACTTCCTGCAGATGATCACGATCTTCGTGCTCGGCGCAGGGCTCACGCTTACCTTCGGCAAGGCGGTCGGCAACATCCGCCAGGGCTGGGCGATCCTGGCTGCCATGATGCTGCTGTTCCTCGTCGGCGTCGCGGTCGCTTATGGGGCCGAGGCGGCGGGCAACCCGATCCACCACGCACTTGGCGTCGCCGGGGGCAATATGGAGGGCAAGGAAGTCCGCTTCGGCATCGCCGCCACCGCTTTGTTCGCCGTCATCACCACAGCCACCTCCTGCGGCGCGGTGATCGGGATGCACGACAGCTTCACCGCGATCGGTGGTCTCGTCCCGATGTTCAACATGCAGCTTGGCGAACTCGTCGTCGGCGGCGTCGGCTCGGGCCTCTATGCGGTGCTGATCTACTGCATCCTGGCGGTGTTCATCGCCGGGTTGATGGTCGGCCGTACCCCTGAATATGTCGGCAAGAAGATCGAATCGCGTGAGATGAAGCTGGCGGTGATCGCCATCGCCGTGCCGCCGCTCGCCATCCTCGGCCTCACCGCCGTGGCTTGCGTCACCGGGGCCGGGCTCGCGGGGCCGCTCGCCAAGGGTGCGCATGGCTTTAGCGAGATTCTCTACGCCTTCACCTCGGGCGCGGCCAATAACGGCTCGGCGTTCGGTGGCCTCAGCGGCAACACGCCGTTCTACAATCTGCTGCTCGCGCTCGACATGTTCGTCGGCCGCTTCGGGGTGATCCTGCCCGTGCTCGCGATTGCCGGTGGCCTCGCCGCCAAGCGCCGCGTGCCCGAGGGGCCGGGCTCGTTCCCGACCACCGGGCTGCTGTGGATCGGCCTGCTCGCCGCGATCATCGTGATCGTCGGGGGTCTCACCTTCCTGCCCGCGCTCGCGCTCGGTCCGATCGCGGACCAGGCGCAGGTCGCCGCCGGCATTTTGCTCTAAAAGGTCCAAGCCAATGGCAAACCAGAACGCTTCGCTCTTCACCGGCCCGCTGCTTGCTGCAGCGGTCCGGGATGCCTTCCTCAAGCTCAACCCCGCCAAGCTGATCAAGACGCCGGTGATGTTCGTCACGGCGATCGTTGCCAGCCTCTCGACCGTCCTGCTCATCAAGGGCCTCGCCACCGGCACCGGCCATGCCGCCTTTGAAGGGCAGCTGGTCTTCTGGCTGTGGCTGACGGTGCTGTTCGGCAACGTCGCCGAGGCGCTGGCCGAGGGCCGCGGCAAGGCGCAGGCCGCCGCGCTGCGCGCCACCAAGGCGGATCTCCGCGCCAAGAAGCTGATTGGCGTGGCGGGTGCCTGGGAATGGGTCGACGCCGCCCGCCTGCAAGTCGGCGACGAAGTGCTGGTCGAGACCGGCGACCTGATCCCGGCCGATGGCGAAGTTGTCGCGGGCGTCGCCAGCGTCAACGAAGCCGCAATCACCGGCGAAAGCGCCCCCGTCATTCGCGAAGGCGGCGGCGATCGCTCCGCAGTGACCGCAGGCACGCGCGTCATTGCCGATGCGATTACGGTGCGCGTGACGGCGGGAGCGGGCCAGGGCTTTCTCGATCGCATGATCGCTTTGGTCGAGGGTGCGCAACGCCAGAAGACCCCCAACGAAATCGCCCTCACCATCCTGCTGGCAGGCCTGACGCTGATCTTCCTGATCGCGGTCGGCACGCTGCCCGCCTTTGCCGCTTATGCAAATGGCGGCATCGCGGTGCCGGTGCTGGTCGCCTTGTTCGTTACGCTGATCCCGACGACGATCTCGGCACTGTTGTCGGCGATCGGCATTGCCGGGATGGACCGGCTGGTGCGCTTCAACGTGCTCGCCAAATCGGGCCGCGCGGTGGAAGCGGCCGGCGACATCGATACGCTGCTGCTCGACAAGACCGGCACGATCACGATCGGCGACCGCCAGGCCACCGCCTTCCTGCCGGTTCCAGGGGTTACGCTCGCGGAATTGACCGCGGCAGCGCGGCTTGCCAGTCTGGCCGATGAAACGCCCGAGGGTCGCTCGATCGTCGTGCTCGCCAACGCCGATGGCGCTGCCGCCATTGCGATGCCGGAGGGGGCCGAGGAGATCAAATTCACCTCGCAGACGCGCGTGTCGGGGCTGCAGATCGGGGATCGCGCGTTGGTGAAGGGCGCGGTCGACGCGATCCTCATGCGGCTGGGCAATGTTCCCAATGCCGATACCCTGCGCAAAATCTCGGACGAAATCGCGCGCGGCGGTGCCACTCCGCTGGCGGTCGCCGATGGCAACCGTCTGCTTGGTGTCGTCCAGCTCAAGGACATCGTCAAAGCGGGCATCCGCGAACGCTTCGGCGAGCTGCGCCGGATGGGTATCCGCACGGTGATGATCACCGGCGACAACCCGCTGACCGCCGCCACCATCGCGGCCGAGAGCGGCGTCGACGATTTCCTCGCCGAGGCGACGCCCGAGGACAAGCTCGCTTTGATCCGCAAGGAACAGGAAGGCGGCAAGCTCGTCGCGATGTGCGGCGACGGCACCAACGACGCCCCTGCCCTCGCCCAATCGGACGTCGGCGTGGCGATGAACACCGGCACGCAGGCAGCGCGCGAGGCAGGCAATATGGTCGATCTCGACAGCGACCCGACCAAGCTGATCGAGATCGTCGGCCTCGGCAAGCAATTGCTGATGACGCGCGGCGCGCTGACCACTTTCTCGATCTCCAACGACGTCGCGAAATATTTCGCGATCCTGCCCGCGATCTTCGTCGTGCTCTATCCGGGGTTGGGCATGCTCAACGTCATGCGCCTGGCGAGCCCGGAAAGCGCAATCCTGTCGGCGATCATCTTCAACGCGTTGATTATCCCGGCGCTGGTGCCGCTCGCGCTGAAGGGCGTGAAGTACCGTCCCGCCCCCGCAGGCACGCTGCTGGCGCGCAACCTCGCGGTTTACGGCGTCGGCGGGCTGATCGCCCCATTCGTCGGCATCAAGGCGATCGATCTCGTCGTCGCCGCCCTCCATCTCGCTTGAAGGACCTTTCGATGTTCACCGAAACGCTTCGCGCGCTCCGCCCCACCGCGGTCCTGCTGCTGCTCGTCACGCTCGTCACCGGGCTGCTGTATCCAGCCGCGATCACCGGCATCGCGCAGGTCGCGCTGCCGGTCCAGGCCAATGGCAGCATCCTGTCGGACACCAGGGGCAATCCGATCGGCTCCGCGCTGATCGCCCAGAATTTCACGGGCCCACGCTATCTCCATCCGCGTCCCTCTGCCGCTGGCAAGGATGGCTATGATGCGAGTTCGTCGGCCGCGACCAACCTAGCGCCCGGGTCGAAAGACCTGCGCGACGCCATCGCCAAGCGCGTTTCCACCGCGCGGGCGGAAGGGATGACCGGGGATCTACCCGCCGACCTGGTCACCACTAGCGCCTCGGGGCTCGATCCCGATCTGAGCCCCGAGGCGGCTTTTTTGCAGGCACCGCGCATCGCCAAGGCGCGCGGCCTGGATGTCGCCAAGGTAAAGTCGCTCATCGCCGAACAGACCGAGCAACCCGTGCTCGGCATCATCGGCGAACCGCACGTCAACGTCCTGCTGTTCAATCGACAGCTTGATATGCTTTCCGCTACCACGTCGAAGTGAACGAGACCCGCCCCTCCCCCGACGCGCTGCTCAAGGCCGCCCAAAGGGAGGGGCGTGGTCGTCTCAAGATTTTCCTCGGGGCCGCCCCCGGTGTCGGCAAGACCTTCGAAATGCTGCGCGAAGGCGCGGAACTCCTGCGCACTGGCACCGATGTCGTCGCAGGCGTGATCGAAACGCATGGCCGCACCGAAACCGAACGGCTGACCGCCCCATTCGAGGTGCTGCCGCGCGCTAAAATCGTCCATGGCGCGCACACTCTCGAGGAATTCGATCTCGACGCGATGCTCAAGCGGCATCCGCAAGTCGCCTTGATCGACGAATTTGCGCATACCAATGCCCCCGGCAGCCGCCACCCCAAGCGCTGGCAGGATATTGAAGAGTTGCGCGCAGCGGGCATCGACGTGCTCACCACGCTCAACATCCAGCACGTCGAAAGCCTCAACGATGTCGTCGCCGGTTTCACCCGCGTGCGTGTGCGCGAGACCGTGCCCGATGCGGTGCTGGACGATGCCGAGATCGAAGTGGTCGACCTCCCGCCCGACGAGCTGATCGACCGGCTGAAGGACGGCAAGGTCTATATCCCTGCCGAGGCGACGCGCGCGCTCGGCCATTTCTTCTCGAAATCGAACCTGTCGGCGCTCCGCGAACTGGCGTTGCGCCGCGCCGCGCAGACGGTCGACCGCCATTTGCTCGACCATGTCGCCAGCCTCGGCGAAAGCGGCACCTGGGCCGGCGGCGAGCGCGTCGTCGTCGCGGTTGGCGATCAGCCGGGCAGCGAAACGCTGATCCGCTCGGCCAAACGTCTGGCCGATGCACTCCGCGCAAGCTGGACGGCGGTGGTGGTGGAAACCCCGCGCACGGCGACACTCTCCGCCGAGGCGCGCGCGCGCATGGCGCATGCGCTCGACCTCGCCACCGGTCTTGGCGCGACCATTGCCACCATCCCCGCGCGCAGTGTGCTCGAGGGTCTGGTCGCGCAAATCCGCGAAGCGCGCGCGACCGCCGTCGTTATCGGCAAGTCGCGCCGTTCGTGGTGGTTCGAGCTGCGCCACGGCTCGATCGTCGACCGGCTGGTGCGGGCGCTCGATGGCGTGGCGATCCATGTCGTACCCGTCGCGCAACCCAGCGAAACGTTACGCGAAGCCCCCACCACTCGGCCGATCCTGGCGCGCGGGAGTCTGATCGGGCTTGCACTCGTCGGTGCCAACACCGCGCTCGCGACGCTGTTACAGCCGCTGGTCGGTGCCAATGCGATGGATCTGCTGTATCTGCTGCCGGTGATCGCGACCGCCACGCTCTACGGCCTGCGCCCCTCGTTGATCGCGAGCATCGGCGCGGCGCTGGCGTATAATTTTTTCTTCCTGCCGCCGCTCTACACGCTGACGATCACCGATCCGCAGAATGTCGTCACGCTGATCGTGTTCGTCATCGTCGCGGTCGTCGCGAGCCAATTGGCCGGGCAAGTCCGCCGCGAAGCCAATCTCGGCGCGCGCACCGCCACCGAAAATGCCGCGCTCGCGGCGTTCGGCCAGCGTCTTGCCGCCGTCGCCGATGAGACCGGCACGGCGACCGCTACGTGCGAGGAAACCGCTGCCTTGCTGGGCGTATCCACGGTCCTGTTAGGCGAGCGCGATGGCCGCCATGTCGCGATCGCCGGTGCGCCCGATGTGCCGCAACTGAGCCCGATCGATCTCGCCGCCGCCGACTGGGCGTTCGATCGCGGCGAGGTGACCGGGCGCGCGAGCGGGACGTTGACGGCCAGTGCGTGGCAATTCCATCCGCTCAAGACCGCGCTCGGCGTGTTGGGGGTGCTCGGCGTTGCGCGCGATGGCGATGGCGATCCGATCCCCGCCGACAAACGCGTGCTGTTCGCCACCCTGGTAGGCCAGGCCGCGCTGGCCCACGAACGTCTGCAACTGGAAGCGCAGGCGCGCGAGGTGAGTGCGCTGAAGCAGCGCGACGATTTGCGCGCGACCTTGCTGTCCTCGATCGGGCATGACCTCAAGACGCCGCTCACCGCCGTCGTTGCCGCCGCCGATCAGCTCGCCAGCGAATATGGGGCCTCCCCCACCACCGCCACGTTGCAGAGCGAGGCCCGGCGTTTGCGGCGCGTGTTCGACGATCTGGTCGAGATGACCCGGATCGAAGCCGGCGCGCTGGTCATGCGGCAGGAGGCCACCGACCTGACCGATGCGGTCGCCGCCGCCGCACACGACCTTCGCGCCGAACTGGCACGCCATCGCCTGATTCTCGACGTGCCGCCGACCCTGCCGCTGGTCGAGGCCGATCCCCGCATGCTGCACCACGTCCTCATCAACCTGCTCGGCAACGCCGCCAAATTCGCCCCCGCCGATACCGACATCATCATCGAAGGACGTCGCACCCCCGACGGTCTCACGCTCGGCGTGCTCGACCAGGGCCCGGGACTACCACCGGGGCGCGAGGCGCATCTGTTCGACCGCTTTACCCGCGTCGATGGCGATGATCGCAGCGGCGGCACCGGGCTTGGCCTCGCCATCGTCCAGGGCTTTGCCCAGGCGATGGGGCTGAGCGTCAGCGCCTCCAACCGCGAGACCGGCGGATCGGCGTTTTGCGTGACTTGGCCCAATCCACTGATCCGGCGTACGGCAGCGGCATGACCGCCCAAATCCTGATCGTCGATGATGAAGCCGCAATCCGTCGCCTCGTGCGCGGAGCGGTCGAGCGCGCCGGGCTCACCGCCGACGAAGCCGCCACCGCCCACGATGCCCTGACCGCCGCGCGGCGCCCGGGATGCGAGCTGGTGCTGCTCGATCTCGGTCTGCCCGACCGCGACGGCATCGAGCTTGTGCCGCTGCTGAAGGCGATGGACCGCGCCGTCATCGTGCTGACCGCGCGCGACGCGACCGCAGAAAAGGTCGCCGCGCTTGATCTCGGAGCCGATGACTATGTCGTCAAACCGTTCGACACCGAGGAATTGCTGGCGCGCATCCGGGTCGCGCTGCGGCGGCACAATGCGGCAGCGGCTGGGCAGGACCGGCTGAAGGTGGGGCCGGTCGAAATCGATCTCGCCGCGCATCAGGTCTGGCGCGATGGCGTATCGGTGAAGCTCACCCGCAAGGAATTCGCGCTGCTCGCCGAACTGGCACGCCATGCGGGCAAGCTGCTGACTCATGCGCATTTGCTGCGGGTGGTGTGGGGCGAAGGCCATATCGACGACGTCGAATATCTGCGCGTCGCCGTGCGCGCGCTACGGCTGAAACTCGAGGCGGACCCCGCAGCCCCCGCGCTGGTGCTCAACGAACCGGGCATCGGCTACCGGCTGGTGGCGTAAGCGCGCCCCGCTACTCCGCCGGTGCGATGATCGCGGTGCGCCGCTGCCGTCCCCAGCTTTCGCGACCCGTCAGGAAGGCATGCCAGCCCCATACCGCCCCGGCGTGACGCAATAGCTGGAAGCTGAACGGTTCCAGGATCGCCGCGATCAGCGCCGGGAACAGCCCCAGCCCCTCGCGCTGCCCGGTCCAGTTCTTGTAAATACCAAGCGACCACAAATGGAAGGTCAGATCGATCGCGATCTTGACCAGCATCACGATCAGGATCGGCAGCGCGACCATGAAGCGCCCGGTCGCCACCAGCCCGATCAGGATTGCAAATGCCGCCAGCCCGTAGATCGGCTGAAGCGTGTCGAGCGTCTTGACCGGCAGCATCGCCGTGCCAAGCCAGCCGAAGCGCCGCGCGCCGACCATGTCGCGATTCCAATGCTGCGTCTGCAGAAAGCCGCCGAACCAGCGCCGCCGCTGGCGCAGGAACGCGAGCGGGCTCGCCGGGGCATCGGTCCGTGCCAGCGCACCGCCGACCACGCGCACCGTCCAGTCGCGCCCATGATCCACCGCGTGACGATGCAACCGGTGGATCAACTCGTAATCCTCGACCATGCAATCGGGATCGAACCCGCCGACTGCTACCACCGCATCGCGCCGGAACGCGGCGAACGCGCCCGAAATCAGCAACAGGCTGTTCAGCCGCTCCCACGCATGGCGCGACAGGAAATTGCGGACATATTCATAGGTCTGGAACCACTCGAAGAACCGTCCTTGCAAGTCCGGCCCGCAAATCGGCGCGAGCACCCCCGTCGCCGCCACCAGTTCGGGCTCGGCAGCAAAGGCCGCGCGCATCGCGGCGATCGCGCCGGGTTCGAGCAGCGTATCGGCATCGACCGTCAGCACCACTTCGGTATCGACCTGCACCATTGCCGCGTTGAGCGCCCGCGCCTTGCCACCGTGGCGCAACCGCAGCCAGCGCAGCGACGGCAGCACCGGTGACGGCTCGCTCATCGTGCCAAGCGGCGGTGCCACGAGCCCGTAGCGGCGCGCCAGCACCGCGGCGGTGCCATCGCTCGATCCATCGTCCGCAATCAGGATCAGATCGGGGGCGGCCGTCTGGCCCGCCAGCCGGTCGATCGCCGCCGCAATCACGCCTTCCTCATTATGCGCCGCGACAATCACGCCAAACGAGACCGAGGTCGCGGGCGCGGGCTGTGGCTTCAGGCGCAAATCCCGGATGTTCCATGCGGTGAACGCGAGCAATGCTGTGTCATATAAAATATAAACGATGCCGATCGACCACACCGCCAACCCCTGCCGCTGGAACGCCTGCACCAGCAGCGCGACGAACAGGATCGGCCCGAACGCACCGATGATCCGGCTTGCGACGGGAATCCGTCGCGGGGTCAGGCGCGGCGATTCCGCCACGAGCGTTTGGGCGAGCGAAGTCATTGCGGAGGCGATACCGATCCAGGATGAACGAGCGATGACGCCGCCTAGCGCGCGGGCGCAAGTCCCGCTAGGTTAACTCTAGTTTATCGGCAGGAGCATTATCTTGGTACAGCGCTACTCCAACGTTGCGATCGTGCTGCATTGGCTGGTCGCAGCGCTGATCGTAACCAACGTCGCGCTCGCCTGGATCTGGCCGGTCCTGCCCGATGCGCAGGTGCGCCCGGCGATCGACCTGCACAAGTCGATCGGCATCACCATCCTTGGCCTGGCCCTGCTGCGCATCCTGTGGCGCTTCGGCCATCGTCCGCCGCCGCTGCCGCGCGGCTATGCCGGTTGGGAAGTGGCCGCATCGCATATCGTGCACTGGGGGCTGTACGCGATCCTGTTCGCCATGCCGCTGACCGGCTGGATCATGGATTCGGCCTATGAAAAGGCCGCGACCACGCCGATGTACCTGTTCGGCCTGTTCCAATGGCCGCGCCTCGGCTTCATCATGGCGCTCGATCCCGCGACCAAGAAGGCGGTGCATGACGGGTTTGGCGAAGCGCATGAGATCATTGCTTATGCGGTCTATGCACTGGTCGCGCTGCATCTGGCGGGGGCACTCAAGCACCAGTGGCTGGACGGCACGAAGGAAATCCAGCGGATCTGGTTCGGGCGCTGACCCGGCGGGGATTATCGCCCCGCCAGAATCGCGTCGATCGCCTCGGCCACGCCATCCCGGTCGTTACCTGCCACCACATGGTCGGCCTGTGCCCGCACCGCCTCGGGCCCCTGCCCCATCGCAAACGACAGGCCTGCGCGGGCGAACATCGGCAAGTCGTTGGCCTGGTCGCCAAACACCGCCGTTTCGGTGAGCGGCACGCCGATCACCTCGGCCAGCGTTGCCACGCCGTCGCCCTTATTGGCCCGCAGCGCAGTGATATCGAGATAATACGTCTGCGACTGGGCGATCGTCGCTTGCGCCGCATGGGGCTCCAGGCTGGCGTGGAGATCGGCGAGCAGCGTCGGCACATCGCTGACGAAGGTGATCTTGTCCACGCGGTCATACAGGCCCGAAAAATCCTGCGTCACGATCGGCGTCTGGTTCGACGCGATCCGCTCGCTGGTGACATGCGCGCCGACGTCCGTGCTGGCATACCACAGGTCGTCAGCGAACACCCAGGTGTCGACTGCCAGCCCGCGCGCCGCCGCGAAGGCCGCCTCGACCACCCACCGGTCGACCACATGGTGGCAGGTCACCCGCCCATCGCGGGTAAAGACCGTACCGCCATTGAACGCCCCCATCGGCGCATCGATCGCCAGCGTTTCGGCAATCGGCATCAGGCCCGAGCGCGGGCGCGCGCTGATAATCGTGAACGGCAAACCCGCCGCGCGCAGCCGTGCGACCGCCGCCGCCACGCCCGGCGTGATTTGCTTCGCGCGATCGACCAACGTGCCATCGACATCCGACACCACCAGCCGGATCGCACTGGCGTCTGTCACTGCGGCATCTCGACATGGCCACCAAAGCCAAAGCGCATTGCCGACAGCAATTTGTCGCCGAACGTATGCTCGACCCGGCTGCGATAACGGGCGAACAAGGCAGCGGAGAGGACGTTGACCGGCACCGCCTCCTCCATCGCCGCTTCGATCGTCCAATGGCCCTCGCCCGAATCGGCGACCTTGCCCGAAAAAGCATCGAGCGCCTGATCCTTGGCCAGCGCCGACGCCGACAGATCCAGCAACCACGACGAGATGACCGATCCGCGCCGCCACACTTCAGCGATATCGGTCAAATTGAGATCGAAGCGCTCGTCCTCGGGGAGGTTTTCCGACGCCTTGCCCTTCAGGATGTCGAAGCCCTCGGCATAGGCCTGCATCAGGCCATATTCGATGCCGTTATGCACCATCTTGACGAAGTGCCCCGCCCCCGCAGGCCCGGCATGGATATAGCCCTGCTCGGCGCGCGGATCTTCCTTATCGGCATTGCGGTCGGGCGTGCGCGGGATCGTGCCAATGCCCGGAGCCAGCGCGGCTAGGATCGGATCGATCAGGTCGACCGATCCCTTGTCGCCGCCGACCATCATGCAGAAGCCGCGCTCCAGGCCCCATACGCCGCCCGACGTACCGACATCGATATAGTGGATGCCCTTTTCGGCGAGCATTTTCGCGCGGCGGATGTCGTCCTTGTAGAAGCTATTGCCGCCATCGATGACGATGTCGCCCGCTTTGGCAAAGCCACCGATCGTGGCGATGGTCTGCTCGGTCGGTTCCCCGGCCGGCAGCATCACCCAGTAGAGTGCGGGCGTGTCGAGCTTGTCGCGCATGTCCTCGAGCGACTCCGCCGCCACCGACCCATCGGCGGCGAGTGCGGCCACCGCCTTGGCATCACGGTCGAACACCACGGTTTCGTGCCCGGCGCGCATGATTCGGCGCGCGATGTTCCCGCCCATCCGGCCAAGGCCGATGATTCCGATCTTCATGAATATGGTCCTTCAGGCGTGCGCAGGATGCTTGGCGGCGATTGCTCCGAGCAGATCGTCAAACGCCTTGGAGAAGGACGCGACGCCCTCCTCGACCAGCGTATCGGTCACGCCGTCCAGGTCCAGGCCAAGCCGCTCCGTCTCGGACAGGACATGCCGCGCACCCGCCACATCCTCGGTCAGCGTAAGCTTAGCGGTGCCGCGTTCGCGGAACGCATCGAGCGTCTTGGGCGGCACGGTGTTGACCGTGTCCTTGCCGATCAGCGTGTCGAGATATAGCGTGTCGGGATAATCGGGGTTCTTGGTGCCGGTCGATGCCCAGAGCAGCCGCTGCACCTGCGCGCCCTTGGCGGCGAGGGCCTGCCAGCGAGCGGAGGCGATGAATTCCTCATACCAGGCATAAGCGAGCTTGGCATTGGCAATGGCGACTTTGCCCTTGAGCGCCTTGGCCGCATCGCCGCCGACCCCTGCATCAATCTTGTCGTCGATCTTCGAGTCGATCCGGCTGACGAAGAAGCTGGCGACACTCGCGATATGGTCGATCGGCTCACCGCGCGCGACGCGCTTTTCCAGGCCCTCGACATAGGCTTCCGCCACTGCCTGATACGCGCTTTGCGAAAACAGCAACGTCACGTTGACGTTGATCCCAGCGTCGATCGTCGCGGCGATCGCGGGGACACCGGCAGGGGTGCCGGGAATCTTGATCATCAGGTTCGCCCGATCGACTGCGGCCCACAATTTCTGCGCCTCGGCGATGGTGCCGTCGGTGTCGTTCGCGAGATAGGGCGACACTTCCAGGCTGACATAGCCATCCTTGGTGCCAAGCCGGTCATAGACCGGGCGCAGCGTGTCTGCCGCTGCCTGGATGTCGAGGATCGCCAGATGTTCGTAGCGCTCCATCGTCGACGCATCGGGGTTGGCCTTGTCGAACGCCGCAAGCTCGGCATCATAGGCATCGCCATGCCCCATCGCCTTTTCGAAGATCGACGGGTTCGACGTGACGCCGGTCAGCGAGTCCTCATCGACCAGTTTCTGCAGGCCGCCCTCGGCGAGGAACTTGCGGTCGACAAAGTCGAGCCACACGGCCTGACCGAGATTTGCGAGATCGTTCAAACGGCCCATCAGTGCTTCTCCGTATATCCTAGTGGCATCACCCGGCCTTGTTCCGAGTCCATCCCGCCAGCGTAGCAATGCATTTGGGCATGACGGTTACCGGAACAAGGCCAATCGGGGATCAGGCGGCCTCGCCGAGCATTTCGGTGGCAACCTTGACGACATTGTCGACAGTGAAACCGAACTTGTCCTGCAATTTCGCAATCGGTGCCGACGCGCCAAAGGTCGACATGGTGATCGTGCGCCCGTCGAGACCCACATAGCGATCCCAGCCGATTTCACCCGCCATCTCGATCGCGAGCCGCGCCTTCACGCCCTTGGGCAGCACCGATTCCTTATAAGCGGCGTCCTGCTTTTCATAGCGATACCAGCTCGGCATCGACACCACGCGCGATGCCACGCCCTGCGCGACCAATTTGTCGTGCGCCGCCAGCGCCAGCGACACTTCGGAACCCGTCGCGATCAGGATCACCTCCGGGTTTTCGCTGTCGGCGAGCACATAGGCCCCCTTGGCCAGCCCATCCGCGCTCGCATATTTCGACCGGTCAAGCGTCGGGAGCGCCTGCCGCGACAGGATCAGCGCGGTCGGATGGCTGGCATCGGCCATGATCGCCCGCCACGCCGCCGCCACTTCATTGGCATCGGCCGGGCGGATCGTGTCGAGCCCTGGAATCGCGCGCAGCGTCGCCAGATGCTCGATCGGCTGGTGCGTCGGGCCGTCTTCGCCGACGCCGATCGAATCGTGGGTGAACACCCACACCGATCCGATTTCCATGATCGCCGACAGGCGCACCGGCGCGCGCATATAATCGACGAACACCAGGAAGGTGGAGCCATAACCGCGCAGATGCGACAGCGTCATGCCGTTGACGATCGCGCCCATGCCATGTTCGCGCACGCCGAAATGCACGTTGCTGCCGCCATAATTGCCGGGTTCGAACGAAGCCGCGCCCTTGATGTCGGTCTTGGTCGAGGGCGACAGATCGGCAGAGCCGCCGAGCAGCCACGGCACCTTGGCCGCGATCGCGTTGAGTACCTTGCCGCCCGCGTCGCGGCTGGCGACGCCCTTGGCGTCGGCATCGAACACCGGGATATCGGAATCCCAGCCGTCGGGCAGGCTATCGGTGAAGATCGCGTCGAGCTGCGCCGATTCCTCGGGATATTCGGTGGCATAACGCGCGCGCAGCGCGTCCCAGGCTTCGCGCAAGGGCGCGCCGCGACCGGCAATCGCCCCCTTAAAGTGCTCGGCAACGCCGTCGGGGACCAGGAACTTGGCATCTTCGGGCCAGCCATAGGCCTGCTTGGTCAGACGGATATTCTCCTCGCCCAGCGGCTCGCCATGCGCCTTTTCGCTGCCCGCCTTGGGGCTGCCATAGCCGATGATCGAATGCACGACGATGAAGGTCGGCTTGTCGGTCGTCGCCTTGAACGTATCGAGCGCGGCGGTGAGCGCAGCGACATCGTTGGCGTCGTTCACATGGATGACGTTCCAGCCATAGGATTCGAAGCGCTTGCCGACGTCTTCGTCGAAGGCAAGGCTGGTCGCGCCCTCGATCGAGATGTGATTGCTATCGTACAGCCAGCACAAATTGGACAGTTTGAGGTGCCCGGCGAGCGAGGCAGCTTCGGCCGAGACGCCCTCCATCATGTCGCCATCGCCGCACAGCGCATAGACATCATGGTCGAACAGGTCGAAACCGGGCTTGTTGTAGCGCGCCGCGAACCAGCGCTCCGCGATCGCCATGCCGACCGAATTGCCGCAGCCTGCACCGAGGGGACCGGTGGTGGTCTCTACACCGGTGGTGTGGCGATATTCAGGATGGCCCGGCGTCTTGGACGAGAGCTGGCGGAACTGCTTTAGGTCTTCGAGGCTGAGCGCGGGGTGCCCGGTCTTGTTGCCTTCGGCATCGATCTCTTCGATCCCGGCCAGATGGATCAGCGCGTAGAGCAGCATCGACGCATGGCCGACCGACAGCACGAAGCGGTCGCGATTGGGCCAATCCGGGGTGGCCGGATCGTAGCGCAGGAACTTGCTCCACAGCGTATAACCGACCGGAGCCAGCGCCATTGGCGTGCCCGGGTGCCCGGAATTTGCGGCCTGCACCGCGTCCATCGAGAGGGTGCGGATCGTGTCGATGGCGAGGCGCTCGGGCGAGCCATCCTCATGAACGCTCGTTGCAGTCGCAGTCGTCGGGGTGTCGGCCATGAAAGATATCGCCTCGCTAATGTGGGTCTGAACGCACGTGCGCCCGCCCGGTTGCGGTGTGCGAGGGCCTTATCGCGTCCTTTCGTCGCGTTCCAGCCGCGTAACGACACCATCGGTCGCGATATAGGCCGCCGACACCTCGGTCAGGAACAGGCCGTGCCCCAAAGCGCCCGGAATTGCGGCAATTTCAGCGGCAAGGCGGCGATGGTCGATATCAGGCGCAAAGCTGCAATCGAGGATGGAATTTCCCTGATCGGTAAGGAAATTTTCCCGCAGGGCGACCTGGGCACCAAGGTTTTCGAGTCGCGCCGCCACGAAATTCCGGGCGAAGGGCAAAGTCTCGACCGGGATCTTCGCCGCCCCGATCGCGGCGACGCGCTTGGAGCCATCGGCGATCACCAGCATCCGCGCGCTGGCGGCGGCGACGACCTTTTCGCGGAGCATCGCACCGCCTGCCCCCTTGATCGCGCGCAAAGCACCATCGATTTCATCGGCACCATCGATGGTGAGATCGATCCGCGCGGGCAGTTCGATCAGCGTTATGCCGACCGAGCGCGCGTGCGCCTCGGTGGCAAGCGAGGTCGCAACCGCCTGAACGGCCAGCCCCCCACGCACCCGCTCGCCCAGCGCCTCGATCGCAAACGCTGCGGTGGACCCGGTGCCAAGGCCGACACTCATGCCAGCGCGAACCTCTTCCACCGCAGCCAGCGCGGCGAGGCGTTTGTCGGACTCGTTCATGGGGGCGCTCTACCATCGTTTGCTCGCGGGGCACACGGTGCGCGTTTTGAAATGCGTGGACAGCGGACAGGCGAGTTCGCAGCCGCCATTGGCGACAGCGGATGCTCAGGTTAAGCTCCAGCACCGCCCGTCGCTATGACAGAGATATATGGAATTTATAGTCGAGATCATTTTGCAATTTCTCGGCGAGATTTTGCTGCAGCTATTGTTCGAGTCCTTAGCTGAACTTGGCTTTCACGGGCTCGCCGACACCTTCAAAAAGCCAAGAAACCCGTTTTTATCGACAATCGGCTTCGCTTTGTGGGGTACGATGGCGGGCGGCATAAGCCTTCTGGTTATGCCCAGATCCTTCATCTCCAACCTTGGGCTTCGCGAAGCGAACGTCGTCATAACCCCGTTGGTTGTTGGGGGTGCCATGATGCTCATTGGGCGATTGCGGGAGAGCAAGGGGCAAACACAGGTAGGCATCGACCGATTTGGCTATGCCTTTGTATTTGCTTTTTCGATGGCACTTGTCCGCTTCAACTGGGCCCATTGACATAGCCAGACCGCCCCGCCTTTCATCGCGGATACGCAAAGACCCTAGCAACCGCTCCGCACATTTCCGCTGGCCCCGCGCCGCATCCCACGGCAAAGCCCTGCCCCATGATCGAAAAAATCCTCGGCATCCTCGCGACCTTCACCATCGGCGTCATTTCCAGCGGCGGCTATCTCGGCATTGCGTTGCTGATGGCGATCGAATCGGCCTGCATCCCGCTGCCGTCCGAGATCATCATGCCCTTTGCCGGCTATCTGGTCTCGACCGGGCATTTCAACCTGTACCTCGCCGCGACGGCGGGCGCGATCGGGTGCAATCTCGGCTCGATCGTCGGCTATGAGATCGGCAAGCGCGGCGGGCGGCCGGTGGCCGAGCGCTGGGGCCGCTATGTGCTGGTCGGGCCGGGTGAGCTCGACGCCGCCGACCGCTTCTTCGCGCGCTTCGGCAATATCGCGGTGCTGATCGGGCGTCTGCTGCCGGTGATCCGCTCGTTCATCGCGTTTCCGGCGGGCGTGGCACGGATGCCGCTGATCCCATTCCACATCTACACCTTTATCGGATCGTGGCCGTGGTGCTTTGGCCTCGCCTATCTCGGCATGGTGCTGGGTGACAAATGGAACAGCGACCCGCGCGTCAAGGCGGCGTTCCACAGCGCGGACGTGGTGATTGCGGTGGTGCTGGTCGCGGCGATCGGCTTCTATGTCTGGCACCGCGTGCGCGGCTTGAAGCGGCATTGATCCGACACGACATCTCTTTGGCTGCCCGGACGTAACTAAGTGCGGCCAAGACACGAACTACGTCGTGTCCCATCAAGAGGTGTCCCGATGTTAAAGCCCCGTTTCTTCGCCACAGGTCTTGCCGGAGTCGCGCTGTTCGCGCTCGGCGGTGCCGCGCAGGCCGAGCGCGCCGTGCCGCTGCCCGTCGCCAAGACCGATGTTACCGCCACCGGTCGGCAAACCGCCGTGTTCGCGGGCGGCTGTTTCTGGGGCATGGAAGCGGTGTTCGAGCATGTGAAGGGCGTGACCAACGTCACTGCCGGCTATGCCGGGGGCACGCGCGACACCGCGACCTATGATCAGGTTTCAAGCGAAACGACCAAACATGCCGAGGCGGTGCGCATCGTCTATGATCCGGCCAAGGTCAGCTATGCGACGCTGCTGCGCGTCTATTTCTCGATCGCGCACGATCCGACCCAGCTCAATCGGCAAGGCCCCGACAGCGGCTACAGCTATCGCTCGGCGATCTTCCCGCAAAGCGCGGCGCAGCGTGGCGTCGCCGCCGCCTATATCGCGCAATTGGGCCAAGCGCATGTCTTCGCCAAACCGATCGTGACCAAAATCGAGTCGGGCGCGTTCTTTCCGGCGGAGGACTATCATCAGAATTTTTACGACCGGAACCCCAACCACCCCTATATCGTGACCTTCGACAAACCAAAGGTTGCGGCGTTCCGCGCAGGCTTTCCGCAATTGGCGAGCTGAGATGTGAAATCCCTCCCGTTCACGGGAGGGATTTTTGGCAGCGGCTTACGCCGCCAGCCGAAAGCGCAGCAAGCGATCCTCGACCGGGATCAGCGCTTCCGCCCCTCGCCCGACTGCGCGGACAATCTCCGGGTGTGCTGCATCCAGCCCCCCCGTTAAAGCGCCGAACGCGGGCAGGATCAGCTTGCACGCACTGGCGACGAAGCAGCGGCGGGAGACCGAACGACCGCGCACCCGCAACCGCAATTTGGGATGGAAATGGCCCGAAAGCTCGGGACGGACTTCGTCGGGCACAGCTTCGTGCCGCAGGATCAACCCGTCGACCTCGGCCTCGTCAACAACGACCCCGCCGCAACGATCGACCATTCCCGCATCATGGTTGCCGGTGATCCACGTCCACGCGATCGCACCGGTCAGCGCGCGCAGCCGCGCCTGCGCCGCATCGGGCAAGCGATCGCATCCCTCATCGTCGTGGAAACTGTCGCCCAGGCACCAGATTTCGCGCGGGCGCAGCGTCTCCGCCAGCGCGGTCAGATCGGCAAGCGTCGCCAGCGAATCATAAGGCGGCAACATTTGACCACCGCGCGCGTACCAGCTTGCTTTCTCGAAATGCAGGTCGGCCACCAGCAACGCCCCGCGCGCGGGCCAGAACAGGGCACCGCTCCCCAAAGCAAGGAAATCACGACCTGCGAACGAAAAGGGAACCATGCCCTTGGCTATGTCGCAATGGTGGCCTCGGTGCAACGCCCGTGACACCGCCTGGCCAGCGCGAGTATCAAAGGCCTTGCGCAAAGCCCCCACGAGCGTAAAGCGCGCCGTCCTTCCTGACGAGCCATTCACCGCTTATGACCGCAGCGACCGCGACCAAGCCTGACAGTCCCGCCCCGCATGCGCCGCATCCGGCGTTGCTGGCCTTGACGATCGGCGCGATCGGCGTGGTGTTCGGCGATATCGGCACCAGCCCGCTTTACGCCTTCCGCGAAGCGTTGAGCCAGACCGCGGGCGACGGCATCGACGCCAGCGAGATTCTGGGCGTGCTCAGTCTTGCGATCTGGTCGCTGATCCTGGTCGTCACCGTCAAATACGTCATCTTTCTGATGCGCGCGGACAATCAGGGCGAAGGCGGCGTGCTGGCGCTCACCGCACTCGCCCGGCGCGCGCTGGGGCGGCGCTCGCTCATCGCGCTGGTGCTGGGGGCGGCGGGGGCCTCGCTCTTCTACGGCGATGCGATCATCACGCCGGCCTTGTCGGTGCTGTCGGCGGTGGAGGGGCTGAAGACCATTCCCGCACTGGCCAATATCTTCGACGATTCGGCGATCCTCGGCGTCACGATCGTGATCCTCGTCGCGCTGTTTTTCATCCAGAGCCGCGGCACGGCGAGCGTTTCGACGCTGTTCGGGCCGGTCTGTATCGTGTGGTTCCTGGCGATTGGCGGGCTCGGCCTGTGGCACATCGCCGACGAACCTTCGATCCTGCGCGTCATTTCCCCGCATTATGGCGCGATCCTGCTCGCCACACACGGCGTCACGGGCCTGTTCGTGCTGGGGGCTGTGTTCCTGACGGTAACGGGCGCCGAGGCCTTGACCGCCGATATGGGCCATTTCGGTATCAAGCCGATCCGTATCGGCTGGTTCTTCCTCGTTTTCCCCTGCCTGGTGCTCAATTATCTCGGCCAGGGTGCCTTTGCGCTCAATGCGCTTGAGGCGGCGGCGGCGGCGGGAACGCCCTTCGTCAACCAGGACTGGTTCTTCGTGATGGCGCCGGAAAGCGTGCGGCCGTGGCTGATCGTGCTCGCGATGATGGCAACCGTCATCGCCAGTCAAGCGGTGATCACCGGTGCCTATTCGCTGACGCAGCAGGCGATCCAGCTCGGCCTGTTGCCGCGCCTGCGCATCCGCCAGACCTCGGCCGCACAGGCCGGACAAATCTATCTGCCGTCGATCAACTGGCTGCTGCTGACGGGCGTGCTGGTGCTGGTAATCCAGTTCCGCACCTCCTCGGCAATGGCTGCCGCTTATGGCATTGCGGTTACGGGCACGATGGTGGTGACGACGTTGCTCGCCTATATCGTGGTGCGCCATCGCTGGAACTGGGGGCGTCCGCTGGCACTCGCGGTGATCCTGCCGTTCCTCACGCTCGACCTGATCTTCTTCGGCGCGAACATCCTGCGCGTGGTCGAGGGCGGCTGGGTGCCGCTGGTCGTGGCAGGGGTGATCGGCCTGATCATCTACACCTGGAATCGTGGTCGCGGCATCGTCCGCGCGTTCGAGGCGCGGCAGAGCGTGCCGCTTGCCGATCTCGCCGCCGCGCTCGCCAAGCGTCCGCCCGAGCGCGTGGAGGGGACCGCCGTGTTCCTCACCGCCAATCCCGACAGTGCCCCCGGCGCGCTGCTGCACAATCTCAAACACAACAAGGTGCTGCACGAGAAGAACCTGATCGTCAGCGTGCGCACCGCCGACCGTCCCTATGTCGAGCCGCACGAACGCTCCGAAATCCGCCGAGTCGACGACAATTTCACCATCATCGTGCTGACCTATGGCTTCATGGAATCGCCCGACGTGCCGCGCGACCTTGGGCTGGAGGCGGTCAGCCACAAGAAGGTGCTCAACCCCGCCAAGACCAGCTATTTCATCGGTCGCAACACGATCAAGCCCGCCGCCAATCAGGGTATGCCACTGTGGCAGGACCGCATCTTCATGTTCCTGCAACGCAATGCCAGCGACCCGACCGACTTCCTCAAGATCCCGCCGGGCAAGGTGCTGGAATTGGGCGAGCAGGTCACCGTCTAGGCGACGCGGCCGTCACAGATCGGGCAGCACCTGATCGGCAATGCCCCACCCCGCCAATTCTCGGGACGCGGCGCGCGCGATCAGCTCATCGGCATCGCGAATGCTCCACTGCGCGGCGGTATCGATGCCGCCGAGTTCGCTCCACGACACCGGTGCCGCCACCGGTGCCCCGGCGCGCGCGCGCGCAACATAGGGCAGCACCGCAGTCGCGCCGCGCTGGTTACGCAGCCAGTCGATGAAGATCCGCCCTTTGCGCTTGGCCTTGGACATGGTCGCGACGAAGCGGTCGGGCGCAGCCTCCCCCAGCGCGCGGGCGAAGCGATCGGCAAAATCCTTGACCGCGGGCCATTCGGCCTGTGGGGTCAGCGGCACGACGACATGCACACCCTTGCCGCCCGACAGCATCGCGAAGCTGACCAGCCCCAGTTCGGCAAGATGCTCCTTCAACTCGACCGCGGCCTTCTTGACCAGATCGAAGCCCAGCCCCTCATCGGGGTCGAGATCGAACACCATGCGATCGGGCTGTTCCAGCGTGGCGACCGAGGATCCCCAGCCGTGGAATTCGATCGTGCCCATCTGCACGCACGCGACCAGCCCGTCGGCATCGTCGATGTACAGATACTCTTCGGTTGACCCGTCTTTCTCGGTGATCGGCACCGTGTGGACATGCTCGCCCTTGAAGCTGCCCGCGTCATGCTTCTGGAAGAAACATTGCTTGGCGCGCCCCTGCGGACAGCGCACCAGGCTGATCGGCCGGTTGGCGGCCCAGGGCAGCATGATGCCCGCGACCTTGGCGTAATAATCGGCGAGGTCGCCCTTGGTGATGTTCGATTCGGGAAGGATCACCCGGTCGCGGCTGCTGACCTTGATGTGGATTTCGGGCGTTTCCGCCGCTTCCGGCTGCACCGGCGTTTCCGCCACCACCTCGCGCGCGGGCTTGTCCTCGCGCAGGCCGATGAAGCTCGAATGCCGCAATACGCCATCGGGCGTGGTCTCGGCAAAGGCCACCTCGGCGACCAGCTTTGGCGACACCCAATGCGCACCCCGCACCGCCGCGCGGGGCGCGGCGACGGTCGGCGTCTTGCGTTCGATCCTCTCCAGCCGCGCGCGCAGATCGAGCATCGTCGCGGTGTCGAAGCCGGTGCCGACCTTACCGGCATAGACCAGCCCGTCCGCCCCGTTCAGCCCTAGCAGCAACGACGCGAACCCGCGCGACTTGGCGCTCGGCGTCCAGCCGACGATGACGAACTCCTGCCGCCGCGTGCATTTGGTCTTGAGCCAGGCCTGCGTGCGCTTGCCGCGATAGGGTGCGTCGGCGCGTTTGGAGACGACGCCCTCATAGCCTTCCTTGCACATCGTTTCGAACAATGGCTCGCCCTGCCCGGCGATATGCTCCGAATATTGGACGCGCGGGTCCTTGCCGTCGATCAACGGCTGCAGGCGCTGCTTGCGCGCGAGATTGGTGAGGTCGGTCAGATCCTCGCCGTCGAGGTTCAACAGGTCGAAGGCGAAGAAGGTCATGTCGCCCCCGGAAGCGATCGCGTCCTTCAGCGTCGAGAAATCGGGGCGGCCCTCCTTGAACGCGACGATCTCGCCATCGAACAGTGCGGTCTCGACCGGGAGCCTGGCGACGGCATCGGCAATCGCCTGGAACTTGTTGGTCCAGTCGAGCCCGCTACGCGTGAACACCGTGGCCTTGCCCTTGGCGACCGCGATCAGCGCGCGATAGCCGTCGTACTTCACCTCATGCAGCCATTGGCTACCGGTCGGAACGGAATCGACGAGGGTGCAAAGCTGCGGCTCCTGGAACACCGGCCTGGCGGCCGTTTTCCGGCGAACGCCGGACTCCCCAGCGACGGGCGCAGCTTTTGCAACCCTGGCCCCTGGCTTTCGCCGGGGAGCCGCCGGCTTCTTCCCTTCCGCAATCTCCGCCATCGTGCGCCCGCTCGTCACGCTGGTCAGCGCGGTTTCGACCAGCGTATCGGCCCCGCCCGCCGCGGCATCGTCGATCTTGCGCAGCAGCCAGTTCTCGGCCTTCTCCTTGCCGCGTGGTTTCAACCGGATCAGCAGCCACTCCCCCTTCATACGCTGGCCGTCGAGCACGAAGTGGAGGTGGCCCTGCTCGAGGTCCTTGGCGCTCTTGCCCTTGATCGGGGACCAGGTGCCGCTGTCCCACAGCATCACTGTGCCGCCGCCATATTCGCCCGCCGGAATCGTTCCCTCAAAATCCGCATAGGACAAGGGATGGTCCTCGGTCCGCACTGCCAGCCGTTTCTGCGCGGGGTCCAGGCTCGGCCCGCGCGTCACCGCCCAGCTTTTCAGCACGCCATCGACTTCCAGCCGGAAATCCCAGTGCAGCCGCGATGCGTCGTGCTTCTGCACGATGAAACGATTGCCATGCCCGGGTTCGAGCGTGCCCGCAGGCTCCGCCGTCTTCGCGAAGTCGCGCTTGGCGTTGTATTTTTCGAGCGGGTCGAGCGTCATGCTTTCTCCCCTCCCTGGAAGGGAGGGGTTGGGGGTGGGTTCCTCCGAAATGGGCAATCGGCTCCGCCATGAGCCGACCCACCCCCTGCCCCCTCCCTTCCAGGGAGGGGAGAAGAGGCGGCCCTATGCACGTTTTTTAGCCAGCGCGCGCTTGGCGGGTGCCTTCTTGGCGGCGGGTTTCGCCTCTGCCTTGGCCGGAGCCGCGCCACCCATCGACTTCTTCAGCGCCGCCATCAAATCGACCACGTTCGATCCGCCCTTTTTGGGCGCGTCATCGCCCGCATCTTCGATGATCTTGCCGCCCTTCGCCTTGCGCTTGCGCTCGACCAGGTCGCGCAGCGCATCGACATAGCGATCGTGGAAATCCTGCGGGTGGAACGCCCCGCTCTTCTTCTCGATCAGCGCCTCGGCCAGTTCCATCAGATCGGCATCGGGCGTGTCGTCGGGAATGTCGCGGAAATAGCCCTGCGCCTTGTTCACTTCATCGGCATAGCGCAGCGTTTCCAGCACCATGCCGCGCCCGCACGGTTTCAGGCTTACGACATATTCGCGCCCGCGCATCGCCAATTGCCCGAGCCCGACCTTCTTGGTCCGTCGCAGCGCCTCGCGCAGCACGATGAACGCCTCCTCGGCCAGATCATCGGCCGGCACCACGAAATAAGGCTTTTCATAATAGAGCACGTCGATCTCGCTCGCATCGACGAACTGCGTCAGCTCCAGCGTCTTCTTCGACTCGAGCTTCACCGCATCGATCTCGTCCTGCCCGAGCAGCACGTAAGAGCCCTTTTCATATTCGAAGCCCTTCATGATCTCATCGGTGTCGACGGGACCAACGCCGGTGACCACCTTGTCGTAATGGATCGGCTTGCCGCTCGGCTCATGGATTTGTTTGAAGCTGATCTGCGCGCCCGATTTGGTCGCGCTGTAGATTTCGACAGGGATAGAGACGAGCGCGAGCCGGATCTGTCCTTGCCAATAGGCCCGTGCCGCCATCGTCCTGCCCCTCATCGTTGCGAAGACGATTCAATCCCTGGCGCGCAGAGTCGTTCCGTCGGTGCCGGATCGGGGTGACGCAACCGGACGGGCGCGCTAAAGCGACCGCATGACCGACGATCCCTTTGCCCTGTTCGAACTCTGGTATGCCGCCGCGCGCGCCAGCGAACCCAATGACACCAACGCCATGGCGCTGGCGACCGCCGACGCCAGCGGGCGTCCGTCGGTGCGAATGGTGCTGCTGAAGGGGCGCGGCCCCGATGGCTTCGTGTTCTACACCAATCGCGAGAGCCGCAAGGCGGGTGAGCTCGACGCCAATCCGCACGCCGCCTTGCTGTTCCACTGGAAGTCGCAGCGCCAGCAGATCCGCATCGAAGGCGCGATCAGCCGCGTTACCGATGCCGAATCCGATGCCTATTTCGCCTCGCGCGGGCGCGACTCGCAGCTTGGTGCCTGGGCCTCGGACCAGTCGCGCCCGCTGGCCGACCGCGCCATCTTCGAGGCGCGTTTCGCCGAGTTTCAGGCCAAGTTCGAAGGCCAGGACGTGCCGCGCCCGCCGCATTGGGGCGGCTATCGCGTAACCCCGGATACGATCGAATTCTGGCAGGACCGCGCGCATCGGCTGCACGAACGCCGCGTCTTCACCCGCACCGCAGAGGGCTGGACCGAGGGGCTGCTTTACCCATGACCGAAGACCAACGCCGCGCCATTCCGTTCGCTGTTCGCGCCGCGATCGCCAGCGTGGCGATGGCGATCTTCCTGATCGTGTTGAAATCCTACGCCGCCTGGTCGACCGGATCGATCGCGATGCTCGGCAGCCTGGCGGATTCCGGCCTCGATTTGCTGGCCAGCGCCGTGACGCTGTACGGCGTGCGCCTGGCCGCCCAACCCGCGGATCACGACCACCGCTTCGGTCACGGCAAGGCAGAAGCGCTGGCCGCCTTGTTCCAGGTGATGCTGATCACCGCCTCGGCGGCCGGGATCGCGTGGCGCGCGATCGTCGCGCTCGGCAGCAGCGAACCGACCCAGGGCGCGGAATTCGGCATCGGCGTGTCGCTGATCGCGATTTTCGCGACCATGGTGCTGCTCGCCTATCAGCGCGCCGTCATCCGCCGCACCGGATCGGTCGCGATCGTCGCCGACAACGTCCATTACCAGTCCGACGTGCTGCTCAACGGCTCGGTGATCGTGGCCTTGGTGCTCGATCAATATCTTGGCTGGCGCAGCGCCGATCCGATCTTCGGCATCGTGATCGCGCTGTGGCTCGCTTATGGCGCGTTTCGCGCCTCGTCCAACGCGATCGACCATTTGATGGACAAGGAATGGCCCGAGGCGATGCGCGCCGATTTCATCGAGGTCGCCGCACGCCAGCCGGGCATCAAGGGCATTCACGATTTCCGCACGCGCCACGCCGGCACGCACGATTTCGCGCAATTCCATATGGAGGTGCCCGGCGACATCACCGTCGCGCAGGCGCATAAAGTGGTGGAGGGCGTCGAACGCGCGCTGCATAAGGCCTTCCCCAAGGTCGAAGTGTTGATCCATCTCGATCCCGAAGGGCATGTCGATACCGACAATCCGCTGGTCGAGGCCGACGTCACCCCCCATTGGTTTGGAAAACGCGCATGAGACTGCCCATCGCCCAGATCGACGCCTTCGCTAACGCGCCCTTCACGGGCAATCCGGCGGCGGTGATGCCGCTTGCGGCATGGCTCGACGACGATGTGCTGCAAGCGATTGCCGCCGAGAACAATCTCAGCGAAACCGCGTTCATCCTGCCCGATGAAAGCGATGACAGCGATTTCGAATTGCGCTGGTTCACTCCCACTAACGAGGTGGTGTTGTGCGGCCACGCCACGCTGGCCAGCGGGCATTTCGTGCTGGCGAGCGATCCTGAGCGCGACCGCGTCACCTTCCGCACGCGCAAGGCGGGGGTCCTGTCGGTGGCGCGCGCGGGAAGCGGGTATGAGCTGGCTTTGCCCGCCTGGGGCCCATCACCCAGGCCGCTGCCGCATATCGTCGCGGCGCTCGGAGTCGAGGCGGCGGTTGAAACGCTGTGGCACCCGCATCGTTATGCGCTGATCGTGCTCGAAAATGCCGCGCAGATTCGCGCGCTCGACCCCGATTTCCGCGCGCTCGGGCGGCCCTCGCCCGCCGACCCGGCGGCGGGGGGCGGTGCCGAGGTCGATGTCCTCACCATCGTCACCGCGCCTGGCGACGAGACCGACGTGATCAGCCGGGTGTTCGCGCCCGGTGCCGGGATCGACGAGGACCCCGTCACGGGCTCGGCGCACGCGGTGATGACGCCCTATTGGGCCGCGCGCCTCGGCCGCGATCGCTTCACAGCGTATCAGGCAAGCGCCCGCGGCGGGCATTTGACGTGCCAGCTCGCTGGCGACCGCGTCGTGCTCGGCGGGCAGTGCGTGACGGTGATGGAAGGGACGTTCTTCCTACCCTGACCCGCGTCAGGCCGCGACGAGCGCGCCTTCGGTTTCCTCGATCCAGCCGCCGCCCAGCACGCGGTCGCCGGCATAGAGCACCGTCGCTTGCCCCGGTGCCACGCCATATTCGGGCGCATCGAAGCTCACGCGCGCGCCATCGAAGCGTGCCGCAACCGGCTTGGCGAGCGAGCGGACCTTGGCCGTCATCGGCCCGGTATAATCCCCGCCCAGCCAATTGACCCCGCTCAGCCGCGCCGCGCCGACCGCAAGCGCCGCCCTGGGGCCGACGATCACGCGCTTGGTCGCCGCCTCCAGTCGGATGACATACAGCGGCTCCGGCGTGCCGCCGATTTCCAGGCCACGCCGCTGTCCGACGGTGAAGTGAATCAGGCCACGGTGCCGCCCGAGCACGCGGCCCGCCTCATCGACAATTTCGCCGCTGGTGTCGGCCTCGGGCCGCAATTTCTTGACCAGCGACGCATAATCGCCATCGGGCACGAAGCAGATATCCTGGCTGTCGGGCTTGCCCGCCACCCCCAGCCCCAGTTCGGCGGCGATTTCGCGCACGCGCGGCTTGGGCAAGCCGCCCAGCGGAAACCGCAGATAATCGAGTTGCTCCTGCGTGGTTGCGAACAGGAAATAGCTTTGGTCGCGCGCGGGGTCGAAGGCGCGGTGCAGTTCGGCCCCCCTCTGCCCTTCCACGCGCCGCACATAATGGCCGGTCGCCAGGCAATCCGCCTCCAGATCGCGCGCGGCGGCGAGCAGATCGGTGAATTTCGGCCCCATATTGCACTGAATGCACGGGATCGGGGTCCGCCCGGCGAGATAATCGTCGGCGAAGCGATCGATCACCTGGTCGCGAAAGCGCGATTCATGGTCGAACACATAATGCGCGATACCCAGCCGGTCGCACACGCTGCGCGCATCGCGAATGTCGCGCCCGGCGCAGCACGACCCCGCGCGCCCGACCGCCTCGCCATGATCGTAGAGTTGCAGCGTGATCCCGATCGTCTCCGCCCCCGTCCGCGCGGCGAGCGCCGCCACGACCGAGCTATCGACGCCGCCCGACATCGCGACGACGATACGCTTGCCTGCAAGATCGGCACCCAGTTGAAAATCGGCTTCGTTCATGGCGGCGGAGATAGGCGCTCCTACGCGCACATGCAAAAAACCCAAAAAAAGATCGGCGGCTTTACCCGCCCGAAAGAACCTCGCCGCTACAGATAGAGTTCGATCCTTAGCGGAAGTGCATGCGTGGACCTGAGTTTTTCCAGATTCGAAGCCGATGCGACGGTGGTGGCGCTGCCGCCCGACCTCGCCGTGCTGATGGTCGGTATTGCCGCGCGGCAGGCCGCCAGCCCGACCGCGCTGGTTCAGGGACGCCTGCCCTCCATCACGCTGCAGCGCGCTTGGTTCGCACCCGCCCACGGCACGTTCAACCTCGCCGTGGCTGAGATGCTCGCCGCCTCGCCGATGCGGGAGCCCGAAAAATGAAGGCGCTGTTTACCGAGCCGCTTTAGCCGACGTTCAAGTCCTTAGAGTAATGACCGTTATTAAGATGCAGGGGTCCCCCCGCCCCGCCACGAGGTTACAGAATGATCGAAAACCAGAAGATTCGCCCAGCCAAGGTGATCGGCCCCCTCGGAGAGCCACTGACGCTCGAATCGCTTCCGCCGCCGGAGACGACCCGCTGGGTCGTTCGCCGCAAGGCCGAGGTGGTCGCAGCGGTCAATGGCGGACTGCTGTCGGTGGACGAGGTGTGCGATCGCTACGGCCTGACGGTCGAGGAATTTGCGGGCTGGCAGCGGGCGATTGACCGCTCGGGGATGCCGGGCCTGCGCGTCACGCGGATCCAGCATTACAAATCGCTCTACGAGCGTCAGCAGAAATACTGACCGTCGCACGCCACTCTTCAAACCGTAGCCGGAACAAAAATCGCAATTCGTGAGTCTTGTCCCCGTATCCCGGATGCAGCCGGGAAAATGGAGGGTAAGATGATCGGTCTCATTGTTTGGCTCGTGGTCGGTGGTGTGTGCGGCTGGCTCGCCAGCATGGTGATGCGCACCGATGGACAACAGGGCATTATTCTTAATGTCGTCGTCGGGATTATCGGATCGGTAATTGCATCGTTCCTGTTTGGCGCAGGCATCAACCAGGTCATTACTGTCATGACCTTCGTATATTCTTTGATTGGCGCGATCATTCTACTGGCGATCGTCAATCTTATCCGCCGCGGTTCGGTCCGCTAAGCGCGATCTAAGGTCGAAAAAAGGCCGCCGGGAGCGATCCCGGCGGCCTTTTTCGTTCAAGGCGTCGCCCAGGCGACGCAGATTATTTGAGCAGGAAGCGTACCAACAGCGTCACCGACACTTCGGTTTCGCCCGCCGCAACGGGGGTCGCGTCGCTCGCCTTCATCTGGCGGGCAAAGAGCATCGGCGGCTGTGGCGTCGCGCCGTCATTGGCACCGCTTTCCGCGATCGACACGATCCGTGCCACCGACAGCCCGGAAGCCTTGGCGTAAAGCTCGGCACGCGCCTGCGCGATCTTCACCGCCGAACTCCGCGCTTCATCAAGCGCCGCGTCGGGCTGGTCGATCGAGAGGCTTGGCCCATCGATCTGGTTCGCGCCTTCCGCGACCAACGCATCCAGAATTGCCCCTGATTTGGCAACATCGTGAAAGCGAACGGAGACGCTGTTGCTGGCTTGATAGCCTGTGACCACCGGGGCCTGCCCGTCTGCGTAGCGATATTGCGGACTGAGCGAGACATTGGCGGTGCGCACGTCGCGAGCCGAGACTCCCGCCTTTTTCAGCGCAGAGAGAACCCGGACCATGCGCGCGGCATTGTCCGACAGCGCCGCCGCTGCTGTCTGTCCTTGCGTAACCACCCCTGCCCGGATCGTCGCAACGTCGGGCACCCGCGCGACGTGCCCCTCCGCCGTGATATCGAGCAGGGTGCCATCGGGCAGCAAGGCCGGCGCGGTTTGCGCGACAGCGGGGCTGACCGCCGCCAACATCAAAGCGGGGGCAAGCAGAAAGAAGGTCGAACGCATGAAAACACTCCCGGTAGAACGAACCGCTCTTCGGCTCGCATTGTGCGGGCGACGATGGCAGCCTTCTCACCAACCGGAGATGAACAGATTATCGATTACGCCGCACAACAACGATACGGTACAGAGCCAGGACAATAACCGCGCCGCCAGTCGCGGCCGCATAGTTCTCCCAGCCACCCACCAACGCGATGTGCATCGATTTGGCAATGAACCCCGCAAGAAACGCGCCCGCAATGCCGATAAGAATCGTAACAATAAAGCCCCCCGGGTCTCTACCCGGCATGATGAGCTTGCCGAGCACGCCGGCAACCAGTCCGATCAGCAGCCAACCGAGAATAGAACGTTCCATCGCCTTTTCTCCCATAGCGTCCGCATTGTGGCAATCCGGGCGAGCCTCGCGCCCGCCCTGCATCGATGCAAGCAGTTTGTTTCGACACCGTGACAAAATGGGGCCATAAGCGGACATAAAGCTGCGCGGTTGCGACCGATTCGCGCCGATCGTATTGCGAGCGGGCCAGAAACACGCCATGCCATATTCTGACAGATCAGCCTCTTGAGGTTGGTGATCTATTTCTATAACACAGCAAGAATGAACGTCGGCAGCCGCACACTGTCGCGATAGGATGAGAGCCCAGGGGGCGGGGATTGACGCACATGAACTATGAGACGCGGGCGATCGGCAATGAGGAGGTGCTCAGCCTACCGGGCGGCCCCGGGCGGCCGCGCTGGCGGCTGTTTGCCATTGTCGGCGCGGTGATTGTGCTGCTTTTGGTGGGCGGTTATCTGATCTTCGGTCGGAGCAGCCCACCCGCGGCCAAGCCGACAGAACAATTGCCGCTGGTATCGGTGGTGATCCCCGGCCGCTCCAGCGTCGCGCGCACGATTTCGGCAACGGGGTCGCTTGCCGCACGGCGTGACATGCCCGTCGGCGTCTCCGGCGAAGGCGGCATCGTGACCCGCGTGCTGGTCGAACCCGGCCAATGGGTCGAGAAGGGCCAAGTGCTGGCGCGAGTCGACCGCTCGGTGCAAACGCAGACGGCGGCCTCGCTGGCCGCGCAGATCAAGGTCGCGCAGGCCGACGCGACGCTCGCCCAGTCCCAACTCGACCGCGCCAAGCAGTTGGTGTCGCGGGGCTTTATCTCCCGCTCCGACATCGACACCAAGACCGCGACTCGCGACGCCGCCGCCGCGCGCGTGAAGGTGGCCGAAGCGCAGCTGTCGCAGCAACAGGCGAGCAATGGTCGCCTGGACATTCGCGCACCCGCCGCCGGGCTGGTGCTGACGCGCAACGTCGAGGCCGGTCAGGTCGTCTCGGCGGGCTCGGGCGTGCTGTTCCGCATGGCGGAAAACGGCCAGTTGGAGCTGCGCGCGCAAGTCAGCGAAGCCGATCTGCGCGGGCTTCACGTAGGATCGCAGGCGAAGGTCACGCCGGTCGGCGGCAGCGACGTGTTTACCGGCGAGGTGTGGCAGGTCTCCCCCGTGATCGATCCGCAAACGCGTCAAGGCATCGCGCGCATCGCACTGTCCTATAACCCGCTCCTGCGACCCGGCGGCTTTGCTGCCGCAACCATCGTTTCGGGCTCGACCGACGTCCCGCAATTGCCCAACGCCTCGATCCAGAGCGATGAAAAGGGCAACTATGTCTATGTCGTCGGGCCCGACGACAAAGTTGTCCGGCGCGCGATCAAGGTCGGAGGGGTATCCGATTCGGGTGTCGCGATTGCGTCTGGACTGAATGGCACCGAACGGGTCGTCCTGACGGCTGGCGCGTTTCTCAATCCGGGTCAAAAGGTAAAGCCGGCGCTGGTGACAGCGGACGCGGCGAACAAGAGGTAGGACGATGAGCTTCCGGAACATCTCTGCCTGGTCGATCCGCAACCCGGTTCCGTCGATCGTGCTGTTCGTCATGCTGACGATCGCCGGGATCGTCAGTTTTCGCAGCCTTGACGTGAACAACCAGCCGGACATCGATTTTCCGGTCGTTATCATCGATATCGCGCAGCCCGGTGCCGCGCCGAGCGAGTTGGAAACGCAGGTTACCCAGCGTGTCGAGGCTGCCGTTCGATCGCTGCAAGGAATCGACGAGATCGATTCGACCGTAACCGAAGGCGATTCGCAGACGATCGTCCAGCTCGCGATCGGCACGCCGATCGATCGCGCGGTCGAGGACGTGCGCTCAGCCATCTCGCAAATCCGCAGCAATCTGCCCGAGGGCATTCTCGAACCGCAGATCATGCGCGCCGACACCACCGGCAACGATCTGGCCAGTTATGCCGCGATCAGCACCGACCTGACCGTCGAACAGCTGAGCTGGTACATCGACAATACCGTGTCGAAGGAATTGCTGTCGGTCTCGGGTCTGGCCGGGGTGCAGCGCAATGGCGGCGTCAACCGCGAAATCCGTGTCATTCTCGATCCCTTGAAGCTGTCGGCGCAGGGGCTCACCGCCGCGCAGGTCAACCAGCAATTGCGCCTGGTCAACCTCAACGCGGCCGGCGGGCGCGCCCAGATTGCGGGCTCGGAACAATCGGTGCGCGTGCTTGGCAATGCCCAGACCGCTTATGATCTCGGCCAGGTTCAAATCGCCACCGGCTCGGGCCGCACGATCAAGGTCGCGGATCTCGGCCGTGTCGAGGATCTCTATGCCGAGCAGCGTTCGGCTTCGCAGCTCAACGGCCGCCAGGTGCTGAGCTTCGATTTCCAGCGCGCCAAGGGTGCCTCGGACGTCACCGTTTTCGAAGAAGCCGAAAAGAAGCTGGCCGCACTCGAAGAGCGCAATCCCAAGGTTCACTTCAAACGCATTTCGGACAGCGTCAAATATACCAAGGCGCAATATGACGCGGCGATGGAGGCGATGGTCGAAGGGGCGGCACTCGCGGTGCTGATCGTCTTCGTCTTTCTGCGCGACTGGCGCTCGACGATCATCGCCGCGCTCGCCATCCCGCTCTCGGCAATCCCGACTTTCTGGGTGATGGAGCTGCTCGGCTTCACGCTCAACAACATGACCTTGATGGCGCTGAGCCTGGTGGCGGGCGTGCTGGTCGACGATGCGATCGTGGAAATCGAAAACATCGTTCGGCACATGCGGATGGGCAAATCGGCCTATCAGGCCGCGATCGACGCAGCCGACGAAATCGGGCTCGCCGTGCTGGCCACGACCATGGCGATCGTCGCGGTGTTCTTGCCAGTCGGCCTGATGCCAGGCATTTCGGGTGAGTTCTTCAAGAATTTCGGCCTGACCGTCGTCGCTTCGGTGCTGATGAGCCTTGCCGTCGCGCGCCTCATCACGCCGATGCTCGCCGCCTATTTTCTGAAGGCGCATGGCGAGGCCTCGCACGGCGAGGGCCGGATCATGGATATCTATATGCGCATCCTGCAATGGACCTTGCTGCATCGCTGGTCGGCGGTGGTGGGTGGGGCCGCTGCATTCGGCGCAACGATCTTCCTGTTCATGTCGATCCCCGCGACCTTCCAGCCGCTGCGCGACAGCGACAGCAGCACGGCGCTGGTCGAAATGGTGCCTGGCACGACGCTGGCCGAAACACAGGCCGTGGTGAACCGGGTTGCCGCGTTCCTGCAGAAGCAGCCAAGCGTGGAGTCGGTCTATTCGCGTGCCTTTGTCGGGAATGGCCGGGTGACCGCCATTTTCAAACCCAAGCGCGAGCGCAAGATGAAGAGCTACGAGTTCGAGCGCTCGCTCGCACCGGCGCTCCAGGCCATTCCCGACGCCCGGGTTTCCTTCCGCTCGAGCAGCGGCTGGGGCGGCGGCGGGCGCGCGCTCACCGTCACGCTTGGTGGCGACGACCCCAAATTGCTCGCCGAAACCGGTGCCAAGCTGGTCGAGCAGATGTCCAAGCTCGGCGATGTCGTCGCGCCGCGCATCGCTGGCGATTTGAAACGCCCTGAAATCGTCATCACGCCGCATATGGATCTGGCGGCAAGCCTGGGCGTAACGACCGCAGCGATGTCCAACGCGATCCGGCTCGCGACGCTTGGCGATATCGACCAGAACAGCGCCAAATTCTCGCTGTCCGATCGCCAGATCCCGATCCGCGTCGCGCTCGACCAGGATTCGCGCCAGCGCCTGTCGACGATCCAGAACATCCCGGTGCAAACCGCCACCGGCGGCTCGGTCCCGCTCAACGTCGTCGCCGATATCGGCTTCGGTGCGGGGCCGACCAAGATCGAGCGCGTGGCGCAACAGCGGCAGTTGACTGTCGGTGCCGATCTCGCGCCGGGCGTCGTCAGTGGTACCGCACAGAAGGAAATCCATGCGCTGCCAATCATGAAGACCCTGCCGATGGGCGTCAAAGAGCTCGTTCTGGGTGAGTCGAAGTGGCAGAATGAGCTGATCAACAACTTCATCGTCGCGCTGTTCGCCGGTGTCGTGTTGCTGTTCGCGGTGCTGGTGCTGTTGTACCGGCGCTTGCTGCCGCCCTTCGTCAACGTCCTGTCGCTGGCGGTTGCGCCGCTCGGCGGGTTGCTTGGCCTGTGGATCACCAACACGCCGATTTCGATGCCCGTCTATATCGGCCTGATCATGCTGCTCGGCATCGTCGCCAAGAACTCGATCCTGCTGATCGACTTCGCGCTCGAGGAGATGAACAAGGGCGTCGACAAGGTCGCCGCGATCATCGACGCCGGGCACAAGCGCGCGCAGCCGATCGTGATGACCACGGTGGCGATGGTCGCTGGCATGATGCCGACCGCGCTGGCGCTCACCGGCGATGGCTCGTCACGCGTACCGATGGGCATCACCGTGATCGGCGGTTTGACGATGTCGACGATCCTGACGCTGCTGATCGTACCGGCAAGCTTCAGCCTGGCGGTCGGCGTCGAAGCTCGGGTTGGTCCGTTCCTGCGCCGCAACCTGCTGACCTATCGCGCCGGCGACGATCATGGCCCGCTGATCGAAAACCGGCCGCGGCGGCCCGAACTCGGCCCGGCTGGCCCATCGCGAATCGTGTATCAGCCGGGGGACGACGAGCCGCATCCCGCCGAGTGAGCAGGTTGGGCGAAGTCTGGGATCGCCCGAAATTCGCTTTGCACTTGAACTATCGCCGCGTTCGGGGATTGGTCGGGGCATGAGCCGTACCCGACCACCCCGCACCTTCGAGGCCCCGCCCGCTGGCCTGGTGCGGATGCGCTGGATCGCGGGCGGGCTGCTCGTGCTCATGGCGGCGACCTTCCTGATCGCGCGCGCCTTCGATGATCGCTATCCCGCACTCGGCTTCGTACGGGCCTTTGCCGAGGCGGCGATGGTCGGCGGGCTGGCCGACTGGTTCGCGGTGACGGCCTTGTTCCGCCATCCGCTCGGCTTGCCCATCCCGCACACCGCGATCATCCCGCGCAACAAGGATCGCATCGGCACCACGCTCGCCGCTTTCCTGCGCGACAATTTCCTGATTCCGGGCGTCGTCGCGCGGCGCATGCGCGGGGTCGACATAGCCGGAGCGGCGGGCCGCTGGCTCGCCAATCCGCCCGGCGGCGATGGCCGGTTGCGACGCGGTGCCGCCGCCCTGGCCGCGCATATATTGGAAGCGTTCGACCAGCAGCGGCTCGGCGGAATGGTCAAGGCCGGGATCGGGCAACGGCTGCGCGCGCTCGACGTATCGCCTTTGCTCGGGCAGGCGTTGAGCGCGGCGATCGCCGAAGACAGGCATTTGCCGCTGCTCGACGGTATTGTGCGCTGGGGCGCACGGTTGCTGGCCTCCAACGAACAGCTTATCCGCCAGATGGTGCATGACCGGGCAGGCAGCGTGATGCGCTGGACCGGGCTGGACGAGACGCTGGCGACCAAGATCATCGATGGCCTCAATGGCTTGCTGACCGGCATCGCCGAGGATCCCGACCACCCGTTGCGCGAAAAGGCCGAGGCGGGGCTCGCCGCGCTTGCCCATGATCTGATCAACGATCCCCGCATGCGCGAGCGCGTGGCGGCGGTGAAAAGCGAGATCATCGACAATCCCGCGATGCAGCGCTGGCTCGACGGGCTGTGGGAGCAGGCGCGCGGCGGTATGCTGCGGATCGCGCGCAACCCTGATGCGATGCTGGCAGGCCCGGTCGGCGATGCGCTACGCCAGCTCGGCGAAACACTGCAGACCGATGCGAAGCTCCGCGCGACGATCAACCGGTTCGTGCGCCGCGCCGTGGTCGGCATGGCGGCGGATTATGGCGACGGCATCGTGCGGCTGGTGTCGGAAACGATCCAGGGCTGGGATGCGGGCACGATCACGCGCCGCCTGGAAAACGCGGTCGGCCGCGATCTACAATATATCCGCGTCAACGGAACGTTGGTCGGCGGCCTGGTCGGGCTGGCAATTCATGCAGTGGATGTCGCGTTGTAACGGTCGCCGAATACCCGGCCCGCGCCCTAACGCTCCCAATCCTCCACCGCCCAGCCGCGCGCGTGCGCCAGCGTGCGAAGCCGCCGGTGCGGGTTTGTGGCGATGCCGACGTCGGCCCATTCCAGCGACGGCGCGTCCGACACATGGTCCGAATAGAAGCGCACCACGGCGTCGGCGCGCGCGATCCCCTGCGCTGCCAGCCACGCCTCGATCATCCGAAGCTTGGCCGCGCCATAGCAATTCTCCCCCGCGATGCGCGCGCGCAGGACGCCACCTTCCTGCACCACCCCGGTCGCGATCACGGCGTCGAAGCCGAGCCGTTCGGCGATCGCGCGCGCATAAAAGCCGTAGGACGCAGTCGCCAGGACCAGCCGATAGCCCGCGGCACGGTCCGCCGCGATCTGCGCGAGCGCACCAGCATAGACGCCCGTGCCCACGATCCGATCCGCGAATCGTGCCGCAGCGCGCGCTGCCACCGCCTCGGGCAAGGCGTTACCGAGCAGGAGCGCGTGCGTCCTTTCCTTCAACCCGGCCCGCCCGATCGCTCCGACAGCATAGCCCAACGTCGCCAGACCGGCGAGCGGGAGCAAGGCCAGCCGCCAGGGAGCCTCCGCCCATGCCGTGCGGACAAGGAACGAAGTCCAAGTCGGCGCGTATGTAATAGTCTTGTCCATATCGTAGACGCTAAGATGGTGCATTGCAGCGCCATAGGATGTTCGAGCCTTGCCGATCTACCCCGATTGCAGCACAGAAGGCAGCAGATGACCGATATGGCCGCCTTCTCGTTCGACCGCGACACCGTGCGCTTCACGGGAAGCCTTTCGTTGGCGGCGATCGGGACGTTGCCCGAGCAATTGCGCGCTTTTCAGGGCGAGGTCGCGCATGTCGACCTGAGCGCGATCACGCGAATCGATACGGTGGGGGCATGGCTGATCCACCGCTTCGCCGCCGAGCATGATGCAGATGTCGTCGGGCTCGATGCCGATGGCGAACATCTGCTGTCGCAAGTCGCCCATGCAGACCAGCCGGTGGCGATGCGCCCCGCCCCCGTTGGGAGCTTAACCCGCGTCGTCGGCGAAATCGGCGATGCGGTCGTCCAGACTGGACGCACGCTCTACGGCCTGCTCGGCTTTCTTGGCGCGACGCTGATCGCCTTCTGGCATGTGACGACCCACCCCAAGCGCTTTCGCTTCAATGCGGTGATCCAGCGTTTCGAAGTGGTGGGGGTGAGCGCGCTTGGCATCATCGGCCTGATGAGCTTTCTGATCGGCATCGTTATTGCACAGCAGGGAGCTGTGCAGTTGCAGCAATTCGGGGCGGAGTTCCTCACCATCAATCTGGTCGGGCGAATCACACTGCGCGAACTTGGCGTCTTGATGACCGCGATCATGGTCGCCGGGCGATCGGGCTCGGCCTTTGCCGCACAGATCGGCACGATGAAGCTGACCGAAGAAGTCGACGCGATGCGCACGATCGGCGTGTCGCCAATGGAGGCGCTGGTGCTGCCGCGCGTGCTGGCGACGGTGATCATGATGCCGCTGCTCGGCATGTACGCGTCGATCGTCGCGATCATCGGCGGTCTGCTGCTATGCTGGGTCTCGCTCGGAATTCCGCCGGTGACCTTCGTCCAGCGGCTGCGCGAAGTCGTGCCGATCACCGATCTTTATGTCGGGTTGGTGAAGGCACCGGTGTTCGGCCTCATCATTGCCGTGGCCGGTTGCTTCCAGGGCATGCTGGTGGAGGGCGACGCCGAACAGGTCGGCACCCGCACCACATCGGCGGTTGTGCAGGCGATCTTTCTGGTGATCGTGCTGGATGCCTTCTTCGCGGTCTTCTTCACCTCGATCGGCTGGATATGACGCGCGATAGCAAGGCAGACGATCCCGTCATCGTCGTGCGCGGTTTGCGCAGCGCGTTTGGCGACCAAGTGGTGCATGACGGCATCGACCTGACGGTGCGTCGTGGCGAAATTCTGGGTGTGGTGGGCGGCTCCGGCACCGGCAAATCGGTGCTGATGCGCTCGATCATCGGCTTACAGGTGCCGGTCGCGGGCGACGTCGAGGTGTTTGGCGAATCGACCGTCAATCGCGAGGAAATCGACCTCACCGGGCTGACCAAGCGCTGGGGCGTGCTGTTCCAGGGAGGGGCGCTGTTTTCGACGCTGACCGTGGCCGAGAATGTGCAAGTGCCGCTGCGCGAATTCTATCCCGATCTGGAAGGCGCGCTGCTCGACGAAATCGCGGCGTACAAGGTGGTGATGACCGGTCTGCCAGCCGACGCAGGGCCGAAATTCCCCGCCGAACTGTCGGGCGGCATGAAGAAGCGTGCCGGGCTAGCGCGGGCGCTGGCGCTGGATCCGGAACTGCTGTTCCTGGACGAACCGACCGCAGGGCTCGATCCGATCGGTGCGGCTGCGTTCGACGAACTCACCGCCTCGCTGCAAAAGACGCTGGGGCTGACGGTGTTCCTCATCACACACGATCTCGATACGCTCTACGCGATTTGCGACCGCGTCGCCGTGCTGGCCGACAAGAAGGTGATTGCGGTGGGCACGATCGACGAACTGCTGGCGCTCGACCACCCTTGGATCCAGGAATATTTCAAGGGGCCGCGCGGGCGCGCCGCGATCGCCACAGTCCACAACAATGAAGAACGCGCGCAAGCGAAAGGCAGTAGCTGATGGAAACCCGCTCGAACCATGTTCTGGTCGGCACCGTCGTGCTGATCCTGATCGCGGTGATGTTGTTGTTCCTGGTGTGGATCGCACGCTGGGGCACCGCCACCGACAAGGAATATGATATCTTCTTCAAGCAATCGGTCGATGGTCTGGCCGTGGGATCGGCGGTCGCCTTTTCGGGCGTGCCGTCGGGCCAGGTCAAGGAAATCAAGCTGTGGAAGCCCGATCCGCAGTTGGTGCGCGTGCGGATCAGCGTGAATGCCGACACGCCAATCCTGGTCGGCACCACCGCCACGCTGCAGGGCAGCTTTACCGGCACCAGCACCGTGCAGCTCGATGGCGCGATCAAGGGCGCACCGCCGATCACATGTCCGGCGGTCAACCCGCTCAACGATTGCCCCAATGGCGTGCCGACGATCCCGACCAAGGCGGGAGGCCTCGGTGCATTGCTGAGTTCGGCTCCGCAATTGCTCGAACGTATTTCGACGCTGACCGAGAAACTGTCCGACGTGCTGTCGGAGAAGAACCAGCAGTCGATCACCGGCATCCTCGCCAATACCAATCGCCTGACCAAGGCATTGGCCGATCGCGGTCCCGACATCGCCGCCACGCTCGCCGAAACCAAAACGACCTTGCAAAAGGCGGGAATTGCCGCCGAACAGATCGGCAATCTCGCCGACACCACCAATGGCATGTTGAAGGATGATATCCATCCGGTGATGGGCAACCTCAACAAGGCGATCGCCAGCGCGCAGCACAGCATGGAAACGCTCGACGCCGCCGTCAGCGATGCGCGGCCCGGCTTGCAGGCGTTCTCCAAGCAGACCATCCCCGAGGTCGGCCAACTCGTCCACGATCTGCGCCAGATGTCGCAGGCGCTCACCTCGGTCGCCGAAAAGCTCGATCGCGGCGGCGCAAGCTCGTTGATCGGCCAGTCGAAATTGCCCGATTACAAGCCCGGAAAGGGACAGTGACTATGGTTCGTTCGTCCACCAAAGTGCTGCTCGCACTGGCTGCGATGGTGCCACTGGCGGGTTGCATCAGCTTTGCGCCGAAGCCGCCCCCTTCGCTGCTGACGCTGACCTCGACCACCACCTTGCCCGTCGGGAACACGCAGAATTCGGGGACCGCGCCCACCATCACCATCCAGGTGCCGGTGGTCGGCCAGTCGCTCGCCGGGACACGCATTCCGGTGCAAGCGAGCGAGACCTCGATCGCCTATGTCGCCAAGGCGCAATGGGTTGAGCCGCCCAACCGCATGTTCGCGCGGCTTTTATCGGACACGATCCCCGCAAAGACCGGTCGTATCGTGCTGAGCAGCTCGCAGGCGTTTTCCGATCCCGGCGCGGTGCTGTCGGGTGAATTGCGGGCGTTTGGCATCGATGCGGCCACGCAGGACGCGGTGGTCATCTTCGACGGATCGCTGATCCGCACCACCGGCAAGATCGTCGAGAAACGCCGCTTCGAGGCGCGCGTTCACGCCAGCGCGATTGCAGCAGGACCCGTCAGCGTCGCCCTCAATCAGGCCGCCAACACCGTTGCGGGCGAAGTGGCCGATTGGGTCGGCAAATAAGCCTCAGCGCGGTGGCGGGGCCGCGCGCACCGGCACCGGCAGGTTGCAGAGGTCTGCGGCACCCGCAGGCACGGTAAAGAACGGCCCGCCGCGATTGGCGCGCGCCGCCAACGTTGCGGCAAATACTGGCGCGTCGGGCCGTAGGTACTGAAATGCGGGCCGCTCGCCCGGCGGCAAATCGGCGGCAAGAACGATGCGCTTGATCGGCACGCGCATTTTCACATCTTCATACAGGCCAAGTCCCCCGCCGGTGCCGCGCGGCAGGGCCGACAGCGCCGCCATTCCGTCAATCACCCGCCCGACCACTGCGATGTTGCGATCGAGATGCCGCGGCGCGTGGCCGATCACGGTATAAAGATCACCTCCGGTGCCGGTATCGGGTGCGAGATCGCGCGCTACGCCGACCATGCCGTAGCAATGCGGCAGCCATTGCGCCTTGCCGTCGCCCGCCACGGCCCAGCCGCTCGGGGTGAAGCCGGTGTGCGTCGCATAGGCATCGCGATACGGATTGGCGACGGCACGGCCATGCGCGCCCCAGGCCCATTCATATTCGGCCGGCGGATGACGATCGATGCCGACGGCGGGCGGCTTCTTCTCGCTCGCATCGCCCCATTGGGTGACGTAATTGTCCTGCACGCGGTACACCGTCGCGTCGCTCCACCACCCGCTGCGCGCAATCGTTCGGATATTGGCGATATGCACGGGCGCGAACTCGGCGGCGAGCCAGATGACGGAGCGTTGGCCATCGGCAAAGTCGAGCAGAAGCAGATCATTTGGGTCGATCCCTGCCCACGCCTCCGCCGGGGCGGCGGCGGCGAGTTGTGCAGCGGTCGGCTTGGGCGTCGGCGCGGGCGGTGCGCTCGCGGCGATCTGGGCGGCGGCTAGCAGGGCGAAGATTGGCGGGACCATCGGCATTGTGCCATCGTGCCACGCTCATATGCACGGGCGCAATCCCCGCCCGCAGCAGATCGCTTGCACAGTCGCCACGGACGCTCTAGGGCGACCGTTCTGTCCAGGACATGCGGAGCGGTGGCCGAGTGGTCGAAGGCGCTCGCCTGGAAAGTGAGTATACGTCAAAAGCGTATCGAGGGTTCGAATCCCTCCCGCTCCGCCAAAATCCGTTGAAATCATTAGATTTTTTCTGGTTTTTGTTGGTCCGTCCGGGTCTCCGTCCGGGTTTATGAGGCGGATTTCTGCGAACCGCTGCGACCACCCGATCAAATTCTGAGACGAGCCGCACGGCCGGCGCGCCTGGCAATGGGAAAGCGTCCGGGAATCTACGCATCTCCCGGGATTCCAAGTGAGCCTAATATCCCTTCAACGGGAGAGTTTTCACATGGGCATTCACGACATTCTACTGCAGCTTCGCAGTGCGCCAGAGCACTCGCCGCGCTGGTCGATCGATGCGGCAATATCCCTTGCCACAACGCTCGATGCTCGACTGTCCGGTGTGGTCTGTCAGATCGTCATCCCCCGCGTATCGAACTGGCTTGCCGACAAGCTGGTGCATGCCAACGCACTGATCGCGGAGGAAAATGCCAAGAGCCGGGAAAGCGCACGACATCTTCTGGATGAAATGACCACGCGTATTCCGGCCCAATCCCGTGGCGAACAGACCCTGATCGAGTGCACGGAATTCGCCATGTCCCGCGAACTGGCGAAACGCGCGCGGTCTCACGACATCACCGTCGTGCCCATCGATGACGGCCTCGATATCGCGTACGTGGTTCAAGACCTTGTGTTCGAGTCCGGGAGGCCGATCTACCTGATGCCGCGGAGTGGCGGCGGTGGACATCGGCTCGACATCGTTACTGTCGCCTGGGATGGTAGCCGTGCGGCCGCCCGCGCCTTGGCCGATGCGCTCCCATTCTGCAGCCTCGCCAAGACGGTGCGTGTGGCCTGGGTGTCGGGTGATAACGATAAGACAATGTCGGGTTCCGCTGCGGACATCTGCCGCAATCTTGCGTGCCACGGGATCGAAGCAGAAGCGGTCGATATTCCCGCCGATGGCCGCGATGCCGGCACGGCGCTGCTGGCGAATTGCAAGGCTTCGGGAACTGACCTTCTGGTGATGGGCGCCTACGGCCATTCGCGCGCCCGCGAGTTTGTCCTCGGCGGCGCGACCCGCTCCGTCCTGGCATCACCGGATCTTCCCATCATATTATCGCATTGATGGCGGCTGAAAGCTGGCCTGGAGACGAGCGGTGACCCTGTTCAAAGCGCTTTTTGCCAGACCTCACCGCGTGGCGGGGCAGCCGCACTTTCCGGCCAATTATGACGGTACGGGATGCTGGTGGTTCGAGCGAGGCGTCTTGCCGCTCGGCGCCGCCCATGGTTTCAATGTTGATCTGGTCGGCGAGATGCAATGGCAGGATAATCTGAGCGCCCTGACCGGGGGGCGCTGCGAAGAGGGGCATAATTGTCATTTTCCGGCACAGCTCGTCTTCGACGATAATTCGCGCGATCCAAATGCGATCGGCGTGATGATCGACCACCGCGCGGTGGGCTGGGTTCCATCCGAGATGTCGGCCGACATCCGGCCAGCGATCCTTCGGCTCAATCCGGAGGGCAAGCCGGTCACCTGCAAGGCAAAGGTGATAGGAGGTTGGGACCGTGGGCCCGATGATCGCGGATATTTCGGCGTGAAGCTCAGCATTTCGATGCCATTGAAAAGGGCAGTTCTATCGACAGCGACCGGGCCGGCCTGAGAATGAGTCCAAGATAAGTATACATACCAAGTGTCGGGCTCGGTGGTTCGGCGTAGCGGTATTCCATGGACCTGATCAGCAGCGCGGCAGCATGACGGAGAAACTCACACTCGCCTTTCACGGCGCGGCGCGCACGGTCACGGGTTCCTGCATGGAGTTCACACATAGGGGAAAGCGCATCCTCGTGGACTGTGGCCTCTTCCAGGGGTCGCGTACGCTGGAGACGCTGAACCGCAGCGCATTTGCGTTCGACGCGCGCCATGTCGATGCTGTCATCCTGACGCACGCGCATATCGACCATAGCGGTTTACTGCCTCGGCTGGTGGCCGAAGGCTTTACCGGCGACATCTGGTGCACCGAGCCGACCGCCGCGCTGCTCGAATTCATGCTTGCCGATGCGGGGCGCATCCAGGAGGGCGACGCCGCCCGACGTAACCGGCGCAAGGATCGCGCCGACCTGCCGGATATCGAGCCGATCTACACCGAACAAAACGCGATGACTGCTTGGCGACAGACACGGCCGATCCCGCTCGAAGAATGGTTTGAACCCGTTCCCGGTTTCAAGGCGCGTCTGTGGAACGCCGGGCACATATTGGGGTCTGCATCGGTCGAGCTGCAGGTCGATGGCACCCATATCCTTTGCTCGGGCGACATAGGGCCTGAACACAAGGCCTTCCACCCCGACCCCGAGAGTCCCGCCGACTTCGATCATGTCATCTGCGAGTCCACCTACGGAGACCGCAAGCGGGAAGACCTAACGATCGTTGATCGCCGCGCCCTGCTGGAGAAGGAAATCACCCAGGCGCTGGCCCGCGGCGGAAACCTTATCATCCCGGTGTTCGCGCTCGAACGGACGCAGGAGCTGCTGCTCGACATGGCCGCGCTGATCGACGCGAAGCGCATCCGGTCAGTGCCGATCTTCGTGGATTCACCCCTGGCCAACAGGGCAACGAGCGTTTTCGCGAAGTTTGCCGATACGCTCGAGGACATGAACGGCGAAAATATCTTCCGCAACACGGCCTTCCATTTCGTCGATGCGACCGCGGAGTCTATCCGGCTCAACAGCGTCTCGGGTGCCATCATCCTGGCGGCGTCCGGCATGTGTGAGGCAGGGCGCATCCGACATCACCTCAAGCACAACCTGTTCAAGCGCGAGGCGACGATATTGTTTGTCGGCTTCCAGGCCGAAGGAACGCTGGGCCGGGTGATCCTCGAAGGCGCCGAACGCGTGCGAATCTGGGGCGAGGATATCGTCGTCCGCGCACAGATCCGCCACATCGAGACCTATTCCGCACATGCCGACCAGGATGGACTGCTCGCCTGGATGGAGGCTCGCCGTCCTGTTGGCGGCAGCCTCTTCCTCGGGCATGGAGAAGCCTCGTCGATCGAAACGCTGCGCCAGTTCGCCCAAACCAGGCAGATCGCGTCCTCGATCCTCGTGCCCGAGATCGGGGAGGCCTATCATCTCGCGCCCGCGAAGCCCGCCGCGCGAACCAGGACCGCCGATCCGAGACTTCAGGACGTGATCGGACCCGACTGGCAGAACAGCTATGCCGATTTCGCGACCAAGCTGAAACGAGAGCTCGCGCAAATCAACGACACAAGGGCTCGCGAGCATGCCGTCGCCGACATGCGAGCGGTGCTCGAGAGCTACAAGCATGCCCGCGCAGAACAGTCGGTTCGACGCCACAGCCGCGAAAATCTCCCTTCGGCCATCGGCTGATCTGGACGGGTGGAGGGTACGGAGAATCCCGTAACGACTCCGTATCGGATGGGTGCCACCGTATTTGTGCGGAGGTGCCCCATGGACAAACTCGAAATTCCCTATCTACTCAAGCGAGCGTGTGCGCATCGGCTCCTCGGACAGGTTGCGAAATGCAGCGAGGCGCGGTCGATTCACCGCCAATTCGTCAAGAATTACCAGGGTCTTCTCCTTGCGATTCGCCACACGCGCTTGTCGCCGGTCATCCGTCAGGAGACACTGAATAAGCAACGGCTCGGTCTGCCCGACGAGATTTCAACCATGATCGCCGACAGGAAGGTGGCCTGATGCCGGATAAGACAGAGGCCCGTAGCCGTCTAACCGAGAGACTTGCCGCGTTGATGTCGCAGGTTGGGCGGATCGAAGCCGAACTGGGCCGACCGCTCGACGACGACTTTGCCGAACAGGCGGTCGACCGGGAGGATGACCAGGCGCTGGACACTTTGGAAAGCTCGACGCTCGCCGAGATCGAACTGACCAGGAACGCCATCGCTCGGCTTGGCTCGGGCAGCTACGGGATTTGCACCAGCTGCGGCAATGTCATTGCGGCCGAGCGGCTGAACGTATTGCCCGCGGCTGCTGAGTGCATCGGCTGTGCCAGCACGCGGCATATCGCCAGACCGTGAAGGAAGACCGGAGCGCGGAAGTGCTTTACCAGCGCAAGGATGTTTTCGAGTTCGTACGGCTCCCGATAACGTGCGCTTCGTAAAAACGCTTACGCTCGACTTGATCGATGACAGATTTCCGTTGGTTCGACCTTCTGTTGACGGGAACGATGAACACGGCCCCCCGGAGATCGACGAACCCCTACAGTGGAGAGATTGATTGGGGGCCACCAGCATCGACGCGATCGGAGCGATTGCCCTCTCGCTCACGCTTGGCCTGCTGATCGGTATCCAGCGCGGATGGACGCTGCGTAAAGAGCCGCCGGGCTCCCGCTTCGCAGGCATTCGCACCTTTGGCCTACTCGGGCTGGCAGGCGGCATGGCCGGTGCCATCCATTCAAGCGACAGCATTGTCGCAACGATCATCCTCGCTGGAGCGGCCATCCTGGTCCTGCTTGGTTACGCAGAGCTGGCGTGGCGAAGTGGCAAGGTCAGTGGGACAGCTAGTTTGGTGGGCCTGCTGACCCTCGGCTGCGGGTTTCTTGCGACGACCCAGCAAGCGATGCTCGCCACGATCATCGCCGTCGTGATCACCTTGGTACTGGCCTTGCGCCCGCAGCTTCACGTCTGGGTCGAGCGGTTGAGTGAAGCCGAAGTGAATGCGATCGCGCGGTTTGCCCTGATAGCCATGGTTATCCTGCCGCTGCTTCCCGATCGTACCTTTGGCCCCTTCGATGCCTGGAACCCGCGTCAGCTATGGATGGTCGTCGTGATGGTGTCGGGCTTCTCGTTTGCCGGCTATGTTGCCAGCAAGCGGTTGGGGGCATCGCGCGGCACGATCGCGACGGCGGGCGCCGGGGCAATGGTTTCGTCGACCGCGGTGACGGCGGCCCTGGCCACCAGGCTACGCAATATCGACGAGCGCGCTCCCATTCTCATCGCCGGAATCGCTACCGCTTCGACGGTCATGCTGCTGCGCGTGCTCGTCCTGGTGGCGGTGCTCGCACCCTTTGCATTTTCCACGCTGGCGCTGCTTGTCGTTCCCGCCGCGCTCATGAGCGCGGCGGCGACGCTCTGGCATATGCGCATTGCGATGCGGCGTCCGGCCAAACCGACCGAGGAGGTCGCGGTTCGCAACCCATTCGACATCCTGCCAGCCCTCGCCCTGATGGCGCTGGTGATGGTACTCTCGCTGGTCTCGCGCTGGGTGTTGCATAAGTTCGGCGATGCCGGGCTTGCGACCGTGCTTGCCCTGTCCGGCATGGTCGATGTCGATTCCGCCATCATCACCATGGGCGGATTGCCGTCCGGAACACTTGATGCGCGAACCGCAGGCCTCGTGCTCGCAGCGCCCGTCATGCTCAACACGCTCTTCAAGGCAGGAGCGGCGATCAGCCTCGCTGGCTGGACCAGGGGCTGGCAAGCCGCTTTGCCGCTCGTGGCAAGCGTCGCCGCCGGCCTGCTCATGCTGCCGATCGTGCTGCGTCAGGCTGGCTCGTGAGGGCACATCTTGATTCGGCGGCGCGGCCGCATCTGGCGGCGACATTCGAGCACCATGCGCAATGCCATGATATACGCGAACGGGGATATCGATGTTGAAGATCAGGCGCGTGGCAGTCGATACTTATCCTGAAAACACAGCATTCCTGCTACGCTCGGCCGACGGCTATGGCGCGGAGCAGTTTCAGGCCATGCGCAAGATCGAGATCACCGGAGACGCTAGCGGCATTCTCGCAACGCTGGCGATCTGCGACGATCCGAATATCGTCGGCGACGGCGAAATCGGCCTGGGCGAGCAGGCCTTCCGACGACTCGGGCTAGCCGAAGGCGAGAGCGTCTTGATCGCGCAGGCCAAGCCGCCCCGCAGCCTGGAGGCCGTCCGGCGCAAGATCGGCGGCGATGTTCTCAGCGACAGCGAGATCGCTGCCATCATCACTGATGTCGCGGCCTATCGTTACTCGCCGATGGAGATTGGCGCTTTTCTGGTGGCCTGCGCCGGCTTCATGACGACCCAGGAAACACTCGCGTTGACCCGCGCCATGGCCGATGCCGGCGACCGCTTTGACTGGCATGCTCCGCTGGTGGTCGACAAGCATTGCATCGGCGGCATCCCGGGAAATCGCACGTCAATGATCGTCGTGCCGATTGTCGCGGCGCACGGTCTCATCATGCCCAAGACATCGTCGCGCGCGATCACCTCCCCATCCGGGACCGCCGACACGATGGAGGTGCTTGCAAACGTCGATTTGTCGGCGGAACGCATGCGGGCCATCGTCGCGACCGAAAAGGCCGTCCTTGCCTGGGGCGGGCGGATGAACCTGTCCCCGGCCGACGACGTCCTGATCTCCGTCGAGCGGCCACTCCGCATCGACACGTTCGAACAGATGGTCGCATCGATCCTGTCCAAGAAGCTCGCCGCCGGTTCCACCCATATGGTGATCGACATTCCGGTGGGTCCCACCGCCAAGGTCCGTTCGCAGGGCGAAGCCGTGCGACTACGCAAGCTCTTCGAATATGTCGCGCACAAGGTGGGACTGACGGTCGATGTTGTGCTGACGGACGGCTCGCAACCGATCGGACGCGGCATCGGGCCTGTGCTGGAGGCCCGCGACGTGATGGCCGTGCTGCGTAACGATGCGGACGCCCCCGACGATCTGCGCGAGCGGGCGCTGCTGCTGGCGGGACGCGTGCTCGATTTCGATCCTGACCTGGAGGGTGGGCGCGGTTATGCGCGGGCGCTCGACCTGCTGGCATCGGGCAAGGCATTGGCGGCAATGGAACGCCTCGTTGCGGCGCAAGGCGCGCAGACCCAGACGTTCCGTCCGGGCGCGCTGCGTAGCGAAATCCTCGCGGACGAGGACGGCTCGGTCGCTGCGATCGACTGTCACCTGATCGCGCGCATCGCCCGGCTGGCAGGCGCGCCGATGGACAAGGGCGCGGGCATCGATTTGCTGTGCAAGATCGGTGACAGGGTTCGCAGGGGTGAGCCGCTTTACCGGATCCACGCGCAGTCGGAGACCGGCCTGCGCTTTGCCTGCGATCTGGCGGCCGAGGGCTCGGGCTACCGGCTGCTGTCATGATCGCGACGATCCATCATTTTGCCGAATCCCTTCAGGCCGCTCATCGCCTGGCCGACCTGCTGGGTATCGACTGCCGGGCGGTCAACGTCCGTCGCTTTCCCGATGGCGAAAGCCTCGTCCGGGTTGAGGATACGCAGCGCACCGCAATCCTGTATCGCTCGCTCGACCATCCCAACGAGAAACTGGTCGAACTGATGCTGGCGGCTTCGGCCCTGCGGGACCGCGGTGCGAGCTGCATCGTCCTGGTTGCACCCTATCTCGGCTATATGCGCCAGGACATCGCGTTCCAGCCCGGCGAAGCAGTCAGCCAGAAAGTGATCGGCACGCTGCTCGCGGCGCATTTCGACATGCTGGTGACGGTCGATCCGCATCTCCACCGAACCGCCTCGTTAGCGGCAGTTGCCCCGGGGATCGATGCAGTCGCAGTGTCGGCTGCGGAGACATTGGTCGAATTGCTCCGGCCGGAGATAACATCAGCCGTCATGCTGATCGGCCCGGACGCTGAATCCCGGCCCTGGGTCGAAACCGTCGCCGCTCCATTGGGTCTCCAGGTCCTGGTCGGTGAAAAGCGGCGGCTAGGCGATCGCCATGTCCAATTGGAGATAGCCGGTATCGAGCGGGTGCAGGGGCGGACCGTGGTGCTGATCGACGATCTCATCTCGAGCGGTGGCACCCTGGTGCGATGCGCCGAACTGCTCCACGCCGCTGGCGCAACACGCATCGAGGCGGTCGCCACACATTGTCTGGCCAGTCCTCACGATCTCGCGAAACTCGCCGCTGCGGGGGTGGCGCGAGTTCGGTCCACCGATACCGTGGCAGGCCCAACCGCAAGCGTCGCTATCGCGCCAGCCCTTGCCTCAGCGCTTGTGCGATGGACGCCGACCGCCGCGCAATGAAAAGAATTGCCGCCGCGCCTGTGCCCGTAAACTCGGCGGGCAGCGCGAACCGTCAGGGCCGGATCGCGACCTTCAACACACCATCCCGCTGGTTGGAGAAAAGTTCATACGCGCTCTCGATGTCGTCGAGCGCGAAACGGTGAGTGACAAGGGGCCCGGTGTCCACGCGCCCTGAAGCCACGACGTCCATCAGCCGCCGCATCCGTTCCTTGCCGCCCGGGCAGAGCGTACTGACGATCCGGTTGTCGCCGAGGCCCGCGGAAAAGGCATCGATCGGGATGCGAAGGTCCTCCGAATACACGCCGAGCGAGGAGAGCGTGCCGCCCGGCCGCAGCACGCGCAAGGCTGCCTCGAAAGTGGCCTGCCGCCCAAGCGCCTCGATCGAGACATCGACGCCGCGGCCATCGGTGATCCTGCGAATTTCATCGACCGGGTCGACCTTGCTGAAGTCGACGACATGATCCGCCCCCATCGCGCGGGCAATCGCCAGCCTTTCGGGCAGGGTATCGACCGCAATGATGGTGGTCGCGCCCATCAACTTTGCGCCAGCGGTGGCGCACAGGCCGATAGGCCCCTGCGCGAATATGGCGACCGTGTCGCCGATACGGATGCGGCCGGATTCTGCGCCGCTGAATCCGGTCGAGAGGATGTCCGGGCACATCAGCACCTGCTCGTCGGTGAGGCCGTCGGGCACCGGCGAGAGGTTGGCCATCGCATCGGGCACGAGCAGGTACTCCGCTTGCGCACCGTCGATCGTATTGCCGAACCGCCACCCTCCCATCGCTTTCCAGCCATGATCATGTGCGCCGCCGCATTGCGAGTGGAAGCCGCACAGAGATGCATTCGAGGTGCCCGACGGCGTGATCGCGCCGGCGATCACGCGCTGACCCTCGCGATAGCCGACGACCGCCGAGCCGAGCTTTTCAATGATGCCGACCGGCTCGTGTCCCACCGTCAGGCCCCGCGCAACAGGATATTCGCCCCTTAGGATATGGACGTCAGTCCCGCAGATCGTGGTGGTCGTCACTCGGATGAGCGCATCCAGAGGCCCGACATCCGGCACCGGTTTTTCCCCCAGGATGATTCGACCGGGTTCGAGGAAAATGGCGGCTTTCATCTTCAGTGCCATGAGTCAGAACTCCATCGACGCGGACGAACCGCACATTGGCTTATGTCCAACGCCACCCCGGGGTCTCTACGTGACGTTGCGTAGCCCTTGGTCTGCGCTTCCACACTTCCCGGCACGCCGTGAGACTACGTATGCCCGGCTGCTGAGCGAAGCGGTAAGCCATCCCTCAACAAAGAGGATTCGAACTTTTCGGTCCCTTCCACATCTTGTGAATTGCAGCGCCAGCCGGCGGCGGGCGTCCCCGCAGTGAAGAGGATCAAGCCAAGTCATGAACGATAGTTCGCTGACCCGCGTCCCACAATTTCTGGTCGAACCCACCCGTTTCCTATTCTTCACGGGCAAAGGAGGCGTTGGCAAGACGTCGATCGCATGCGCAGCCGCCCTTTCGCTTGCCGATCGCGGCAAATCGATCCTGCTCGTCAGCACCGATCCTGCCTCCAATCTCGACGAAATATTGGACGTACCCTTGACCAATCAGCCGGTCGCGGTGCCGAACGCTCCCGGCCTGTACGTCCTGAACATCGATCCGACCGCTGCGGCAGAAGCTTATCGCACGCGCGTGCTGGCCCAAATGGAGCCCGATGCGAGCGCCCGGGACCGCGATACGATTCGTGAGCAGCTTTCGGGCGCCTGTACGACCGAGATCGCGGCATTCGACGAATTCGTCGGCCGCCTTGCCGATGCTGACGGCACCTATGATCACATCGTCTTCGACACCGCGCCGACGGGGCACACGCTGCGATTGCTCAGCCTGCCCAAGGCCTGGAGCGGCTTCCTCGCGGAAAATGACCAAGGCGCGTCGTGCCTGGGACCTCACTCGGGACTCAAGACGCAAGAGGAGCGCTTCAGAAGAGCCATGGCGGCGTTGTGCGATCCCGCGGCCACAGCCGTCATTCTCGTGACGCGCCCGGAACGCGGCGCGATCGCCGAGGCGGGTCGAACCTCGACCGAGTTGGCGGTGCTGGGGCTCGGCAACCAGCATCTCGTTGTGAACGGCCTGTTCCGCGCCAGCGACCCATCCGACGCGACGGCGGCGTCGCTGGAGGCCCAGGGACAGCAGGCGCTGGCAGAGATGCCAGCCGTGCTCCGGAAGCTTCCGCGCGACGACATAGAGCTCTGCCCCTTCGAGATGATGGGCCTGGACGCGCTACGTTCAGTCCTGTGCTCTGGCCCATTGTCGACAAACCCTGGCGAACCCGCCGTTGCTGCGCCATGGGTCGGCGACCTGCCCGGCCTCGATCGACTGATCGACCTGCTCGCAGCGGACGGCAAAGGGCTGATCATGGTGATGGGAAAAGGCGGCGTGGGCAAGACCACCATCGCCGCGGCCATAGCGCTAGGGCTCGTCGAGCGTGGCCACAGCGTGCATCTCAGTACCACTGACCCCGCCGCACACTTGGCAATGACGATGACCGGGAATGTCGCCGGGCTTCGCGTCGACCGGATTGATCCCAAAGCGGAAACCGAGCGGTACATCGCCAAGATCATGGAGCAGAGAGGCGGCATGCTCGATGCGCAGGGTCAGGCCCTGCTGCGCGAGGACTTGGCCTCGCCTTGCACGGAGGAAGTCGCCGTCTTCCATGCCTTCTCGCATATCGTCGCCGAGGCGCGCAGCGCGTTTGTCGTGCTGGACACGGCCCCCACCGGTCACAGCCTTCTGCTAATGGATGCGACCGGCGCCTATCACCGCCAAATGACACGGCAATCGACTTTGCACGACCTTGCCGGCCGCATAACTACGCCGCTGATGCGGCTCCAGGATCCCGACTATACGCATATTCTGCTGGTTACTCTTGCGGAGACCACACCTGTCTCGCAGGCAAGCGCATTGCAGGACGATTTGCGGCGCGCGCAAATCGAGCCTTTTGCCTGGATCATCAACAAGAGCCTGCTGGCGGCTGGCTCGAGCGATCCACTGCTGCGCCAGCGGCTCAGCGGCGAGCTGAAACAGGTCGATCGCATACGCGGATCGATGGCTAAGCGACTGTTCTTTGTGCCTTGGCAGGCCACACCGCCGGTGGGCGTCCCCGCGCTCGCACGGCTCGCCCATGACGGCGCATGAACTGCATCACGGGCGTTTCAAAAAAGACTTGGACAATCGGAAGCGCCTGCCGAGACGACGGGTCGAATTGTTGCACGTAGAACCATCAGGAATCCAGCGAAGACCATCGGCACGCAAAGCCACTGACCCATATGAAGACCTGTCGCGGAGGCAAAGGCAGCCAACTGTTGATCGGGCTCGCGAATGAACTCGACCAAGAACCGGAAAACGCCGTAGCCCAGGACGAACGCGCCACTCAGCAACCCAGGTCGGCGACGCGCGCTGGTGAAACGGAATAGGCACCAGAGCAAGAGGAAGAGGATCGGCCCCTCCAGCATCGCTTCGTAGAGTTGGCTGGGATGGCGTGGGAGAGGCCCGGCGCCTGGAAAGACAATTCCCCATGGCAGGTCTGTCGGCCGTCCCCAAAGCTCACCATTCACGAAATTGGCGAGACGACCGAGGAACAGTCCGATCGGTGCGGACATTGCGACATAGTCGATGATCCGCAACCAATTTAGACGATGTCGCTGGGAGAACAGGAAAATGGCGATCGCAACGCCCAGCGCGCCGCCGTGAAACGACATACCCCCAGCCCAAAGCTTGAATACCTTCAAGGGCTGCGCGAGATAGGTTCCAGAGTCGTAGAAGACCACATAGGCGAGACGCCCACCGAGGATGATGCCCGCGGTGACCCATGTCACCAAAGCATCAGCCTGCTCCTTCGCCATGGGGGCGCCGTCATCGGCGAGCAGCTTCACCAGATAGAACCAGCCGAGGAGAATGCCGGCTATATAGGCCAGGCTGTACCAGCGCAGCGCGAATGGACCGATCTGAAGCAGCACGGGATTGAGGTGCAGCGACGAAAAATAGATCGCGGTTGGGACGTGACCCGCGAGACTCATGCGACAGTCCGATCTAAGGAGAAAATTGCTCAATCGCATTTTCGAGTCTCGTGCTCAAACGGTAATCCTTGCCATGTTTCCAGTCATTTCAGTTGCGCCTGCAGATCAGGCGGACACCATTTCGCCCCATGAATGAGCGCCTGTTGCGGCCTTCGGCGCTCCTTTACCTCGCGCGACGCATCTTTCGATCGAGCGAAGCCAGCTTCATCCTTCTCGCCGTGGGGGTTGGCATTGCGGCCGGGCTCATTGCCGCGGTGCTGGGCAGTCTCGCGCATCTTTTCCAATCCACGCTCTATGACCTCAATTTTGACGATCGGCTGAGTGGCCTCGCCATCATCTCGCCCATCCGTCTGCTGGCACTGCCCTTGGGCGGCGCGCTACTGGGAGCGGTCATCCTGATCGTCCGCAAGCAAAGGCGCACGTCGATCGACGTGGTTGAAGCCAATGCCTTGCATGGCGGACGCATTCCGTTTCGCGACACGCTGCTGGTTTCTGGCCAAACCTTACTCTCCAACGGCTGCGGCGCGTCCGTCGGCCTCGAAGCCGCATATGCGCAGGCCGGAGGCGGCATCGCATCGCTAATTGGCCAATGGCTCAATCTGCGGCGCAACGATATGCGCGTGCTCGTGGGGGCCGGAGCAGGTGCAGCCATCGGCGCGGCGTTCGGAGCACCGTTGACCGGTGCCTTTTATGCCTTTGAAATCGTCATCGGCGCCTATACGCCGGCGAGTATCGCGCCGGTGCTGGCTGCCACCATTGCCGCAGTGATCACGGCCCGCACTCTGGGCGCGACGCCCTATCTCATTGCGGCCACCAGCAGCCAAAATCTCGCGACCCTCGACTATCTGATTTACGCAGTGCTCGGCCTGATCGCGGCCATGCTTGGCATTGCGCTCATGCGTCTGGTCTCGTTCGCGGAAGCGGCCGTTCGACATACCATGCTGCCGGAATGGTCGCGTCCGGTCTTGGGCGGGCTGATTCTCATGCCCATTGCCATGATCTCGCCCCACGCGCTCTCGGCCGGGCACGGCGCCCTGCATCTGACCATTGGCGGCGAACTCGCTTTGGGCATGCTGACGCTGATCTTTGGCTTGAAAGCCCTCGCATCGATCGTGTCGCTCGGCTTCGGGTTCCGCGGCGGCTTGTTTTTCGCGTCATTGTTCCTGGGCGCCTTGCTTGGCCAGATCCTGGCGGGTCTTTGGGCACTCATTCCCGGGGCGGTCACTCTCTCACCGGTGGATGCAGCGCTTGTCGGCATGGCGGCGCTCGCGGTCGCGGTGGTGGGCGGCCCGATGACGATGTCGCTCCTGGTGCTGGAGGCCACACATGACTTCGAGATTACCGCAGTCGTCCTGACCGCCGCGCTATGTTCGAGCGCGCTGGTACGCGAGCGCTTTGGCTATTCCTTCTCGACCTGGCGATTGCACTTGCGTGGAGAAGTCGTCAGGAGCGCGCGCGATGTCGGGTGGATGCGCCTACTGACAGCGCGCCGCATGATGCGCACCGCACCGGCCACTGCGTCGCCGACCCTGTCGATGGCTGCATTCAAGGAGCAGTTTCCTTTGGGTTCGACGAGCCGGGTTTTGCTCGAAGATCATGACGGGTACTATGCCGGCCTGGTGCCGACGGCCTCGGTCTACGCCGACACCGGTCCGACTGACCGCATGATATCCGAGCTGACGATCCTGCGCGACGCCACCCTGTCTCCCGATATGCCGATCGGTGCGATCATGGCGCGCTTCGACGAGAGCGAAGCCGACGACCTGGCGGTCGTCGATCCCGCAGGGCGCATCCTGGGCATGCTGACCGAAAAATATGTCCGCAAGCGCTATGCTGACGAGATCGATCGGTCGCAGCGCGATCTCTACGGCGAAGACTAGCTGGGAGGCAGGTGCTGGTTGACCCAACTGGTGATGGCGCGTTGGTCCATGGCACCAGCGCTGCGCGCGATCTCACGTCCGCCAGAAAACAGGATGAGCGTTGGAATCGACCGAATCGCGAACCGAGCGGCAACGGCCTGTTCTGCTTCGGTGTCGACCTTCAGCAAACGCACCCTTGGTTCGAGACCCTTGGCCGCGGCGGCAAAGGCAGGAGCCATCGCCTTGCATGGACCGCACCAGCTTGCCCAGAAATCGACGAGGACGGGTAGCGAGCCTGTCTTCACATGGCGATCGAACGCCTGGCCACTTACAGCAACCGGCGCTCCCTGAAACAGCATCTGGCTGCAGCGCCCGCATTTCGGGCTTTCCGAGATGCGGGTGGCCGGAACGCGATTTGCGGTCGCGCAGGAGGGGCAGATGATGACGACAGGATCAGCCAACGCTGCACTCATCCCGCTATTCCCTGTAATTGACGTGCCTGGCCCGCACCAGAGGAAGGGCCAGGAGTCGTTCCATTTGGGCGCGCCGGGAGCCATGTGACGCGTCGTCTCGACATTCTCATGACCAAAGCCCTCAATTTCTCGCTTACATTTGTAATGTAATCATGTAGGGAATAATGCCAAGATGCGTGAGACGGAATTTTCCGAAATGGACGAAACATCGGCCGATATGGGCGGCACCCCACAGTGCCTGCAGATCGGCGATCCGGCCCCCAATTTCCAGGCGCGAACGACGATGGGGATGGTCAACCTCTCCGACTTTCGCGGTCGATGGTTGATCCTGTTCTCGCATCCCGCCGATTTCACCCCGGTCTGCACCAGTGAGTTCGTCGCCCTGTCAAAGGCGAGCGACCGATTTGAGGCGCTCAACTGCGCGCTGCTCGCCGTCTCGGTCGACAGTCTCTATTCGCATCTGGGCTGGATCCGCGCGATCCGCGACGGGTTCGGGGTCACGGTGAGCTTCCCGATTGTCGAGGATCCATCGCTGATCATCGGGCGGGCCTACGGCATGATCTCAGATCGCTCGCCCGACGCGGCCACGATGCGATCGACCTATTTCATCGATCCCGACGGGATCATCCGCGCGATGATCTGCTATCCCGCGACGATCGGACGCTCGGTCGATGAGATGTTCCGGGTATTGGCCGCCCTGCAGATTGTCGATGCCGATCATGTCGTGACCCCGGAAGGCTGGCATCCCGGCGACGCGGTGCTGTTGCCGCCCCACCAGGATCAGGCTGCTCTGCTGGCCGCGGCGGATGACCCGCTGTGGTTTTACCGCAGCAAGCCGCAGTCGCAGAAAGGGTAGGCATGGCGGACACTTTGCCCGCCCCGGATCTCGAAGCGCTCGCCGAAGTGATGCGCACGTTGGGCCATGATACCCGCCTCCGGCTGATCGCCACGCTCCTCGCGCAAGGCGAGAAGTCGGTCGGCGAAATCGAGGCTTTGACCGGCATCGGCCAACCGGGGCTGTCGCAGCAGCTCGGCGTGCTGCGCAAGGCTGAATTGGTTCAGACCCGGCGCGCCGCAAAGCAGGTCTATTACAGTGTGGCGTCGGATGCGTTTATCGCGGCGGCGGCCTTTCTCACCGCGCTTGCAAGGACTGGACCTGCCGAAATGGCAGCTCTGGCTGACCGAAAGGCGGCGTCGCCGGCACGTGGATCGGCTGCCATGTTCGCCAAGATCCTTTAGTTCCCCGGCGGCCGGTTGCTGGTTACGGTGCGCGCTCTGCAGCGGGCACGCCGGTGACTTGCTCGCCGAACTGATCACACAGGAAAGCCATCAAGGCCTGAACCCTGAGATCGGCGATGCGGTAGAAGATCGTGGTGTTCTCGCGCCTGGTCTGGACCAGGCCGCCCTCCCGCATGCGGGCGAGATGCTGCGACACGCTCGATTGCGACAGGCCGCACAAGCCGACCAACTCGCCGACCGATGCCTCGCCTTCGCGCAGGCGGCAGAGCAGGAGCAAGCGCTGTTCATTGGCAACGACCTTGAGAAACGCGGCAACCTCGGTGGCGCGTTCGCACAGTATTTCCACCGCACTGTCGGTCATCGTCATTTGCTTGCCGGTCTCCCGTCGTCACGCAGCACCACGTAGATGGCGGGGATAACCAGCACGGTGAGCAAGGTCGAGGAGGCGAGACCAAAGAGGAGCGAAATGGCGAGGCCCTGGAATATCGGGTCGGTGAGGATCACGGCAGCGCCGATCATCGCGGCGGCTGCGGTCAGGACGATCGGCTTGAACCGGATCGTCCCCGCCTCGATCAACACGTCGCGCAGCGGCTTGTCGGGCGTTGCCGTGTGCCGGATGAAATCGACCAGCAGGATCGAGTTGCGCACGATGATGCCGGCCAGCGCGATGAAGCCGATCATCGAGGTGGCGGTGAACGGCGCACGGAACAGCATATGGCCGATCACGATGCCGACCAGCGTCAGCGGTACCGGTGTCAGGATGACGAGCGGCAGCCGGAAGCTGCGGAATTGGGCGACGACCAGGATGTAGATGGCGAGCAGCGCGACCATGAACGCAGCCCCCATGTCGCGGAAGGTGACCCAGGTGATCTCCCACTCGCCGTCCCACAGCAGGCTCGTCGTCTTTTCGTCGGTGGGCTGGCCGGCCAGGCGGATTACCGGCTTCTGCAGGCCCTTGGCGGCCCAGTCATAGCTGTCTATCGCGCGATCGACCGCCAGCATGCCGTAGATCGGCGCCTCATAATCGCCGGCAAGCTCGGCGGTCACCATATCGGCAAAATGACCGTCGCGCCGGAAGATGGCCGGGCTGCTCTGCTCCTGCTGGGCATCGACGACGGCGCCGAGTTCGACCAGCTTTTGGCCGGTAGCGCCTTGCGAGACCGCCACCGGCGTACTGGCAAGCGTCTGCGTCCAGCTTCGCGCGGATTGCGGGAGGGCGATGGTGATCGGCAGCGGCGTGCGTTCATCCCCGCGCGGCGCGTACCCGACCGTCTTGCTGCCCAGCAGCGCGCCGATCGAATCGTTGATGTCGCGGCTCGACAGTCCGTAATAGTCGATCCGGTCCCGCTGAGGGATCAGGCGGAGCTTGGGACGGGGCTGCCCGAAGCTGTTGTCGACATCGACGATGTAGGGAATCGACTTGAAGATCTTTTCCAGTTCGGTCGCGGTGGCACGCCGGCTCTGCGCATCAGGACCGTAGATCTCGGCAAGCAGGGTGGCGAGCACGGGCGGTCCCGGCGGCGTTTCGACGACTTTGACCGAGGCACCGTCAGGGAGCTTCAGCGTCTTGAGCTTCTGGCGCAGGTCGAGGGCTATCTGGTGGCTCGAGCGGTCCCGGTCGCCCTTGGGTAGCAGCGTCACCATGACATCGCCCATCTCCGGGCGGCTGCGCAGGAAATAGTGGCGCACGAGCCCGTTGAAATTGAACGGCGCGGACGTGCCGAGATAGGCTTCCATCGCGGTCGCCTCGGGCAACTCGCGGGTCAGGCGGGTGACATCTTCGAGGACGCGGCCCGTGCCTTCGAGGCTGGTGCCCTCGGGCATGTCGACTACGACCTGGACTTCGGACTTGTTGTCGAAGGGCAGCAGCTTGACCGTTACCGCCTTGAAATAGAACATCGAGCAGGCGACCAGCGTGGCAATGCCAACCGCGATCAGGAAATTGCGCGCTGACTTCCGGTTATCGATGATCCGGTGCGCGACCCGCGTATAGAGGCGGCCGAGCTTGCCGCCGCTCGCATCATGCCCGTTCCCGTGATCGCCATCCGCGCCATCCGCGCCATCCGCGCCATCGGCTGCCAGCGTCTTGCGCGCGAAGCGGATCATCAGCCACGGCGCGATCACCACCGCGACGAAGAAGGAAAAGACCATCGCGGCCGACGCATTGACCGGGATCGGCGCCATATACGGTCCCATGAGGCCCGAGACGAACAGCATCGGCAGCAGCGCTGCCACCACGGTCAGCGTAGCGACCACGGTCGGGTTGCCGACCTCGGCGACTGCTTCGATCGCGGCCTCGGTACGGGTGCGATCATCGGGCATCGCCCAATGGCGAGCGATGTTCTCGATCATCACGATCGCGTCGTCGACGAGGATGCCGATCGAGAAGATCAGCGCGAACAGGCTGACGCGGTTGATCGTGTAGCCCATCAGGTTCGAGGCGAACATCGTCAGCAGGATCGTCGTCGGGATCACCACGGCGGTGACGCCGGCCTCACGCCAGCCGATCGCGAAACCGATCAGGATAACGATCGAGATCGTCGCGAGCGCGAGGTGGTAGAGAAGCTCATTGGCCTTTTCATTCGCGCTTGCGCCGTAATTGCGCGTGACCGCGACATCGATACCGTCGGGAATGAGGCTGCCCTTGAGGCTTTCGAGGCGTGCGAGCACCGCCTCGGAGACGACGACCGCATTGGCGCCCGACCGCTTGGCGATCGCGAGACTGACCGCCGGCGCGTTCGACCAACGCCCGTCGTTGCGTGCCCAGCGCCACGCGCGGGCCTGATCCTCGCGGGGCCCCTGGGTGACCGTGGCGACATCGCGCAGATAGACCGGGGCCCCGGCGACTGACCGGACGGTGAGCATGCCGACGTCCTGCGCCGAAGAAAGCGTCTGGCCAGCGGTGACCGCGACGGCTTGCCCGCCGTCGCGAACGCTCCCGGCGGGGAAGCTGCGATTGGCCTGCGCGGCCGCATCGATCACGCTGCCGAGCGGTACGCCATATTGGCTGAGCTTGCCGGGATCGGGCGCGATACGGATCTCTTCGGGGCGCCCGCCGGTCAGGAAGGTAAGCCCGACATTGTCGACCTTGGCGATCTCGGTCCGCAACCGGGTGGCAAGCGCATAGAGCGCCTGGTCGTCATATCGCCCGGCCGCGCCGGGCTTGGGCGACAGCGTCAGGACGATGGCGGGGACATCGTTGATCCCGCGCACCGTGACCTTGGGATCCGGAATACCCACCGGAATGCGGTCCCAATTGGCGCGCAGCTTCTCGTCGATCCGCGTCGCGGCGTCCTCTGGGTTCGATCCCACGAGGAACCGTGCGGTCACCATCACGCCGTCGTCTTCGGTCTGGGTATAGACATGCTCGACGCCATCGACACTTTTCACGATCGTCTCGAGCGGGATGCCGACAAGCTGGACGGCGTCCGGCGCGGAAAGGCCTGGTGCCATCACCTGGATGTCGACCATCGGTACGCTGATCTGCGGCTCTTCCTCGCGGGGAATCGTGAACAGGGCCAGAAGGCCGATCGCGATCGCGGCCAGCAGGAACAAAGGCGTCAGCGGCGAGGTGATGGTCGCGCGGGTGAGGCGCCCCGATAGGCCGAGATTCACTTACCGCGTCCGGGAGAGAAGAGGATATCGCCCGCGGTGACGCCCCCCAGGATTTCGAGGTTGCCCGGATCGCCCGTTGGCGCGGTCTGGACCGCCACCGCGCTGATGCGTCGGTCGGGGGTGACGACATCGACATAGTCGATGCCGTAGCGGGTCGAGATGAAGCGGCGCGGCACCACCATGGCCCGGCGCTGGCCGACTTCGATCGTCACGCCAACCCGCCGTCCAACCAATTCGCTGGAAAGGCCAGGCACGGTCGCGTCGACCTGCACCCGGCCTCCGGCGATGGCAGGATAGACCTGTGCCACCTGTCCCTGGCGCGACCCTTCCGGCAAATCCCCTTGAGCAACTATGACCCGCGTGCCGACACGCACGGCGTTTGCCAGCGACTCCGGCAGATCGATGCGGAGAACAGGCGGCCCTGCCGTAACCGTCGCGATCGACATGCCCGGCGCCACGACCGAGCCAGCGGGAATATCTGCACGCAGGACGCGGCCCGAGGCGGGTGCGAGGACCGCGCCCTGCCCGGCGACGCTGGCGCTCGCATTCTGCTGCGCGCGGGCGGCTGCCACCTGGGCATCGGCGGCGCGCGACATCGCGACCGACTGATCGAGGCGGGCCTTGGCGTAGACATTGTGATTGTAGAGATCCTGGACACGCGCAAGGTCGCCTCGTGCGCGGGCTGCTTCGGCTTGCGCGGCGGCAACCTGCGCGCCTGCCGCACTGGTTTCGTAGCCAAGGCGCGAATCGACGATCGAGCCGATGCGCTGGCCCTTGGTCACAATGTCGCCAGCGCGAACGGAGAGACTGACCAACGTGCCGGGAATGCGGGCCAGCGCCTGCGCCTGATCGCGCGTCGTGATTTCGGCGCCGACCGCCTTCATGTCCGTGGTTTGGGCAAGTCCAACGGTCAGCCGCTCGCCGGCGGGTAAGGCTGCAGTCTTTTCTTCGTTCGGCGCGCTGCCGCCGCAAGCCGTTAGCGTTAGAGCCGCTCCAGCGACCATCCATGCCCATTTTGTCATTGCCGACGGCTCCCCTGTTGCACGGCCCTAGCCGCGTTCGACCGGCAGGCCGGCGGCCTTCCAGGCGCCGATGCCGCCAGCGAGATGCGTGTCGATGCTCGACTGCGCACTGGCGCAGCGGTCGAGTGCAAGGCCCGAGCGCTTGCCGCCAGCGCATTGGAGCACGATCGTCTTGCCCGCTGCATCCGGAACATTACGCAGTGCGAAGGTCGAGAGAGGGGCGTTTACTGCGCCCTTGATATGCTCGGCGGCAAACTCGTCGGGTTCGCGCACGTCGACGAGGAGCGCCGAACCATCGGCCAGCATCGCCTTGAGGGTCTGCGCATCGATTTCGCGGTGCGCCTTGGTCTTGCCGAATCCGAACATGCCCGGGCCTCCTGATTGGATCATCAATTTGTATATTGCATATATCGTGTAATCATTATATTCAGTCAAGCACGATATTGAGGCGAGGAACCGACATCATGAACAAACCGAAGATCGTGGTGCTGGGCGCCGGCTTGGGCGGCACCATCGCCGCCTACGAAATCCAGGCCGCCGCCAAGGGCCGCGCCGAAGTCATGATGGTGTCGGACACGGAAACCTATTCGTTCATCCCTTCGAACCCGTGGGTGGCTGTCCGCTGGCGTGAACCCGAGGCGATCCAGGTGCATCTGCCGCCGATCTTCGCCAAGAGGAAGATTGGCTTCACGGCGGTGGGGGCGAAGCGATTGCACGCCACCGAGAAACGCCTTGAACTCAATGACGGCAGCAACATCAATTACGATTATCTCGTAATTGCTACTGGCCCTGATTTAGCGTTCGACGAAATCGAGGGATTGGGGCCGCATGGCGGGCACACCGTTTCGATCTGCCAGACCGCGCACGCCTCGGCTGCGGCGGACGCATTCGATCGGTTCGTCGAAAACCCAGGCCCTATCGTCGTCGGCGCGGTGCAGGGCGCGTCCTGCTATGGCCCGGCTTACGAGTTTGCGCTGATCCTCGACACCGAACTTCGCCGGCGCAAGATCCGCGACAAGGTGCCGATGACCTTCGTCACCGCCGAACCCTATATCGGCCATCTCGGGCTCGACGGCGTCGGCGACACCAAGGGCCTGCTCGAAAGCACATTGCGCGAGCGCCACATCAAATGGGTCACCAACGCGCGCGTCGCGAAGGTTGAAGCGGGCATGATGCATGTCGAGGAGATCGCGGAAGGGGGCGCGGTCGCCAAGACGCACGATCTGCCGTTCGCATTCTCCATGATGCTGCCGGCTTTCCGCGGCGTGGCGGCCGTGCGCGATATTCCGGGCCTCACCAACCCGCGCGGCTTCATCCTGATCGACAAGCACCAGCGCAATCCGGCCTTCCGGGAGATCTTCGCGCTCGGCGTCTGCGTCGCGATCCCGCCAACCGGGCCGACGCCCGTGCCGGTCGGCGTTCCCAAGACCGGCTTCATGATCGAGAGCATGGTGACCGCGATCGCGGCTAATCTGGACGCGATCCTCGACGGCAAGGAGCCCACCGCCGAGGCGACCTGGAATGCGGTGTGCCTCGCCGACTTTGGCGATGGCGGCGTCGCTTTCGTCGCGCAGCCGCAGATTCCCCCGCGCAACGTCAATTGGGCGGCGAGCGGAAAATGGGTCCATTTCGCCAAGATCGGCTTCGAGAAATATTTCCTACGCAAGGTGCGCAAGGGCGAAAGCGAGCCCTTCTACGAGAAGCTCGCGCTTCACGTCATGGGCATCAAGAAGCTTCGTTTTTGAGACCGCATAACAGGAGAATTGCCATGACGATCGACCGCGCTGTTTTCATCTTCCTCGGCTGCGTTGTCCTGCTTGGCGTGACGCTGTCGCTGACCGTCCATCCCTATTGGATCGGCCTGACGATCTTCGCCGGGCTCAACGCGATTCAGACCGGATTTACCGGCTTTTGTCCGGCGGCGATCGTCTTCAAGGCGCTCGGCTTCCGACCAGGCGTTGCGTTCAAATGACCGCCAAGCGCCGCCTTGCGCACCTGATGCTGTGGCTTGGCGCCCCGCTGGCGGTGTGCAACGCGGCGCAAGCCACTACGCTTGACGAGGCTCTGGCTGCGGCGATCGCGCATGCGCCCGAAATCGCCGCAGCTGACGCGGATGCGGATGCGGCCAAGGCGCGGCTCGAGCAGGCGAAAGCGGGCCGGCTGCCGACCGCGACGCTCAGCGGCACGATCGGCTATGGCCGCCTCGATCCGCGCGGCTTCTTCGGACTTGGCGCGGCGAACGTGACCCCGCGCGCCGCGCAAATAACGGTCGAGCAGCCCCTATTCACCGGGGGCAGGGTCAGCGCTGGGGTCGATCAGGCCCGCGCCGGTATCGTCGGCGCCGAGGCGGGGCAGGTCGGCATGCGCAGCCAGCTCGTGATGGCGGTGACCCAAGCCTATGGCGACGTGCTGACGGCCGCGCACATGGTCGATCTCTATGGCCGCCTTGTTATCCAAACGACCGAGATCGAGCGCCAGGCGCGGCTCAAGTTTCGTGCGGGCGAGAGCCCCAGCACCGACGTCTCCCAGGCGAGTGCCCGTCTTGCCGAGGCGCGCGCCGGGCTTGCCCGCGTCGAAGGCATGCGGGTTTCCTCTGCAGCGCATTTCCGTAACCTGACCGGCCTTGAACCGGTAGATCTTCAGCCGCTTCCGTCCAATCCCGCCCTTCCCGCCACGCTCGACGAGGCGATGGATGCGGCAACCCGCAACAATCCCGCGCTGGCGCAGTCCGAAGCCAGCCTACGCGCGGCTCAGGCCGCGGCACGCGGTGCGCGCGCGGAGCGCCTGCCAACGGTTGGTGCCTTTGTGGAAGGCGCCACGGTGCGCGATCAATTCTTTCCCGACTATCGCGCGGACAGCGCGACCGTCGGCATCCGCGCGCGCTGGGAGCTGTTCAGCGGCGGCCGGGTGTCGGGCAAGGTCGCCGAGACGGATAGTAGTGTCCGGGCAGCCGACGCACGGGCAAGGGCCATGCGGATGCAGGTCGAGGAACAGGTCATCTCCGCCTTTCAGGATGTTCGTACGGCGCAGTTGGTCGAACAGGCGGCAACTGAACAGGCCGCCGCCGCTGCGCAGGCGCTCGACAGCATTACCCAAGAGGTTCGGGTCGGCATGAAGCCGCAGCTCGACCTGCTCGACGCCGAACGCGAATCCATAGCCGCCGAGGCTGGCGCGGCGCGCGCGGGTACCGATCGTATCGTCGCCGCCTACCGGCTGCTCAGCCTGCTGGGTCGCTACTGAATCTAAGGATCGCCGCTATGAATAAGGATTGGCCGGAAATGGCCGCGCAACTAACCGGCGCGATCAAGGAAGTCCGCCTTGGCAGCCCAGAGGTCACAAAGGCCTTCTCGGCGATGGCCAGAGCTGCGACCGAGGCGGGAACGCTCGATACCAAGACCAAGGAACTGATCGCGCTTGCCATCTCTGTGGCGATCCGGTGCGATGGCTGTGTCGCCTTTCACAGCCAGGCGGCGGTCAAGCGGGGCGCGACGCGCGAGGAGATCATGGAGGTGATGGGCATGGCGCTCTACATGGGTGCCGGACCAAGCCTGATGTATGCTGCCCAGGCGGTTGAGGCCTTCGACCAGTTTGCGGCCCAGGCCGGCACCGAGCCTGGGAGTGCATGAGGTCGTGGCGGTGGAGCACGACATGACCGACTTGCCGCTCGAACAGGCCGTCCGCATTGTCGAGGGTGCGGCCGCCGGCGACGTTGCCGTGCACAGCGTCTTTGACGAGGCGACCTTTACCGCGACCCACGTCGTCAGCGATCCGGCAACCCGCAAGGCCGCGATCATCGACAGCGTGCTCGACTTCGACCCCGCGTCGGGGCGAACCTCGCACGAATCCGCTGATCAGATCATTGCCTATGTCGAAGCCGAGGGTTTAGAGATCGAATGGCTGCTCGAGACCCATGTCCATGCCGACCATCTCTCGGCGGCGCCCTATCTGCGGCAGCGCCTGGGCGGCACGCTCGCGATCGGACGCGATATCCTGACGGTGCAATCGACGTTCGGCGCGATCTTCAACGAGGGGCCGGACTTCGCGCGGGACGGATCGCAATTTGATCGCCTGCTACTCGATGGCGAACGCTTCCGGCTTGGATCGCGCGAGGGAATCGCGCTCCATGTCCCCGGGCACACGCCCGCCGATATGGCCTATGTCATCGGTGACGTCGCGTTCGTCGGCGATACGCTGTTCATGCCCGATTATGGCACTGCCCGCGCGGACTTCCCGGGCGGCGACGCCCAGACATTGTTCCGATCGATCCACCGGCTGCTGGGGCTCCCGGACCGGACCCGGCTGTTCCTTTGCCATGATTACAAGGCGCCGGGGCGTGAGCATTTCATGTGGGAGACGACGGTGGCGGCGGAGCGACAGGGCAATGTCCACGTCCATTCAGGCGTGACCGAGAAGGCGTTCGTCGCGATGCGTGAAGCGCGCGACGCCACGCTTGGTATGCCGCGGCTGATCCTGCCTTCGATCCAGGTCAACATGCGCGGCGGCAACCTTCCCGAGCCCGAGGACAACGGTACGCGCTATCTCAAACTTCCTTTGAACAGGCTGTAAGGCTCTCATGCTCGAGCCAGTCCAATATCTGCTGGGCGCCGCTTCGGGCTCCGTCGTCGGTTTCACGCTTGGTCTGGTCGGGGGCGGAGGCTCGATTCTGGCGGTGCCCCTCATGGTCTATCTCGTGGGCGTGGCTTCGCCGCATGTCGCGATCGGCACCAGTGCACTTGCGGTCGCTGCCAATGCCGGCGCCAACCTCATTCCCCATGCCCGGCAGGGCACGATCAAATGGCGCTGCGCAGGCATGTATGCGTTTGCCGGTGTGCTTGGTGCCTATGGCGGTTCGACGCTGGGCAAGGCGTTCGACGGGCAGCACCTGCTCTTTCTGTTCGCGCTGCTCATGCTGGTGGTCGGCGCGCTGATGCTGCGCAATCGCGGCAATTTGGGAAATCCCGACGTTCAGTGCCGGCGCGAAAATGCCCCCAAGGTCATTGCCTATGGCAGCGCGACGGGACTGTTCTCGGGCTTCTTCGGCATTGGCGGCGGCTTCCTGATCGTGCCTGGCCTCATGGCCTCCACCGGCATGCCGATGATTAATGCGGTTGGCTCCTCTCTCGTCGCAGTGACAGCCTTTGGCCTGACGACGGCGCTCAACTACGCCTTTTCCGGGCTGATTGATTGGGGCCTGGCCGCGACCTTCATAGGCGGCGGTATCATCGGCGGTGTCATTGGGGCAGCCGCATCCAAGCAGTTGTCCGCCCGCAAGGGTCTTCTCAACAGTGTCTTCGCGGTGCTGATCTTCTGTGTCGCCCTCTACATGCTCTGGAAAAGCTGGTCCGCAATGTGACACCTGCTCCAGCAGGATCGTCGAGCAACCCGACCGCTGCGGCACTCCGATTCTGGCAATGCCCCGCCAATGCCGTTGGTATTGCTTCTCGGAATCAGGGTGTTAGTCTGGCAGGGCGCCGCCAGGGTGGCGCCGAGGCTTGAGAACCTCGCTTCTGGTCGCGGTGGGGAAGCTGCGCCGGAGCGCCGGGATGCACGGCGATCGCCTGGGTGGTGTTGAGCTGGAGGCGGTCGCACCAGGGGGAAAGCACCGCCTCGACGATACCGAGAATCAAACGATGTTGAACCAGCGCCGCCGCGTGCGGCGTCCGGATGAGAAGGCGACCGAACCGCTTGGTGGTGTCGCCGTAGAAGCCACCCTGGCCGAATGGCGTGCGGGCGAAATCATTGGCCAGATCGTCGTCGAGCGCCGTGATCACTGCGGCCGGCAGTGCGTCGGGAATGATACAATAGCCCTGGGCCATCAGGTCGGCGGTGTGCCGCGCGATCTCGCCGGATAGGTCGGGTGTGTCGGTCATGTTCCGTCTCCCCCGCGTCAGGCCGCGACGCGTCGGTCGACGCGCAGCGCGGCTGCCGTGGTACGTCCGGACTCGAGCAGGCTCGGCGTTTCCGGGGTGATTTCGATGCGGAGCGCCGCCAGCATCGTGCCATCGATGACGCGCGGCAGCCCGAGCGGCATGCAGCGCCAGCCAAAGGCGAGTATCTGCTGGAACCAGCCCATCTCCGCGATCGCGCTATAGGCGGTGATCCCCGTCGCCAGCGCATGATCGACCAGCGCGGTTACCAGCATGTCGCGCACCTGGCGGCGCTCGCGCGCGCTCAGCCCGCGATCGAGGCAGAAGCGCGTGATCTCGAAGATGTCGGCGGCCTGCGGCGGCGCCTCGTCGCACAGTTCTGCATAGAGGCTGTCGAGGATATGCGGCCGCGTCGTCGGCAGGAGCCGGGCCGATCCGAGATGGGTGCCGTCGGGGTTGGCGAGGATCAGATAGGTTGCGTGGACATCGTCGAACTGGTCGATCTCATAGCGGCCATCAAGGACCGGTACGTCCCACTTTAGCAGATCGACGAAGACCGACTTGCGGGCGGCGAACATCGAACGCAGGACCGCGTCTGATGCCGACCGCGCGGCGGATTGAACAACATGCAGCATGAAATTGGCTCCTTGACCGTGATCGGCCAAGGGTCGCCCTGCTGCGGGTCACGCCGCTATTCCGGAAAAGGGTAATATCGGCGGCGAAAGATATCGGAGAAGGTCAGCGTTCCGTCGAAGAGCGTCAGGATCACCAGATATGTCCGCTTGTTCACACCGTAGCGCTCGCAAGCCTGCTTGATATGGCGGGCAACAGTCTCCTCGCCGACACCCAGGATTTGGCTGATTTCCCAGTCGCTCTTGCCCCGCGCGACCCAGAGCACGCAGTCGCGCTGGCGGTCGGTGAGGACCGGCCGCGGCGGCATCTGGAGGCCTCCGCGCATTGCCCAGAGCCGCCGCGCGCCCTCGAACGCGAACATCCCCGCAAGCTGCGCCAGCGGCAGCATCTCTTGGCGGATCGGCCGGCCCGCCTCGTTTGCGAACGAGCAGGAGCCGCGCGCCTCGCCGGGCACATGCGCCGGGACCGTAAAGCCGTCGCCGATACCCTGGTCGCGGCCCAGCGCCAGCACCCGGTGGTCTTCGCGGGTCATCGGGATCATCTCAGACATCCGCGACCACGGGAAACCCAGGCTGGTCATATGGCTCGCGCGGTGGACCGGGTCAGAGACGCCGAGCGCATTGCGGTCATAATAATCGGCCCAGCGCGCCGGATAATTATGGAGGCGAATGGCGCTGCCGCTGGCCGCGACAATGTCGACATGATGCGTCAGCGCGAAATATTGGAAGCCCAACTGGGCAGTCACCGCCGCCATTGCGGTGGTGAGATCGTCCGCGCTCGCCGCGGCCTCGACAACGCGCATAAACTGCGTCGCCATGCTGTGCATGCCCATGGGGCCGCTTCACGATCGCCGGCGATGTCTCAAGTCACCGCAATTCCGGTGATCGCCCTTTCCCGACACTTCGGGCCGGACTCTGGTGTCTCACGTCAGTGTCCGACGACTCCAGTAATAAAACTGTCATATCACAGAGGCTTTTCGCGAAAAAGCACGGCTCAACTCGATCCGGGACCGCCAAGTCGCAAATTGACCGTTACATCCATTTTGGTTGTTCTTGATCGCCGCCCCGATTGCTTTGCCAGGGGTGGCCGATGAGCGTGCCGACTGGCGGGCAACCCTCGCCGGACTGGCGCGACGCGGCGGGGTATGCGCGACTGCGCGGAATCGATCGCGCCGGATTGATGTGGGAATGGGTGCGCCGCGATCCCGACTATATTGCCTGGCATGTGCGGGCCAGTAGCGTCACCCGTGGCGTCCGTCCCGAACCGCTTGCATGGGGGCTTCACTTTCGCCGAGAATCCGAGCCGCGCTGCGCCCGAGGCCCGGATTATCTGGCATGTCGATTTCGATCCGGCAACGATTTCCGTCGCCGCCATTCCCGCGGATCGGGCGGATCCCGACAGCCTGGATCTTGACCTCATCGCGCCTTGGCTTGCCATCGCGATCGACGCGGACGAACGCGAACATGCCGTCCTTTCCGATGGCTGGCATCACATCCGTTTCGATGTCGAGGAAGGCCGCCTGTCGGGACAGCAAGCGGTCCTGCTGCACTTCAGATTGCGGGGCATAGTGTCTTCGGAGCGGAGATTGCTGCCGCTGCGCCGATTCCTCGACCTGTGTCGCAGGCGACGGTTCGCGCGCTCGTTGTTTCCGCCCGATCCCCAGATCACGCGCCTTATCGATATGCTCCGCGTCCATGATGCGCTCAGGGAAGGTGCCAGCCAGCGCGAGATTGGAGCCGCTCTGTTCGGCGAGGAACGAATTGCACGAGAGTGGAACGCTGCGTCCGATTCACTTCGCTCGCGGGTCCGTCGCCTGGCGCGTGAGGCCGGCGTTATGGCTGTGGGCGGCTATCGCTCGTTGCTCGGCAAAAAATCACGATAGCGAGTTCGCTTGTGTTTCCGCCACGCTGAAACGCTCTCGGGTACTCGGGCCACATCCAAAGACGAGCCGGCTCGCATACGGCTCACTGCCGGCTGCGATGGCTCGACATTAGCGGGGCGCATCGTTCGATTGCATTCGAATTCGGTGCCGACCAGCCGGGGGAAGCCGGCCGGCACCGAGCGCTGGCTTACCGGGGCGACAGTTTCGCCAGCGCAGCCTTGTAAGCTTCGTAATGCGTACCTTCGTCGACCGCGATCTGGCGGAACATGGCCGCGACTTTGACGTCGCCATCGGCCTCGGCCTGCCTGGCGAAATCGATATACATGGTGACGTTCTCATAGTGCTCGCCGGCCATGGCGTCCTCGAGGTTCGCGTCGTTCTTGCCGCCAAGCGGCAACGCCTGGGCTTCGCGATCGAAATGCTCATTGGCCTCGATGTTCGCCGACTCTCGGAACAGCCTGGCGAGTTCGGGCTTGCCAGCAGCCTCGGCCTGGTCGGCATAACGAAGATATTTGAGGTTGGCATAGGCCTCGCCGTGCATCGCGGCCTCGAGATTGGCGCGCGTCTGTGCCGAAAGCGGCTTCGGCTCGGGGGGAGCGGCCATGGCGCCGGTGGATAGGAGGGCAGCAGCGCAGGTCGCCGCCGAAAGCAGGATTCGGTTCATGATGAAAACTCCGGGTTGCGCCGAGAGCGGCGACAACCGGCATCTCGACCGAAGTCCTGACGCATCCCTGACGTTGCTTCGAAAATAACTTCGAAGTGCTGGTCGATTTCTATTTCACTGCCCTGTCAGCTTTTCGTCAGCGGCGGGGACCAGATCGATCGAACCGGGCGCATCGCCCCACCTCCGACGATCAAGGATTGCCCCATGAAGCGTTCTCTTATGCTCAAGCTCGTTTTGACCGCATCCGCCCTCTCCATCACTTCCATCGCCGTTGCAGCGCCCGTGTGCACCACTGTGCCGCAGGCGAAGTGGCTGACGCCGGTGCAGATGAAGGCGAAGATCGCCAAGATGGGCTACCGCGACATCAAGGTCTTCCAGGTGTCGGGCAGTTGCTACGAAATCTACGCCCACACCAAGGACGGCAAGCGCGCCGAAGTCTATTTCAACCCGGTGACCGGCGCCGTCGTTCAGAACAACGTCGATTGATCATGGCTGAGGTTGGCGCCGCTCCGCTCGCTATCCCTCCCGTCCCGGGCAAAGCCCGGGTCAGGGTGTGGGATCCGCTCGTCCGCATCTTTCACTGGACCGTCGCGGGCGGCGTCATCGCCAACCTGACCTTCCTGCGCCACGAGGAGGCGCCGCATATCTATGTCGGATATGCCGTTTTGGCGGCGCTCGCCATTCGGCTCGGCTGGGGCTTCGTGGCGCGCGGACATGCCCGCTTCGCCAGCTTCGTGCCGGGGCCGCGACGGCTGCTCGGCTATTTCGGAGCCATGATGCGGCATCGCGAACCGCGTTACGTCGGCCATAACCCCGCCGGCGCGGCGATGATCGTCTTGCTCATGGCGCTGCTCGCCACGGTTGGCACGACCGGGTGGATGATGGGCCTCGACGCCTTCTGGGGTATCGCCTGGGTCGAAACGCTGCACGAGGTCACGGCCAACCTGTTGATCGGCGCGGTCGCGCTGCATGTGATCGGCGCTATCGTCGAAAGTGTGCGTCACCGCGAGAATCTGCCGCTCGCGATGATTACCGGCTACAAGCGTGCCGCGGAGGGGACGGATATCGATCATGCGCCTGTTGCTCGTTGAAGATAATGCCCGGCTGGCGAGCCTGATCCGCGAAGGCCTCGACCGGCAGGGCTTCGCGGTTGACTGGTGCGAAACCGTCGACGGCGCCGAGCATGCGCTCAGGATCAATGATTATGACCTGATGCTGCTCGATCTCGGCCTGCCCGATGGCGAGGGTCTCGATCTTGTTCGATCCTTGCGCCGGCGCCAGGATATGATGCCGATCCTGGTTCTGACGGCGCGTGGTGGACTCGACGACCGGGTGATGGGCCTCGATGCCGGCGCCGACGACTATCTGGTCAAGCCGTTCCAGATCCCCGAGCTGGCCGCGCGCTGCCGTGCCTTATTGCGACGCCCCGGCGCTTCGCTTGGCACCCATCTGACCGTCGGCAATGTCATCCTCGATTCGGCCGAGCGCTCGGTGACGGTCGGGGGAACACCGGTCGACGCCACGCCACGCGAAGTCGACCTGCTCGAATGCCTGCTCCGGCGCGCGGGGCATGTTGTTGCCAAACCGGCGCTCGAAGGCGCGCTTTATTCGATGGATGCCGAGGTTACGCCGAACGCGCTCGAGGCGTGCGTGTCGCGGCTGCGCAAACGCCTGACCTCCGCCGCCGCTGACGTGCAGATCCGCACCGTCCACGGCGTCGGCTATGCCTTGTTCGCCCCCGCCACTGTCCATGGATAAGGCCGGCAATCGCAAGCGAGGGCCGACGGGACCGGCCCTGTTCCGTCAGATTGCGACCCGGCTCGCCGGGTTTACGCTCCTATTTGCGTTGCTCGACGTTGCGATCGTCGTGTTCACCTATAGCAGCCAGCCGGAATCGCTCGCGCAGGAACTGCTGACGCTGGAGGCCGGAAAAGCGCAATCCGCGACCGCCTTGGCACCCGATTTCCTTGCCGGTCCCCCGGGGGCCGAGCACTGGTCAGCCCGCTATGTCGACCAACGGGAGGTAGCCGCGGCGCAGCCAACGATTGGGTCGGTCTCTTCCCCCGGCACCCTGATGGACTGGACAAGGCGGGAGCGGGTGCCGGCCGGCTACCGGATAACGGGCGTTCGATCGGTTGTTCAGGACGGCCAACGACGCTGGCTGTTCATGCAGTTCGAAGGCGACGGCATCCGGCCCTATGTTCCCGTCATCGTCAACGAGATCGTCCAGCATGTCGCGCTGCCGCTGATCCCGCTGTCGGCGCTGCTGCTGCTGTTCAACGTCGTCGCGGTCCGGCGGGTTCTCACGCCGCTCAAGCGGGCTGAGGCGGAAGTCGATGCGCTTGATCCCGAAAACGGTCTGTCGCGCTTGTCGGAGGTGACCGAGCCGCGCGAGGTGAATACCCTCGTGCGTGCCGTCAACCGCGCGCTTATGCGCCTTGATGAATCGATGGCGATCCTGCGCGGCTTCACCGCCAACGCGGCCCATGAACTGCGCACGCCGCTGTCGATCATGCAATTGTCGCTCGACCGGCTGCCACCGAGCGAGGTGCGCGACGAACTGCAGGCCGATACCCAGCATATGACCCGCCTGGTCGGCCAGATGCTCGATCTGGCCCAGGCCGACGCGCTTGCGGTCGAGCCATGTATGCTGGTCGATCTCGCCGAGATTGGGCGCGATGTCGTGGCGATGATGGCACCGAAGGTGTTCGCTGCAAACCGCGACCTGAGATTCGAGGCGAACGGCGAGACCATGGTGCTGGGCCATGCCGAAGCGATCACCCGCATCTATCGCAACCTCATCGACAATGCGCTGGCGCACGCGCCCGGCGACACGCCGATCGATGTGACCGCGGGTCCCGGCCCCCAGCTCACCGTGCGCGATTATGGCCACGGCATAGCTGACGAAGACCTGCCGCATATCTTCGAACGGTTCTGGCGCAAGGACCGGCGCAAGTCCGATGGCGCGGGGCTTGGTCTTGGTATCGTCCAACGGCTCGCGCAGGCGCATGGCGGCACCATCACCGTCGAGAACCCGACAGGCGGCGGCGCGCTCTTCCGGGTTTCGTTCGCTGCGCCCGCGCGGGGCTGATAGAGCGAGGCGCAATCGGCAATCGAGGCTTACCTGCTACCCTATATTCTCCTTTTTGCCGTCGTTCTCGGCGTGAACCTGATGCCAGCGTTCGGCCCGCCGACATGGTCGATCATCGTCCTGTTCGGGCTCGGCACGCAGATGCCGACACCGGCGATCATCCTGACGGGAGCGCTCGCGGCAGCGTCGGGCCGGTTCCTGCTTGCGCTTGGCTTCCGGCTTCTCGGCAACCGCGTATCGGTACGAACGCGGCGCAACCTTGCGGCAGCACGCGCCGCTTTGGAACGGAACAAGCGCGGTGGCCTTGTCGCGCTGGCACTCTTTGCGCTTTCGCCGGTGCCATCCGCGCAACTTTTCGAAGCCGCCGGATTGACCCGCGTTCGACTGGCAGGCTTCACAATTGCTTTCTTCGCGGGACGGATCATTTCCTATTCGATCTACGCATTCACCGCGAAGAGTATTCAGAAATCTTCGATGGGCGACGTTCTTCTCGATGCTTTCACCAGCCCGGCCAGCATCGTTATTCAGGTTCTGATGATCGTCGCACTTGTTGGCCTGACCCGGATCGACTGGGCGCGACACCTTGGGGGAAACGCTCCGACAGACCGCCAATAGCGCCAGGCGTCAGGTCTCCGTCAGAAGTCGAGTCCAGGATCACCGCACCACGGAGGTGATCATGTCTGACACATCGACTGCCAATTCACAGCCATCAGCAACGATCCGCGTTTGGGATCTGCCCGTGCGGCTGTTCCATTGGCTGCTGGTCGCCACGATCCTGGTGGCATTCCTGTCCTCGGAAGAAGACAGCGCGCTTGCGCCCTGGCATGTCCCCGCGGGCTGGGTCGCCGCCGTGCTTATCGCATTCCGTCTCGTCTGGGGTCTTGTCGGCGGCGAACACGCCCGCTTCGCCAATTTCCTGAAGCCCGGGCAGATCGCGCACCATCTTCGCGGCCTGTTCGCCGGCAAGCCCGAGCGGTCGATCGGGCATAATGCGCTTGGCGGCCTGGCGATTGTCGCGTTGCTCGGTACGGTCGGCGGCATCGTCTATACCGGCGCGACGATGCAGGGCGAAGGCGGCGAAGGCCTCCACGAAGCGCTGGCGAACATCCTTCTCGGCCTGATCGCGATGCATGTCGTCGCGGTCATCGCCATGTCGCTCATCACGCGCGATAACCTGATCCGCGCCTTCATCACCGGCCGCAAGCGAGCGGCCCTGCATCCGGGCGTGCCCGACGCCCGGCCGCCCGCCACGCTGGCTGTCCCGCTCGCCGTGGCCGCCATTGGTGCTTCTACTTATGGAGCACTGGCGCTCGACCCCCTAGCCTTCACCCCCGGTGCGCATGCCGAGGCGGGCGAACGGGGCGACGGCGCGGCTGCGAAGGGCGAACAGGACGATGACTAGGCTTCACCTCAATCCCGAACGCCATCTCGTCTCGCGAATCGGCTGGCTTCGCGCGGCGGTGCTCGGCGCGAACGACGGCATCGTCTCGACCGCGAGCCTGATCATCGGCGTCGCGGCGGCGGCCGCGAAACCGGCAGACATATTGGTCGCGGGCGTTGCCGGCCTCGTCGCAGGTGCGATGTCGATGGCCGCGGGCGAATATGTCTCGGTCAGCTCCCAGTCGGATACCGAACGAGCCGATCTCGCGCGCGAGCGCGGCGAACTGGCGGGCAATGTCGAGGCCGAGGTGCACGAACTCGCCGGCATTTATGTCAAGCGCGGCGTCGATGCGGCGACCGCCGACACCGTCGCGCGCCAGTTGATGGCAAAGGACGCGCTCGCCGCCCATGCCCATGACGAACTCGGCATTTCGGAAATGACGACCGCGCGGCCGATCCAGGCAGCGCTGACTTCGGCCGCGACGTTTACCGCCGGCGCCGCTCTGCCGCTGGCGATCGTGATCATCGCGCCCGGCGGCTGGCTGGTCGTGATCGAAGCGATTGCCTCGCTCCTGTTCCTTGCTCTGCTCGGCGGGGTTGGCGCGCGGGCGGGCGGAGCGCCGGTGTGGACCGCAACGCTGCGCGTGACATTCTGGGGCGCGCTGGCGATGGCGGCGACTGCGGGGATCGGATTGATGGTCGGAACGGCAGTATGATGCCGTCGCGCCATCCCCGCGGCCTTGCCACCCCGCCGCCCACGCGCTTGCGCGAGTGACAGCGCTCGCGCTTCTCGGCTATATTTCTGCTGCCCTGCTGGTTCAGGTGGCGCTTGCCATTGCCGTAGCGATTCTTCGCAGAGCTTCGACATCAAGGCAGGATGCCGCGGTCGATCCCCACCGCCCGGCCGGCAGCGAGGCGGCTTGGGCTGGCCTTCGCGCGTTTCGCGTACGTCGCCGCGACTATGAGGACGATGCGCTCGGCCAATGCTCCTTCTATCTCGAACCGGTCGATGGCGCGCTGTTGCCACCGTACAAGGCCGGACAGTTCCTGACCGTTCAGCTTGATCTACCCGACGCCCAAGGCACCGTCCGGCCGGTCACGCGCTGCTACTCGCTGTCCGATCGCCATGACGGCCGAGCCTATCGCGTCACGATCAAGCGTATCCTGCCGCCCCCCGATCGGCCCGAGCTACCACCCGGCCTGGTTTCCGGGCATTTCCACGATCACCTCTTTCCCGGTTCGATCGTGCAGCTGCGCGCGCCGGCTGGCATTTTCGTCCTTGATGATGAGCCGAATGTCCCCGCCGTCCTGATCGCCGGCGGCATCGGTATCACGCCGCTCTTCGCCATGGCGCGCGAGGCACTTGCCAGGAAGCCCGATCGCGCAATCCATCTTGTCTACGGCGTGCGCGACAGCCGCGAGTTGGTGTTCGAGACGGCAGTTGACGCGCTACGAGAGCTGCATCCCCATTTTCACGTCACCATCGTCCAGAGCTGCCCATTGCCCGGTGAAGCCGGAGGGTCGGACTGTCAGGCGACGGGTTTCATTGATATTCCGCTGCTGCAGCGCGTTCTGGCGCAAGGGCGCCACCATTTTTATGTCTGCGGACCGCCGCCGATGATGGCGAGCCTGGTTCCCGCCTTGCGCGTCTGGACAGGGGACGGCGCCGCGGTGCGATATGAGGCGTTTGGCCCTGCGTCGCTTGCGTCGGCTGAGGCCGTCACCGCGATGCCGCTCGACCGGCCGCTGGCGGTGCGTTTTTCCCGGTCGGGGCGGACGCTGAGTTGGACCGGAGAGGAGACCAACCTGCTCGACTTCGCCGAGCGCCACGGGGTCGAGGTCGAGTCCGGCTGCCGGTCGGGCAGCTGCGGGACGTGCGAAACCACGATCGGCATCGGCGAGGTCCGCTATGCGCAACCACCGTCCTTCGAGGTCGCCCGCGGTCGCTGTCTGCTCTGCGTCGGCGCGCCGGCTGGCGATCTGGTGCTCGAGGCATGAGCGGATGGCGCACCAGCCTGATGAGCCGGGAGGTCATTCCCTTCTACCTCTCGCTCGCGTTGCTCGGCGGCGCGGCGCTGGCGCTCGATGCGCTGCTGCACCTGTCGGGCATGGTCTGGATCGGACGCTATCTCGGCATTCCCGGCGTGCTGCTGATCCTCGCCTCGTCGGGCTATTCGCTGCGCAAGCACAAGCTGATCAATTCGGGCAAGCCCGCCACGCTGCTGCGCTGGCACGAACGCCTCGCCTGGGCCGGGTCGCTGCTGATCCTCGTCCACGCCGGCATCCATTTCAACGCGATCCTTGCCTGGCTCGCGGTCTGGGCGATGCTGATCAACGTCGCCAGCGGGCTGACCGGCAAATTCCTGCTCGGACGGTCACGCAAGCGACTCGAGGTGACCCGCGCCGGACTGCGGGCGCAGGGCCTGTCGTCGGAAGAAGTTGATGAACGGACTCACTGGGACAGCCTGACCTTCGATGCCGTCAAGCAGTGGCGGGTCGTCCACCTGCCGATCACGCTGGCGTTCGCGGTGTTGGCGCTTGCCCATATCATCGCGATCTTCCTGTTCTGGGGCTGGAAATGATGCGCCGCTGGGGTTTGATCCTGATCGCCCTCAACCTCTGCGCGTTGATCGTCCTGGCCTTTACCCGCCCGCATCTGATGGTCGCGCCCGGGGCCCTGACCCCGGCACATAGCGCGATCACGCGCGACTGCTTTGCCTGCCATGTCCCGTTCAAGGGCGTGTCGGCGGACCGCTGCACCGCCTGCCACAAGGTCGCGGATATCGGCATCCGGTCCACCAAGGGCGTGCCGCTGGAGGCGGGCAAGCGCCGCATCGCCTTTCACCAGTCGCTCGCTCAGCCCAATTGTCTGGCCTGCCACAGCGATCATAGCGGGCCGCAACTGGTGAAGGCGTCGCAGACGAGCTTCGCGCATGAACTGTTGCGGCCCGATGTTCGCGGCCTGTGCGCATCGTGTCACCGCGCCCCGCCGACCGCCCTCCATGCCCAGGCGGGCAGCAACTGCGCGCAGTGCCACACCCAAAAGGGCTGGAAGCCCGCAAGCTTCGACCACGCGCACTTCTTCGCGCTGAGCGGACCCCACAATACAAGCTGCGCCACCTGTCATGTTGGCGGCAATTTCTCCCGCTACACCTGCTACAGTTGCCACGAGCATCAACCCGACCAGATTCGCGCCAAGCATGCGGAAGAGGGCATCCGCAATATCGACAATTGCGCACGCTGCCATCGTAGCGGCTCGGGCGAAGGCGGCGAACGCGAAAGGGGCGGGCGTGACGATGATTGAGGGCATTCGACCGGCCGGCCTGACCGCCGATGCGGCGCGCGCGCGACTGGCGGCAGACGGACCCAACGAGCTGCCACGGGCCGGACAAAGGTCCATCGTGCGCATCGCACTCGAGGTCCTGCGCGAACCGATGCTGGCGCTGCTGCTCGCCGGCGGGGTCGCCTATCTGCTGCTCGGAGACATGACCGAAGCGCTGATCCTGCTTGGCTTCGCGACCTTTTCGGTCGCCGTCACCGTGATCCAGGAAACCCGCACCGAGCACGTCCTGGAGGCATTGCGCGACCTGTCGGCGCCGCGCGCGCTCGTCATTCGCGATGGCACGCGCGTTCGCATCCCCGGGCGCGAGGTGGTGCGCGATGACCTGCTCGTCCTTGAGCAGGGCGATCGTATCGCCGCCGATGCGATGCTGGTCGAGGCGGCCGATCTCCAGACCGACGAATCGCTGCTGACGGGCGAATCGCTTCCGGTCGGCAAGGTCATCGCCATGCCCGGTGTGACGGAGGAGACGCCTCGCCCCGGCGGAGAGGGGCAGCCCTATGTCTATTCGGGCTCGCTGGTTACGCGCGGGAGCGGCATTTCCCGGGTGCTTGCGACCGGATCGCGCAGCGAGATCGGCCGGATCGGCCAGTCGCTTGCGACCCTCGATACCGAGGTGCCACGCCTGCGCCGAGAAACGACGCGGATCGTCACGTGGTGCGGTATCGGCGGCGGGGCCGTAGCACTGCTGGTCGTCTTGCTGTTTGGCCTTTTGCGCGGCGGCTGGATCGAGGCGGTGCTGGCCGGCATCGCGATCGGCATGTCGATGCTGCCGGAGGAGTTCCCCGTCGTCCTGACGGTCTTTCTCGCGATGGGTGCGTGGCGGATCGGCAAGGTCGGCGTCCTCACCCGGCGGGCCGCGGCGATCGAGACGCTCGGATCGGCAACCGTGTTGTGCACCGATAAGACCGGCACGCTCACCGAGAACCGCATGTCGGTCGCCGAACTCTGGCTGCCATCCGGCGAGATCCACATGATCGGCACCGACGCGGTCCCGGATGCCTATCATGGCTTGATCGAGACGGCGGCGCTCGCCAGTGCGGCTGAGCCGACCGATCCGATGGAGATTGCGCTGCACGGTGCTCACGGCGCGGTCCGGGGAGCCGCAGTATCCGCTGGTGCTCTGGCGCATGCCTATGCGCTGCGTCCCGATCTGCTGGCGATGTCGAACATCTGGGAGGATGGCGCCGCGCTGAACCTGTCCGCCAAAGGCGCCCCGGAGGCGATCGCCAGCCTGTGCCACCTGCCCGCGCACGAACATGCGGCGATGACCGCCGCGGTTGAAGCCATGGCGGCGCGCGGCATTCGCGTCCTTGGCGTCGCGACCGCGACCCCACACGATCGGAGCTGGGCCGAAACCCAGCACGATTATGACTATGTGCTCACCGGACTGGTCGGGCTGGCGGATCCGATCCGCGCGAGCGTGCCGGGGGCGGTCGCGGAATGCCGCAGCGCCGGCATTCGCGTCGTCATGATCACCGGCGACTATGCCGCCACCGCACGATCAATCGCGACCCAGGCAGGGATCGCCGATGGCGACGTGATGACCGGCGCTGACCTGGCGGCGCTCGACGACATACAGCTTGCCGAGCGGTTGAAGACCGTCACCGTGTTTGCCCGCATCATGCCAGAACAGAAGCTGCGCATCGTCCAGGCGTTCAAGGCCGATGGCGAGATCGTCGCGATGACTGGCGACGGTGTCAACGACGCCCCCTCGCTCAAGGCGGCCCATATCGGTGTCGCCATGGACAAACGCGGCACCGACGTCGCGCGCGAGGCTTCCGCCATGGTCCTGCTCGAGGATGATTTTGGATCGATCGTGCAGTCGGTCCGGCTCGGGCGGCGAATCTATGACAATATCCGCAAGGCGATGGCCTTCATCTTCGCCGTCCATGTGCCGATCGCGGGGCTTGCCCTGCTGCCCCTGTTCTTCGGGCTGCCGATCCTGTTCGGGCCAATCCATATCGCGCTGCTTGAAATGGTGATCGACCCGGTCTGCGCGCTGGTGTTCGAAGCCGAGCGTGAGGAGGACGACATCATGCGACGCCGCCCGCGCGATCCCGCCGAGGCTCTGTTCTCGCTGCCGATGATCGTGTGGAGCGTCTTTCAGGGCGGAGCTGCCTTCGCAATGCTGGCCACCGTCTTTCTCGTTGAGACATGGTCGGGGATGCCCGAGATGGAGCTCCGCGCGCTGACCTTCTTCGCGCTGATCGCCGAGATCGTCGCGCTGATCCTGGTCAACCGGTCGTTCAGCGCCTCGCTCGGCGAAGCGCTTATCCGGCACAATGCTGCGCTGCGTTATGTCGCCGCTGCGATCACGGCCGTGACCGCCTTGATCCTGTTTCTGCCACAGGCGCAGGCTCTGCTGAATTTCGGGTCGATCGCCTGGACCGACATGGTGCTGGCGATCGGCCTTGGGGTCATGCTTCTGGTGCTGCTCGAAGCCTGCAAGCCCCTGGTCCGGAGGTTGACCGCTTTCGCCCCGCGCCAGGAACGCAGCCTGGTCTTGGTGCCATGAGCGAGCGCGCACCTTCCGGCATGTCGTTGGGGCGCACTTTCCTTCTCGCACTGGTCGCCGTCGCCACGCTCGCCTTCCTCTGGCTTGTGGCGCCGTTTTCGGGCGCGATCCTCTGGGCGGTGATTGCGGCCGTGCTGTTCGAGCCGCTCAACGCGCGGTTGCTGGCCGCGATGCCGCGGCGTCCGGGCAGGGCGGCTCTCGCGACCCTCCTCATCATCGTTGTGGTCGTCGTGGTGCCGGCAATGCTGCTCGGCGCGGCGTTGCTGCGCGAGGCTGCCGCCTTTTACGCCCGCGTGCAAAGTGGCGAGATCGATCTCGGACGGCTGTTCGTCCAGACGCAGGGGCATTTGCCAGCCTGGGCCAGAAGCTGGCTCGCCGACATCGGCCTGGACGACGTCGGCGGCCTGCGTACCAAACTCAGTCAGGGTTTTGCGAGCAGCTTTCGCGCGGTAGCCGTTCAGGTGCTCAGCATCGGTCAGGGAGCGTTCGGCTTTTTCCTCGCCCTCGGCGTGATGCTCTACCTGACCTTCTTCCTCCTGCGTGACGGGCACGCACTGGCGGCGCGGGTCGAGCGCGCTATTCCGCTGAGGCGCGATCAGCGCGCGGTGCTGGTCGCGAAATTCGTCGCGGTCATTCGCGCGACGATCAAGGGCAGCCTGATCGTCGCCATTCTGCAAGGCACCGTCGGCGGCCTGACCTTCTGGCTGCTTGGGCTCCCCGGCGCCCTGCTTTGGGGCGTGGCGATGGGGGTGTTTTCCCTGTTTCCGGCGATCGGCACCGGCCTCATCTGGGTGCCGGTAACGCTCTATCTGCTGACCACAGGCGCGATCTGGCAGGGCGCGATCCTTTTCCTGTGCGGATTCTTCATCATCAGCAGTGTCGACAATATCGTGCGCCCGATCCTGGTCGGGCACGACGCCCGAATGCCCGATTATGTCGTCCTGGTCGCCACGCTTGGGGGATTCGAACTGATGGGGTTCAACGGGTTTGTGATCGGGCCGGCCATCGCCGCGCTGTTCATGGCGGCGTGGGAGATCTTCGGCGACGCTGAACCCCCTGCCCCTACGATCGAGTCCGACGATCGCGCCTCTCCCACGATGGGGAGCGGCGAATGAACAGCAAGAAAGCAGCTGGCCGTATATCATCGGCCGTAACAATGCCGGATGAAGTCGAACTCAAGCTGGCGCTGAGCCCGCGGCACGCCGATGTCCTGGAATCCGCTGGCCTGATGGCGGGCACGCCGAGGAAGACACGTCAACGGTCGATCTACTTCGACACATCCGATCACCGGCTGTTGCAGGCAGGTCTTTCGCTGCGCATCCGCCGCTCCGGGCGCAAGCGGGTCCAGACGATCAAGGCCGGCGGCGCGCCGGCGGCCGGCCTGTTTGCACGGCCGGAATGGGAGCGAGCGGTTGCCGACGATACGCCCGTCATCGACGACACCACGCCGATCCCGGCGCTCCTCGGTGATCTGGGTTCGGGTCTTGCGCCTGTCTTCACCGTCAACGTCGAGCGCCGGGCCTGGGACATCAACGAAGGCGGCGCGGTCATCGAACTGGTACTCGACCGCGGCGAGGTGGTGGCCGGTGATCGTCGATCGTCGTTCTGCGAGGCCGAGCTGGAATTGAAGAGCGGTGAGCCCGCCGCCCTGTTCGCGCTCGCGCACAAGCTTGATGCCGCCGCACCTGTCCGCCTGGGCATTCAGACCAAGGCCGGGCGGGGCTACGCGCTGCTTGCGCCGGTCGTGACGGCTTTCAAGGCCGAGCCGGTGTTACTGAACCACGATGTAATAGCAGCGCGGGCATTCCAGCATGTCGTCCGCGCCTGCCTGCGTCAGTTCCGGTTGAACGAAGACCTGTTCTTCACCGGCCGTGCGCCAGAGGCGTTGCACCAGGCCCGCGTGGCGCTGCGCCGACTGCGCTCGGCCTTTTCAATCTTCAAGGCGCTGCTCGATGACGGCGTCGGCACGGGCCTGCGCGATGAGCTGCGCTGGCTTGCGACCGAGCTCGGCGAGGCGCGAAGCATCGATGCCCTGCTCGAGCGGGCGCCGCCCGGTGCGCTTCGGGACCACCTCGAGACCGCGCGGCAAACCGCCTATGTCCATGTAGACGCGACCCTTGGCTCGCCCCGCGTACGCGGGTTGATGCTCGATCTCACCCAATGGAGCATGAGTGGCGCATGGTTGGCCGCGGCGACCGCCGCGGACGTGCGCGACGCGTCGGCGCGCGTGTTTGCCGGCGCCGCTCTCGATCGTCTCCGCCGCAAGGTGAAGAAACATGGTCGTAATCTGGCCGAAGCGGATGACCCGGCGCGTCACGAGGTCCGCAAGGACGCCAAGAAGCTGCGCTACGCGGCCGGGTTCTTCGCCGCCCTGTTCGATCGCAAGCAAGAGCGCCGCCGCTACGGGCATTTCATCGCGGCCCTCGAGGGCTTGCAGGACGAATTGGGGAACCTCAACGACCTGGTGACAGCGCCGACTATCCTGACCGGCCTCGGCATTGGCGATCCGCCGGATGCCATGGCCTTGCTCTTCCCGGGCAGCAAAACGAAGCTGCTCGAAGGGGCTGGCGACGCCCACGCGATGCTGATCGACGCCGCGCGATTCTGGCGCTGAGCGGAACGCGATCCCCCACAAACTGTCGCGTATCTCGTGCGCTGCGTCGACCGCCTACCAGCCGCGATGCGCTTCGCTGTCGATCCATTGGCCGATGCGATCATAGCGATAGGCTATGTCACCGATTGCCCGGCGGTCGCCCTCGCGGCACTCGCGACGCTGCCGGTCTTCCAGGCGATCGATCGCTGTGTGGATGCGATCGGCATCATCGTCATCGATCTCGTCCTCGGAAATTTCGTGGCGAAGCCGATCTTCGAGCATATGCGCGCGCTGCCCCGAACAGATGACCCGCGCCAGCCCGTCATCGTCGTCATAGCCACGATCGTAGCGGGGAAACGCGCCACCCGATCCCACATAAACACCCCAACTCTGGGCATTGGCCGACCCACTTGCGATGAGGGACGCACCCAGCACCGCGACACTCCAAATCTTGCGCATACTCACTCCTCATCAACCGGACCCATCTGGAATTGCCGATTACGAAAGGCCGCTTGGCGCGACGCTGAACGCGCCGTCGTGCCGGGTTCATATGCGACCGAAGGGCGCATTTCTGCGCCGGGCGATGGCGTGCCGATTGCTGCATTCGCGGCGATGCGGGGCGCAATCCCGGTCTTTCGAGCCGGATCATTTGCCTGGTCAACCCTGTCGATGTCAGACTGCGCCTCGCGCGGCATGAACCCGCGCGACCGCGCTCTATGGTTCGGGCACGCCCTCACCACCGAACCCCTGGCGGGTTTCGGCCTTGCGGTAACGATCGACTGGCGCCGGACTGGCAATGCCAGTCCGTCAATGGTCGCCGCTCGCGCGGCGGCGCTCTTGGTGGCCTCTCCCGGTGGCGCGGGAGTGGGCGGCGCTCCCTGCTAGGCCCGCTCGCGTCCCCGGCAAGCCGGGCTGCGCCCGGCTCCTTCACTGCGTTGCGGCCCTTCGGGTGCCGGGGCCGCTCAAGCGGTCCTCTCCGGTTCGCATCTTGCCGCCCACCCCCGCTCACATGGGAGAGGTGTGGTCAAGGCCAATATACGACGTTCGACTGTGATCGGCTTTTACCGACTTCGATGGAATGTTGCCGCTCCGCTTTGGAGCGACCATGTTACCGTATCTGCCGTTGCCAGCGAGGGAGAGTATGTGGACGGACGCGATTGGTTGATGGCAACGGAGCGCCTGCGTTTCAGTATCTGGCAAGACGACGATATTGCGTTGGCCGATGCGATCTGGGGCGATGTCGAGGTCACCGAGATGACCGGCGGCCCGTTCTCAACAAGCGATGTAGCCGAACGACTTTCGGCGGAAATCGAGAACTGGCGGCGGTATCAGGTTCAATACTGGCCAGTCTTCCGGCTCAGCGATTCTACCCTCGTGGGATGCTGTGGCCTTCGCCCAAGGGACATGGAAGGGCGCGTAGCGGAACTCGGCTTTCAGCTCTGTCGGCAATCGTGGGGTCAAGGATATGCGTCGGAAGCCTCCAGAGCGGTGATCGAATGGGCTCGCACCCACGATTTCGCGGCTTTGATCGCCGGTCATCATCCGTCGAACCACGCATCCAAGCGGGCGCTCGTGCGGCTGGGTTTCTCTTACACGCACGACGAATTCTACCCGCCTACCGGCCTGATGGAGCCTTGCTACTCCCTCCCGCTATGACAGCTGCCGGCATCCGGGAAACAAATCGGGAATGACGTAGACTGAGGCGCAGGCAGCCAAAACGCATCGTCGAGCCGATGCGCTGGAACGATGTCCGCCACTTGGTAACAGCGCACTGCTATATCCTTCTCCTTAGTCTGCAATCCAGGTCTGAGCCGCGTCCATGGCCAGGCGAGCATGCTCGCCAGTCCAACCTCACATACGGTCGCTGCTTGCGGCAGCTGCACCAACTCCCCGAATCCGTCGGGCAGGCTCAGGAGAACGAGACCATTCTTCGCGGGCGGCATTTCAAGCCAGCGGGGGTGTCGGTTCGTTCACCGGGATCCGCCGGCGACGTCGCCGACGAAACTGAAAACCGGAAAGGCGATTAAGCGGCTTTGAAGACGGCGCCCTCGATGACGACGCCATGTCGCGCGAACTTCCAGAGGGCGATGAGTAGCTTTCTCGCCAGCGCCACAATGGTCAGCTTTTTGCGCCGGCCGCCGTCGAGTTTCACGCGATCGTGAAACCAGCGTGACAACGCCGAATCCGGCTGATGCAGCAGCCAGAACCAGGAGAGCTGCACCATGATCGATCTGAGCCGCGGATTACCGGCCTTTGAGATGCCTTGCTCGGAGTTGATCGAACCGCTCTGCCAGGGCGACGGCGATAGCCCCGCATAGGATGCGAGCTGCCGGCGATTGTCGAAATGACGATAGAGGCCCTCCGACCAGAGTACCTCGGCAAAATCTGGTCCGACGCCGCGCAGCGTCATGAGCTGCGCAGGACATGCCGGTGATTGGTCAACTGCCGGCTTCTGCGCAACGAGGCTGTCTCGGACTTTTTCGATGGTCTTCAGCTGGGCGAGAATGAGCTCGATCCGATCAAGGATGCGCTCGGCCGCACCGCGAAGATGTTCGCCGATCGGCCGACCATCGCCAGTCACCAACTCGACAAACCGCTCCCTCCGGTCGCTCTTGAGCGGTTCATAGCCGGTGACGCCTTGGCTGAAGAGCAAGCCCTTCAGGCGATTGACTAGCGATACGCGCTCCTGGACGAGAGCCTTGCGTTCCCGGCTGTTGCGGCGTCGATCCTCCTCTTCCGGCGTCGGCACGGCCACCATCGAACAGACGCGGGGATCGCCCCGCTTGAACGCCAATAGGGTTCGCAGAAGCGTCTCGCCGTCGAGCCGATCAGTCTTAGCCCGCCGCCGTCGCCGAGATGTCGCGATCGACGCGGGATCGACGACATGGCTCTCGATCCCTTCCCGATCGAGGACGCGGTGTATCCAGAACCCGTCGAGCCCGGCCTCCTGGATCGACACGAACGGGAACGCCCGTCCAGTTTTCGTCTCCGCCTTCAATCTGATCGCACTGAGTTGCTCGAGGAGACCGCCAACATCGCCGGCGGGCATGACGTACTTCGACATGCGCTCGCCACTACCCGGCGACAAGGATGTGATCAGCCATTTCGATCGACTGAGCTCCATCGAGAAGAAGATCGCCGAAATCGTCGTCTGAATAGGTGCGTCGCTAAATGAATCTATCATATCCATGTCGGCCTCCAATATAGTCCCTGACGTTCTGCCCAGCGTCGGCTCGAAATTATCATAGTCGAGCATCTGTGGTCATCGCGTGCCGCGATGGCGTTGTTTGAGTCCTGGCCTCTGGTCGGGGGTGGGCGGTGCTTCCTGCTAGGCCCGCTTCGGCATGCCGCAACATTCGCTTCGCTCATGTCCTCCACTCCGTTTCGGCCCTGCGGGTGCGGCCCGCCGCGCGCAGCGGGCCTTTTCGGTCGCACCTGCCGCCCACCCCCGACCGGGGCCAGGAACGCGCGATTTGGTGTCGTGTGTGGCCCGGTCTGGACCTCTCCCATGGGGTCTTCCGGGGGAGGCCATGATGGTTTGGGGCGGTGCAGGAGGTGAACGATGCCTGTCTCCCCGAACGTCCGCGCGCGCGGCAAGCGTGGCAAGGACAAGGCGGCCAGTGCCGCGACCAAGCCCGCCCATGCGCCGACCAGCGCCGAACCGGCCCGCGCCAACCTGTATGACGAGGTGACGGGGCGGATCATCGCCGAGCTTGAGGCGGGCCGCTTTCCGTGGGTTCAGCTTTGGGGGCGACCCGAAGTCGGCGGCAGCACGGCAGCCCCCGGCCTGCCGCGCAACGCGCTCACCGCGCGTCGTTACTCTGGCGTCAATGTGCTGATCCTGTGGGGTGCGGTGATCGAGCAGGGCTATCCCTCGCAGGGCTGGCTGACCTTCAAACAGGCGCTGGAGGCGGGCGGTTGTGTCCGCAAGGGCGAGCGCGGCACCACCGTTGTCTATGCCGACCGCTTCACCCCCGAGGCTGAGAAGGCGCGCGCCGTCGAAACCGGCGGCGACGCCAAGACCATAGCGTTCCTGAAACGCTTCACCATGTTCAACGTCGCGCAGTGCGAGGGGCTGCGCCCCGGCCTCGCCCCCGATCCGGCCCCCTTGCCCGAGCGCCAGATCGTGCCGGTCGCCGAGGAAGTGATCGCGGCGAGCGGCATCGAGTTCCGCGTCGGCGGCAACCGCGCCTTTTATGTGCCCGCGCAGGATTATGTGCAGGTGCCGCCGCAACCGGCCTTCTTCGAGCAGATCAACTATTATCGGACCTGCCTGCACGAACTTTGTCACGGCAGCGGCCATAAGTCGCGGCTGAACCGGAACCTCGTCAACAGCTTCGGATCGAAGGATTATGCCCGCGAGGAATTGATAGCCGAAATGGGTTCGGCCTTTCTCTGCGCCGCGCTCGGCATCGTCCCGACCGTCCGCCACGCCGATTACCTCGGTAGCTGGCTGGACGTGCTGCGCGAGGATAATCGCGCGATCTTCCGCGCGGCCAGTGCCGCCAGCAAGGCCGCCGACTGGCTGCTGGCGCGCCACACCGCCGCCCAAGCCGAGGCTACCCCAGACGATACCGGCGAACGGAGGGCGGCATGATCTTGTTGACCCCCGAGCTTCACGCCGCGTTGCGCGTGAATGCCGACCGCTCCGCCGAGAGCGATCTTGATCCCGCGCCGGTCGTCAAATTCTTCAATCCGCTGGGCGCGGCGACATGGCTTGCGACCGAACTCTACGACGACGGAGACACGCTGTTCGGATTGGCGGACCTTGGGTTCGGCTGTCCCGAGCTTGGCTGTTTCAGCCTGTCCGAATTGGCGAGCATCCGCCTGTCGTTCGGCCTCGGCATCGAGCGCGATATCGGCTTTTCGACGACCGTCAGCCTGTCGGTCTGGGCCGACACCGCGCGCCGGGCCGGTTCGATCGGCCAAGCCCAATCCATCATCTGGCGCATCGAATCCGCGCCGGTCCCCGAGATTCCGACCGATCCCGAAGACGGGAACGGCGGATGACGCGCGGCGCGTAACGCCGCTTTGTAAGCCGGTCCGCCTACCCGCAAAGATCGACGGACCGGCACTCACAAGGAGTGCTGACCATGAAACTCGATTTTATCCCGCTCGACAAGCTGGTCGTGAGCAAGGCCAACATGCGCTTCGGCAAAAAGGCCCCGGACGTGTCCGATATCCTGCCGACCGTGCGTAGCCGTGGCATCCTCCAGCCCGTCATCGTCCGTCCCAATTGCGCGCCTGACGGCTATGAGATCGTCGCGGGAAGCCGCCGCTTCCACGCCGCGAAGATCGTCGCCGAGGAACGGCGCGCGGCGGGCGATGCGACACCCGAGCCGATGCCGTGCGCGATCCTCGACGAGGGCGACGATGCCGCCGCCATCGAAGCGTCGATGATCGAAAACATGGCGCGGCTCGACCCCGACGAGGTGACGCAATGGGAGAATTTCACCCGCCTCGTGCGCGAGGGCCGCAAGGTCGAGGACATCGCCGCGACCTTTGGATTGCCCGACCTCACCGTCAAACGGGTGCTGGCGCTCGGCAACCTGCTCCCCGCCATTCGCGACCTCTACCGCAAGGAACGGATCGACGCGGCGACCGTGCGCCATCTGACGATGGCGTCCAAGAGCCAGCAAAAAGCATGGCTGGCGCTCGCCGACGACGAGAATGCCTATCTGCCGACCGGCCACCAGTTGAAATCATGGCTGTTCGGCGGGCAGTCGATCCCGGTGAAACATGCGCTGTTCGACGTGGAGGCGAGCGACCTTGCGACCATTGCCGACCTGTTCGGCGAAGACCGCTATGTCGCCGATGCCGATGCGTTCTGGTCGGCGCAGAATGCCGAAATCGAGGCGCGCCGCGCCGCCTATGTCGAACAGGGCTGGGCCGACGCGATCGTCGTCCCGCCGTCCGATCATTTCTCGACATGGGAATATGAGAAGGCGGGCAAGCGCAAGGGCGGGCGCGTCTATCTCGACGTGCGCGCCACCGGCGAGGTGATCGTCCACGAAGGCTATGTCTCCGGCAAGGAAGCCCGCCGGATCGCCAAGGCCGAGGGATCGGAGAACGGGACCGGTCAGAAAGCGGCCCGGCCCGAGGTGACATCGACGATGCAAACCTATGTCGATCTGCACCGCCATGCCGCCGTTCGTGCCGCGCTCACCGGCCATCCGGCGGTCGCGCTGCGCTTGATGGTCGCTCATGCCATCGGCGGCTCGCACCTCTGGCGGGTCTCTCCCGAGCCGCAGTCCACCCGCAACGACGAGGTGCGCGACAGCCTCGACAACGCACAAGCCGAGGCGGATTTCGACGAGCGCCGCCGCGCGGTGTTGGCGGTTCTCGGCTTCTCCGCCGAGGAACCGACCGTGACCGGGGGCAATGGCGACGACTATGGCGTCGTCGGTATCTTCCAGCGGCTGCTCGACCTTCCCGATGCGGTCGTCATGGAGGTGATCGCCATCGTCATGGGCGAAACCCTCGGCAGCGGCAGCGCCGCCGTCGAGGCGGTGGGCATGGAGATCGGCGTCGATATGGCCCGCTGCTGGCGGGCCGACGACGCCTTTTTCTCACTTGTCCGCGACCGGGAAGTGCTAACCCGGATCGTCGCCGAAGTGGCGGGTGAAACAGTCGCCAGCGCCAATGCGGGCGAGAAGACCAAGACCTTGAAACGCATCGTCCGCGATCATCTCGACGGCGCCAATGGACGTGACCGGCGCGAGAATTGGGTGCCGCGCTGGATGGCGTTCCCGCCCGCCGCCTATACGGCGCGCGGCGGTGTCGGCACCGTCGCGGCCCATGCCAAGGCTCAAGCCGCGCGCGAGATCGAGCGGGTGCGCCCAAGCGACGACGAACCGGACCCCGGCGCGCCGGGCGGAGCCGCGCGAGGCTCCGGCGATGCGATTGCATCGCCGGATAGCGGCGGAGGGGCGGCGCTGACTCTGCCGGAGCCCGATGACGGGGCCGACCGCCTCGCGGCCTGATCTGTTAGGGGGCGGCTTCCGCCGCCCCCTATCTTTGCGACCCTCAAAATCCGGCCGCGCGCCGCAGCCGTCCCGGCTGCGGCGCGCGGCTAGGCGTCATGACCTTCACGGCCAAGTCACTACCAAATCTGGGGCCAACAGCCGAATGAGGACCGCCATTTCGAGCGACGGTGATCGCGCGGCAACGGCCTAGAGATACTTCGCCAGATCGGTGAGGCGGGACAGTTTCTCGCGCGCTTCCCGTGACAATGGGCCGACCACCTCCTCAAGATGATGCTCGATATGATCGGCGACGAGAAGCGTCTTGGTCTTGTCGAGCGCGCTCACGACAGCCTGGAGCTGCTGGGCCGTTTCCAGTCCGTCCCGGCTCTCCTCGATCATCCTGATAATGGTGGCGAGATGGCCCTGCGCCCGCTTGAGGCGGTTGAGCAGGTCGGGATTGCTGGCGTGACTCATGGCAGTTCCGATCACACGATTTCAGGTCGTCGGGAGACTCAGCCACCCGTTGACCCCCAGATACAGGCCGATCAACAGGATGACGCCGCCCGAGACATAAGGAGCTTTACGAACGATCTCACCGAAGCCGGCGAATCGCTTCGAGATGTGCTTTACGCTCATCGCGGCAACGACGCCCGACGTCACCATCGTCAGCGCCAGGCCGATGCTGAAGCAAAGGACCAGCGCCGCGCCGAGCGTGAACGCCTTCAATTGCAGGCATAGCAGCAGCACCGTGATCGCGCCGGGACAGGGAATCAATCCGCCCGTCAGCCCGAAAATGACGATCTGCCCGGTCGTAACGGTGCGATCGGAAAAGCGGCGGCGAATGTCGTTGGCATGGGCCAATTCGTGCGCGTCCTGATAGCCGGCGGTCAGGTCGAGGCCGCGCAGCCCTTCATGCATATGATCATGGTCGTCATGGTCGTCATGCCCGTGACCGTGTTCGACCAAGGCCACGTCGTAATTGTGCGAATGGCCGCCATGCGCGAGGCCGAGACGCGCGACGAACTCGTGCGGCTCGGGAATCTCCTCGCGCGATTCCAGAAACCCTGCCCGCTCGACGAAATCGAACGTCTGACGCGTGCCGTCCGGCCGCTCGGTTTCGAGCGTGATATCCTCGGCGCGCCAACCATGGCCGCGCTCGGCGGTCAGCCGAAAGCGCGGCGGCACGCCATCCTCAAAGACGTCGAGGCGCAGGATGCCATGCCCGGTATCAATGCGGGTCGAGGTGCCGTGGCCATGCTCATGGTCATGATCGTGCCCGTGGTCGTGAAGGGCCGACAGGGCTTGCTCGCGGCGCGCACGCCACAGCATCCAGGCGCCCATGGCGATGATGATGATCGCCGATGCGACCTGCAGATAGGGCTCGATCGTATCCGGCGCGAGCCCGCGCCAGAGATACAGGCCGCCCAGCGCGATCACCCAGACGATCGCCGTGTGGGACAGTGTCGCGCAAAGACCAAGCAGTACAGCCTGCCTCACCGTGCCGCGCACCGCGATGATGAATGCCGCCATCATCGTCTTGGAATGACCGGGCTCGAGGCCGTGCAGCGCGCCCAGCAGGATGGCGGTCGGCACGAACAGCCAAGCGTGGGCGGCGCCTTGCGATAGCAGGTCGGTAAGGGATGTCATGCGGCGCACCTATCCCCCTGGAGGGGATAGGTGCAAGCAGAATCGCCGCAGTAGATAATGGACAAAGCAGGCCAGTTTCCTCGAGAAGGCGGCTTGGACGTACCGCTCCGCTGATCCCCCGATCCCCCGATCCGACCGTTGAGTTGCTCGCCAGCCGACCGGTGCCGCCATCGACCGCAGCGCGGACGCGCTCCTGGGAAGCGCGGCGGAGCTGCGATGGTACGACGCGATCGATCAGCGGGACAAGCCGTCCTATAGTCTTGGGCTTTTCCGCCAGTCGCCAGATCGTGCCTGCCCCGCGATCGTCTTCCCGTCCACCGGATGGCGGGAACGGCGCCGTCGGGTGCGTGGATGCCGGTCGATTGACGGTGCGATCAGAAGGTCGCGCAACCCCCGGCCCAGATCCCTCGCGAACGATGCACAGCCGGCATGATCGTCGTTCCGTCGGCGTGTCCCCGCACCGTTTTCGGCTCCTCGGGCGCATGACCTGGGACGGTCGCGACCCTGCGAAACCATCGCCGCGCGGCTTATTTCCCCGCCCGCCGGGGCGGGCTCCTCGCGGTCGCTTCGCTTCAAATAAGCCTTCGGCTCCGGTCCTCCGCTGCCGCTCCGGCCTGCCGGTTCGCAGGCCCGCTGTGACCGTCCCTCCGGTCCGCCCATCGCCCGGAAACGGTTCGGGGCGACTTTTCAGGAGACGAACAATGCCAGCCATCGGTTATGTCACCCGCGACGGAGAAGGCTTCAAGGGCCAGCTCAAGACGCTCTCGATTCGCACCGACATCGAGATCATTCCCAACACCCGCAAGTCAGGCGACACTCAGCCCGACTATCGCGTGTCGGCGGCAGGTGTCGAGGTCGGGGCCGGATGGGTCCGGCGCGGCGAAATGAGCGGCAAGGACTATGTGTCGCTGTCGCTCGCCGCCCCCGAATTCGGCCCGCGCCGACTCTACGCCAACCTCGGCCGCGCCGCCGGGCAGGATGATGACGACGCCTTCGCGATCATCTGGAATCCCGCCGATTGAGCGAACCGCCCCGCGTCCGCCAAGGGCGCGGGGCATAAAGCGGTACGCCGGATTTGCCATAGCTCGCGAGGGACTCTGCAGGCGGGGGCGTCTGCACGGTCCGCTTTCCGTCGCACGGACGAAAGCCCGTGCCACCCGGTTCAACCCACGCCGCTTTTATACGAAATCGAGCCTCAGGAACCCGACCGACTGAGCGGACCACCCCGCGTCCGCCAACGGCGCGGTGCATAGCCGCCCCCTAAAACAAGGGGGGTCGGAATCGCATGGGTCGATTTGCGACCCTGCCGAAGACGGCCGGATCGATCCAATCCGCGCTCATCAGCCGGCGCACGATGCACCGGCCCAGATGGACTGGAATCATGGACGATACCGCCGAACGCGCGCAGGCCGCGCGCGAGACCTGCCCCTTCCTCACTGCCAAGCAGGCGGCCTTTCATCTCGGCCTCGCCTACTCGACACTGAAGCGCCTGCGCCAGACGGGAACGGGTCCGAAATGCCGCCTGCATGGCCGCACCTGGCGCTACCATATCGACGATATCGAGCTGTGGTCGGCGGCCCGCGCGCGCGGAGGCGACCGTGGTTGAGCGCCGCGACCTGCCGCTTTTCGCTTGGGGCAACGCGCTGCGCGCCGCCCGTGCACGCCGCACAAGACTGCGCCGCCGCGCCGTGTTGCTGGGCGCCGGCATCGGCTGCCTCGGCCTCACGATCGCGCTGCCGCCGCTGCCCCGACTGGTCTGGAACGCGAGCGCCAGCGCGCCGATCGGCCTCTATTCCGTATCGCCCGGCGCGGTGCTCAAACGTGGCGACATGGTGATTGCGTGGCCACCGGCCGAAGCGCGGCACCTGGCCGCGAGCCGCCGCTATCTGCCCTCCAACGTGCCCCTAGTGAAGCGCGTCGCCGGCATTGCCGGAGACACGATCTGCGCGGTGGATCGTGTGGTGACGGTCAACGGCCGACCGGTAGCTATTCGCCGTGCCGCCGATGCAGTTGGCCGTCCGCTGCCCGCTTGGCAGGAGTGCATCCGGCTCGGACCGGGCATGGTCTTCCTGCTCATGGCCGAGACCCCGGACTCGTTCGACGGGCGCTATTTCGGTGCAACGCTGGCGCAGGATGTGATCGGCAAGGCGACCCCGTTGTGGCTACGTTGAAACCGCTCGCGCTTGTCGTCGCGCTGCTGGTCACGACCCCCGCCGCCGCCGATCCGGTCGATCGCTGGCGGGCAGAGATCGCCGAGGCGTCTGCGCGGTTCGGCGTCCCGGTGGCCTGGATCGAGCGGGTTATGCGCGCCGAAAGCGGTGGCCAGACCATGCTTGGCGGGCGTCCAATCACGTCCCGCGCGGGTGCGATTGGCCTGATGCAGTTGATGCCGGCGACCTGGGCGGCGATGCGCGCGGCGCACGGCCTGGGCGGCAATCCCCATGATCCGCACGATAATATTCTCGCAGGCACGGCCTATCTGCGCGCGATGTATGACCGTTTCGGTTATCCTGGATTGTTCGCCGCCTACAATGCCGGTCCTGGCCGTTATGCCGCGCATCTGGCGTCGGACCGTGCGCTTCCGGGCGAAACCCGCGCCTATCTTGCCGAGGTCACGGGCGACCGGCCGAGGGTAACCGGCACCGCGCCCCGACTGTCGACCAGCATGTTTGTTGCCCTCACGACCGCAACGCAGCCTTCCGGTCAAACGGATGCCGACGCGCGGACACCGAGCCTGTTCGTCGCCTTAACCTCGACTTCTCCCTAGCCGAGAATCAGGGGTGCATTAGTGCGGGCGACTGCCGAGGAACCTCTTCGTGTTCGCGCGGCCTTCCGCAGCCTCAACAGCCTGTCCGGCATGGGCGCACTCGTCACCTCGAACCGAACCATCGCGGCAGGCGGCGATGATCTTGCGGGCTTCATCGAGATTGGCGGCGAAATACTGTGTGCCGCGCGGCGCCGCGATCGCAGCCGGGACGAGTCCCGAACCTACGCTCGACGGAGTCGGCGGATCGATGACGGGCCGCAGAACGAACCCGATCGCCAATCCTGCGATCAGCACGACAGAAGAAATGACGATGGATTTACGCTGTACCATGACGACGAAACTCGGCTGACGGTCAACCGTATCATACCAGATTCACTGACTTTTCGCAAAATGCAGATACCGCACAATCGGATGAAGAAGGGTCCAAGGCGGCACGCAATGATCGGCAGCGCGCTGCGGTGAGGTGGGAGGGCTCGTCTCGGCAAGGCCCAGCATGACGGGCGCCGAAGCGGCTGTGCAAGGCCGGCGGCCCCTCCAATTTTGCCGCGAGATAGAGCGTGCTTCGCACGCGCTTTTGTTCGTTCATGCGCAACAAAATCGGTTCCTCCGCCGCCGCTGCGCGGCGCTTCCGGCTTCGCCTCCAGCGGCCCTGACAGCCGCTCCGCCACCCGTCTTTGGAGGGCTGTCCTCAATGAGGAGGATTTCAAGCGAAGGAGGCGATCATGACCATGTTTCAACCCATTGGTGCGGCGTCGGACCGCGTGGTGGCGACGCTCGTGGCAGGGCTCGAAATCGAGTTCGGACGGGGCGCGGGCGAGGCACTGGCGCAGCGGTTTCTGGAGGCCGAGGAGAGCGATTTCCTGTGGGATGCGAGGGCGTCGGAACGTTGGCTCGGGGCGTATGAGAGCATCGACGAAGAGAATTTCGAACTCGATCGGGTAGCGATCGTCGGGCGGTTGGATGGCCGCTGGTTCGTCGCGGTGAGCATCGTCGATGGCGATGGCAACGCGCATGGATTGATGGGGCGGCGCAGCTTCAGGAACGAAGCACAGGCGCGTGAAGCATTCGCAGTCACGCATTGATCGTAGCGTCGGAAACGCCGGGACAGGGTGCCGGACAGGCATCGTGTCCCGGCTCTTTTTTGCCTCGGCTTGGACGAGATGGCTGGGCTGCAGGATAGCGGAAACAGGCGACAGGAGCGGGTCAGAATGGAGGGCGGCGTAATGCCGCTGTAATTGGGCAGGCGAGCCCAGCGGCAGTATCGTGTGCGGAGACCGAACGGCGAACGAGGTCGCCTGCGGTCAAGCGCAGGAGAAAAGCGATGGAGTATTTTGCCGGACTGGATGTGTCG